>Ga0129314_1002321_pt1 | contig 10826 bp, 7 predicted proteins | sample O1111metagenome_FD_94431 | JGI IMG/M metagenome (GOLD analysis project Ga0129314, IMG submission 94431) | Orangutan individual fecal microbial communities from fecal samples from Wisconsin, USA - O1111 metagenome | ecosystem: Host-associated > Mammals > Digestive system > Large intestine > Fecal...
CTGCCATTCAGCCGGAGGCGGACGGCTCCTATCTGCTCCTGCCCGGCGAGTATGCCTATCAGGCCTCTGCCGATGGCTACGACGATGCCCAGGGCAAATTCACCGTCCCGGCCAGCGGCCCCTATACCGTAGAGATTACCCTGAATCCCAGCGCCACCCAGCCCTCTGCTGCGGAGTCTACCCCGGCGGAGACTGAGGCGGAAACCCAGGCTACGGAGCCTCCTACCCAGGCAGCCCCGGCTACCGAGGCTCCTACGCAGGAGCCCCCTGCCACCCAGGCGGCCCCGGAGCTGACAGGAACAGAGGAGCTGGTTCAGTTCCTGGCCCTGCTGTCCGAGGACGTTTCCCAGCCCTCCTCCGGCCTACAGCCCCCTTATTATGTGGTGTTTAAGATTACCCGGGACAATATGCTCAAGGGTGACATTCTGGGCTGGATTGGCGTCCATGTGTATGCCGATGGCAGCTTCTCCTTCTTCAATGCCTCCGGAATTGAGGATTTCAGCATCCCTGTGGAGCCCACCGAGCCTGTCGAGACTGAGCCGGAGGTGGATTACTTCGGCAGCGGCTACACCTACTCCCAGATTCAGGAGATGAAGAAGGAGCAGGAGCAGAAAATCAAGGATTTGGACATCCAGCTGAAGCTGGCCCAGTCCGAGCTGAAGATTATGCAGAAGGAGCTGAGCGACGGCAATATCTATGCAGAGCAGGACGGCAAGGTTATCTCCCTGCTGACCGAGGAAGAGGCCAAGCTGAAATCGCAGCCCATTATCAAGCTCTCCAGCGGCGGCGGCTACTATATCGATGCCACCCTCAGTGAGCTGGAACGGGATTTGGTGAAGGTGGGGCAGGAGGTAACTGTGAACTCCTGGGACACCGGCATGACCTATACCGGCACAGTGGTCTCCATCAGTGACGTGCCCTCCTCCCGCAACAGCTACAACGGAAACAACAACCCCAACGCCTCCAGCTACCCCTTCCGGGTCTTTGTGGACGAAAGTGCCGACCTACAGGCGGGCAAGTATGTCAACGTGCAGTATTCCTCCGCCGAGCAAAGCGGCATCTATTTGGAGAAGCCCTTCCTGCGTACCGAGGACGGACAAAGCGTGGTCTATGCCCGGGGAGAGGACGGCCTGCTGGAGCGGCGTGTGGTCACCGTGGGCAAGTCCATGGGCGGCTACTATGTGGAGATTAAGGACGGCCTGACCGAAGACGATATGGTTGCCTTCCCCTATGGCAAGAATGTGAAGCCCGGCGTTCCCACCGAAGAGGGCGACTATTCGGATATGTACAATTAACGGAGGGAAGAAGCCATGTTTGAAAATGTACGGCTCGCCTTCCAGGGCGTTTGGAGCCACAAGATGCGCAGTATGCTTACCATGCTTGGCATCATCATCGGCATTGCTGCCATTATTACCATCGTCTCCACCATCAAGGGAACCAATGAACAGATTAAGGAAAACCTGATTGGTGCCGGCAACAACATTGTGACGGTTCAGCTGAACCAGAATGGCTACCAATTCGATGCCAGCTGGGACAAGGCTCCCTCCACGGTCCGCCCCATCACCGAGCAGACCCGGCAGGAGCTGGAGAAGCTGGACGGCGTCCGGGAGGTATCCCTGTTCCGTTCCCGCAGCTATGCCGATTCTGCCTTCTACCAGAACACCCAGTTTGTTGGCAGCATCTATGGCGTGGATTCCCATTTTTTCTCTGCCAGTGGCTACCAGGTGAAGCTGGGCCGGGGCTTTACCCCATCGGATTATCAGAATTGCCGCAAGGTTGCCCTTGTAGATGCCAATGCCATCTCAATTCTGTCCCTGGGGCAGAACCCCGTTGGCCAGGTCATTGAGCTGCAGGGGGACGTATACACCATCATCGGCGTGGTGGCCCTGTCCCAGGAGTTTACCCCCACCATCAATTCCATGCAGGATTATCAGATGTATGTGGGCAACTCCTCCGGTGTCATCTATATTCCAGACAGCGTGTGGCCGGTGGCCTATGGATTTGACGAGCCCCAGAATGTGGCCATCAAGGTTTCCAGCACCGACGAGATGACCACCGTGGGCAAGAAGGCCGCAGACCTGCTTACCGAGCGCCAGATTGTGGGCACCGACACCGGCTTTGACTACCGCAGCCTGGACATGCTGGAGCAGGCCCAGCAGCTGCAAAAAATGAGCCAGGCCACTAATACCCAGCTGATTTGGATTGCCAGCATCTCCCTGCTGGTGGGCGGCATCGGCGTGATGAATATCATGCTGGTGTCCGTTACGGAGCGCACCGCTGAAATCGGTCTGAAAAAGGCCATCGGAGCCAAGAAACGCAGAATCCTGATGCAGTTTCTCACCGAGGCCGCCGTGCTCACCAGCCTGGGCGGCATCATCGGCGTGGCCACCGGCATCGGCCTGGCCGAGCTGATTTCCAAGATGATGCAGATACCGGTTGCCATCAGCGTCCCGGCCATTGCCATCAGCGTTGCCTTCTCCACCCTGATTGGTGTGGTTTTCGGTCTGCTCCCTGCCACCCAGGCGGCAAACCTGAACCCCATCGAGGCATTGAGAAGAGTATAATCCCAACTCCAAGCGCAGTCTTTATGGCTGCGCTTGCTTTTATGGGTAATTACAGAAGAAGAAAACAGTTCATTGATTTTATCCGTTTCATCTGATATACTGCTAGGTAGATTATTCGTGTATACTTTCTGCTAATACAGGAAGTATACACGAACAACATAACAATTTGTGCTTCTGGAGGGATATGTTAATGAAACAAAAGGAAAATATGCAGAGCCGAAGTACAAAGGAAAAGCGATCATAACTCCGCTGTTAATCCTACTGTGTGTAGGAGTGGTAGGGTTCTTGATTTATAACCGAAGTTCTTCCATTACTCCGAAGCCAACAGTTGCTACACAGGAAAATACTTCTTCACATTTGGAAACGTCAAAATCATTGAGTGATAATCCAGCAGAGAGGGATACAGTAAAGAACGACAGTTGCCCTAGCGTGAAGTCTTGGTCAGTGCATCTTCCTCGAAGCGCATATTATATTGGCGATACTGACACTTATCTTATCTGTACAGATCCGGTAGAAATGCAGCAGGGTAGCCATTATGAAGCATATTCCATGGAAGACGATAATTTGGTTCTATGGGAAAATCAGTCCCTCTCTGTGGACTTTCCTATTATGGGGCAAAATGTTCATGCGGAATTTGACTATGGGGTCTTGGATGACAAGGTAGTGACGACTCATATTGCGCCTTTCATTCCGGAAAACTGTGACAATAGTATTCGATTTATTCATGATACCAGTAAAGGAATCCATCGTGTATTACTGGGATTTAATATTGTTTTCCCTGATGAATCATTTTTGCACTATCCCGTATATCTAGATTTGGAAACTGGAGAGGTGACAGATTTCCTTGCGGGGTTTGATCAGGATGCGTTAAGAATGGTACTTTCTGATGAAATCTTTCCAATTGCTATTTTCGAGGATGACTATATGCTCCTTCAGAAAATGGGAGGACGATTTTATTGTTTGAACATCAATCGAAACGCTGTTTATAATCTGGAAGTCCTGTCTGGCAAGCTAATTCAGGATTGCACACTCCTTGATGGAGAGGTTCTATGTTGGAACGAGCAAGGAGAGTTTTGGAGTATCAATTTGGAGGATGGAACCCGAAGCCCTATTATTCAGGTGCCTCAGGTGGCATTTGCCAGAGGATTCCGATATGAAAAAGGTGGCCTTGGCTGTTCCTTCTGCCTCTATTGGGATGATTCAAAGACCCTCCATTTGTATGATTTTCTTACTGGGGAAGATATGCCGATGACCCATCCTGATGGCTGGGATATGCAGGATGCTTCCTTTATGCCAGGTGATAGCGGACGAAGCGTGCTGGTCTACACCACCGGCAGAGATGAAAATATATATACAGTCCTGGATGTCGACACCCATACCTTCTGCCCGCTTCCCGTCACTCAATCACAGAAAGAGACTTTAACCCCAATTGTGTTTACCAAACGAGATGAAGTTGTTTTTACAACCGGTGATTATGCAGATTACTACTTTTATCAGCCACAATAATTGGGGTTAATAAAGCTGTTGAAAAAAGTATTGCTCTCAAATTTTATGTGTCTAAGCAGATGGGACGTGCTGTTCCATCTGCTTTTTCTACAATGGCGACTTCGGATTCTGAGTTTATGGCTGCGCTTGTTTTTATTGATTGTATTTTTCGGGGAATTGTGATAAAATATAAAAGTATATGTGTATCAAAACGGAGGCATTTATTGATGAAATTCCTTGCAAAATTCGTTCCGGCGGCGTGCCTGGTTGGATTGCTGCTCTGTGGCTGCGATGTGGGCCCCGGGGCTGTGGAGACAACAGAGGCTGCAAAAATTGAAAGCATCTCCATGGTGGTGGACGAGCAGTCCATCCTGGAGCTGGAAAAGAACTACCCCGATTTGAAGCAGGCCAATCTCACCGGCAGCGAGTGCTATCAGGCCATCGCCGCCTATGCGGCCCGGAATCCCCAGGTGCAGGTGACCTATCTGGTTCGCCTGGGCACCATGGGAGCTGCCCCGGATGCCGAGAGTCTGGATCTGGGCCCGGGGGAGTATGAGTATCCGCTGCTGCTCAGCAATCTGCGCTACCTGCCCCGGCTGCAAACCGTAACCCTGCGGGATACGGCGCTGGAAATCACCGAGCTTCAGGCCCTTCAGCAGGCCTATCCCGGGGTGCACTTTGTATGCGGCCTGAATTTCTGCGGCGTTACCTGCGACGGCGAGACCCAGACCCTGGATTTGTCCGGCTGCAACCCGGAGGAGGTTCTGGCCAATGCCTCCCTGCTCTCGTCCCTGCCGGAGCTGACGGACATTCTGCTTATGACCTCGGAGGATTCCACTGCCTATACCCTGGAGCAGGCGGCGGAGCTTCAGCGCTTCGCCCCGGCGGCGCTGCTGCATTTCTCCTTTGATTTGTTTGGCCAGCGGGTCTCCACCACCGACCAGGAGATTACCTACGCCAATAAATACATCGGCAACCAGGAGGGAGCCGTGGATACCCTGCGTACAGCTCTGTCCGTCCTGCGGGGATGCCAGCGGTTTGTGCTGGACAACTGCCACTTTACCAACGAGGATTTGGCGGAAATCCGGGAGGAATTCCGGGGCACCACCAAGGTGGTCTGGCGGGTTTGGTTCGGCAAGGGCGGCTGCCTGACGGACCGGACGGTAATCCGCCATGTGTATAATCTGTACGACTCCAACAGCGCCAACCTCATCTACTGCGAGGATGCGGAGTTCCTGGATTTCGGGCACAATGAGCTGCTGCGGCAGTGCGATTTTGTGGCGGGTATGCCCAAGCTCCGGGCGGTGATTCTCTCCGGCTCCATGATTTCCGACTTGACCCCCTTCCAGAATTGTCAGAATCTGGAATTTTTAGAGGTGGCCTACTGCGGCTATCTGGAGGATATTTCCCCCTTGGCTGCCTGCACCAGCCTGGAGCGGCTGAACATCGCCTATACCAAGGTTTCGGATTTGTCCCCTCTGGATCAGCTGAATTTGCAGGTGCTGGTGGATGCCCGCTCCAAGACCGACGAAGCAGAGCGGGCCCGGTTTGACGACCTGCACCCCGACTGCATCACCCAGCACACCGGCGATGCCAAGGACGACCAGCCCTATGGCTACCCCTGGCGGTATGAGCAGAACGGCGATGCCAACGAGTACTACGCTCTGCTGAAAGAGAAATTCGGCTACCCCAACCCAACGGATACCCTGTATTGACCCCGGGAAGGAGAATGCGGTATGATTAAAAATATAGTGTTTGACATGGGCGGGGTGCTGATTGTCTGGAATCCGGTGCAGATGCTTGCAAGGCTCCACCTTCCTGCGGAGGACGAGGCACTGCTGAACCGGGAGCTGCTGCAAAACCCCATTTGGACGGAGGCGGATGCCGGCCTGTATTCTGAGGAGCAGCTGGCGCAAACCGCCTGCGCCCATCTGCCGGAGCGTCTGCACGACTCGGTGTGGGCACTGGTGCAGTGGTACAAGTGGTTCCTGACCCCCATGCCCGGCATGGAGCAGCTGGTGCGGGAGCTAAAGGAAAAGGGCTACCGTATCTATTTGCTATCCAATGCAGAAACCAATCTCCGGGGATATTTCCCCAAAATTCCCGGGGCGGATTGCTTTGATGCCCTGATGGTCTCCGCCGAGGAGCGGCTGATGAAGCCCTCCCAGGATATCTACCGGCGCCTGTTCCAAAAATTCAACCTCAACCCCAGCGAATGCTGGTTTACGGATGACAATGCCCCCAATGTGGAGGCTGCCATCCAGGCCGGAATGCACGCCGCCCAATTTACCGGCGACGTGGCACAATTGCGCCGCCGGATGCGAGAGGCGGGAATTCTCTGTAAGGAGGAACTGTGATGACCCTGGAAGAGCTGAAGCAAAAAATGGACGAGGCGGGCTACGTCTACGACGATACCATGGCCACTGTCCTGTACGTTGCCCTGGTTCTGGGCCGCCCCCTGCTGATTGAGGGAGCCGCCGGTGTGGGCAAAACCGAGGTGGCCAAGGTGATGGCCGCCGCCCTGGGCCGGGAGCTGGTGCGGCTGCAATGCTATGAGGGCCTGGACGAAAGCAAGGCCCTGTACGAGTGGAACTATCAGAAGCAGCTGCTGTCCATCCAGGTGAACATGAATTCTGCGGACAAGGAGCTGCTGACCAAGAGCCTGTTTTCCGATGCGTATTTGCTGGAACGCCCGCTGCTGAAATCCATCCGCTCCGAAAAGCCCGTGGTGCTTCTGATTGACGAAATCGACAAGGCGGACGAGGAATTCGAGGCTTTCCTGCTGGAGCTGCTGTCTGAGCAGCAGGTCACGGTGCCGGAAATTGGCACCATCCAGGCAAAGACCGTTCCCTTTGTGGTGCTTACCTCCAACCGGGCCCGGCCCCTGTCCGAGGCCCTGCGCCGCCGCTGCGCCTACCTGCACATCGACTACCCGGATATGGACAAGGAACTGGCCATTTTGCGTAAGAAGCTGCCCCATGTGGATGACCGGCTCTGCGCCCAGGTGGCTCTGGCGGTGCAGAAGCTGCGTAGCAACGAGGCCATTCTGAAAAAGCCCTCCATTGCTGAGACCTTGGACTGGGTCGCCGCCCTGGATGCCCTGGGCATCCGGGAGCTGACCCCCGATGCCCTGCGCCAGACTGCGGGCTTTGTGCTGAAGAACAACGAGGATTTGGAAATTCTGGAGGAGGAGCAGCCCCAGCAGGAGCACTGCGGCCGCTGCCAAGGGCACAGCCATGACTGATACCGGCGTCTATCTGGAAAAGCTCTCCGCCTTTTCCCGGATGCTGCGCCTGAAGGGGCTGACGGTGGGCCCCGCCGAGACTGCCGATGCTGCCCAGGTGCTCACCCAACTGGGGTTTGCCAGCCGGGAACAGGTGAAAACGGCGCTGCGTACCGTCTACGCCAGCTCCCGGGAGGATCAGCTGACCTTCGACCAGGTGTTCGATGGCTTCTTTATTTCCGAGGAGGCCATGCGCCGCCAGGCCCAGCAGCAACAGCAGCAGGAGCAGCAGATGGAGCAGCGCCGCCAGGAGGCAGAGGAGGAGCTGGAGCAGCTGGGCCAGCAGGCCAATCTGAACCGGCAGCAGCGGGAAACCTACATGACCATGTCCGACGAGGCCCGGCAGCGGCTGAAGGATTTTGTGGAGCGGTACAAATCCAATATGGAGCGCAACCCGGGGCTCTACAGTGAGTTCATCCACTCCGTATTTGCCAAAACCATTATGGAGCAGCAGATGCTCATGGAATCCGCCGGGGAGAACTGCATGGAGGCCGACCCGGAGGTGGGCATCCTCTACCGGGATTTGGCAGAGTTCCGGGATACGGAAATTCCCAAGGCCATTACCATCATCCAGAGCATTGCCAAGCAAATCAACGGCGAGCTGTCCTCCAAGCGGAACAACGCCGCCCACTCCGGCAAGCTGGATTTCCGCCGCACCATCCGCAAGGGCCTGGAAACCGGCGGCAGCTTCCGGCATCTGCACTATCATAAAAAGCGGAGCCACCGCAAGCGGCTGGTGCTTCTGTGCGATGTCTCCGGCTCGATGATTCAGTTTTCGGAGTTTGCCCTGCGCTTTATCCAGTCCCTGAACCAGGTATCCGACAGCTCCCGGGTGTTCCTGTTTTCCGAGCACCTGGTGGAGGCGGATGCCTACTGCCTGCACAATATGGATAGCTTCCGTGCTTTCGTCCGGGAATCCGGCATCTATGGCCGTGGGACGGACTTGGGCACCGCATTGGAGGAAATCTGCGCCAGCCGCCCGCCTATTCTGGGGCAGGGGGCGACCCTTATCATCCTCTCCGATACCAAAACCATCGACCAGAACCGGGCGGTGCAGGCCGTCCTGGAGGCCAAGCGCCAGTCCGGGCGCATCCTCTGGCTGAATCCGGTGCCGGAGGCCAAGTGGCAATATCTGCGCAGCGTGCAGACCATGGCCGCCCTGGTGCCCATGGTTAGCTGCTCAACCCTCCGGGAGCTGGCCTCCGCCTGCCGAAAGCTGGCACAGATGTAAATAAGCGAAGCCGGGACGCCAACCGGGGCAGGGGAATCCATTCCACATGCCCACGTTGGCGGCACCATCGAACGCATACATAGAGAACCTGCCAAATTCTGTTTCGGAAGATGGCGGGTTCTTTGTTAATAATAATGAATTAAAAAATTAAATAGATATTATTAAAAAAATAGATTGACACACAGAACAACTGGTGCTATAGTATCCCCAGCAATGAAAGCCCCCGCATTCGGGCTGAAAAGGAGAGAATGAACATGAAAAAGATGATTTCCTTGGTTTTGGCTGCCGCAATGGTACTGGGGATGGCCTCCGCCGTCACCGCCCGGGCAGAGGAGAAGACCTATACCGTGGGCATTTGCCAGCTGGTGCAGCATGCGGCCCTGGATGCCGCTACCCAGGGCTTTATGGATGCCCTGACCGAGAAGCTGGGGGACAATGTGAAGATCGACTTGCAGAACGCCCAGGGCGAGTCCACCACCTGCTCCACCATCGTCACCGGCTTTGTGGCCAACGAATACGATTTGATTATGGCCAACGCCACCCCGGCCCTGCTGGCAGCGGTGGCGGCTACCGATACCATTCCCATCCTGGGAACCTCCGTTACCGACTATGCAACGGCTCTGGCTATTGACGACATGGATGCCTCCGTGGGCACCGGTATCAATGTATCCGGCACCTCCGACGGCGTTCCCGCTCAGCTCTATGCCGATACGCTTCTGGAGCTGGTGCCCGATGCCAAGAACGTGGCAATCCTGTATTGCTCCTCGGAGCCGAACTCCGTGCTTCAGGCGCAGCGGTTCGCAGCTTGCATGGACGAAAAGGGAGTCAAAACCCGGGTCTATACCTTCACCGATTCCAACGACATTCAGGCAGTGGTCACCGCCGCTGTGGAGGATGTGGATGCCATGTACATCCCCACCGACAATACCGCTGCTTCCAATATGACCATCATTTCCAATGTGTGCGTCGGTGCGAATCTGCCTGTGATTTGCGGCGAGGAGGGAATGTGCGGCGCCGGTGGTTTGGCTACGGTTTCCATCAGCTACTATGATATCGGCCATGTCTGCGGCGAGATGGCCTATGACGTTCTGGTAAACGGCGCAGATGTCTCCACCATGCCCATCGGCTATGCGGCCTCCCCGGTAAAGAAGTACAATCCCGACTATGCCGAGGCTATTGGCTTCGAGATGCCCCAGGGCTACGAGGCCATCGAAACCCAGTAACCCATCCGGGAACGACAGCAGAATATTCTCCCGGCAAAACCCTTGCCGGGGGATTTTCTGCAAACAGAAAATAACAGGAGGTCAATTCCATGCTGGATTCTCTCATGGTATCTATCCCCGAATACTTTGCTTCTCTGAAATTTACTGCGCTGCTTCGTGCCCTCCCCGGGGGCGTGGCCCAGGGCCTTATCTGGGGCGTACTGGCTCTGGGCGTGTTCCTCACCTTCCGGATGCTGGGCGTGTCCGACCTGACGGTGGACGGAAGCATGGCCACCGGCGGCGCTGTCTGCATCATGCTGGTGCTGGCGGGGGTCAATCCCCAGTTGGCGCTTCTGGCCTCCTTCCTGGCAGGGATGGCGGCGGGGGTTATTACCGGCTTCCTGCACACCAGGCTGGGTATCCCGGATATTCTGGCAGGTATTCTCACCCAGATTTCCCTGTACTCCATCAATCTGAACATTATGGGCAAGGCTAACCAGGCGGTAAACGTCAACAAGGTCGCCTTCCTCTTTTCCTCCAATGCCAAGCTGCTGACCCGCACCATCTGGATTGTGCTGGGGGTATGCGTGGCGCTGGTGGTGGCACTGTACCTGTATCTGGGCACGGAGCACGGCTCGGCTCTGCGGGCCACCGGCATCAACGGCAATATGGCCCGGGCCCAGGGCATCAACACCAATCGGATGAAGGTCATCGGTCTGGCGCTGAGCAATGGCTTGGTGGCTCTGTCCGGGGGCATCATGTCCCAGTATCAGGGCTTTGCCGATGTGAAAATGGGCACCGGTGCCATTGTGATTGGTCTGGCTGCCGTAATCATCGGCGAGGTGCTGGGCGAGGCTCTGGTGGGCAGACATATGAACTTTATGGTTCGCCTGGCTTTTGTGGTGCTGGGCAGCGTGATTTACTATGTGGTGTATGTGTTCGTCCTCTGGCTGAAATTCCCGCCGGATGATATGAAGCTCCTCACCGCAGTTGTTGTGGCCATTTTCCTGGCAGTGCCCAATTTGCGGGCAGCAAAGCGGAATTCCTTTGGCCGGATTGCC
>Ga0129314_1002322_pt1 | contig 10821 bp, 9 predicted proteins | sample O1111metagenome_FD_94431 | JGI IMG/M metagenome (GOLD analysis project Ga0129314, IMG submission 94431) | Orangutan individual fecal microbial communities from fecal samples from Wisconsin, USA - O1111 metagenome | ecosystem: Host-associated > Mammals > Digestive system > Large intestine > Fecal...
ATCCACGATTTCTACGATTCCACGATCCAGCTTCCCTCGTTCAAGCATCTTTCATCACCCATGCTTATTTTACCATATAAATGCGAAAAAGCCCAGCTATGCTGGACTTTTTCGACAGCCTGACGGCTCCGTCCTTTCAGACGGAGCCGTTTTATCGGTGGGACAGGCGTATTCAGTTCTGCCGGGCTTCCCGCTTTTTCCAGCTGACGAATCCATACAGGTCGTTGAACAGGAAGATGGAGTAATTCACCACCACCGGAATATAGACGGGGTCCTCCATGGAGGCCAGGATCCACAGCACGATCAGCACAATGTCGTTGGCGGAATATCCCAGCGCGAAATACGACGAGCGGAGCATGGCCAGGGACGCGGAGAAAAAACTAGTGGTGATGGAAAACGTGCTGAACAGGATGTTGGGCGTGTGCAGGGCCCGCAGAAGGAAATAAGCGCCGGTGGTGACGGCAAGGCTGGAGACGGCCAGCGCCGCCGCATGCCGCCGGTTCAGCTTCCGGATGGCCACTTCATTCCCGTTCTTCTCCGAGGGATTCCGGAGCCATGTCATCGTTGACCAGACGGACATGGGCAGGGTCAGGCCCAGAGAGATGATCATCTCCCCCCAGTAGCGGAAGCGGAAGGAGATGATGCCGTAGAGAATACTGAATACGATCATCAGGATCTGCGCCCATACGTTGCCCTTTGCCGCGAAGATCAGGGACGTGACGCCGATCAGCGCGGACAGAAGTGTCAGGGGATCAAAGTCGCCTGACACCATATTGGAAACGGTGACAACAAACAGGGAGACGATCCAGATGGCCCGTTCTTTTTTGGATAAGCTCTGAATGGGATGATTCATGTCGATGCTCCTGATACTATTCTCCCATTAAAATATCATATTTTAATGGGAGAATAGTGTGAAAATCATATTTTGCCGCTTTCCCCCAGTCCGTTGGGCCGGGTTTCCCCATCATACCACACCGGGAGACGAACCGCAACAGCCTTTGCCCGGGGAGACGCCCGTCCCGCTTGCCATTCCCGGCGGGGCGTGGTATGATGCCTGTGAACGATCACCGAATGGAGGTGCCTGCCATGAGCGGCCCTGACGCCAGTGCCTATCCCATGAAGATCATCGCCCGCATCCGCACGGACTTCCCGGAGAAGTTCGGCATCCCCCGGCAGAGCGGACTGGTGGACAGCCTGAAGGCCCACATCGTCTTCGAGCCGGAGTTCCGGAACCCGGACGCCGTCCGGGGGCTGGAGGGCTTCTCCCACATCTGGCTGGTGTGGATGTTCTCCCAGGCGGTGCGGGAGAACTGGTCTCCCACCGTCCGTCCGCCCCGGCTGGGGGGCAATGCCCGGATGGGGGTCTTCGCCACCCGGTCGCCCTTCCGGCCCAACCCCATCGGCCTGTCCTCCGTGCGGCTGGAGGGGGTGGAGCTGACGGCGGACCGGGGCCCGGTGCTCCACGTGGCGGGGGCCGACCTGCTGGACGGCACCCCCATCTTCGACATCAAGCCCTATCTCCGCTACGGCGACTGCCACCCCGACGCCGCCGGGGGCTGGACCGGCGGGGACCGGGACGCCCTGCTGACGGTCCGCTGTCCGGAGGCGCTGCTGGACCCGGTGCCGGAGGACCGGCGGGAGGCCCTGCTGGGGGTGCTGGCCAACGACCCCCGCCCCCACTACCAGACGGACCCGGACCGGGTCTACGGCCTGCGGTTCGCCGGGTGCAACGTCCGGTTCACCGTGGCCGGGGACGTCCTGACGGTGACGGAGATCCTCCGGGAGGGATAGGGCCGTTCAGGTCCCGTGAAGACCTGCCCGGGGCCTGCGTTCAAGACCCGTTAAAACACCGGCGGCGCCCTTGACAGGGGAAAAATTTCCATGGTACGATAGGGCCAACAAAGGGGAGTAGTCGGTGGGATCCCGGTCCCGCGGCAGAGTCAACAAGCATGCGCGCGGCGTCTGATCGTGCCCTGGCTTTGCATGAAACGACCAGACCTGCGTTCCGAAGATAACCGGGACGCAGGTCTTTTTATCAGACTCCCCAATTACAGGAAAGGGGCTATGGCAATGGAATTCTTGTACGAAGGGCTGCTGGCCATCACCTGGCAGCAGGCGGTGATGTACGCCGTGGGCGGTCTGCTGATCTGGCTGGCCATCGAAAAGGGGTACGAGCCGGCGCTGCTGCTGCCCATGGGCTTCGGCGCCATTCTGGTGAACCTGCCCATGTCCGGGGTGCTGAACCAGATCACTGCCGGCGTAGGGGAGACCCAGGGCGTCGTCCAATGGCTGTTCGAGGTGGGCATCGAATCATCGGAGGCCTTCCCGCTGCTGCTGTTCATCGGCATCGGGGCCATGATCGATTTCGGGCCGCTGCTGGCCAATCCCAGACTGTTTCTGTTCGGCGCCGCCGCCCAGGTGGGCATCTTCCTGACGGTCATCGCCGCCACGCTCATGGGCTTCGACATCCGGGACGCCGCCTCCATCGGCATCATCGGCGCCGCCGACGGCCCCACCAGCATCCTGGTGTCCCAGGTGCTGCACTCCAATTACGTAGGGGCCATCGCCGTGGCAGCTTACAGCTACATGGCGCTGGTGCCCATTATCCAGCCCTTCGCCATCAAGCTTGTGACCACCAAAAAGGAACGGGCCATCAAGATGCACTACAACGCCGGACAGGTCAGCCGCCGGACCCGGATCCTGTTCCCCATCCTGGTGACCATCGTGGCGGGACTGGTGGCCCCGTCCTCCGTGGCGCTGGTGGGCTTCCTGATGTTCGGCAATCTCATCCGGGAGTGCGGCGTGCTGGAGAGCCTGTCCCAGACTGCCCAGCATGAGCTGGCCAACCTCATCACCCTGCTGCTGGGCATCACCATCTCCTTCTCCATGCGGGCGGACCAGTTCGTCACACTCCAGACGCTGATGATCCTGTGCCTGGGCCTGGCGGCCTTCGTGCTGGACACCATAGGCGGCGTGCTGTTCGCCAAGCTGCTGAACATCTTCTGCCGGGAGAAGGTGAACCCCATGATCGGCGCGGCGGGCATCTCCGCCTTCCCCATGTCCGCCCGTGTGGTGGAGAAGCTGGGACTGGAGCAGGACCGCACCAACCATCTGCTGATGCACGCCGTGGGCGCCAACGTGTCGGGGCAGATCGCCTCCGTGGTGGCCGGCGGCGTCATCCTGGGATTCTTCATGTAAGGGAGGGACGACGATATGACGAGCGCACTGTCCGCCGCCGGGACCCTGCTGTGGCAGGGCATGGCCGGTATCTTCACCGTTCTGGGCGTCATCGCCCTGCTGGTCTGGTGTCTGGCCCGCCTCGACAGCCGGGGAAAACGGTGACCGGCACCTGCTGAAATGGTATGCCGCCGTTCCGCTTTCGGGCCGGAACGGCGGCTTTTCCCGTTTTCCGCCCGGAGGGAGGATTCCCGGCCAGAATTGACAAGAATTTGACGAAATTTTGCAGGAATCCTTGCATTTTTTTGGGGCATCGCCTATAATACCCTCAAAGGGTCCGGAGAGGCCCATGCTCACCGTCCGCATCCCAGCGGGCGGACATTACAAACGGCGTCAGGGCGCCGGATTGAGGTGCGGAATGAAGACGGGAGAAAAACTCAACATGACCATGCTGTGCGACTTCTATGAGCTGACCATGGGAAACGGCTACTGGAAGGCCGGCTATCAGGACCGGATCACCTACTTCGACGTGTTTTTCCGGGACGTGCCCGACAAGGGCGGCTTCGCCATCTGTGCGGGCCTGGACCAGATCATCGACTATATTCAGGACCTGCACTTTGACCCAGAGGACATCGCGTTCCTGCGGAGCAAGGGCATTTTCGACGAGGGCTTTCTGGACTATCTGGCCAGCTTCCGCTTCACCGGCGACATCTGGGCCATTCCGGAGGGCACGCCCATCTTCCCCCGGGAGCCGGTGATGACGGTGCGGGCCCCGGCCATCGAGGCCCAGCTCATCGAGACGTTCCTGCTGCTGGCCATCAACCACCAGAGCCTCATCGCCACCAAGGCCAACCGCATCGTCCGGGCGGCCAAGGGACGGACGGTGCTGGAGTTCGGCTCCCGACGGGCCCAGGGCACCGACGGCGCCATTTCCGGCGCCCGGGCGGCCTTCATCGGCGGCTGCAAGGGCACGGCCTGCACCATCTCCGACCAGCTGTACGGCGTCACCGCCGGCGGCACCATGGCCCACTCCTGGGTCCAGATGTTCGACAGCGAGTACGAGGCCTTCAAGACCTACTGCCAGGTCTATCCCAACAACGCCACGCTGCTGGTGGACACCTACAACGTGCTGAAGTCCGGCGTGCCCAACGCCATCCGGGCCTTCAACGAGGTGCTGAAGCCCCTGGGCATCAAGAAGTGCGGCATCCGGCTGGACTCCGGCGACATGGCCTATCTCACACGGCAGGCCCGGAAGATGCTGGACGACGCCGGCTGGACGGAGTGCCAGATCTCCGCGTCCAACTCCCTGGACGAGCACATCATCCAGGACCTGCTGCAGCAGGGCGCCTGCATCGACATGTTCGGCGTGGGCGAGCGGCTGATCACCGCCCGCAGCGAGCCGGTGTTCGGCGGCGTGTACAAGCTGGCGGCAGTGGAGGCGGCCGACGGCACCATCATCCCCAAGATCAAGGTCAGCGAGAACGTGGACAAGATCACCAACCCCCACTTCAAGAAGGTCTACCGCCTGTACGACCGGGAGACCGGCAAGGCGGAGGCGGACTACATCACCGTCTGGGACGAGGAGGTGGACGACGCGCTGCCCATGGAGATCTTCGATCCCCGGGCCACCTGGAAGCGGAAGGTCATCAGCAACTTCAAGGCCCGGCCCCTGCAGGTGCCCATCTTCCAGAAGGGCCGTCTGGTATACGACCGGCCGGACCTGAAGTCCATCCAGGCCTACTGCGCGGAGCAGGTGGACACCCTGTGGGACGAGGTGAAGCGCTTCGACTATCCCCACACCTACTACGTGGACCTGAGCCAGAAGCTGTGGGACATCAAGCAGCGGCTTCTGCGGGAAAAGCAGGAGTGAACATCGCACATACACCGCGGCGGCCATCCTTTCAGGGATGGCCGCCGCTTCCATTTGTCCGGTCCCGGCGCTGAACCACTCCTGAAAAAGATTGAGATGCAATTTCCGCGGAGATGTGATATACTATATCATTCAAATCGATAAAGAGAAAAAACCGGCGGGGAGGGCCTTTCCCGGCGGCGCGGGCGGCAGAGAGGAGCACATATGAAGAAACCGGGCATCCAACAGCGGACAGAGCGGCGGATCTCCGCCGCCACCAGCATCGCCATGTGCGCGGCAGTGGTGCTGGTGCAGATCGCGTCCACGCTGCTGCTGACGAAATTTCTCCACGTCTACGCCAACATCATCTACGGCGTTCTGGAGATCATCGGCGCGGCGGTGGCCATCCGCATCTACACCCGCAGCGGCAGTCCGTCGTACAAGCTGGTGTGGATGTGTCTGCTGCTGGCGGTGCCGGTGGCGGGCATGATCCTGTTCCTGCTGTGGGGCGGCGCCCACCAGGCCAAGACCCTGAGCATGAAGCGGGTGCCGCCGCCGGCCCACAAGGAGCGGGAGCGGCGTCAGAGCGAGACGGGCATCGCCCAGCTGCGGCGGGCGGACCCGGCCTGGAGCCGTCTGGCCACCTACCTCCAGAAGCGGGGCTTTCTGCTGTATCCCAACACCGCCGCCCAGTACTTCGGCGACGGCGCCGCCTATTTCGACGATCTGGTGGCCCATATCCAGAAGGCGGAGACCTACGTGTTCCTGGAGTTCTACATCCTGGCGGAGGGCCGGATCTGGGACCGCATCTTCGACGCCCTGCGGGAGCGGGCGGCCCAGGGGGTGGAGGTCCGGATCATCTTCGACGACTTCGGCAACCTGACCCGTCTGTCGGACAAGACCCTCCAGAAGATCCAGGACGCGGGCATCGAGGTGGAGGTGTTCAATCCCGTCCACCGGTATGTCAACCGGATCTACTTCAACTACCGGGACCACCGGAAGATCGTCGTCATCGACGGGTATTACGCCTACACCGGCGGCATCAACATCGGCGACGAGTACGCCAATCTGGTGAACCGGTTCGGCCACTGGAAGGACTCCGCCGTCCGCATCGAGGGCGAGGGGGCCTGGGGCTTCGCGGCCCAGTTCATCCAGATGTGGAAGATGATGGGCCGGACGCTGCCCAACGAGGACGACTACTACCGTCCCCGGCAGGAGGGAAACGGCCCCGGCTGGTGCCAGCCCTTCACCGACGGCCCCCTGAACAATCCGGACAATCCCATTGAGGAGACGTATCTCCAGCTCATCGGCTCCGCCAAGCGGTTTTTGTATATCACCACGCCCTACTACGCGGTGGAGGACTCCATGCAGAAGGCGCTGTGCATCGCGGCGGACTCCGGCGTGGACGTGCGGCTGCTGATCCCGGCGGTGCCGGACCACAAGTTCACCTACATGGTGGCGGAGACCTACTGGGGCGAGCTGATGCGCCACGGCGTGAAGATCTACAAGTACAGTCCCGGCTTCCTCCACGCCAAGAGCGTGATGGTGGACCGGGAGGTGGCGCTGGTGGGCAGCACCAACATGGACTACCGGACCTTCCAGCTGCACTACGAGTGCGGCGTGCTGCTGTACAAGATGCCGGCGGTGGAGGAGCTGCTGGAGGACATGGATCACATCATGGCGGAGAGCCGGCTGTATACCCTCAGTGAGTGGAACAAGCGGCCCTGGTACCGCAGGGCCTTCGCATCGGTGCTGAGGTTGTTTGCTATTTGGCTATAGCGGAGCTTCCCCCTGCGCGGGGGTCTGGTGGTGCGCCCCGTCCCGGGGCGCGGGGAAGTGCGGAGAAGGGCGCGGCTTCAAAACCCCCATTCTCTTTTTCCACGGAGAGAGGCCCCCCACAAAAGCCCAGCGAAGCGGGTTTTGTGGGGAAGAGGAGGGGCAACGAAGCGGTATAAGGGATGCCCTCCCCCGCAGGGCGTCCCGAATATAGCGCAGTTTGACCCGACGACGAAAGGGGGTTTTGCCCGCGGCGGAGCCGCAAGCCATCGGCCTTCGCCGATTTTCCCCGCGCCCCGAAGGGGCGCACCCCCAGTCCCCGGCGAGGGGAACCCCCGCAAAAAGACCCTACGCCGTCGTCAAGGCGCAAAAGGAGGACCTATGTCAAAGGAACTGACGCCCTGCCAGATCGCGGAGCGGAGCCTGATCAAAAAATACCGCAAGACGTTGTGGAACCCCTTCATCGCCGCGGTGAAGCGGTACGAGCTCATCGCCCCCGGGGATAAGATCGCCGTGTGCATCTCCGGCGGCAAGGACTCCATGGTGCTGGCCAAGCTGATGCAGGAGCTGCAGCGCCACACGGAGCAGCCCTTCGAGCTGGTGTTCCTGGTGATGGACCCGGGCTACACCCCCGCCAACCGCCAGCTCATCGAGGACAACGCCCGGCTGCTGGAGATCCCCATCACCGTCTTCGAGAGCGACATCTTTGAAGTCACCACGGTGGTGGACCGGAATCCCTGCTATCTCTGCGCCAAGATGCGCCGGGGCCATCTGTACGCCAAGGCCCGGGAGCTGGGCTGCAACAAGATCGCCCTGGGCCACCATTTTTCAGACGTCATCGAGACGACGCTGCTGGGCCTGTTCTACGGCGCCCAGATGCAGTCCATGCCTCCCAAGCTCCACAGCAAGAACTTCCCCGGCATGGAGCTGATCCGGCCGCTGTACTGCGTCCATGAGGACCATATCATCGCCTGGAAGGACTATAACCACCTGCGGTTTTTGCAGTGTGCCTGCCGGTTCACCGAGGCCCGTGACAGCTCCGGCGACGGCATCGGGGAGAGCAAGCGTCAGGAGATGAAGGTGCTGCTGCGGGAGCTGAAGAAGACGAATCCCAACATTGAGAAGAGCATCTTCGCCGCCGTCCACGACGCCCAGATCGACACCCTGGCGGGCATCAAGTTCCGTGGCCGGCGCTACGCCTTCACGGAGTATTACGACGCGCTGGGCGGCGACGGAGCCCCGGAGTCTTTCAGCGATTGACCAATACCGGAAATTATGCTATAGTATTCAGGAATGAACCCCTGCTTGCCGGGGGGCGGCACGGGCCGCCAACGCCTTGAAGGAGTGATTGGATGCCAGGGATCTCTGTCATCGTCCCCGCGTATAACGCGGAAAAGTATCTGAAAAACTGTGTGGAGAGCGTCCGGAACCAGACCTTCCAGGACTGGGAGCTGCTGATCGTGGACGACGGCAGCAAGGACCGGACCCGGGAGATCGCCATGGAGTGCGCCGCCGGAGACGACCGCGTGCGGGTGCTGCGGAAGAAGAACGGCGGCGTCAGCAGCGCCCGGAACCTGGGGCTGCGGGAGGCGAAAGGGGAGTACATCGCCTTCCTGGACGCCGACGACCGCTACGAGTGCCGCTGCCTGGAGACGCTGTGGTCCGCCATGGAGCAGTCCGGGGCGGATACCGCCGCCTGCGCCCATCTGAACCTGTATCCCAACGGCGCCAAGTCCGTGGAGCTGGTGCTGCCCGCCGGGGTCTACGACCGGGAGGGCATCCGGAACGGCATCGTGTACCCCCTGGTGGGGGACCGGCTGAGCCTGCCGCTGTTCAACGGCTTCATCTGGCGGTATCTGTACTCCGCCTCCATCATCCGGGAGAACAAGATCGCCTTTGAGGGCGCCTATCTGGAGGACGACCTGTTTCTGATGGAGTACTTCTGCAACGCGGAGAAGCTGGTGGTGACGGAGGAGCCCCTGTACCGCTACTTCCTGAATCCCTCCTCCGTGACCCACCGGTACATGGCCGACTTCCTTCAGGTGTTCCGCCGCTTCATGGAGCGGAAGACGGAGCTGGTGGAGCGGTACGGTCTGGCGGAGGCCCGTCCCCAGTGGCGGGAGAACTCCAACTGGTCCGGCCTGCTCATCGCCATCGGCAACGAGTACGCCAAGGGCAATCCCAGGACCGTCCGGGAGCGGCAGAAGGCCGTGGAGGCGCTGTGCGCCCAGCCGGAGATGAAGCAGGCCATCGACGCCATCACGCCGGCGGGCCTGTCCGGCAACAAGCAGATGGTGGCCAATCTGGTGAAGGGGCGGCACTTCTTCATCCTGACCCAGCTGTACCGTCTGAAAAACCGCATCTGAGCCTGCGGTTCTGAGATTTTGAAAATGAGGTCTCCGTTCATGGAACTTGTCCGACAAAGCAATCTGTACCGCCTGTGGACGCTGCTGTGCGTCCTGTACGAGGGCAGCGCCCTCCACCGCTGTCTGGCGGCCTTGGGCCGCTGGTGCAACAGGCAGATCGACACCAGCGCCGTTCTGCGGGTGCTGTGCCGGGAGGGGGCGGTGGCCCGGAGGTGGGGGGAGAGCGGCTCCTGCCATCTGCTGGGGGCTGTGGTGAATCTCCCAGGCTGGCTGCTGCACAAGCTGTATACCCTGGGGAAGCCGCTGTTCGACGGCAGCCGGTTCGCGGGTCTGGCCTTCGAGATGGGGGCGGAGACCGCCATCGCCCAGTCCTGGCTGGTGATGCTGCTGTGGAGCATCCCCTTTGAGCATTGGAACAACGCCTACAACCTGATGGGCTATTTCCTCCTGCTGCTGCTGTTTCTGGCCCGGTCCATGCGGGAGCGGGACGCCCGGCTGGACGTGGCGTCCATCGGCTTCTATCCGGTGCTGATGTTCGGGGCGGTGTGTCTGGCGGTGCCCCTGTCCTGCCACACCTCCATGTCCACCCGGTTTTTGATGTACCATGCCGTCTGTGCCCTGTGCGTGCTGGTGACGGTCAGCGCCGTCCGGAACGCCGGGGACCTGAAGCGGCTGTGCGCTGGCGCGGCGGTGGCGGTGATGGTATCGTCCCTGTACGGCGTCTACCAGCGCATCCAGGGCGTGGAAGTGGTGAAGGCCTACGTGGACCTGACGGTCAACGCCGGAATGCCCGGCCGTGTGGAGTCCTTCTTTGACAATCCCAACACCTTCGCGGAGGTGCTGATCATCCTGCTGCCCCTGGTGGCGGCACTGGTCCTGTGCGCGGACCGCTGGTGGGGCCGTCTGGCCGCCGCCGGGATCTTCGCGGTGGGCGCCGCGGCTCTGGGCATGACCTATTCCCGGGCCAGCTGGGTGGGCATCGCCTGCGCCGCCGTGGTGTTCGTGTTCCTCTGGAAGCCGAAGCTGATCCCGGCCTTCGCGGTGGCCTGCGTGGTGTGCGTGCCGCTGCTGCCCACCACCATCTGGAACCGGATCCTGACCATCACCAACACCTCCGACAGCTCCACCGCCAGCCGGTTCCCGCTGTATGAGGCGGCGCTGCGGGTTATCGCGCAGTCGCCCATCTCCGGTGCGGGACTGGGCACCGAGGCGGTCCAGGCGTTCATCAAGGAGAACAATCTCTACCACGCCAAGGCGCCCTTCGTCCACGCCCACAACATCTATCTGGAGGTGTGGATCGAGGCCGGCGTGCTGGGTATCGTGGGGTTCGTGGGCTCCATGCTGTGGAACATCAAGAACGCGGCCCGGCAGGTGCGGCACTGCGCCGACTCCGCCGCCCGGACCATCACCGCGGCGGCCGCGGCGGCCCTGTGCGGGGCCATGGTGGCGGGCCTGGCGGACTACCTGTGGAACTATCCCCGGGTGATGAGCATGTTCTGGTTCGTGTTCGCCATGGCTCTGGCGGGCGTGAAGATCTGCCGTCAGATGGCCGCGGAGGAGAAGTAAGAGCGCGAAACATGGAAAAAAAGGAGCCGGACCGGCTAAAAGGCCGGTCCAGCCCCTTGCATTTTTCCGGGATCTGTGGTTCAATAG
>Ga0129314_1002324_pt1 | contig 10814 bp, 8 predicted proteins | sample O1111metagenome_FD_94431 | JGI IMG/M metagenome (GOLD analysis project Ga0129314, IMG submission 94431) | Orangutan individual fecal microbial communities from fecal samples from Wisconsin, USA - O1111 metagenome | ecosystem: Host-associated > Mammals > Digestive system > Large intestine > Fecal...
ACGGAACGGAAGAACGTTATCTTAGCCAAAATCACCGAAATGAAAGCCCAGGGGGATGCGGAAACCGTGGCGGATATGAAAAACGCCCTGAACACCTTGGGGGTGAATGCCGATGGCTAAGGGGAAATGGACACTGGCGGCAGAGCAGAAGAAGGATGCCACGGCGAAGGCCCTGGCAACCCTTTTTGGGGCACTGAACCAGGGTCAGCAGAATAAACTTCTGAAAAATGCAGAGGTGCGGGAGCTGCTGGTATTTTATGGGGTGGTTGAGAAATGATCACAGGGAAAGCAGCGAGAAAGGCAATCGTGTTGATCCTGGCATTGCTGGCGCTGCTGTTGATCAGGACAACCGGAACGATCTAGGAGGTGCAAAGTGACAACGAAGCAGAGACAGTGCCTGCTGGCATACCTTGGCTACTACACCGGGGAACTGGATGACATTTACGGATCAGGAACCCGAACGGCGGTGACGGCTTTCCAAGAGGCTGCCGGGATCGGCGTGGACGGCGTTGCCGGTGCGCAGACGGATGGGGCACTGATCCGTGCGGTGGCGGATGGATCTCCCATGGCACAGGAAAATGGCCAGACAGCGGATCGGCCTACCACCGGATCATACTGGGACAGGATCCGTTACTTCCGGCGGTCGGATGCCTTTATTGGCTGTTCCTGCGGAAAATGCGGCGGTTTTCCGGCAGAACCCACGGAACGGCTTATGCTGGCGGCGGATGCTGTCCGGGAGCACTTCGGTGCGCCGGTGATTCCCACCAGTACGGTGCGGTGCCGGGAACACAACGCAGCTGTGGGAGGCGTGGCAACTTCCCGGCACATGGCGGGCCGGGCGATGGATTTTTGGGTCAAGGGCAGATCCAGCAACCAGGTGCTGGCCTTTGTCCGCACCCTGAACCCCAGCTTTGCGTATGCCATCGACGACCGCGCGGTGCACATGGATTTTTAGGAGGTGAATACTATGGGTATGAAACTGTTTATCAGCCAGCCAATGAAAGGCAAGACCAATGAGGAAATTGATGCCGAACGGGCAGCGGTTATCAAGCTGTTCGATTATCCGCATTTGGGCCTGGAGGTTATTGATTCTTTTTTCAAGGATGCACCTGCACAGGCTGCCCCTCTGTGGTATCTGGGAGAGAGCATCAAGCTGCTGGGTGAGGCGGATGTGGTGTATTTCTGCAAGAATTGGCAGAAATACGACGGCTGCATCATTGAGCATGAGTGTGCTGTGCGGTATGGAAAGAAGATCCTGTACGCATAGCGTCACCGAAGAATAAGAAAGCATTACAAGGGAGGAAATGAAAATGGAGGAAACAATGTTGGGTTGGAAGGCGGCTTTGGTGGTATTCTTTACCGCTATCGGGGAGCTGCTGGGCTGGAGAGGTATCATGATGGTGGCCTGGGTGGCTGCCATGGCCTTGGACTATCTTTCCGGCACGATGGCAGCCTGCAAGGAGGGCAAGTGGTCCAGCGCTGTGGCACGGCAGGGGCTGTGGCACAAGGGAGGTATGATCCTGGTGGTCATGGTGTCCGGGGTGTCGGATCTGGTGATGGGTATCGTATGCCAGAATCTGCCGGTGGAAATCGCATGGCCGGGGCTGATCCTGCCGCTGGTGCTGGCGTGGTACATCCTGACGGAGCTGGGCAGCATTCTGGAAAATGCAGTAAAAATGGGTGCAAAGGTGCCGGACTGGCTCCTGAAGCTGCTGTATGCCGGGGCGAAGGCTATTGATGCGGCGGCAGATGTGGCAAAGGGGAATGCAGAAAAGGTGGCAGCCTGGGAGGAAGATGACCGGGCGTACAGCGGACTGCTGGATGAATGACATAGGGAAACTCTGAATAAATCGTCTGCGGCTGAACGGCGGATCTTTTGCTCCCAGACTACGGTTCAAAAAACGGGAAATACATACAGTATTCCCTCGTTTTCTGAACCTTGTCTGAAAACAAAATCTCTCGCCGTCAGCTCTTGCCGATTTAATCAGAGCTTCCATGAGATAAAGGAGGCTGGCTGTAACGGCCAGCCTCTTTTCGGAAGGGGAAAATTATGGGAAGCAACTGGCTGAGTATCGACAACAATATGCCGACCATTACAGGCAAGGAAAGCACCTGGCAGATGTGTATGCAGCTGCATAACTTTCTGCCGATTATGATCGAATCCCTGAAGTATCAGCTGAACAACCTGGATGCCAGCAACTGGAACGCAAAGGAAAAAGAAAGGTTCCAGAAGGAGACCACGCAGGAGGTGGAATCGGCAGTGGACACCACCGACAAGGAGGTGCTGAAGCTGATCCAGGATCTGAAGAATGTGGATCAGCGGATCGTTAGTTTGGCCGGCCGCATGACAGATGCGGAAATGGATGTTGCCGGGCTGGACCGGCGGTGTGATGATCTGGAGGGTGCAAACAGGCAGCTGGTGCAGCAGATGAGCGCCTGCCAGGAGTGGATGGATGAAGTTATGCAGGCTATGGCCATTGGCAACGACGGAACCATTACCATCGGCAGGGCGGGGGTGAGCTTGAAGCTGGTGGGAAATGTGACCATCAATGGGAAAAACATGTAGCACCGGGGAGAGGAGAAGAACATGAGACTGCCAAGTATGCAATATGTGAAACGGAATCGGGCGGTGACACAGATCACCTTCGGCGGACTGAACCGAACGGCGGGAGCGAAAGACGGGGAAATCCGGGACATGGAGAACATGACAACGGATCACTACCCGGTCATGGCCAGCCGCCTGCCCCGGTGGAAGGTGGCCAAGCTGCAGAAGCCGGGGGGCATTGTGGCCATGGAGAAACTGGGATGGGTGGACGGAGACGGATTCTGGTATGATGGAGTGCACCGATGCCAGGTCACACCGGGAAAGAAAACATTTGCCACCATGGGAAAGCGGATCATCATTTTGCCGGATCGGCTGATCTACGACACGCAGAGCGGCCAAACCAGCAGCATGGGGGCCAAGTGGAGCGGCACCGGGGCAATGTTCGGGGACGGAAAGCTCTATGATGAGGCGGCAAAGGCAAACGCCATCACCGTGGCGGGGGTGGCCTGGGACAAATGGTTCGCAGAAGGAGACGGCGTGACCATCAGCGGCTGTACGGTTCAGCCGAAAAACAATAAAAGCGCCATCATCCGGCAAATCGCAGGGGACAAGCTGTATTTTTACGAAAACAGTTTTACCATCACCGGCGGCAGCAGTGTTACGGAGAGCGGAAGCATTACCATTGAGCGGGCCGTGCCGGAGCTGCGGTATGCGGCGGAGAATGAGAACCGGCTGTGGGGGACAGATGGAAAGAGCGTATACTGCTGCAAGCCTGGTGACCCCACAAATTGGAATGTCTTTGATGGGCTGGAGAGTGACAGCTGGACGGTGATGCCGGAGTCACCGGGGGAATTTACAGCGGTGACGAGCTACAAGGGCTTTCCGCAGTTCCAGAAGGAGAACAAGATCTACAAGGTATATGGCAGCTACCCAAGTAATTTTCAGCTGCTCAGCAGCGCAACAATGGGCGTGGAGCCGGGATCCGGTGAGAGCCTGGCCATTGCCGGGGAGACAATGTTCTGGCTGGGCCTGAATGGCATTGTGGGATACTCCGGCGGTATTCCGACACTGGTGAGCCAGAAGCTGGGAGAGGAGAAATACCGCAATGCGGTGGCGGGCACAAATGGTGTAAAATACTATGTTTCCATGGAGGACGACCAGGGAAGATGGGGGCTGTATGTATTTGACACCCGATGCTCGGCGTGGTGCCGGGAGGATGATACCCATGCAATACAATTTGCCAACATCGGCATGGATATGTACTGCCTGACAGACAGCGGCGAAATCTGGCTGAACGGCGATGCCGCCAATGTGCCGGAAGGGGCACAGCTGGAGGACAGGGTACACTTCTGGGCAGAGTTTGCCGCTATGACAGATCACAGCATTTGGAATAAATCGGTGACAGCGGTGCCGAACCGGGCGCTGCAGAAGGTGCATATCCGGGCGACGAAGCCAATCGGGATCCGGATCAAGCTGGAGGATCATCCGTGGATGCCCTGGGGCGGCAGCCAAAACACAAATGGCAAGCTGGAAACCATTCCCAGCCGGGAGTGCTTTGTGTCTGTGGGCGTGGGGGCGGTATCCCAATATGCACTGCGGATAGAAGGGGATGCGACAGCGACCCAAGGGGGAGACAACCAGGTAAAGGTGCTGGAGATGACCAGGGAATTCTACCAGCAGAAGCATCTGAAGAATCAGGGGTAAGGAGGGAGAAACGATGGCATATACCTATCAGGATTTTGAAACAGCGGCCAACAGCGCAGGGCTCATGGATCAGTTCAGCCGGGATGATCTGAACATTGCACAGAAGAACCCGGAATTTGGTCTGAGTATGGTAAAGCTCTATCAGGATGCCGGAAGAGCGGCCACAACAGAGCAGAAGCTGCTGGCTCAGGAGGCACAGAACCAGCTGAGAAAGGCCTATGGCGGAATTCCTGCCGCATCGGCCGAAACGGCAGGGACACAGACGACTCAGGGCGCTGCGGCGGTGCCGGGGACGGTGACAACGCCGGGCAGCACGGGCAGTTTTACCTTCGGACAGCAGGGAAAGCTGGATGATCTGGTGAACAAGGTGGTGCAGGGCAGCAGCTTTGCCTATGACCCAAACAACGCATCGGCTGCGGCGGTGCGGAAGCAGTACCTGCGGCAGGCAGAGCGGGCGAGAGAGGACACGCTGGCAAAGGCGGGGGCAATGAGCGGCGGTGTTGCCAGCTCTTACGCAGTGAGTGCTGCGCAGCAGGCGGGCGATGCGCACTTGGCACAGCTGGCAGATAAGGAAATGGATCTGGAAAACATGGCCTACAGCCGGTATTTGCAGGACTACCAGAAGCAGCTGCAGGATCTGAATGTGCTGACGAGCCAGCGGGACTTTGACTACACGGCATATCTGAACCAGGTGAAGAAGGACCGGGAGGATCTGCAGACGGCCATGAACCTGTACAACACATACCAGGGATCCATGAGCATTGATGCAATGCGGGAAATGTTCGCAGGGCTGGGCATGACCAATCCGGGTATCGGAAAGTTCCTGGACAATATGGCGGTGGTACAGGCTGCGCAGGTGCATACATCCTCTGGACCAAATGTGCCTAGGAAAAAGAAGAAATCTACGGAAGACCCTCAGAAGGTGAAATATGGCACATCCTTGACACACAATGAAATGGTAAAGGATGTTAATAAGTTCAAAGAGAAGGCAAAGGAGGCGGGATATTCGCAAAAAGATACACAGAATATGGCAAATATCCTGGCGGGAAGCTGGTATCAAGAGAAGGGGAAATACAAATAAGGGGGTACTGCAATGAGCTATGATGCGATAAGAAAACAGCTATATGCACAGATCGGCATAAATGAGGCACCGGAACCTGTTCGGGAAGGAAAAACAATTCGACAGCAGGCGTTGGAGGATGCGCAGAGAAATGTGGGACGGACTGTGCATCAGCCGGTGCAGACGGGCAGTGACTTTCTCATGCCGGGGAGCGATCCCCGGCAGAAAATGCAGGATTCCCAGGCACCTGGGTTTGTGCCGTTTACACCCAGGGCACAGCTGCCGACCGTGCCGATGGTGACAGACTATCAACCGGAGGCATTACAGCTTGGAATCACATCGGCAATGCGGACACAGGCTGAAAAAAATTATACCGATTACCAGAAACTCAAAGAGCAGGAACGAGGAAAGAATATGCGTTCTGCCATGCTCTATGCTGCCAGGAACGGAACGGAGATGCCGGGGATTGCCTATGGTGCTGCCTTGCAGAATCAGGGACTGGAAGTGGACGAAGAGGAAAAACGGCTGAAAGCACTGGTGGACTACTGGACAGGGGAGGAACAGAATCAGAAAATCCAGGCAGTCCATGAACGGAATCTGGATGCGTTCAGCCGCTGGCCTGCCGAAGACAAGGAAATGATGGAAACCTTCAATGCCAACCGCATAGGACGGCTCAGCTGGCTGTCAGCAGCGGGCGATTCCACAGGCAGTGCGGCCAGCATGGACAACGCCAAACTGCTGGCGGCATCCATCACGGCACAGAAGGCACTGGAGGCCAAGTATGGCAAGAAGCGTGTGCAGGAGATCGCAGAGACGCTGAGCTGGGTGCGAAATGAAGAACAGACGGAGAAAGTGCGGCAGGATGCTCAGCAGATGGCGGATAACCACCCGGTGATAGCCAGTGCACTGGCCAGAGGTGCCAATGTGGCCGGAAGTTTGACATCGCCCTTTGGCCAGATGCAGAATCTGATCATCCGACCGACGGGACAGTATCCGACACTGGATCCGAACAATTTGGGAAATCTTCCCAATGTGACAGCGGGCGAGATTACCCAGACGGTGGCGCAGAATATCCGAGGCGAAAATCCGACGGCCTGGAGTGAAGCCGGAGCGGCACTGTACCAGGCAGGAATGAGTGCTGCGGACAGTCTGGTACGGGCGTACCTGGGTGGGGGAAGCAAGATTATCAGCAATGCGCTGATAGCCAGCGGAAGCTTCGGGTCTGCAATGGCCGAATACAGCGCACAAGGGGCATCCCCGGAGAAGGCACTGCTGATGAGCCTGGTGGATGCCAGCCTGGAGGTGCTGACAGAACAGATCCCGCTGGATACCATTTTGAAACAGGCGAAGATCGCACCGGGATCCGTTAAAGAGTTTTTGGAGGGTATCGCCAAGAGTGCCGGTGAGGAGATCACGGAAGAGACTGTGAACTTCATAGCCAGTGCGGCGGCCCAGCAGGTGATTCTGGGAAGTCAGAGTGAAAAGAATCAGATGATCGCAGAGCTGGTGGCCAACGGCGTGCCCTATGCAAAGGCACTGGATCAGGCACAGAAGAAGCAGCTCATGGACATTGCGGCTACCATGATTGAGAGCGGCCTGAGCGGTGGCATGATGGCTGCCGGATCCCAGACGGTGGGCAGCCTCCGGGCAAAGAACACCGGAAGAGCATTGGGCAGGCTGGACAATAACCAGGATATGAGCCTTTGGATGATCCACCAGGGACTGAAGCAGGATCCCGGCAGCACAGAGTATCAGGTGGCAAAGGAAATGCAGGGGAAGCTGGAGCAGGGTCAGCGGCTGAGCACCTATGAACAGGGACGGCTGTATCAGGCAAACGGGCATCTGTTGGAGGGTTTCCAGCGGGGATGGGGCGGAAAGCCTGCGGACTACCAGGAAACGGAGGGACAGGCGAAAGCGGATGCCACACCGATGGAGCAGGCTCAGAACACTGAGATGGCCGAAGGACAGAAGAACGAGACAGCTGCCGGGCAGAGGAGCCAGCCGGAGCAGGACACACTTCGGCAGCAGAGCAAGACCCTTCGGACGGATCTGGGCGAGGTGGACATAGAGACCCTGCCCATTGCGGTACGAAAGAGCCTGGAGCGGATGAGCAAGGCAACCGGACGAAAGGTACACTGCTACACGGCTGCGGCAGGAGAGCACGCGGTAGAAAATGGATTTGAGCTGAACGGTGAAATCTGGGTGAATACCGAACGTAAGAACAGCCATGTGGCGGTATTTGCCCATGAGCTGACCCACACCATTGAGGGCGCACCCCAGTATGATGAGATCCTGCCCTGGGTGATGCGGAGGATTGCCGAGCGGACAGATCTGGATAAAAAGCGGGAGACGATCCGCAGCTTGTACAACTCCATGGGGGTGGAGGTAAGCAAGGCGGAAATCGACCGGGAGATTGTTGCGGACTATGTGGCCAGCGACCTGCTGACCAATGAACAGAGCGTGCTGCAGTTGGCGCAGGAGAACCGGGGGGTTGTACGCCGCCTGCTGAACGGTATTGACCGTATGCTTGCCAAGCTGGGAAACGAGAAGGCACAGGAGCGGGTATTTCTGCGGGATGTGCGGGCTATCTATGCCCAGGCACTGCGGGAGACTTCGGGACAGAACCGCAGCAGCAACAGCTCTGTACAGGCCGGAAACCGACAGGCTGCACAGCAGACAACAGTCCAGGAATATGACTGGGATGGAGATGTCAGCGATGTGGCAGGATACAGGGCCATGATCGAGGCACAGTATGCCGCCGGTGAGATGACCGAAGAAGAATACCGGGAAAATATGGACTGGGCAGATCAGCAGGAAGCGGAGAATGCACAGGCCGCCGAAGGCCAGGGGGACGGCAGGAAATACAGCTTTGCAGGGGTCAATGCCAGAAATGCGGATATGGAGGCACTGGAGCAAGCCAGAAAAATGGAAGAAGCTGAGGTGGCGGAGGAGGTCATCCGCCAGCAGACAGGCTGGTTCCGGGGCATGGACGGAAAGTGGCGCTTTGAAGTGGACGACAGCGGGAGCCAGGTGAAGAAGCATCAGGGAAAGATGACCCTGGATCAGCTGCTGGAGCATGACGAGCTGTTTGAACACTACCCGGATATGCGGAAGATGCCGGTGGAGTTTGCAGACCTGCCGGAGGGAACCAATGCCCAGTACAGCCGGGAGCTGGATGCGATACGGATCAACCGGAATCTGGCAGATAACCCGGAAAAGATCCGCAGTGCCGTACTGCATGAGATTCAGCACGGCATTCAGAAACGGGAAGGCTTTGCCAAGGGGGCAACACTGGAATACTGGGAAGGCGTACAGGGAAACCCGGACAGGGCAATCGGTGAACTGGATGGGAAGCTGAAAAAGGCTCAGGCGTATGCACAGGACATTCTGAATGGCTTGCCGAAGGATGCGGCAGAACAGTTCCGCGCCTGGTATGATCTGTATCAGCGGGACGAGGCTGCCGGCCTGAAGCAGGCACAGGCACTGGCCGACGGGGAATATGGAAAGCAGTTCCGGGAGTATCTGAATACTGTGTGGAACATTGACAGCCTGCAGAAATACAACCGGCTGCGTGGCGCAATGGATCTGTACCGAAATACCGCAGGAGAGATCGAGGCGCGGGATGCAGCCGACCGGGCGGGCCTGGATGCAGAAGGGCGCAAAAAAACGCCGCCTAATTTAGGCGACGAGAGAAGGGTATTTGCGGCCGGTGCCGGAGGGGATCAGGCGATTGGAAAAACGATAGACAATAAACCATTCGTGATGGTAGAAGAGGATATTTTGAAGGGAGTACCACAAGAGAAATGGGTGAACACTGTTACAAATAATATTAGAAATAGATTCCCTGATGGAGTGAAAATTGGACGCAATCAGATAGCTGTCAATCAGCAGTCTCGTCGAGAAATGACATATTCTGGGTATATGCATAAACTGCGGGATAGTGACATTCAAATGTATGCAGACAAACTGCGTGCAACAAATAACCTGGATGAAATAATACAGGCCACAACTGATTGGGTAAATGAAGGATTAAAGCATTCTAGGAATGATAGAATTAGAGATTTTGCAAGAGGAAGCGTTTTACTGCGAATTGGAGACAAGAATTACAGAGCGAATGTAGTTGTTGGGACAAAAGAAAGTGGCGAGATGCTTCTTTATGATTTATTGAATCTTGAACAAGTAGATTTTACAGAAAAAAACACAGATGCAAGTCTTACTAGTGAATATCAAAATGATAACACCAATAGACAACTTGCATCTGATGTGGAAACTGTAGCACAAAGTAATCAGAATGTCAAGAAGAATTTTTCTATCAGCCCGGTGCAGAATGTAGAGGAGCAGACAGACGGCGGGGAAAAGAGCGCCAGGGAGAGACTGGACAGGAAGAGCCAGGATGCGCTGAAGAAGGCAGAACGGCAGCTGATGAATTCCATAGCCAAGAAGATGGGTGTTCCGTATGTTGCCAAGCGGGAAAATCTGATGCCCATTATCCAGAAGATCACAGATGCCTACCTGGAAAACGGCCGTATGGATCCGGAGCTGGAGGAACAGCTGTTTGAGGAAAGCTGGGCGGCAGGAAGAACCATTGAGCGGGAATTCTATGACCAATACAAAGATGTGAAGGACTGGATCCAAACGGTGGGCCTGACTATCAGCCAGGAGGATGCTGACAATATCCCAGACTGGGCAGAATGGAAAGATCGGGCATTCGGAACGGTGAGAATCGTGAAGGATGGAACGCCGGTGGATACGGCCTGGCAGGAGCTGCGGAGTATGGCCCCGGAGCTGTTCCCGGAGAGAATCACACATCCGGCGGATCAGCTGCAGAGGATCTACGATGTGGCGCAGGGAATACAGATCGTGGAAAAGAGCCTGGAGGATACCTATGGGGAAAAAGCAGAGGATGCGAAGCGGTGGTATCGGAATGACTTTTCCAACAGCATCATGGATGTACAGAAGCAGCTTACGGATGTGCGGCGATATGCTGCGCAGAAGGCCGCAGTGGAGAAGAAGGAAACGGTATATCCCAAGACCGTGGCGGAGGCCATTCAGACCGGCGAGGACATGAAAAAGGCACGACGGGAATATGAGCGGGTACGCGCCAAGGAACTGATTGGTCCACAGGATGAGGATGTCCTGCGAATGCTTATGCGGGGCGAAATGACCATAGAGAGCCTGGAAAACCCAGTCTATGACGGTATGAACCGGGATGCCATCCGCAATGTGTATGCAGTGAAGAAAAAATATGAGGATCTGCATAAGCAGATGGTGGAATACAAGAAGCAGGCCGTCAGCAAACGACGGGAGACGGCAGGCAGACTGCTGGGAAACAGTCTCAACTGGAAGGACAAGGCGGCGGGGCTGCTGTATTCCAGAGAGACAATGCGCAGAAACATCCTGGATATTGTGACGGACAGAGAAACGGCGGATGAGATCAACAGAATCTACTTTGACCCGGTACAGGTGCATGAGGCAGAGCGCACCCGATTCCTGAACGAGATGCGG
>Ga0129314_1002326_pt1 | contig 10807 bp, 8 predicted proteins | sample O1111metagenome_FD_94431 | JGI IMG/M metagenome (GOLD analysis project Ga0129314, IMG submission 94431) | Orangutan individual fecal microbial communities from fecal samples from Wisconsin, USA - O1111 metagenome | ecosystem: Host-associated > Mammals > Digestive system > Large intestine > Fecal...
ACATTGCACGATTTCCGCCCCCAAGGCCCGAATCGCATCCACCTTCACCTGGGTGGTGGTGTAGGGCACCACAATGGTCGCCTTGCTGCCCAGCATTTTTGCGGCATAGGCAATGCCCTTGCCATGATTTCCGGAGGAGGCCGCCACAATGCCGCACTTCAGCTGCTCCGGCGTCAAGGTAAGAGCCTTATTCACTGCCCCGCGCAGTTTAAAAGAGCCCGTGGTCTGCATACATTCCGCCTTTACGTAGACCTGACAGCCCAGATACCGGTCCAGACTCTTCATGCGGAGCATGGGGGTCTGTACAATATAGGGGGAGATCCGCTCCCTCGCCTGCTGGATTCGTTCTACCGTTAACGCCATAGTATCACCCTCCTGATTGATTTACGTTATCTCCCGCTCCGTCTGTACGGCGGGAGTAAGCGCTGTTTTTCTCTCTTGTTTTACTGTATCACGGAATATAATAGTTGTAAAATTACTATTTTAATGATTAAATAGTTCTATCTTCTTTATTTCGAGGTGATGCCCATGGATATGGATAGCTTAAAGATGTTTTTAAGCGTACAGAGGACCGGCAGTCTGACCGCCGCAGCCAACAGTCTGTACATGACCCAGCCCTCACTGGGACGGCGCATCTCCTGCTTAGAAAAAGAACTGGGCGTACCCCTATTCCACAGGGGAAAGGGGCAGGCCCAGGTAAAGCTCACCCCAGAAGGCGAGGCATTTTCCGACATTGCCCGGCGGATGCTCATGCTCTACGACCAGGCCATGGAGCTGCAGCAGGACGCGGCCCGGCAGTATCTCGCCGTGGCCTGTATCCGCAGCGCCCACGACGCGCTCATGCCGGAGCTGCTCTCCCGTTTAAAAGCCGCCCACCCCAAGCTGTGCATCACCGTAGAAGACTACCACACCATGGAAATTCTGCCCCTTTTAGAGAATCGGCGGGTGGATATCGGCATCATTCAATCCGCCCCCCTCTCTCAGGCCCTGACCCATGAGCTGTTGTACGAGGAGCCCTATCGGGTCGTCTTTCAACGGAGTCACCCTGCGGCCCGGTGCGCCCAGGTCCATCCCACCCAGCTGCCCGCGGAGCACGGGATCTTTCAGGCCTTTGACCAGCCCTTCCGCACCTGGTTTGACCGCTGGTGGCCGCCTTACTCTGTGAAGCTCCGCGTCAATACGACCCCCACAGCGGAGCACTACTTCAGCGACCCGGAGGATTGGATGATCGTCCCGGAAGCCGTAGCCAGAGGATTGGAACAGCGTGACTTTATCGCCAAACCTCTGTCAGTCCCACCGCCCATGCACAGGGTGTATATGGTGTATCACCCTAAAAACCAGCAGGAGAGCATCCCCTGGTTTTGTCAGGCTGCCCGGGAGCTGGCAGAGGGTTAACGGCAGTTTATTTCACGGCCTCGACCATGTCCTCCGTGATTTGCAGGAACTCCTCAATATCCTCCACCGAGTTGACATGAAGCGGAGAGAGGCGGACGACACCCTTCAGGCCGAACGCCTCAAGCATCCGGCGGGAATAGATGCTGCCGGCAGAACGGTCATAGGCAACCACACCGCGTTTATCGTATTCTTTGACCGCCACTTCACTGGGGATGTTGGCCAACTCAATGCCCAGAATCAGATCGCGGGTGGTAAGGTCTTTTCCATCCATCTGAACTGTGACGCCCTCCATGTGGCGCAGGCCGGGCATCTTTTCGGTGCCTTCCAGCATCAGCTCCAGCAGCCCGCGCTCATGGTCCGCAATGCGTTTCATGCCGGCCGCATACAGCCCGCGGCGATTTGTTTCATCCGGATTTTTCACCTGGCCCAGCGCCACAACATACTCAATGACCTGCTGCACAGCAGCAAACTGCGCGGTAGCGGGGCTGCCGATTTCCCAATCGTTCTTCGGCTTGCCCAGCAGACGATAGTGGTCAAACTCAGCCACGCGGTCAGACAGCCACGCCAGGGCAAACCCCCGCACCCCAAAGAACTTATACGGTGCAAAGTGCATCATGTCCACACCCAGCCGTTCAGGGTCAAGCACTCCATGAGGGGCATGCTGCACCGCATCGCAGATGATAAAGATGTCGGGATTGATCTCCCGCGCCTTCTTGCAGATCGTTTCCACATCATAGACATAACCGGAGATGTTGGAGGCGGCCATGCAGCTCAAGACTGCGGTGTCCTTGTCAATCAGAGAAAGCACCGCATCCGCATCCACGCCGCCCGTAACGGGATTTGCCTGCGCCACCCGCAGCTGGCAGCCATGCTTCTGCGCATTATACGTCATCGCATCAAAGGAAGACGGATGCTCCAGCACTGTGGTGACATAGTTGGTTCCCTTGGCGTGATCACCGAAAATCCGCGCCGTATCCATAATGATCTGCGACGCCGTATAGCCGGGATAGATCACGCCGCTCTCTGCGCCGAAAATGACATGCTTGATATCAGCGCGGGCCTTGTCTTCCAGGGCCAGAAGCTCCAAAGCCAGCTCATTGGAGTGCTCGGAAGCGTCCGGCATCTCGCTCACCCGCTTGAAGGCTTCCTCCGCAGCTTTCAGGCGGAGCGACCCGCCTGCGTTATCCATAAACAGTCGGTGGCGGCCTTTGATGTCTGTATCAACATAGTTAAACTTTGCGCGCAGAGCCGTCAGCTCAGCCTGATCAAACATAGTTTCGGTGTACTTCGTTGCAGCCATAGTTTTCTCCTCTTTCTGCCGTAAGTTCTGAATTATCCGGGCTCAGCCGAGTTTACGGTGAATTCTATTCGTCCGATTCCACCCCATCGGCCCTTGTTCTCTACAATATACATCATCCCGCAGCGTTTTACAAATCGATTCTTTTCCTTTCCGTTACAAAATTTTTTATTTAGTTGGCACAAAAAATATTTATAGGTCCTGTTTTATTTGAGGCCTTTTGTATTCTTTGGGAAACAGGCCCCATATCCCAAACCGCTCCAAAGGGATAAATCCCATTTCGCAAGGAACTCAAAAATCCGAACCTGTCTCCCATCGAAACAGGTTCGGATCTTGTTATTGCGGTGTATGTTGACAGAAATGATGCGCTTTTCAGAAGCGCCCGTTTTCCCCAAATCGAAGCCCAGCGTAAGCGGGTTCGATTTGGAAGCGAGGAGCAGCGGCGTGAGCGCACGATGAGTTTTTTACAAACAAAAAACTCGTCGCAAGCGATACAAAGCTTGCGGCAATCCGCCTTGTGTTAGCGAAAAAGATGCACTGCCCGCCGATCACGTCACACCAAATCGAAGGCCAGTGGGACGGATAAGCGGCAAAACCGGCCTTCTGGCCGGCGGCGCTTATGCGCCGCAAATTCGTTTTGCCCCGCAAAACGAATTGCGCAGGGGCGGCTTTGCCGACCCCGAGCATTGAAATCTCCGAAGGGTGGAGCGAATAAAATGAGCGGAACCCAACAAAGAAGTCACGACTTTCGTCGTGACTTCTTTGTTGCCTTGCGTTGATGGAAAAGATGCGTTCAAAGCGCTAAAGGTGAAAAATCTGCTGTTTTTCAAATTAAGTATTGGCACTCATATTCTCTCACACAACTCCTACAATAATAATTAAGGTTTAAGGCGCGGCCGCCAGCCGCGTCTTTTTCCATCTCAAAGCCGAAGCTGTTAGAATAAGAGAGTAATGGTCTGACCTCCTTCACCTTGGGCTAACACGCCCGTAAGTGAGTCCGTCAGCCGCCTCTCTTATTCGCAGCATTCGATTTACGCAGGTAGAGCCACTCACGTCTATTGGGCAGCGAGAAATATGATTTGAGTTCGCCCCATGGGCATCATTATTTAAGGAGCTGCTTCAAATCTTCTTCCGGCGTGGTGATGGGAGCAATGCCGAAATTCTCTACAAGGTAGTTCAGCACATTGGGCGAAACGAACGCCGGCAGCGTGGGGCCAAGGCGAATATTCTTGATCCCCAGATGCAGCAGCGTCAGCAGGATGCACACTGCCTTCTGCTCATACCAGGAAAGAACCATGGACAAGGGCAAATCGTTCACGCCGCAGCCGAACGCCTCCGCCAGCGCCAGCGCGATTTTGACAGCTCCGTAAGCATCATTGCACTGGCCCACATCCATGAGTCTAGGCAGGCCGCCAATGGTCCCGAGGTCAAGGTCGTTGAAGCGGTATTTGCCGCAGGCCAGCGTCAGCACTACGGTATCGGCGGGTGTCTGCTTGACAAACTCGGTGTAGTAGTTTCGTCCGGGGCGGGCACCGTCACAGCCGCCGACCAGGAAAAAGTGTCGGATCGCGCCGCTCTTTACCGCCTCGATCACCTGATCCGCCACGCCAAGCACCGCGCCATGACCGAAGCCGGTCATGACCGTGCCGCCGCCGTTGATACCGGTGAACGGCTTGTCCTCGTTGTAGCCGCCAAGCTCCAATGCCTTTTCGATGACAGGGGTAAAGTCCTTATCCTCGCCGATGTGCGTCAGTTCCGGGTAGGATACCACCGCCGTGGTGAACACGCGGTCGGCGTAGCTTGCTTTCGGCGGCATCAGGCAGTTGGTGGTAAACAGCACCGGCGCGGGGATGTCGGCAAATTCTCTTTGCTGATTCTGCCACGCCGTGCCGAAGTTGCCCTTGAGATGGGCATATTTTTTCAGTTCAGGATAGCCGTGGGCGGGCAGCATTTCGCCGTGGGTGTAGATGTTGACGCCTTTACCCTCGGTCTGCTCCAGCAGTAACTTCAAATCGTGAAGGTCGTGGCCTGTGATGACGATGAACGGTCCCTTCTCCACCGTCAGCGGGACGGTGGCAGGCGCGGGCGTACCGTAGCTTTCGGTATTGGCCTTATCCAGAAGCGCCATGCACTTAAGGTTTTTCTCGCCCACCTCCATTACGATGGGCAGCAGCGCGTCCATACCCCAGTCCTCGCCCACAGCAAAAAGAGCCTTGGCGAAAAAGCGGTTCACTTCCTCATCGGCATAGCCCAGCATCATAGCGTGATGGGCGTAAGCCGCCATGCCACGCACACCGAAAAGGATCAGAGATTTGAGGCTGCGAATATCCTCCTGCGCGTTCCAGAGCAAATTCATATCATAATCATCGTTTCGCCCGCAACGGGATCCGCAGCCGGAGCCTTTTGGCGCCAACCGTTCCTTTTCCGTGTGTACTCGATTGATCAGCTCGCGGATTGTCTTTTCGTTGAAGCTCACATTGGTTACGGTGGTGAACAATCCCTCGATCATCAGCCGCCATGTATCGGCGTTGACCGGTGTATCGCCGTCCGTGACTCTTGCCAGCCCAATGAGCGCGCCCGTCAGCTCGTCCTGAAGTTTCGCTACATCGGCGGTCTTACCGCAGACACCGGCTTTTCCGGTACAACCGACGCAGCCGGCCGTCTGCTCACACTGAAAGCAAAACATTTTATGATCCATTATCGTTTTCCTCCTATTTCGGTTCAAATTATGTCCTTTTATCAGAAGCTCACGCCTCCTCGAAGAACTCCTTGCCCACATTGCACAGGGGGGCACTCAAAATCCTCCGGCACCTCGCTCCAAGGCGTTCCGGGGGCGATGCCGCCCTCTGGATAACCTGGCTCTCGTCATATTATCAACCGCAAAGACTGCATTTATACTTCATTGTGCTTCTTCCTTCCTTGTTCTAATGATTTTGTTATTCTTCCACCAACCGGCCGTCCACTGTCACGGTGACCACCTGCCACGGAATGAATTTCCCGCTCTGCTGGAGCGCCTTTTTCGCCGCCAGTTCCAGCCCGCCGCAGCAAGGAACCTCCATCCGCACAACGGTGACGCTTTTGATGTTGTTCTCCCGGATGATCTCGGTCAGCTTTTCGGAATAGTCCACGCTGTCCAGCTTGGGGCAGCCCACGAGGGTGATGTGCCCCTTGATGAACCGCTCGTGGAAGGCGGCGTAGGCGTAGGCGTAGGCGGTGCAGTCAGCGGCGATGAGCAGCTTCGCGCCGTCAAAATACGGGGCATTCACCGGCACCAGCTTGATCTGCACCGGCCACTGGGAAAGGCGGCTCGTCTGCTGGGCTTGCGGCGTTTCCACGGTGGGTGCCTCCTGACGCTGAATATTCCGGGACTGGCTGCCGGGGCAGCCGCAGGGCAGGGTTATGCCCTCGTTTTGCATTTTCCGCTGCTTATTTTCCATGACGGCCTGCTCGTCATAGGCCGCCGCCTCTCGCTCTACAAAGGTGATGGCCCCGGTTGGGCAGGTGGGCAGGCAGTCCCCCAGCCCGTCGCAGTAATCGTCTCGCATCAGCCGCGCCTTGCCGTCCACCATGGCGATGGCGCCCTCATGACAGGCGGCAGCGCAGGCGCCGCAACCGTTGCATTTATTTTCGTCGATCTCGATGATCCGTCGTTTCATTGCCATGCCTCCTTGCTTTTGTGGCTTGATTATACTAAAATCAAATCAGCAAGTCGGTTGAATTTTCAACGAAAGAGGATTATTTATGAAAGAATTTTTCCCGGTGCTCCATACGGCGGCGCTTTTCTCCGGCATTTCCGACGAGGAACTTGCCGCCATGCTCTCCTGCCTTGGCGCGAGGATTGATTCCTTTCCCAAAGGCTCCCGCCTGCTCCGCGCCGGAGACGCGGTGGATGAAGTGGGGCTTGTGCTGGCAGGCAGCGCCCTTATTGTGCAGGAGGACATCTGGGGGAACCGCAACATTCTCTCCAAGTCCGGACCGGGGCAGACCTTCGCGGAGGTGTTCGCCTGCGCGCCGGGAGCGGTTCTCAATGTGAGCATAGAAGCGGAGAGCGCGGTGACGGTGATGTTTTTGCATATAAAGCGCGTTTTGAGCATGTGCCCCTCCGCCTGCTCCCATCATAACCGAATCATCCGCAACCTGCTGAGCGAGCTGGCGGAGAAGAACCTGCGGCTCAACGAAAAGCTCACCCACATGGGCCAGCGCACGACGCGCGCAAAGCTGCTGTCCTATTTTTCCGCAGAGTCACAGCGCCGGGACAGCTATGAGTTCGACATTCCGTTCTCTCGTCAGCAGCTTGCGGATTATCTCGGCGTGGAGCGCAGCGGACTGTCCATGGAACTTGGCAAAATGCGTGATGAGGGCCTGCTTGACTTTCATAAAAGCCACTTTGTTTTGAAGGTGTGACAGTTTTATCCAAACAGGCGCCTCAAAATGGCAAGGTCTACATTGTATAGCTGCTTATGCGGCATTTAGGCTACCGTTTGGATACGATTCGGATTACCATGCGAATGATATCTCAGTAACCTTGTAGATGTCTGCCATGCAGAACTGACGCACCCTTACCATATCTGCTTTGCTGCGAGCATAGTTCTCATTCCGTAAAATATCTCGGTCTGCCGATCATAGTAAAGCCGATCTTTCCAGTCACCACCACATTATCGGAGCTGCTGGCGCAGTGGATGATGAGGATATTTCCGCTGCTGTCGAAGCCGCAGACGATCCCCACATGACTGTCGCCAGGATAAAAGACGAGGTCGCCCGGCTTGGCATTATTCCAACTGATGGGTGTGCAGTAGCTGTGCTGGGCAGACGCCCCTCCACCATGGCCGATGATGTACTGCCCTCCGCTCTGGTTGTAGAATACCCAATCGACAAACCCCGAACAATCTAAGCCGAACGGACGCACGGTACCGCTGCTGGAGCTGCCTGCGGCTGTCACCTTCATAGGCGTTCCCCAGCGAGAGTCCCATCCAAGCACAAGGCTCTTTCCTCCCCAGAAGTAGTTTACCTTTCCCAAGAGCTGATACGCAGTCAATACCACCTGCTTGCGCTCCTCGCTGAGATTGGTGGGGAGCTTTTTGATAATCTCCTGGATCTCTTCCGGAGACAGGTCGATATCCTGATAACTGCCGGTAAGCGCCATGAACAGCTCCTGATACTCCGGCTGCATCAGTTCTCCCAACAGCTTGCGCCGCTCGGTGTTGAACCGATACTCGTCCGCCATTTGCAGATGATCCTTGACTGTGATAGTGATGTGCAGGATAACGGTATCGCTTTCATCTTCATCACCGGAGACGGTTTCCACCCAATAAGAGATGGCGTTCATGTCCCAGAAGATCTGACGCAGTATGTCCAGTTTTTCTGCCGTCAGCGTGGCGACTTCATCCGGCGAGGTATCATCCGTAGTCGTCCTCACCGCATAGATGGCCAGCACATCCCGCCAATTAGCGATCATCGCCGCATTGCCGGCATTGTCCATATCCAATTCATCATGCGGATTCTCCGCCTTGATCTTCTCGATCCGGTCAGTAAACTCTCCATTCAATGTACGGACAGCTTCCGGCATGGTATAGCCTGTGCCGCTGTCCTCACCAGAGAAGAAAATGCCGAAGGGTGAGGCGATCAAAAGCCCTATGAGGCAGATCACCAGCACCATAGACACCACCGTACTGCCGCCTGCCATCATGGCGGCAAGCAGACTGCGGGCAGCGGGGAGGATCGCGCTAAGCGCCCTGCCTGCCGCCTGCGCGGTCTTCTGCACGGAATATTCAGCCTGCCCGTCTTTCTTCAAAAGCGCTTTTTGAGAAGCTTTCGGAAACGGAATACTGGTCCTCTCTTTAATATTTTTGTGTGAAAGATCCTCCGCATTTTGCGCTGTACCGATCGTTTCCGAAGTGCCGAGACCTGGTAATGTATTCCGAAGCCGTCTGTTCTGCTCCGTCTGCCGAAGCCTCGTCTGCCGCATCGCCTTGCGTCCCTGTTCCCGGACGAATGCCCGCTGTCCTTGCCGCTGCGGCTCCGGTGCTTCTGTGACACTGGTTTTCACCTGTGTTTCGATATAGGTATCCTTCGTCTTGACAGCTGCCGCTTTCTGCATCGCAGCGCGGCGCGCTTGTGCCTGGGGCGTCGCAGCAGGCGTTTGGGTTTCTGCAAACTCTGTATCTTTGGTTCGGATGATGGGACCTTCATTCCTGTGTGCATCTGGTGCTGACGCGCCATTCCGGGCGGGATCGCTCGGCTGCTCTATGGCTTTCTTCTTGCGCTGCTTCAACAGTTCCGCGGCGGCTCGCTTGGAGCCGCTGACCGCGGTATCCTCGATATCGTCGCCACCGTACTCATCCCGGCGTCCTTGCTGCGCTGTATCCCGGAGCTGGGCCCGCAGACGTTCAGCACCGTCATCCAGCCCCTTGTGTAGCAATAGTCGCACAGGCTACACTTCTCCACCACTGCAAAGCGGCCATTCGCCGGCTGGGGCAGCACTTCTGTTACCATGCTGTGACGCTCCAGCTTAGAGCTGGACTCATAGCTCGTACCATAGCAGAAACAGCAGTAGGAGCCGCCTTTGGTGGTGACGGTGTGGTAGGTGTCATCTGCGTACTCATATGTTACGCGCTTATCCAGATCTTCCATGAACTCGGCAGCACAATCGTACAGGTTGTACACATTGCGGCCAAAGCCATAGCCGTTGATGCCGCCATTGCTGATCATGGTGCCGCAGGTATCACACATTGCCTTGGTCCAGTGGTAGCCGGTGTAGTAGGCATCCTTACCGGGGGTACCATCCAGAATAATACCTTTCCCCTCATCACCGAGCAGAGTGCCGTCCGAATACATGCGGGTCAGTGCCGTTTTTCCATCTCTGGTATATTCGGGCGTTCTCCAGGCGGTGAAGGATGTCTGTTTCCCGCAAACTCCACAGTTGAAGGTTTCATGCGTGACCACTGCGTTGACATCCAACTCATTTGTGCGGTTATTAGCGGTGAGCCAGTGCTCAGCGGGGTCATGGTAGCTGTTCTGCTGCGCCGCAAAGGCGGTAGGAAGCATGCCAACGCACATTACCAGTGCCAACAGCATGGCAATAGCTCGGCGCGAAAGTGTATGATTTTTGTTCAAGTGCTGAATTCCTCCTTAAAATTTTTGGATATAGAGATGCTGGGATCGCAGTTGATGTTACTTAGTTCATCGCCCCCTTTCTGGCGTTTTCCTTTTTGCAGGTACTCGTTCCAGTCCTTCCCGATGCGGGGCTTCTCCTGTGATATCTCATATCCCATTTCCGCGTATTTTTTTCGGAGCTGTTCCTCCGTTTCTTGTCCCGGTGTATCCATATCCAAACAAAGAACGATCCGCTTGATCTGGGGATTGTTCCGAAGATAGGTTCGCAAGGCGCCATCATACAGACCGCACAAGGCGACTGCATTGCAGCAGCTTCGGTGGAGGGTACAATAACTCATAAGGTCGATAGGCGCTTCAAAGACTCGGACTTGGTCGGAAACAGGATCGCAAGGGATAGCGAAGCCGATGTTTTTGTCACTGCCGGATACATCTCCACGAAACCCTTTCCCGTCACGGTCATAGGTGCCGCGCAGTCCTGCATATCTGGCTTGTCCGGTGTGATCCCTGCCAACAAAAACGCAGTTGTGATGGACTGCATCCTCATACAGCGATCCGCTGTTCATAAACTGACGGATCACCTGTGCGGCGATGCCGCGCTTGCGAAGGTAAGCGAATACGCGGCGGTCATCTGCATTGCGCGGTGGCAATGCAAACTCTTTTGGCGGCTCGTCCTGCTTGGTGACTGGTTTTGTTTTGACAGGAGCGTCTCTGGCCTTGCCTTGAAAGGTCAGCAGGTACTCTACTGCCTCCGGAAAAGTTTTATCGCAGAACTGCTGCAGGAATGTGATCGCATCGCCGCCGATGCCTTGAGAGTAGCGGAACCAGGTGCGCCGGTCCTTGATCCGCAGACTGTCCAGCTCCGCGGTAGTATGGAAGCGTCCCACGCGCTTGACCTGATAGCCGAGGTGGGAGAGCAGCTCCGGCAGGTCCGTTTCTCTGGCGATCTGCATTTCTGTGTCTGTGAAGCGATTTCTGATCTCGCTTGCCATAATGTGTGCCTCC
>Ga0129314_1002328_pt1 | contig 10800 bp, 6 predicted proteins | sample O1111metagenome_FD_94431 | JGI IMG/M metagenome (GOLD analysis project Ga0129314, IMG submission 94431) | Orangutan individual fecal microbial communities from fecal samples from Wisconsin, USA - O1111 metagenome | ecosystem: Host-associated > Mammals > Digestive system > Large intestine > Fecal...
ACACTTGCAGTTGCCAGACCGCAAGGTGTTTTAACAAATCAAAAGGGGTTTTAATAACTGGCTCAAAGCTGAAAGCTTTCCGGAACCCCCAGCCTAGCTGGGGGTTTTCTGTGCACAAAAAGAGCCAGTCAGTTGCTTAATTGACTGGCATTACTCCAGAATGGTGACGTGAATACCTGACGCTGCCAACGAACAGCCGAAAAAACTCACCTGACCCGGAGCAAAAAGCGGATTATTCGACAACAGCATAATATCAGCAGCAGTTCTCGACACGCTTGCGCTATAGACAGAGGATGAAACGCTGCTGGCCGGAGTTCTCTGTACATTTTTGGCAACGGAAGAACAGCTCACCAATGCCTCAACGTCTATCAGCGTTCCGGTGAACAGGAACAGCACGAACAGAATTTGCAGGCAAATATTCTCCACGGTCTGGAGCAGCGTAGGTTTCAATTTAAATACCCCCGGATAGTCCTCTGAGTGCTTCCCTTTTCATTAAGTTTTTAATTATCGTTGCAATACCTTAATGATATTGGTAATTATTATCATTAGCATTTGCGCTAACGTTGTCTCTGGTAAGGCTGAAAGGGAACACGCATCGCCAGTACAAGGTCATTTTACTTACAGGCCAGCGAAGGCGAGACTATCAGGATGATGCAAGCCGTGTGTCTAAAAAGTCACGGATCTTTCCAGATTCATTGTCGGTCTAACACTGCACAAATGCGTAAGAACATCCCGGCGTAGCTGTCTGACGCCGGGATGTTCAACAGGACAATGGCGCGTAAGCGTTAATGGAAGTGGGGATACGGAGTTCCCTGTTCACCTGTGTATGTCACGGAAAAGTCTCTGACTGATCTGTCCATAACGCTGGTGAAGCACAAATGGCGCAGCATCTGGTAAAGCAGGTTTAACGAAAAGTCGTGTCCTGCTGCTGGCATATGAGTGCGTCGACTGCCTGATTTAGATCGTCAAGCGGAGAGGGATTTTCTCATGCGTATTTTGTTTGTAGGCCCGCCTCTCTATGGGCTGTTGTATCCTGTGCTGTCCCTGGCGCAGGCATTTCGCGTTAACGGTCATGAAGTACTGATCGCCAGCGGAGGACAATTCGCACAAAAAGCGGCAGAGGCCGGGTTGGTGGTGTTTGACGCTGCCCCCGGTCTGGATTCCGAAGCTGGTTACCGCCACCATGAGGCACAGCGGAAAAAAAGTAACATCGGAACCCAAATGGGCAACTTCTCATTCTTCAGCGAAGAAATGGCAGACCATCTGGTGGAGTTTGCCGGACACTGGCGGCCTGACCTCATCATCTACCCTCCACTCGGAGTCATCGGGCCGCTGATTGCCGCCAAATATGATATACCGGTCGTGATGCAAACCGTAGGCTTCGGCCATACCCCCTGGCATATCAGGGGTGTAACGCGTTCGCTCACGGACGCCTATCGTCGCCACAATGTCGGGGCCACACCACGCGATATGGCCTGGATCGACGTAACACCGCCGAGTATGAGCATTCTGGAAAACGACGGTGAACCCATTATTCCGATGCAGTACGTCCCATATAACGGTGGTGCGGTGTGGGAACCATGGTGGGAGAGAAGGCCCGATCGTAAACGTCTTCTGGTGAGTCTCGGCACTGTCAAACCGATGGTTGACGGCCTTGATCTAATCGCCTGGGTTATGGATTCTGCCAGTGAGGTCGATGCCGAGATCATCCTGCATATTTCAGCCAATGCGCGGTCCGATTTGCGCTCGCTGCCATCAAATGTTCGCCTGGTTGACTGGATACCCATGGGTGTCTTCCTCAACGGCGCAGATGGTTTCATTCATCATGGCGGAGCAGGCAATACCCTGACAGCGCTACACGCTGGTATTCCACAAATAGTCTTCGGCCAGGGAGCCGATCGCCCGGTAAATGCCCGCGTTGTTGCCGAACGCGGCTGCGGGATTATCCCCGGCGACGTCGGCCTGTCGAGTAACATGATCAATGCTTTCCTCAACAATCGCTCACTTCGCAAAGCCTCTGAAGAGGTAGCAGCGGAAATGGCGGCGCAACCCTGCCCTGGTGAAGTGGCGAAAAGCCTGATCACAATGGTACAGAAAGGGTAGCCACTACACCTTCATGATAATCATTTGCCAGCCCCCATCCAGGAGTCATGCATCCATAACAATGCGGGACCGGAGTGTGCTGGCTTTTTTGCGGAACGATCCGGCCAGTGGATCGTATTTTACAGACGGAGGAGGCTTAATGCCTGCGAATCACACTCCCACACCGGCTCAGTCATGGATAGTTCGCCTGGCGCGCGTGTGCTGGGAACGTAAGAAACTTAGTGTCATCGTGGTGGTAGCGTCAGTATCGACTATTTTGCTGGCTGCGCTGACGCCACTGCTGACAAGACAGGCTGTGAATGACGCACTGGCGGGCAATCCGGCCCGCCTGCCGTGGCTGGCCTGCGGGTTACTGTTGATCGCTTTTTTTGATTTCATCGGTAACTATGTGCGCCGTGGTTATGCCGGGATGCTCTCACTCTGGGTGCAGCATACCCTCAGAGGACGGGTATTCGACAGTATTCAAAAACTTGACGGCGCAGGCCAGGATGCGCTGCGCACCGGGCAGGTGATTTCACGGACCAACAGCGATCTGCAGCAGGTGCATACCCTGCTGCAGATGTGCCCGGTGCCGCTGGCAGTGTTCACTTATTACATTGCCGGCATTGCCGTGATGCTGTGGATGTCCCCTGCCATGACGCTTATCGTCGTGTGCGTACTGGTATGCTTGGCGATCACCGCGCTTCGTGCGCGTCGTAGGGTCTTCGCGCAAACCGGAATGGCCTCGGACCAACTGGCGAATCTCACCGAACATATACGCGAGGTGCTGGCACAGATCTCAGTGGTAAAATCCTGTGTGGCAGAGATGCGTGAAACGCACTGGCTCGATAGGCAGTCGCGGCAGATTGTGCGTGTACGCATCGGTGCGGTTATCTCGCAGGCGATGCCTGGGGCCACTATGCTGGCGCTACCGGTGCTCGGGCAAATCGTCCTGCTGTGCTACGGCGGGTGGTCGGTCATGCACGGGCGGATCGATCTCGGTACCTTCGTTGCATTCGCCAGCTTCCTCGCGATGCTGACCGGGCCAACCCGCGTACTGGCATCGTTTCTGGTTATCGCACAGCGCACTCAGGCGTCCGTGGAGCGGGTGTTTGCACTGATCGACACCCGTTCACAGATGGAGGACGGGACGGAGTCGATTAACAGTCAGGTTGTCGGACTGGAACTGGAGAATATGAGCTTTGACTACCACCATGGCGACAGACATATCCTCAGCGATATCTCCTTTTCCCTGCGCGCTGGGGAAACCGTGGCGGTGGTGGGCGCATCGGGTTCAGGAAAATCGACCCTGTTGATGCTGCTGGCGCGTTTTTATGATCCCTGCTCCGGAAAGATATGGCTCAACACCAGCGAAGGCCGACAAAATCTTCGCGATATCAGACTGGAGGCGCTTCGTCGCCGGGTAGGCATCGTATTTGAAGATGCTTTTCTGTTTGCCGGTACGGTGGCGGAAAATATCGCCTATGGCCACCCTCAGGCAACGGCGGACGACATTCGCCGTGCGGCAGCTGCTGCAGGAGCCAGCGATTTTATCAACGCCCTGCCGAAAGGCTTCGATAGCCTGTTAACCGAACGGGGTACGAATCTTTCCGGCGGGCAGAGGCAGCGAATAGCGCTGGCGCGGGCGCTCATTACTGCACCGGACGTGTTAATCCTGGATGATACCACCTCAGCGGTTGATGCTGTTACGGAAGCGGAGATTAATACCGCGCTGGGTCGCTATGCTGACGAAGGGCATATGCTGCTGGTGATTGCCCGACGGCGTTCAACGCTTCAGCTAGCCAGCCGGGTTGTGGTGCTGGATAAGGGCCGTATGGTGGATACCGGAACCCCGGCAGAACTTGAAGCGCGCTGTCCGGCGTTCCGCGCACTGATGACCGGCGACAGCGATTTTCTGGCCACGTCCCACAATAGCCACAACGAATTGTGGCCGGCTGAACCAGCGACACAAGACGATGTAACGGATACGGGGGATAAAGGTTTTGTCGCCCGTATGACCCGCGTACCGGAAAATGCAGTACAGCAGGCGCTGGCCGGTAAAGGTCGCAAAGTCACGTCACTACTGAAGCCTGTGGCATGGATGTTCGTCATCGCCGCTCTGCTGATCGCACTCGATTCTGCAGCAGGCGTAGGGGTGCTGATACTGTTGCAGCACGGCATTGACTCCGGTGTCGCCGCAGGCGATATGTCGACCATCGGCCTCTGTGCCCTGCTCGCCCTGTGCCTAGTCATTGTGGGCTGGTGCAGTTATTCTCTGCAGACGGTCTTCGCCGCCAGAGCGGCGGAATCAGTTCAGCATTCGGTGCGCTTGCGTAGCTTCGGCCATATGCTGCGTCTTGGACTCCCCTGGCACGAAAAGCATGCCGATTCGCGTCTGACCCGCATGACCGTTGATGTGGACTCTCTCGCCCGCTTTCTGCAAAACGGCCTTGCCGGTGCGGCCACCAGTCTGGTGACGATGTTCGCAATCGCCGCCACCATGTTCTGGCTCGACCCGATCCTGGCGCTGACGGCATTAAGCGCAGTGCCAGTGGCCGCACTGGCAACCATGATTTATCGCCGCCTCAGTACCCCTGCTTATGCACAAGCACGGCTGGAAATAGGCAAAGTCAACAGCACCCTGCAGGAAAAAGTCTCCGGCCTGCGTGTCGTGCAATCGCATGGTCAGCAGGAACTGGAGGGCGCCCGGCTGCGCGCGTTATCGGAGCGTTTCCGCGCAACCCGTGTGCGAGCACAAAAATACCTTGCAGTCTATTTTCCGTTCCTGACATTCTGCACCGAGGCCTCCTATGCCGCCGTTCTGTTAGTGGGAGCTTCGCAGGTCGCCGCTGGAGAAATGACTGCCGGGGTACTGGCGGCTTTCTTCCTGTTGCTGGGGCAATTCTATGGGCCAGTGCAGCAGTTATCAGGGATTGTCGACGCCTGGCAGCAGGCGACAGCCAGCGGCAAACATATTGATGAACTACTGGCGACAGAAGGCACTGAGAACCTCGGGTCCTCTTCGGTCCTCCCTGTCACCGGTGCACTGCATCTTGATGAGGTCACGTTCAGTTATCCCGACAGTCACGAGCCAGCTCTGAACAAACTTACCCTGACGATCCCTGAGGGAATGGTTGTCGCGGTCGTCGGTCGCAGCGGTGCGGGTAAGTCGACGCTGATTAAGCTGATTGCCGGGTTGTATTTCCCCACGCACGGCAACATCAGAATCGGTGTGCAAATGCTCGATGATGCCTCGCTCACTGAGTATCGTCGCCAGATTGGGCTTGTCGATCAGGATGTAGCACTGTTTAGTAGTGATATTGCAGAAAACATTCGTTATTCACGGCCATCCGCCACCAATGAAGACGTTGAAATTGCCTCACAGCGGGCAGGGCTGTATGAGATGGTGTGCAATCTGCCGCAGGGATTCCGGACACCGGTGAATAACGGCGGAGCCGATCTGTCCGCAGGTCAGCGCCAGTTGATTGCGCTGGCCCGCGCGCAACTGGCGAATGCTCACATCCTGCTGCTCGACGAAGCCACGTCATGTCTGGATCGCACATCCGAAGAACGACTGATGTCATCGTTAACAGATGTCGTGCATGCCGGGAAGCACTCGGCGCTGATTGTTGCACATCGTCTGACCACCGCGCAACGCTGCGATCTGATTGCCGTTATTGATAAGGGGTTACTTGCGGAATACGGAACCCACGAACAGCTGTTATCTGCAGGCGGCCTCTATACCCGCTTATGGCATGACAGCGTCAGCAGTACTGCGCTCCATCGCCAGCACAACATGAAGGAGGAAACCCCGGGATAGTTACTGGACACGTAATGTATTAAAAACACTGTCAGAAGCGGCGGTACCGTGAAAAGCCGCTTTAATTATTTATACTGACATCCTTAATTTTTAAAGAGTATGAATGCTGAACATGCAACAACATCCCTCTGCTATCGCCAGCCTGCGCAACCAACTGGCAGCGGGCCACATTGCTAACCTTACTGACTTCTGGCGCGAAGCTGAGTCGCTGAATGTTCCTCTTGTGACGCCAGTCGAAGGAGCGGAAGATGAGCGAGAAGTGACCTTTCTGTGGCGCGCCCGACATCCCCTGCAGGGCGTTTATCTGCGTCTGAACCGGGTGACGGATAAAGAGCACGTAGAAAAAGGAATGATGAGCGCCCTTCCCGAAACGGATATCTGGACACTGACACTGCGTTTACCCGCAAGTTACTGCGGCTCCTATTCGCTGCTGGAAATCCCCCCCGGCACTACGGCTGAGACGATTGCACTGTCCGGAGGCCGTTTTGCCACCCTCGCCGGAAAGGCCGATCCGCTAAACAAAATGCCGGAGATCAACGTTCGGGGAAACGCAAAGGAATCAGTGCTGACACTTGATAAAGCTCCCGCCCTGTCGGAATGGAACGGCGGCTTCCACACCGGACAACTGCTTACCTCCATGCGCATTATCGCCGGGAAATCTCGCCAGGTTCGGCTCTATATTCCGGACATTGATATTTCTCAGCCCCTCGGGCTGGTCGTGCTGCCCGATGGTGAAACCTGGTTTGATCACCTTGGCGTATGCGCGGCAATTGACGCCGCCATAAATAACAGGCGCATCGTGCCCGTGGCTGTACTGGGCATTGACAACATTAATGAACATGAACGCACTGAGATACTCGGCGGGCGCAGCAAGCTGATAAAGGATATCGCAGGGCATCTGCTGCCGATGATCCGCGCTGAACAACCGCAGCGTCAGTGGGCAGACCGTTCGCGCACAGTGCTGGCCGGGCAGAGCCTCGGCGGGATCAGTGCGCTAATGGGGGCTCGTTACGCACCGGAAACGTTCGGTCTGGTGCTCAGCCACTCTCCTTCAATGTGGTGGACGCCAGAAAGAACCAGTCGACCAGGCTTGTTCAGCGAAACCGATACCTCATGGGTGAGTGAGCATCTGCTTTCTGCCCCACCGCAGGGCGTGCGTATCAGCCTGTGCGTGGGATCGCTGGAAGGTTCGACAGTTCCTCACGTTCAGCAACTTCACCAGCGGCTGATTACCGCTGGCGTCGAAAGCCATTGCGCAATCTACACCGGTGGTCACGATTACGCATGGTGGCGCGGTGCACTGATTGACGGGATTGGTTTACTACAGGGTTGAGTTGACCCACAAACACTTTCAGGAAACGGTACAGACTTCCTGAATAAATCAAATTGTCACCTGCGGAAAAGGAATAATCATCAGATGTATGCCCGCGAGTATCGCTCAACACGCCCGCATAAAGCGATTTTCTTTCATCTTTCTTGCCTCACCCTTATCTGTAGTGCGCAAGTTTATGCGAAGCCGGATATGCGGCCACTGGGGCCGAATATAGCCGATAAAGGCTCCGTGTTTTACCATTTCAGCGCCACCTCTTTCGACTCTGTCGATGGCACACGCCATTATCGGGTATGGACGGCCGTGCCGAATACAACCGCACCGGCATCGGGTTACCCGATTTTATATATGCTTGACGGTAACGCAGTTATGGACCGCCTGGATGACGAACTGCTCAAACAATTGTCAGAAAAAACACCGCCAGTGATCGTGGCTGTCGGGTATCAGACCAACCTCCCTTTCGATCTCAACAGCAGGGCTTACGACTATACGCCAGCAGCAGAAAGCAGAAAAACAGATCTCCACTCAGGGCGTTTTAGCCGTAAGAGTGGTGGCAGCAACAACTTCCGCCAGTTACTGGAAACGCGTATTGCCCCAAAAGTGGAACAGGGACTGAATATCGATCGGCAACGCCGCGGCTTATGGGGGCACTCCTACGGCGGCCTCTTCGTGCTGGATTCCTGGCTGTCCTCCTCTTACTTCCGGTCGTACTACAGCGCCAGCCCGTCGTTGGGCAGAGGTTATGATGCTTTGCTAAGCCGCGTTACGGCGGTTGAGCCTCTGCAATTCTGCACCAAACACCTGGCGATAATGGAAGGCTCGGCGACACAGGGTGATAACCGGGAAACGCATGCTGTCGGGGTGCTGTCGAAAATTCATACCACCCTCACTATACTGAAAGATAAAGGCGTCAATGCCGTATTTTGGGATTTCCCCAACCTGGGACACGGGCCGATGTTCAATGCCTCCTTTCGCCAGGCACTGTTAGATATCAGTGGTGAAAACGCAAATTACACAGCAGGTTGTCATGAGTTAAGCCACTAAACACTGCCCGCTTTTACGCGGGCAGTGCGCCTGAAACACTACGATCAGAATGATGCGGTAACTCCGGCATAATAAGCCCGGCCTGGCTCGTTATAGGTATTCGCCCCTTCAGAAGATCGGAAGATCTGTTTATTGAGGATATTACTGACGCCGACATTAAGACGCAGATTTTTATTAATATCGTAATTGAAGTTCGTCCCCACCAGTGAATAAGCGCCCAGCTCTTTACCTGACAGACCGCCAGTATCTTCACTGCGGGTTTCCGCATGAGTACGCGGTTTTTGTCTGCCATATAACGTCCAGTTGAAGCTGGCAGAAAACGCCTGGGTGATGGTCCAGTTAAGCGAGTTATTGATAGTATATTTCGGGATGACCGACAGAGGATTACCGGTGTCTTTTTGCTCCGAAGTGATCATCCATGTGGCATTGGTATTCCAGTTCAGACGCTCTTTCACCAGTGGGAAAGACATACTGGCTTCGATACCGTCCACCAGAGCTTTCCCGCCATTCTGCCACTTGAGGATATATGCGCCTGAAGCGGTTTGCCCGATAACGTTATCCCCGGCCACGATCTTATTCTGGTAATCATTGCGGAAGTAGGTCACACTTGCGTGGTAATCTTCCCAGGTGAACTCCAGTCCAATTTCTTTATTGACGCTGATTTCCGGATCGAGATCTTTATTACCGATCAGGTAGCACCCGCCTGATGTAATATCTTTTGGACAGCCATTGCCTTTCGAGTAGAGCAGATAGCCTTCACTGGATTGATACAGGTTTGGGGCTTTAAAGGTTCGGGCAACCCCTGCTTTGACTTTGAAATAATCGCCCAATTCCTGCGAAAGATTCAGACTGGGGCTGAAGTTCCCGCCGGAGTCGCTGAGATAATCAAAGCGCAGGCCGGGAATGATATTCGTGCCAGGAACCGGCTCAATGTTATCTTCAATATACAGCGCACTGATTTGAGAATGATTTTTACTGCTGCGATCCGCAGCAGAGCCAGAAATACCGCTGATATCTCTGTCATTCACCGTCAGGCTGGTAGAGGAAGGATCATCGAGCTTATCGCGGTTCCACTCTGCACCAACGGTCAGCGTTTGATCAACCATCACATTCAAAGGAATATTAAGCTCACCGCTGGTTCGCCAGGAACTCAGGCGATTGGTCGTAAACTTTTCACCCGCTAAAATACGTCCTTCACCACCGCCGGATAATCCTTCATTCATGCGGGTATTATTGGTTTTCTCGTAATAAACACCAAAGCGACTTTGTCCCCAGTCCCAGATACCATTATGCGTAATGCCATAATTCTGTCGGTACAGGCGGTTCGTCTCTTTGCCGGATTTTGCCAGGCTTTCGGTAACTGCACTGGAAGAACTGTTCTGCGTATCGCCCGCATAGATATTCCCCTGGCGGCTATATCCGACTTCGAAATCGAGAATCTGCTGCGGATTTAATTTCCACGAGACAACGCCGTTAATATCTTTGTTACGTACCCCTTCATGCCCGGCTGCGTTTTTCGTACCGACCGGAGAATTAATATCCCAACTGTCAGCATCCGTTTTATTCAGGTTACCATACAAACGCGTGGTAAGAGCATCACCAGCCAGAGGCCCACTAAGGCTGAAATTGGCGCGACGCGTAGCGCCCTCTTCGCTACTTTCCGGCTGGTTGGTGTATAACGACAGCGAACCGTGCCAGTCGTTGGTGGGACGTTTGGTAATGATGTTCACCACCCCCCCGGCGGCCCCCGAACCGTAGCGCGCCGCCGCAGGGCCGCGGATCACTTCAATACGCTCAACCTGTTCCGGTGGCACCCAGTTGGTGTCACCGCGGGTATCACGCTCCCCACGCCAGCTATAACGCACGGAGTTACGTGACGTCACCGGTACACCATCAATTAAAATTAAGGTGTTTTCCGGCCCCATACCACGAATATCGATCTGGCGGTTATTACCGCGTGTGCCCGAGGCGCTATTGCCGGTAAGATTAACACCAGGCATTTTACGAATAATATCTGAAAGGTCGTTTACCGGAGGGGTCTTTTTAATATCCTCGCTGGTAATAACCGACACGCCCGGCTGCTGTTTTAATACCTGCTCAGCGGTGGCTTCCACCACCAGAGTCTCGTCATTATCATCGTCGGAGTATTTGGCTACTGATACCTGGCTATTCAACCCAACTAGGAGCACAGTTAGCGACCAGAGGATTTTGTTAATTCTCATTCCTATTCCCTAATAAATGCCTAACTTAAAATGTTTGATCGTTGAGCTCACATCCTTGCCAGATATTTCTTACTGCCATTATTGTTTTTATATAAGAATGATAATTAATATCATTTAGCAAAAGAAAAAGCAATCCCTCACAAGATAAATCTATTGATTTTTCATAAATATCAAATTGATATATACCCGTGATCATTGAAGATGCTTGATTTTTCAGCAACAGAAGATCATGCTGTCCAACATGAAAATATTCATTACTGAGCAACAAAAAGCTGAACTTGAACGCCTTCATGATTCCAGTC
>Ga0129314_1002330_pt1 | contig 10794 bp, 8 predicted proteins | sample O1111metagenome_FD_94431 | JGI IMG/M metagenome (GOLD analysis project Ga0129314, IMG submission 94431) | Orangutan individual fecal microbial communities from fecal samples from Wisconsin, USA - O1111 metagenome | ecosystem: Host-associated > Mammals > Digestive system > Large intestine > Fecal...
ACGCTTGTTGCGGTTCTTACGGGCGGCCTCGCTCTTCTTGCGGCGCTTGACACTGGGGCTCTCATAGCACTCTCTCTTGCGGACCTCCGCCACGATACCGGCCTTGGCGCAGCTTCTCTTGAAACGCTTGAGCGCGCTGTCGAGAGACTCGCCCTCCTTGACATGGATCTCGGACATTTATATTTTCCCTCCCTCCGATACACCCGGCTTGATCCTGGGCGCTCTTTAAGAGTCACTTACATGACTAACGGTGGTATTATATGAGAAAAAGCGCAGCTTGTCAATAAGCTTTTCTCATTTTTTCAAAAAAATCCGAAATTCCGCTCAGCAGGGCTTCACGATCAGGTTGACGAGCTTGTTTTTGACGTGAATGACCTTGACAATCTGCATGCCGGCGATAGCCTTGGCGACCTTTTCGTTCGCCTTGGCGGCCTCGACGACGGTATCCTGATCGCTGTCCACGGGAACGGTGATCGTGCCCTTGAGCTTGCCGCCCACCTGCACCGCCATCTCAACGGAGGAGGCAACGGTCTTGCTCTCGTCGTAGACGGGCCAATCGCACTGCATGGCCATCCTGCCCTCGTGCTCGGCAGCAAAGCCCTTCTGTTCCCAAAGCTCTTCGACCATGTGGGGCGCGAAGGGTGAAAGCATGAGCAGCAGCGCCTCGAGGTCTCCGTGGCTGAGGCCATTCGCGTAGAACTCGTTGACCATGGCCATGAGCGCGGCGATGGCAGTGTTCATCTTGAGCGTGTCGATATCGTCTGTGACCTTCTTGATGGTCTTGTGGACGATGGGCGCGTTCTTTTCAGAAATGCCCTTCTCCTCCGTCGCCTGCTCGGCGAGGTTCCACACGCGGTCGAGGAAACGCTTGCAGCCCTTGACGGCGTCGTCCGACCAGGTGGCGACCTTTTCAAAGTCGCCGATGAACATGATATAAAGGCGCATCGTGTCCGCGCCGTAGGCCTTGACAACATCGTCGGGGTTAACGACATTGCCGAGGGACTTACTCATCTTGACCGCCGGGCGCAGCGCCTGATTGCCGTACTTGGCGATGAGCGCGTCCTTCTCCTCCTGCGTGGAGACGTTGCCGACGTAGTGTGGGTTCTGGCCGAGGATCATGCCGTGGCTCGTTCGCTTGGCGTAAGGCTCCTTCGTATGGACAACGCCGATGTCGTAGAGGAACTTGTGCCAGAAGCGGGAGTAGAGCAGGTGGAGCGTGGTGTGCTCCATGCCGCCGTTGTACCAGTCTACAGGGCCCCAGTACTGCTCGGCCTCGTGAGAGACGAGCTCGTGATCGTTGTGCGGGTCCATATAGCGCAGGAAGTACCAGGAAGAGCCGGCCCACTGGGGCATGGTGTCGGTCTCGCGCTTGGCGTCGCCGCCGCACTTGGGGCACTTGGTGTTGACCCAGTCGGTCATCTTGGAAATGGGGCTCTCGCCGTCGTCGGTCGGCTCATAGCTCTCCACCTGCGGCAGCACGAGCGGCAGCTCCTCCTCGGGCACGGGGACCCAGCCGCACTTGGGGCAGTTGACAAGGGGGATGGGCTCGCCCCAGTAACGCTGGCGGGAGAAGACCCAGTCGCGCAGCTTGTAGTTGACCTTCTCACGGCCCCAGCCCTGCTCGACGGCGTACTGCTTCATCGCGGGGATGGCTTCCTTGACGGTCATGCCGTTGAGGAAGCCGGAGTTGACCATAATACCGGTGTCATCCTTGAGCGTGAAGGCTTCCTTCGTGATGTCGCCGCCCTCGACGACCTCCACGATGGGAAGGCCGAAGGCCGTAGCGAAGTCCCAGTCGCGCTGGTCGTGGCCGGGAACGCCCATGACGATGCCCGTACCGTAGCCCATGAGAACATAGTCGGAGACGAACATCGGCACAACCTTGCCGGTCGCGGGGTTGATGACTTCAATGTCGTCGAGACGAACGCCGGTCTTTTCCTTGTTGAGCTCGCCGCGCTCAAAGTCGCTCTTGCGGGCGGCGGCAGCCTGATATGCCTCGACCTCGTCCCAGTTCTTGATGATGCCCTTCCACTTTTTAAGCAGCGGGTGCTCGGGAGAGATGACCGTGTACGTCACGCCGAAGAGCGTATCGACGCGCGTGGTGTAAACGGTGATATCGTCGCCGGTGTTGGTCTTGAAGGTGACCTCCGTACCGGTGGAGCGGCCGATCCAGTTGCGCTGCTGGGTCTTCACGCGCTCAATGTAGTCGACCTCGTCGAGATCGTCGATGAGGCGGTCGGCATACTTCGTGATGCGCAGCATCCACTGGCTCTTTTCCTTGCGGATGACGGGCGCGCCGCAGCGCTCGCACACGCCCTCGACGACCTCTTCGTTGGCCAGCACACACTTGCAGCTCGTGCACCAGTTGACGGGCATCGTGGTCTTGTAGGCAAGGTCGTGCTTGAACATCTGCAGGAAGATCCACTGCGTCCACTTGTAGTAGCTCGGGTCGGTCGTGTCCACCACGCGATCCCAGTCAAAGCCGTAGCCGAGCATCTTGAGCTGACGGGTGAAGTTCTCGATGTTCTGCTTGGTGATGATGGAGGGATGGATGTGGTTCTTGATGGCAAAGTTCTCCGTCGGCAGGCCGAAGGCATCAAAGCCGATGGGGTTGAGGACATTATAGCCCTGCATGCGCTTCTTGCGGCAGATGATGTCCATCGCCGTGAAGGGGCGCGGGTGGCCGACGTGCAGGCCAGCGGCGGAGGGATATGGGAACTCGATGAGGCCGTAGAACTTGGGGCGCTTGTCGCCCGTCACAGCGGCGTAGGGCTTTTCCTGCTCCCACTTTGCCTGCCATTTTTTCTCAATCGCTGCGAAATCGTACTTCATGGATCTTCTCCTTTATGTGAAATGGTTTTTTGATGCGAAAAAAATCCCTGACCGTTTTTTCAGAAAACGGTCAGGGACGTAAATAACACTTTACGCGATACCACCCTGCTTCGGCGCGCAGTCGCCTGTGCGCCCTCAGCGGCTCAGATAGCCTCGTCCGTAACGGGAACGGCCGTTCCGCCCTGTTCAGGCGGACCGCTCGGGAGTGAGTCATACCCGCGTGCTTCCCCACCGGCTCGCACCGACCGCCGGCTCTCTTGGGGCGGAAATCACACGTCTTTATGCTCCGTCATCGCGTTTTGCATCATTATAACACGCTTATATTAGGCGTTTTGTTCCGCCTTGTCAAGCGTTATTTTTGCCTTACTCGGCGTGAGGCAGGATCGTGCTCAGGTCGATCTCCTCGCCGTCGGCCCAGAGGTGCTCGAGAGAATAGAACTTGCGCGCCTCATCGTTGAAGATGTGCACGACCACGCATCCGTAGTCGAGCAGCACCCACGTGCCGCCGCGATAGCCCTCGCGATGCAGCGGTTCCTCGCCCGCGAGCGTCAGTTCCTTTTCCACCTCGTCGCCCAGCGCGTTGATCTGTGTGTTGGACGTACCGGTGCAGATGACGAAATACTCCGCGAGCGTCGTGATCTTGTCGATGCGGATGAGTCTGATCTCCTTACCCTTTTTGCTGTCGAGTGCCTTGGCGGCGATCTCAGCGAGTTCTCTTGCAGGAATCATGGATGTCTCCTTTTCGTATTTCATATTTTCATGTCTGTTGTCTTCTCGTATCGCCGCGCTCAGGTCTGCGGGCGCAGCCAATCGGGCATCTCGCTGCCCGCGCCGGTATCGCCGGTATTGCCGCCCTCTCCCGTGCCGGGGTCGGTCGTTCCGCCGCTGCCGGGATCGGTCGTGCCGGGGTCGGTCGTGCCGCCGCTGCCGGGGTCAGTCGTGCCCGGGTCGGTCGTTCCGCTATTGCCGGGATCGGTCGTGCCGGGGTCGACGGTCGTGCCGCCATTGCCCGGGTCGGTCGTGCCGGGATCTGTCGTCGTGCCGGGGTCGGTGGTCTCGCTGCCATCCCCCGTGCCGGTCTGCGAGCCGGAGGAGGACTGGTGATTCTGCGGCTTGGCCGCCTTGCTGTCTTCCACATGGCCCGTGGACGAGGACACCGAGCCGTCCGAATTGACGGACATGATGTCAAGGTCGCTCATCGTGAACTTCTCGACAAAGGGACTGAGGTCATTGTTCACGAGGTCTAAAAGCTCCTGCGCGTTCGGCACGACATAGGAAAGCGGCTTGCCGATGGAGCGGCTGTAGATGTATTTACCGGTATTTGGCATGGTGACGAAATTCACATCGTCGACCTTGAGCCCGCCCATGACGGCCTGCGAGCCAAACCAGAGCATTTCCTCAAACGTGAGGTCGGAGGTGACGTTATTCTTCACCACGCGGGCAAATTCGCCGATCTTCGTCACATTTTTAAGCTGCAAAAGCTGCTCGACCATCGCCTTGAGGAGCGTCTGCTGCGTCTTGATACGGCCAAGATCACCGTCGGGGTAGCCGTAGTGCCTGTCATTATCGTGGCGGTAGCGCAGCACCTGCATGGCGTCGTCGCCCGAAAGCTTGCGGTAGCCCTTGGTCTGGTGGATGTGCAGATCCTGATAGGGGTCGTCGTAGTTCATGTTGCGCGGCACATCGTAGTAAACGCCGCCCATGGCATCGACGATCGCGCCGACCGCATCCCACTCGATAATGACCTGATAGTCCGGCTCAAAGCCGACGAGCTGGGAAACCTCCTTATAGAGCGCCTTGATGCCCTTCTCGCCCGCACCGTAGTAGTTGTAGACGGAGTTGATCTTCTTGATGTCCCAGGGAACGTTGACCATCGTGTCGCGCGGGATGGACATGACGTTCGCCTTCTGGTTCGTCACGTCGTAGCTCGCGAGCAGCATCGTATCAGTGTTGCCGCCGCCGCCCGTGTCGCGGCCGAGGACGAGCACGGTATAGAAATCCTTGCTCTTTCGCTCGCCGTCCGCGCGCGGACGCACGCCGTCGCCGTAGTCGATCTCGTCGACCTGCGTCTGGTTGGGGTCCTTCTGCGTGTCGCCCTTGTTCGGCAGCTGCGGCGCGCGGATCTTCAGAAGGTAGCTGCCGCCCGCGACCACGCCGCACAGCAGCGCGACGAGCAGCACGCGTCCAAGCAGCCGTCCGGGGTGGGAAAAGGTCTCGCAGATCTGCTCCCACGCCTCGTCGCAGTTGCGCTCGAAGAAGCCCGCCTCATGGCGCGCGCGCCGTCCCTCGTAGTGGGCGTCCTCTCTGTCTCTTTCGTAAAAGTCCTTGCGATCACTCATGGTTATGTCCTCTCAGATATTCCAGCGCTTCCAATGTGTTGTGGTGGATGGGGTTCCCCCGCTCTTTCATTTCCTCCACCGTCATGGCAAGGCCCATTGCAAGCCCGCGGTCCAGATCCTCCCACACGACCCTGCGGAGGTCCTCCACGCCGTCAAAGTCGCGGTTCGGCTCAATGTAGTCGGCAAGGTAAATGATCTTGTCGAGCAACGCCATATCCGCCTTGCCCGTCGTGTGCCAGAGGATGGCGCTGCAGATCTCGTCGTCCGCGCCGAACACGTCGCGCGCGAGCGCCGCGCCGGTCTTGGCGTGCAGCAGCTTGAGTGCGTGCTGCTCGAGCTCGTCGAGCGCGATGTGGTAGTGCTCGCAGAGCGCGAGCTGCTCTTCCATCGAAAGGCGCTTGGTCGAATCGTGCAGAAGCGCTGCAAAGCGCGCCTTGAAAACGTCCGCGCCGTACTTTTTCGCCAGCGCCTCGGCCGTCTGCTCGGTGCCGAGCACGTGCGGCATCCGCTTCGCCTTGAGGTAGGAGAGCGCAATGGGTCTTAGCTCCTGTAAGCTTAGACGTTTCAAATCGAAATTTGTTCCATACAAATGCTCACGCATGATGTAGCCGAGCACCGCGGGAGCAAGAAGTCCCTCCGTCTCCCCTCTCGGGATGCGCTCGCGCAGCTCGGTGGACGAAACGTCCACAAGGTTCGGCAGCGTCATCGTCACGATGCGGCTGCCGGGGAATTTCTTGCCGAGAAAGTCGCGCTGCGGGGCGAAGAGCGCCTCGCCGTCCTTCTCCGTGCGGCCAAAGGCGCAAAGACCCGCGTAACGCAGGATCTCCTCCGGCTTGTACCAGTTCTGGAACGAGAGGAACATATCCGTCCCCATCAGAAGCCACAGCTCCGCGTCGGGATACTGCTCGTGCAGCTCGCGCACGGTGTCAACGCTGTAGCTCTTGCCCTCGCGCTCGATCTCCATCGATGAGACCTCTACCTCAACGCGTGTGTCGAGCGCGGCCTGCTCGCCCATGAGGCGCGTCATCGCAAGGCGGTGCGCCTTGCCCGGCTCGTCGGTTGAAAGCGCCTTATGCGGCGGGATGCCCGCGGGGATCAAAATGAGTTTGTCGAGCTGCAAGTACCTTGCCGCGCTTTCCGCCGCGGCCATGTGACCCAGATGCGGCGGGTTGAAGCTGCCGCCGTAAATTCCGATCTTCATCCTTCTCGACCTCGTTTTCTCACAGCCGCTCAAACGGTCTTCTTTGCCGCCTTGGGCAGCACGATCTTGTCCTTCTTATCCTTTTTGTGCGAGGGGCGGTAGAGCACGAACTTCGTGCCGATGACCTGCACCTGCTCGCTGCACGTCAGCGCGCTCAGCTCATCGCACGCCTCGCGCGCGGTGAGCATACTGTTCTCGAGCACGCGGCACTTGATGAGCTCGCGCGCCTCGAGCGCGTCGCTTGCCTGCTTGACGAGATTTTCGCCGATGCCGTCCTTGCCGATGTGCACGATCACATCGAGATCATTCGAAAGGCTGCGCAGATATGCGCGCTGTTTGCTGCTCAGTTCCATAAATCACCCAATCCTTTTCTTTTTTTACTGTTTTTCCGCAAGGTACGCTCTGAGCGTCTCCTTGAATGCCCGCAGCGCCTTGCCGCGGTGCGAGATCTCCGCTTTTTCTTCCGCCGTGAGCTGTGCAAAGGTCTTTCGCTTGTCAGGCATGAAGAACACGGGATCGTAGCCGAAACCGTTTTCGCCCATGGGGGCGAAGGCGATCGTGCCCTCCACGTCGCCGTCGTTCTGCAAGATGTCCCCGTTCGGGAACGCGCAGGTGATGGTCGTGTGGAAGTGGGCGCGGCGGTCCGCCTGACCGTGCATCATTTGCAGCAGCAGCTGATAGCGGCCGATATCATCCAGACCCTCGCCGCCGAAGCGCGCGCTGTAAACGCCGGGGCCGCCGTTGAGGGCGTTCACGCAAAGGCCGGAATCGTCCGCGATGGCGGGGAACTTCGTTGCCTCCATCACGGCCCTCGCCTTTAAGAGAGAATTCTCGGCAAAGGTATCGCCCGTTTCCTCCACCTCGATCTTCACGCCGAGGTCGGCCTCAGACACGACCTCCACGCCGAGATCGCTCAGAATAGCGCTCATTTCCGTGAGCTTCTTAGGGTTCTGCGTTGCCAGAACAAATTTCATCGTCAAACCTCCCACGGGTCTTTTTCCCGTTTTTCTCTTCTCTTCCGCTCTGCCTTTTCCTCTTCGCGGCGCGCAGACGCCTCGTCGATCTTCCCGCCGAGCAAGCCGAGCGTTTTATTGAGCCACCGGTCCGCCTTGTCCGCAAGGGTATCGATCTCCGGCACGGGCACGATGACCACCTTGCAGCTCTCACAGTAACGGGCGGGCGTGTAATAATCTCCTAACAGCCCCGCTCTGCCGAGCAGGATCTCGCCGTCGCTGTCAAATCCGTTCGAAATCGTACCGTCCTCATTTCTGGGATGCCAGTACATATTGCCGCGATAAACAGGGATCGCGCCGTCGCGCATTTCTTTTCCGCAATAGGGGCAAACAGAAGTGATTTCCATATTCGTCTCCTTATTGTCTCGCAGGTTTATGATTTTCCCCCTCAGATGAGCGCCTTGACGTATTCCTCCGCGTCGAAGGGCTTGAGATCGTCGATGCCCTCGCCGAGGCCGACGAACTTCACCGGCACGCCCAGCTCCTGCGCGATGGCCACGCAGATGCCGCCCTTGGCCGTGCCGTCGAGCTTCGTCAGGATAATGCCCGTCAGACCCGCCGTCTCGCGGAAGACCTTTGCCTGCTGAAGACCGTTCTGCCCCGTCGTCGCGTCGAGCACCAAAAGCGTTTCCTTCGCGGCGTCCGGCGTCTCGCGGTCGATGATCTTGCGGAGCTTGGAAAGCTCGTTCATGAGGTTCACCTTGTTGTGGAGTCTGCCCGCCGTGTCGCAGAGGACGACATCGACATTTCTCGCCTTCGCCGCGGCGAGCGAATCGAACAGCACCGCGCCGGGGTCCGCACCTTCGACCGAGCGGACGATCTCGCAGCCCGCGCGGTCCGCCCAGATCTCGAGCTGGTCCGCCGCCGCCGCGCGGAAGGTATCCGCCGCGCAGAGCAGCACGCGCTTGCCCTCGCCCTTGAGGCTGTGGGCAAGCTTTCCGATGGACGTGGTCTTGCCCACGCCGTTCACGCCGATGACGAGCACGACGGAGGGCTGCGTCGTGAGGTTGAGCGCCGTGTCGCCCACGTTCAGCTTTTCGATGAGGATCTCGCGCAGCGCCTGCTTCACGTCGTCGCCGCGCTGGATGCTCTTCTGATACACCACGTCGCGCAGCTTCTGCACCGCGTCGTGCGCGACCGTCGCGCCGAGGTCGGCCAGAATGAGGCTCTCCTCCAGTTCGTCATAGAAGTCGTCGTCGATGGTCTCCCACACGATGGTGTCGAACCACGCCTTTTTGATCTTTGCAAAAATACCCATTGCTTTCTCCTCGCGCTTTATTCCTTAATATTGAGTTCCTTGGCCATATCGTTCATGTTGATCGTCAGGATCTTGCTCACGCCGCGCTCCTGCATGGTGACGCCGTAGAGCACGTCCGCCGCCTCCATCGTGCCGCGGCGGTGCGTGATGACGATGAACTGCGTCTTTTGCGTGATGCGGCGCATATAGTTTGCAACGCGCACCACGTTCGGCTCGTCGAGCGCCGCCTCGATCTCGTCCATGACGCAAAACGGCGTCGGATGAACCTTCAGAATGGCGAAATACAGGGCGATGGCAACGAAGGCCTTCTCGCCGCCCGAGAGCAGCGTGATGGTCTTGAGCGCCTTGCCCGGCGGCTGGACCTTGATCTCGATGCCGCAGGAGAGCACGTCGTTCTCGTCCTCCAGCTCGAGCGTCGCCTTGCCGCCGCCGAAGAGCTCCAGAAACGTCTCCTGAAAGCTCTCGCGGATGAGCGCGAACTGCTCTTTGAAGATGACGGTCATCTCGCCCGTGATGCTATCGATCACGCCGACGAGTTCGCCCTTCGCCTTTTCCACGTCGTCGCGCTGGGTCGTGAGGTAAGTGTAGCGCGTATTCACGCGCTCGAATTCCTCGATCGCGCCGACGTTGACCGCGCCAAGGCCGCTGATGGCCCGTTTGAGCTCTCCGATGCGGCGGCTCGCCTTCTGTACGCTTTCCAGCTCGATGCGCTGCTCCTGCGCGGCGGAGTGTGACAGCTCGTAGTTTTCCCACAGCTTGTCGAGAATTTGCTGCTCCTCCATCGCGCTCGTTGCGCGCTTTTGCTCGAGCTTGCTGACGCTGCGCTCCACGTTGAGCACATTTTCGTTGAGCTCGCGCCCGCGCCGGTCGCTCTGGCTGCGCTCGGCTTCAAGCGAAAGCTTCGCGCGGGAAAGCTCTTCGAGCGCCGCGCGCTTTTCCGCCATTTTTCCGCTCAGCGCGGCGATCTCTTCTTCATGCGCAGTGATCTCGCGCCGTGCCTGCTCGCTCGCCGCCTTGTACTGCTCGATGAGCGCCTTTCTGCTCTGCTCGTCGCCGCGCATCTGGGCGCGCAGACCCTCTAAGCTCGCAAGCGACTTTTCCGTTGTTTCGCGCTCGGCGGCAAAGCCCGCGAGCGCACTCTTGCGTCCGGCGATCTCATCGCCAAGGCGCGTGGTGGAGCGCAGCAGCTCCGTCTGCCCGGAGAGACTCTCCTCCGCCTGCGCGCGCAGCGCGGCGGCTTCGCTCTCCTGCTGCGATGCAAGCGCTTTCTTTTCTTCCATGGCGCGCTTCACCTCGCCGCGGCGGCGGGTGATGGTATCGCGCTCGGTATCCAGTGCTTCCAGCCGCTCGCGCAGCGAGGAAAGCAGCAGATCGTAGTGGTTTTTGTCGCCTTGCAGCTTGAGCACGGTGTCCTCCGCCGCGCGCTGCTGGCCCTGCGCGACCTCCAGCTCGTAGCGCGCTTTGGCAAGCTCGCGCTTGGCATCCTCGGCGGCCTTAGCGGCAAGGTCGAGCTTTTCGGCAAGGCTGCCGCGCCGCGCCGTCAGCTCGCGCAGCTCGCCTGCGCGGCTCAGAATGCCTGCGCTGCGAGAGATCGAGCCGCCCGTCATCGAGCCGCCGCGGTTCAAAACCTGGCCGTCGAGCGTCACGATGCGGAACGCGTTCGAAAACCGGCGCGAGATCGTGATGCCGCAGTCGAGGTCTTCGACCACGACCGTGCGGCCGAGCAGATTCTTGAAAATGCCGTCGTATTCGCGGTCGTATTCCACGAGCTCGCTCGCAAGGCCGACGTAACCGTATTCGCCCTTCACGCGCTCGTCGCGCAGCGCCTCGCCGCGGATCGTCGAAAGCGGCAGGAAGGTCGCGCGGCCGCCGTCGCGCTGCTTTAAGAGCGAAATGGCGCTCTTCGCGTCCTCCTCGCGCTCGACGACGATGTTCTGCAGTCCCGCGCCGAGCGCGATCTCGATCGCAACGGCGTACTTTTTGTCGACCTTCATCAGACCCGCGACCGGACCGTGCACGCCGCGCAGAGCATTGCGCTCGCGCGCCTGCATGACCGTGCGCACCGCCTTATTGAAGCCCTCGTACTCCTTTTCCATCTCGCTGAGTAAGCGGATGCGGGAGTCTAAGTTGTTCATCTCCATCGTGAGGGAA
>Ga0129314_1002333_pt1 | contig 10780 bp, 9 predicted proteins | sample O1111metagenome_FD_94431 | JGI IMG/M metagenome (GOLD analysis project Ga0129314, IMG submission 94431) | Orangutan individual fecal microbial communities from fecal samples from Wisconsin, USA - O1111 metagenome | ecosystem: Host-associated > Mammals > Digestive system > Large intestine > Fecal...
CTAATGGTCCAAGGAGAACACTGTCAGACCGATGCCTAATCATTATACAGCTTAAACAATGAGAGGATTAAGTCCCAACTGGTTGTTGGGTACTGAAAACCTACACTTATATATTAGGAGGAGATGGTGCCGTATGCCTGTCAGGAAGGGGATGGTTCCGCATACTTATCAGAATGGGAAAAGGTTGACATGTGTCTACCTGCATGATAAACTGTAAGTAGACATATGTATACCAATGAAGCATCTTATTATGGAGATATAGCGTGCCTGAAGAGTGTCTTCCGTCAGTCGTGTGTCCCGCTTTCTGGGGAATCTGGCTCAAAGGAAGGGCGCATAGCGGCATATGTAACCTGAATCCGGACCCGATATGCTGCGAAGCAGGGGCGAAGATGGCGGGAATGAAGGTTCAGACAGGTTCTGGGATATGTCATGCAATGTAGGGGAATGTAGAGGAATGCAGAGAGATGCAGAGAGATGCAGAGGAATACGGCAGAGATATGCAGGGGAATGCAGAGAAATGCAAAGGGATATAAGGGAGGTGTGCATATGGAGGAAGACAGGAAGGTAAGTCTCTCAGACGGTGAATGGCGGATAATGAACCTGCTGTGGGAGAATCCGCCCCAGACCATCATGGAACTGACAAGGGCGCTGGAAAAGGATAAGGGCTGGAGTAAGAACACGGTCATTACCATGCTGAACCGGCTGGAGGCAAAGTCGGCCGTGTACCATGAGGAGGGACAGCGGGCCAAACGGTTTTATCCTTCCATTGAAAGGGCGGGCGCTGCCCTGCTGGAGACAAAAGGATTCCTGGAGCGGGTATATGAAGGAAGCGTCAGTCTGATGGTGGATGCCATGGCAAATTCAAAATCGCTTTCCAGGCATGAAATTGAAGAACTCTATGAAGTACTCAGGAAGGCAGAGGAGGACGGCTAATGATAGATACCATGATATCATCCTCCGCACTGATTTTGGCAATTGTGCTCCTGCGCCTGATACTGAAGGATAAAATCAGTCCCAATATACGGTACGGCTTGTGGGGACTGGTGGTCCTCCGCCTGGTCTGGCCGGTGTTTGGTACATATATCTATGTTCCCCTTAAGGGACTGGCAGACCCATTGCGGTCGCGGTTCAGCGTGATGAATGCAGCGGATGCGGTCCACCGGCAGGTGATTGCAGGAACCAGCCTGGAATATCTGACAGATAATGTGGCTACAGGCCACGTGTATCACTTCAACGACGCGGGACAGACCGTGACGCTGGCCCAAAGGGCTGCGGGGATTGACTGGCAGCTCTGGATTATGGTTGTCTGGGTGCTGGGAAGCATGCTTCTGGGATTGTGGATGTTCATGGTCAACAGCCGCTTCCACAAGATGCTGATCAGCAGAAGAAAGCAATTTTACGGAACCATGCCGGTTTTTGTGACAGAACGGGTCTATGTGGTGGAAGGAATACAATCCCCCTGTTATTATGGGTGGGGAACGGATGAGGGAATCTATGTCCCGGATTCTGTTGTTAATGACTACCAGAAGCTGCGCCATATCCTTGCACACGAGATGAGCCATGTGTCCAATGGGGACCGTTACTGGGGAATCCTAAGGTGCGGGCTGCTGTGTCTTTACTGGGTAAATCCGCTGGTCTGGCTGGCAGCCGTGCTGTCCAGACAGGACTGTGAACTGGCATGTGACGAGGCAGCGGTTAAGCTTCTGGGAGAAAGGGAGCGGTTTGCCTACGGAAGGACCCTGGTGGGTATGATTGAGGCGCGGGGAAAAGGCAAAGGGATATTTTCCGCTGCCACCACGATGACAGCCGGGCCTCGGATCATCAGGGAACGTATCCGCATCCTTGCAGCACATCAAAAGACCACCAGGGCCATGATGGCGGCAGTGGCGGGGGCGGTCCTGCTGTTGGGGGCATGCACATTCACAGGCAGCGTGGAAACCGCGGGCAATGGGGATGTTCTGTCTGTGGCGGAAACGGTTATCCATGGAAATGATACATAGCCCCAGGTTCCACAGGAAGAGGGGGAAACAGAAGCAGTACCCATCGGGCAAGGAGATATGCTGGCCCTGGTGGGGGTGGAGCAGTGGGGGAATTTTTATGAACTTACCATGGAACGGCGGGAGGCCGGAAGCGGCAGGCCGCTGCCCGTGCCCCGTGATTATAGGGAAAACGTTAAGGTCACGTCATACACGGATGCGGACGGCACCATCCTGTCAGGGGACGGCAGGCCGGACCGCGGCTATGGTTATATGCAGACCGACCCGGAGGAATTTGTAATCAGCATATGGAATGCAGAACATGCAGGAGCCTTTAAGATATCCATTGCCCAGGATGGCAGGAGCGTGGAATATCTGTTTGCGGCAGATGACAGGGAAGTGCTGGACGCATACACCTGCCATCAGGTCATGGAAGGGCCAGACCAGACCAGGGCGGCCCTGGTGTCGGTGGAGGAGTACCCCAACGCATTCAGTATGCATTTCCAGGGAGCGGACGAGGAAGAGGCCGCTGGTTTTGCGGACAATCACCGGATTGGGATACAGCTGGAAGGATATGGGGATGAAGGACATTTGTATGAGCCTGTGATTCAGCAAAGGGATGGACGGGATATCTATGTGCTGTTTTGCTTTGATAAGGATGTATTTCCTGATGCAGGCGTCAGGAGTGTAGCAGTCCTGGAGGATGGGCTGCAGTCAGGTGTTTATTCTGCATTGGGCGTGGACATGATATCGTCTAAGGTTTATGACACCGCCCTGCGGTTCTGTCAGGCATATTTAAGCGGGGACGTTAAAACAGCGGGGGAATGCAGTGTATTTTCCAGGAAGGAGCTGGAGAATCCGGTGTCCATGGATGACTCGGAACCGCCTGAACTGAGGATACGGTATCAGCCGGATTTAAAGGAAGTGTATGCGGAAGCGGTATATCGGTTTAAGGAAGAAGGGGAGGACAGCTATACCTACCTGAACCTTGAACTGAAGTATGCGTATGGGGAGTGGAAAGTCACATGGAAGGGATTTGAGAAATAGAAAGGGAACCATATATAAGGAGTTATACATAAGGAACCATACAAAAGGTGACTCCTGTCAAGAACCGGGAACCTGCTGTTATTTTGACAGCAGGTTTTTTGGCCGGAAGAACTTGAAAATTAAAGATAATTTCATATTTGTATTTTGCAAACATGGTAAAATATTGGTAATAAATTGAGGAGGCAAATGATGGGAAGAGATTCAAAGGAGAGGAAGGGATTAAGGAAGAGGCATGACTTAAGGGAGGAAATCCGCCTATCAAAGAGAAAAGGGCCATGGGCCATGATTCTTTTGTCGGCGGCGGTGCTTATGCTGGGGCTGTCGGCATGTAGTCCGGATGCCGGCAGGGCGGTTGGGACAGACGCAGAGGGAACAGACCGCCCGGGGCATGGTTCAGATGGGAATGGAAAGAAGGGGTTGGGCGGAAGCGATGAGGAAGGGATAGATGAAAAGGTGAAGGAAGTGTCAGGATCTTATAACACAGAATGGTCATATGACCTGTCAGGGGAATCTGCGGACCCGGGCGGGGAGGCGCCGCGCCAGCTGAAAGAAGAGGAACTGCGGTATTTTGAACAATATCTGAACCAGGCTGACAATTATGGCTTTCTCCTGTCTGAATACAAGACCCCGGAGTACCTGGATCTGAATGAGGTATTTTATTCAGGGGCCGGCCTGGAACAGTCTGCCATGACAGGGGAAGAAAGGGATGCATTTCTCAATGCAGTGGGCCAGACGGAGATCATGACAGATATGGTGCGCCTGGATAAGAAACAGATTGATGCGTTCCTGTTGGATAAAACAGGACTTACCCTTGACCAGATGAAGACAGGGCTTGGGTGGGTTTACCTGCCCCAGTATGACCGGTATTATACGCAGCACGGTGATACGAACATACGCAGCTTTTTCTGTCCCAAAGGCGAAGCGGATGGAAACCTGTACAGGATATGGTGCCTTTCCGACGGGTATACCCAGTTTAGCCAGGAGTGTATGGTGACCCTTAAAAAGGAATCATCCGGGTATCAGTTCCTGTCCAATGAAATCATATGGGATTATTATGGATACCATAAGGCAGATGCGTCCGCGCCAACAACAGAAGCGCTTCATTATAACGTATCGGCTTATAAAAGGCAGCTTAAGGAAGGCGCCGCAGGCGGATATCCTGCAGGGGGATATCCTGTGGATTACGGTTTGCCGGTCTTTGATTCAGACACCAGATATTACACAAGGGAGGAAATGCGGCAGATAAGCTGGACGCCGGAGCTGACAGCGGTTTTCCGCAATGAGATCTATGCCCGCCATGGATATATTTTCAAGAATGATATCTGGAATGATTTTTTCAGCACCTACATATGGTATTCCGGTATATATTCTGCAGATAAGTTTGATGCAGGCGTGTTTAATGAATATGAGAAGGAAAATCTGAAGCTGGCGGTGGAGATGGAACAATGATGGGGGAATCCTTGGCTGCCGGAAATGCCTTGGAGCTGTGTTTGGCTTGTAAAATCCAACCCGGTGCTATATAATTGATAGGAAATAAAGGCCCTGTAGCGGGGCCATGATTCCCTGCATAAAATATCGGAGGTAGATTGAGATGAAAATGGTTATAATTGAACCGCTTGGAGTGGATGAGGATAAGCTTTTATCCATGGCAAAGGAAGCTTTGGGCGACCGGGTGGAGATTGTATATCACGACACAAAGGTTACGGGCACACAGGAACTGATTGAGCGCGGAAAGGATGCGGAAATCATTGTGGTATCCAACCTGCCGTTAAATGAGGATGTAATAAACGGATGCAAGGAGCTGAAACTTCTGGCAGTGGCATTTACAGGCATCGACCACATTGCAATGGATGCCTGCCGGAAACATGGGGTTACGGTGTGCAACTGCGCGGGATACTCCACCAGTGCGGTGGCCGACCTGGTATTCGGCATGCTAATCAGCCTTTACAGGAACATAATCCCATGTGACCGGGTATGCCGTCAGGGGGGCACCAAGGACGGACTGGTGGGGGTTGAACTGGAAGGCAGGAAATTCGGCGTGGTTGGGACCGGGGCTATTGGCCTTCGGGTGGCACGGATTGCCCAGGCCTTTGGATGCGAGGTACTGGCATACAGCAGGACTGTCAAGGATGTGGAGGGAATCCGTTTTGTAGACCTTAAGACCCTGCTGTCCGAATGTGACATCGTGTCCCTGCACACGCCTCTCAATGATGGCACACGTGGCCTTATGAACCGTGAACGCATTGGATGGATGAAGAAAGATGCAGTCCTTATCAACACGGCCAGGGGCCCGGTAGTGGATTCAGAGGCCCTGGCAGAGGCACTGTCTGAAGGCAGGATTGGGGGGGCCTGCATTGATGTGTTTGAAAAGGAACCTCCGGTGGAAAAGGACCATCCGCTGTTTTCAGCGCCCAACATCATCGTAACCCCTCATGTGGCCTTTGCCACAAAGGAAGCGCTGGTGAAGCGGGCTGTGATTGTATTTGACAATGTGGCCGCATACCTGGACGGGACCCCGAAGAATGTAATGGAGTGATGGGGTTATGAAAATGGTCAGGAAACACATAATATTTTCAGGACGGGTACAGGGCGTGGGATTCCGGTATACGGCATGCTATCTGGCCAGGTCCCTGGGACTTACGGGATGGGTGAAGAATCTGTGGGACGGGGATGTGGAGATGGAGGTCCAGGGGGATGAAGCATCCATGGAGCGACTGGTGGAGCGGCTTCACCAGGGACGTTTCATACGCATAGAACGTATGGAAACAGAGATGATCCCAGTGATTAAAGAGAGCAGTTTCAGGGAAATATATTAAGTATCAGAGGAGTGTTTATGTTCGGTTTAATCGTGGCAGTGAAACAGGTATATGATAAATATGCAGAGGATGAGATGACTGTGTACGCGGCCCAGGTTTCTTTTTTCATTATCTTGTCCGTGGTGCCGTTTATCATGCTGCTGCTGACGGCCGTACAGATGATACCAAGCATCAGCAATGCGCAGTTCATGGAACTGATTGTAGGTCTGGTGCCTGTGGATTACAAATCCCTGGCCTTCAGGGTGGTGAATGACCTGTCTCTTAAATCGCCGGCCACCATGATAAGCGTTACGGCAATCACGGCCCTGTGGTCGGCGGGAAGGGGGATGTTCAGCGTGGCCAGGGGACTTAACCGGGTCCATGGGCATGGGGAGAAGCGCTGGTATGTGGTGGGCCGGCTCATCTGCTCGGGTTATACCATTGTATTCATACTGGTATGCATCCTTTCCCTTGGCCTTCTGGTCTTTGGGAACATGATTCAGGCATTTATGGTAAACCGTTTCCCTATTGTGGCAGATGTGGTCACCCATATCATCAATTTCAGGGCCCTTTGGGCGCTGATGATCCTGATTATGTTCTTCCTTGGAATCTATACCTTTGTGCCGGATAAGAAGCTAAAGCTGCGGGAGCAGATTCCGGGAGCCGTGTTCTCAACCGTGGGGTGGATGGCATTTTCCTTTGCATTTTCCCTGTATTTCAACCATATCGGGGGAAAGAATTATTCTTATATGTACGGCAGCCTTACAGCCATCGTGCTGTTGCTGCTGTGGCTCTATATGTGCATGTGCATCCTGTTTTTCGGGGCAGAGATTAATTATTACTGGAAGGAACTGTTCGGGCGGGAATGATGTCCCATCCCTCTTTAAAATAGCGGATGAAATCCTGTCCGATGGAGGACATGGCCGCATCCCGGCGCCGTATCAGCGTGATGCGTGAAGTGAAGCCCGGAGTGGTAATGGTCTTTACAAGCATTCCCGGATGCGCGCGCCGGGCAATGGAAGCAGGAGCAATGGCAACACCGATGCCCGTGCCGGCCCACGTAAGGCTGGTGCGGGCATCGTCATTGATGCACAGGTAATCCTGGCGTTCACGGGGGAGCAGGCGGTTAAGCTCCCCTTCCCAGCGCCGGTAGATAATCAGCGGGCAGGTGCAAAGCTGTTCCAGGCTGATGCTGTCCGCTGCCGCATCCGGGAAATGTCCCGGCATCCCCACGGCCATCATGGGTTCTTCCGCCAGATAGGAGCATTCATAGGAATCCTCGGGGAACGGGGTCCGTACAATGGCTGCCTCAATCAGCCCGGTGTTCAGCTTATCCATGAGCTGATACGTATTTCCCTCGTAGATACGGAAATATATCCCGGGATGCTGGCTGCGGAAATCCGCAATACGTCCAATGATGGAACTGGTTTCCGTGGATGAAACCATGCCCAGCCGTAAAAATCCATGCAGTCCGCGTCCCATCTGCTCCAGTTCCTGGCGTGCGGCCCCGGTCATGTCCAGTATGCCCTGGGCCCGGTCATAAAACACCTTGCCGGCATGGGTCAGGGCAATGGCGCGGGAGCCGCGCTCAAAAAGGGTGACGCCCAGTTCCTGCTCCAGGAGTTTCATCTGGGTACTTAGGGGCGGCTGGGATATGTGGAGTATTTTGGAGGCAGCGGAAATGCTTCCTTCATTGACAATTGTTATAAAATATTCCATCTGTTTCAGGTTCACGGCAAAATCCTCCTATACTAAAAACGTATATATGATATATTAAAACAATATTTTAAATATGGTTATTCCTATGATATAATACCAGACAGTGTGGGAAATGACAATATTTTAGGAATGGAGCATCGGTATGAAACGACTGTTAAGCTACATGAAGGACTACAGGAAGGAAAGCATCCTTGGCCCCCTGTTTAAAATGCTGGAGGCCAGCTTTGAACTGTTGGTGCCCCTTGTGGTTGCCAGCATGGTGGATGTGGGCATCAGGAACAGGGATGGGGGCTATATCATGAAAATGGGAGGCCTGCTTTTATTGCTGGCCCTTGTGGGCCTGGCCTGCTCACTGACCGCCCAGTATTTTGCGGCCAAGGCGGCCACCGGGGCGGGAACAGCCCTCAGGAATGACCTGTATAAGCACATCGGGACCCTGTCCTATGCAGAGATAGACTCCGTGGGCACGGCCACCTTAATCACGCGTATGACCAGTGATATCAATCAGGTGCAGAACGGTATAAACATGACGCTGCGCCTGCTGCTGCGCTCCCCATTCGTGGTGTTTGGCGCAATGATCATGGCATTTACAGTGGACCTGCGTTCGGCCATGGTATTTGTGGTGACCATCCCCGTGCTCTGTGTGGTGGTGTTCGGCATCATGCTGGTCAGCATGCCCCTTTACCGGTCGGTCCAGAGACAGCTGGATAAGGTGCTTCTGACCACCAGGGAGAACCTGATGGGGGTCAGGGTCATCCGGGCCTTTAACCGCCAGGAAAGCGAGGTTGGGAAGTTTGAGGGGGAAAATGACCGCCTGGTCCAGATGCAGGTCTTTGTGGGAAAGATATCCGCCCTCCTGAATCCAGTCACCTATGTAATCATCAATGTGGCCATCGTGGCTGTTATCTGGGTGGGAGGGGAACAGGTGGACAGCGGAACCATAACCCAGGGCAAGGTGATTGCCCTGGTAAACTACATGTCCCAGATACTGGTGGAATTAATCAAGATGGCGAACCTGATCATCCTCATATCCAAGGCAACCGCCTGTATGAACCGGGTGGACAGCATTTTCCAGGTGGAGACCAGCGTGAAGGAACGTGGAAGCCTCGGAGGGGGAACTCATGAAAACGGAAGCCTTGGAGGGGGAATCCAAGAAAACGTAAGCCATGGAAAGGGGATTCAAGAAAACGTAAGCCATGGAAAGGAAGATTTCTGTGAAAGCCTGCCGTCCACCGGTCCATCGGCCGGAGGCCCGGTGCCAAAGGTTGAGTTCAGGGACATGGATTTCGTATACAGCGGTGCCAAAGCGCCGGCCCTAAGCGGCATTTCCTTTAAGGCTATGCATGGACAGACCATTGGCGTGATTGGCGGCACGGGTTCCGGCAAGACCACGCTGGTGAACCTGATCCCGCGTTTTTACGATGCAGACAAAGGACAGGTGCTGGTGGACGGCGTGGATGTAAGGAACCATACCCTGGACGGACTGCGCTCCAAAATCGGCGTGGTCCCCCAGCGCCCGGTCCTGTTTAAGGGAACCCTGCGGGACAACATGAAGTGGGGGAAGAAGGACGCGTCCGATGAGGAGATATACGATGCCCTTAACATGGCCCAGGCAAGGGAATTCGTGAATGATAAGGACCAGGGGCTTATGCTGCACATTGACCAGGGAGGCCGCAATCTGTCCGGGGGCCAGCGGCAGCGGCTTACCATTGCCAGGGCCCTGGTGCGCAGGCCGGAGATCCTTATCATGGACGACAGCGCTTCCGCCCTGGATTTTGCCACGGACGCCAGGCTGAGAAAGGCAATCCGCCAGGGTACAAAGGACATGACCGTGTTCATTGTGTCCCAGAGGGCAACCACCATTAAACAGGCGGATTTGATCCTTGTATTGGATGAGGGCGCCCTGGCAGGCATGGGAACACACAAGGAGCTGCTTAACTCATGTGAGGTGTACAGGGAAATCTGTCTGTCACAGCTTTCCAGGGAGGAGGTGGAGCGGGATGAGCAGTAAACATAAGGATTTAGATAAAAACAAGAGCATGGAGCCCCTGAAACGTATCCTGGATTATATAGGACAGTACAGGTGGGGCGTCATCATGTCCCTTATCCTGGCGCTGATTACGGTGGCCCTTACACTTTACGTCCCCATACTTACAGGCCGGGCAGTGGACCGCATTGTGGGACAGGGAAATGTGGATTTCGCCGGTCTGACCAGGATACTGTGGAAAATCCTGGGCGCGGTGGGGCTGACGGCAGTTTCCCAGTGGCTGATGAACCACATCAACAATACCATAACCTACCGGGTGGTAAAGGATATCCGGACCAGGGCATTCAACCATCTGGAGACCCTGCCATTAAGCTATATTGACGCCCACCCGTCCGGTGACATCATCAGCCGGATCATTGCGGACATTGACCAGTTCTCAGAAGGGCTGCTCATGGGCTTTACCCAGCTGTTTACCGGTGTCCTGACCATTGGGGGAACCCTGCTTTTCATGCTGTCCATCCATCCGGCCATCACGCTTGTGGTGGTGGTGCTGACCCCTGTATCCCTTTTTGTTGCCAGTTTTATCGCCAAGAAGACATTCGTCATGTTCCGTCACCAGTCCGAGACAAGAGGGGAACTGACAGCGCTGACCGATGAGATGCTGGGCAATATGAAGGTGGTGCAGGCATTTGGATACCAGGAGGAAACCCAGAAAAAGTTTGAGGAAATCAATAGCCGCCTGGCAGGTTACAGCCTGAGGGCCACGTTCTTCTCATCCATCACCAATCCAAGCACCAGGTTTGTCAACAGCATGGTGTACGCGGCAGTGGGCATTACCGGCGCATACGCTGTGATCCGCGGCTTCATGACCGTGGGACAGCTGACCAGTTTCCTGAGCTATGCCAACCAGTATACCAAACCGTTCAACGAAATCTCCGGCGTGGTGACAGAACTGCAGAACGCCCTGGCCTCCGCTGCCCGTGTGTTTGAACTGATTGATGAAAAGGCCATCCTGGATGATAAACCGGATGCCGCTGTCCTTACCCATGTGGAGGGTAAGGTAGAGCTTGTCAATGTGGATTTTTCTTACACACCGGACCGTAAGCTGATTGAAAACTTCGGCCTGAATGTAAATCCCGGCCAGAGGGTGGCAATCGTGGGACCCACCGGCTGCGGGAAAACCACCATCATCAACCTGCTCATGCGCTTCTACGATGTGGACAGCGGTTCCATCAAGGTAGAGGGAACGGACATAC
>Ga0129314_1002334_pt1 | contig 10775 bp, 6 predicted proteins | sample O1111metagenome_FD_94431 | JGI IMG/M metagenome (GOLD analysis project Ga0129314, IMG submission 94431) | Orangutan individual fecal microbial communities from fecal samples from Wisconsin, USA - O1111 metagenome | ecosystem: Host-associated > Mammals > Digestive system > Large intestine > Fecal...
CCCACCACGGAGACCTTGGTCACCACGCCGGTAAAGGTCTGGCCCTCTTTGGCATCGGAGGTGATGTTCACCACCTGCCCCACCTCCACATTATCGATGTCCAATTCGTCAATATTCAGGGTCATTTGCAGATAGCTCAGGTCATAAATGATGCAGAGGGTGTTGTTGGAATTGCTGCCGGTACCCACATTGTCCCCGGCCTTCACTGTCTTTTCCACCACCGTGCCGGTGATGGGAGAGGTGACGCTGTAATCGTCCAGCCGGTCCTGGGCGCTTTCCAGACTATTCTTCGCGTTTTCGATCTGGTTATCCACGCTGTCACCGGTAATGGTGCAGATCCGTTGGCCGCTGGATACGCTGTCGCCGGGCATCAACGTCAGGCCGCTGACCTTACCGGAGGCACTGGCGGTGATGGTGGAGCCGGTACCCACCTTCACGGTGGTCTGACCGTAGCTGGTGTAGTTGCCCACCACAGCGCTGGCGGTGCAGTCCCCGGTGACCAGACCGGGATTCACGGCCTTCACCCGGACGGTGGTCATTTTCATGCCGGTGGCATTGGCCATGGAACTGCCGCCCACCTGGGCCACCGTGCCGTCAATATACCCGGCGTAACCGTTGATATAAATTTTGGCGGGCTGACCCACATAGAAATCGCCGTCATTGGCGTAAGAGAACTGGAAGTCGATGGTCAGGTCATTACTGGCGCTGATCTTCACCAGTTCTGTCCCGGCGCTCACCGCGTCACCGTTGCTGACATAAACCTCGCTGACGATGCCGCTGATGTCCGCCGAGGGGTACTTGGCCTTCAATGCCTGCGAATAGCTGGTCTGGGCCTGGGATTCCGTAGAGGAAACGTCGGAGGAGTCGATGGTATAAAGAAGCTGATCTTTCTCCACCATGTCTCCCTCCTCAAAGGTATCGCTGAGAACCTCGCCGGACACCAGCGTAGTAACGGTGTAGGAATCTGCTGGCTGTAAGGTACCGCTGCCGGTGAGGGAGTTGGTGATGCTCCGCTTTTCCACGCTGGCCGTGGTGTAGGAGGTCTCCGCCTTGGCGGCCTTGGCCTTGGTGCGGCTCATAAAGGCGGCAGCCCCGCCGATGACGGCCACAGCCAGCACGCACAGCACGATCCATCTTCTGCTCTTCTTCCCGGACAGCATTAGCTTCAGCTTTCCCGTGGGCTTCTTCGGGGTCTGGGGGTTCATTTCTGCCATATCGTTCATCCTTTCCTGCGCCCCTGTTCCCAGGAGCGGATTTTCAGTTTGCGGTTTCCAAAGTAACACCCCATGCTGAATCGACGCTGAAAAAAAGATAAACTTTCCTGAAAAAATTTCCATTGTTTTCAGTTTCACTTCAGAAAAATGGATTATGGTAAGAAAAAACGAACTGAGGAGAGGCCTATGAAGGTACTGGTCATTGAAGACGAAAAGCTGGTGGCGGAATCCATTCGCGCCATTCTGGAACACAAGGGCTTTGACGTGGAAACGGTGTACGATGGCGAAGCGGGCACAGAGTATGCGGAGCTGGGGATCTACGATCTGCTGATCCTAGATGTGATGATGCCCAAGCTCAACGGCTTTCAGGTTGCCCGGCAGGTCCGGGCGGACCGCTGTGCTACGCCCATCCTGATGCTCACCGCCCGGTCGGATATTGAGGACCGCATTCAGGGCCTCAACGCCGGGGCGGACTACTACCTCACAAAGCCCTTTGACTCAAGGGAGCTGCTGGCCTGCGTCAACGCTCTGCTTCGCCGTCAGGGAGATCAGGTGGACGAACTGCGGATGGGCAACACCGCCCTGGACCTTTCCTCCTGCACGCTGGTATGCGGGGAAAACAGCGTCCGTCTCTCCGCCCGGGAATTCGACGTCATGCGCTTTCTCCTGCAAAGCAAGGGCCGGGTGCTGTCCAAGGAGATGATCCTGGCCCGGGTATGGGGCTACGATTCCAACGCCGTGGAAAACCACGTAGAGGTTTATGTGGGATTTCTCCGGAAAAAGCTCACCAGCATCGGCTCTGATCTGAAGATCGAGGCCATCCGCCGCCTGGGCTACCATCTGGAGGTGGCAGAATGATCCGAAAGCTGCGGCTGAAGTTCATCTGCGTCAATATGCTCATTGTCACCCTCATGCTCACCGCCATTTTCGGCATGGTGTATCACCTGACCCGTCAGGGCTTGGAAACACAGAGCGAGGCCATGCTGCAAAGCGTAGCGTCGGATGCCTTTCACCCCAATCGCCCCGGCAGTCCGCCGCAGGAGGTCCACCTCCCCTTTTTCGTTTTGGAGTTGGATGGAAACGGCGGTCTCACCGCCTCCGGCGGCGGGTACTATGACCTGACGGATCAGGAGTTCCTGAAAACGCTGGCGGATGCGGTCACCGACGCCGACGCTCCTGCCGGTGTCCTCCGGGAATACGGCCTGCGGTACTGCCGCAGCGTCACGCCCCGTGGGGAGCGCATCGCCTTCGCGGATATGTCCAGCGAGCGGGCCACTCTGAAAAATCTGACAGAGACCTGCGCCGCCATCGGGATGCTGTGCTTCGCCGCCTTTCTGCTCATCAGCTGGCTGTTGGCACGGTGGGCGGTAAAACCGGTGGAGACCGCCTGGCAGCAGCAGCGGCAATTCGTAGCGGACGCCTCCCACGAGCTGAAAACGCCCCTGACGGTCATCATGACCAACGCGGAGCTTCTGAACAGCCCGGATTTCGACGAAACCCACCGCAGCCAGTTTGCCGCCCACATTCTCACCATGTCCCGGCAGATGCGCCAGCTCATTGAGGAAATGCTGGATCTGGCCCGTACCGACAGCGGCCAGAGTACCCTGATCTTTTCTCAGGTTGACCTGAGCCGTCTGATCAGCGACGCAGTCCTCCCCTTTGAGCCGGTATTCTTTGAAGCGGGCCACACCCTCACTGCGGATATTCAGGAAAATATCACTGTCCGGGGCAGCCAGCATCATCTGCGGCAGACGGTAGACATTCTTCTGGACAACGCCCGGAAATACGCCGCGCCCTCCGGCGAGATCTCCGTCTCCCTCACCCGCTGCGGCGGGCGGTGCCGTCTGGCAGTGTCCAATCCCGGCCCGGAGATCTCCAAGGCGGACCTGCAAAACATTTTCAAGCGCTTCTATCGTGCCGACGAGGCACACACCCAGCGGGGCAGCTACGGCCTGGGTCTTTCCATCGCCCGGAACATCATCCTGCGGCACCGGGGCCGGATCTGGGCGGAGAGCAAAAATGGCCGCAATACGTTTTTCGTAGAATTACCCGTCAAATAGCACGGCCCGCCCAAGATCGCAGAGTATGATCTAAAACGGGCGCCGTTTGCCACGCAAATATAGAAACGCACCAAGCCGTTGCGTTGCAACGGCTTGGTGCATTTGAGCGAAGCTGCGGAATCCACCTAAAGCTTACAGGTCTCCCGCCTTGCGATTCACTGAGGCTCCGGTGTCGAAGCCGTTGGGATACCGCTGGCGCAGCTTATCCAGATTTTCCTGAAAAACGGTCTCCAATGGGACATCCAGAGCGGTGGCGGCCTCCGCCAGATACCACGCCACATCGCCCAGTTCTTTGATCAGGTGTTCCTTGTCCAGCTCATGCCCCTGCATCAGCCATTTCTTTACAAGATCAATGGCTTCGCCGGATTCGCCGCACAAGCCCATGACGCTGTTGATGAGCACATCCTTTTGATTTAAGGCGGGATTCAGTGTTGCCATAGCCTCTTTCTGATATTCGTTGACCTGCATCTGCTTCTCCTCCACTTGTTTGCCGGTTTCATTCTAAAAGCTGTCAGCCCTTCTTTTTGCGCACCTTTGGCGCTGTCGCCTGATAGCTTACATCGAGCAGCATTTTGATTTTGTCATCCGCCACACTGCCATCCAGTGCAACGGTAATCCAACTGTCCTTCCGCATATGATAGGCTGGAAAAAAGCCGTTCTCCATCAGCAGCGAGCCTGCCAGAATGGGACCGCATTTCAAGTTGACAGCGTCTATCCGCTCCTCGCCCTGCAGTCCGAGCTTGCTTTTCGGCAGATCCATAATAACCGCAAACCATTTTTGATTGCTACTGTGGCGGAACACCTCATAATTGGGATATTGGAGCCACGGACGGTCTGCGCTTGCCGGATAGGTTTCCAAGATGAACGTTTCCAATTTCTGCCGGTCCATGCCTGTATTCTCTATCATTTCACTCATTAGAAGCCTCCATGAATACGTTCTTCCCCGCAAAAGCCAGCTGCTTTCTCTCTGCAATCCTACCTGATTTGAGCCATATTGTCAATTTTTGATAGGTTTCACTGCAAAAAGACCGTTCGCATCACGGAAGGTGCAGATCCCCTGCAGGATCGGCACACAGACGCGCCCTTTTCCGTCAGCCTGTTCAGTCAAAGAAAATCAGATGCACGTCTCACGGCGTGCATCTGATTTTTGCTATCTTTTCTTGTAAACGACCAGCTCCGGGTTTTTACCGTTTTCCTCATAGGTGCAGACCAGCAGAAAATCCATATTTGCGGCAATGCCGAAGCAGCGGTCACCGCCAAACTCACATTCCAGCTGGTTGCCGAGGTAGGTCGCCTGATCGTCAAGGAATTTGACGGTTTTTCCGTTGGGAAGGCGGTATGCAAGGTTGATATACTTGCCTACAAGCGCGTTGAGCTTTTCCACCTTGGGCATCCCGTCAATATGCAGATCGTTGAATTCATCCATCAGTGTCTGCTTATACTGCGCAAAAGCCTCCGCGCCGCCGAGATTTTCATACCGCTTCCAGTAATTGAGCTTTGGCAGCGTATTCTTCAGGTAGGCCCGCGCCTGTTCGGCGGGAAATTCCTCGCTGGCCATGTTCTGCACGCAGACCTCGATCAGATCGTCTAAATCGTGGTACATATACTTGCCGTCAGCATAGCACCACTTGCAGTACTCCTCATTGAAAAAGCCGTCTGTCTCCCTGCTGATGTCCCCGTCTGCAAGGGGCATCCCGCAGCATTGGCAGATAAGCTGTCTCGGTGAGCCGAGCAGCGTATTGATGGAGACATCAAAGAGTTTCGAGAGCAGCTTCAATGTCTCAATATTCGGCGTTGTTTCTCCGTTTTCCCAACGCGAGACCGCCTGACGGGTCACAAATACCTTTTCCGCAAGCTCGTCCTGTGACAGTCCCATCTTTGTCCTGAGTTCCAGAATCATATCCTTTGTATCCATACGATCATCACCTCACGGTCATCATACCCCAAAGTTATCGGTATGACAAGCAACCTGCTGTTGCGGAATGCATGATGATCGAATACGCTGCCCTTGCGGGTAACGCGGCACAGCGGTACATCATGATCGTTTCCCAATTATATGCAAAAGGCTCTCTGGCAATATGCCAGAGAGCCTTTTATGCGGAGAGAGTATGGTAAGAGTAAAAACAGAAAACGGATATGTAACCTCAGTTGTTTTCCTGAGTCGCTGCTGCATTTGAGCTTGTACCCATACAAGACGAGATTACATCAGAAAGCAAGGTTTGCTTTCACACCAATTTCACGTTTCGTGCTGATTCTGACCGACAATTACTGCTCAGCCAGCTTCTTGTATTTGGCATAGCGCTGAGCGCAGAACTCCTCGGCCTCGGCAAACAGGACCTTGGCAGTCTCGGGGAAGGTTCTGGTCAGAGAAGCGAAACGGGTCTCGCCCATCATGAAGTCCAGCAGCTGGCCATTGGGCTCCTTGCTGGTCAGGATGAACGGATTCTTACCCTCGGCCTTCAGCTCGGGCACATAGCGCCACAGGGGCCAATAGCCGCACTCGCTGGCCAGCTTCTCCTCCAGCTGAGCCTGGCTCATGCCCTTGGAGATACCGTGGTTGATGCAGGGAGCGTAAGCGATGAGGATGGAGGGACCGTGATGTGCCTCAGCTTCCTTCAGAGCCGTGATGAGGTGCTGCTCGTTGGCACCCATAGCGACCTGAGCAACATAGACATTGCCATAAGTCATGGCGATGGCGCCCAGATCCTTCTTGCCGGTTCTCTTACCGCCGTTGGCGAACTGGGCCACGGCACCCAGCTGAGTGGCCTTGGAAGCCTGACCGCCGGTGTTGGAGTACACCTCGGTATCGACAACCAGGACGTTCACGTCAGCGCCGGAAGCCAGGACATGGTCCAGACCGCCGAAGCCGATATCGTAAGCCCAGCCGTCGCCGCCGTACATCCAGACGCTCTTCTTGGGCAGAGCATCCTTGTTGGCCTTCAGGAAGGCGATATCATCAGAGGTCTCAGCAGTGGCGTTCAGAGCAGCCACAACAGCCTCGGACAGAGCACGGGTCTTGTCGCCGTTATCGCCCTCAGCCAGCCAAGCCTCCAAAGCGCTCTTCAGAGCAGCGTCGGAGGTAGAAGCCACCACAGCCTCGGCGTGAGCAGCCATCTGACGACGCATCTGGTCGATGGACAGCTTCATGCCCAGGGCATACTCGGCGTTATCCTCGAACAGGGAGTTGGAGTTGGCAGGACCATGGCCCTTCTCATTGGCCACATAGGGGAAAGAAGGAGTGGAGGAACCCACAACGTAAGCGCAACCGGTAGCGGAGGTAACGAACATCCGGTCACCGAACAGCTGAGACATAAGCTTCATGTAAGGAGCCTCGCCGCAGCCGGCGCAGGCGCCGCTGAACTCGTACAGAGGACGCTCGAACTGAGAACCGCGGACGGTGAACTTGTCCATGGGGTTGGTCTTGGTGGACAGGGTCAGGGCATGCTCCCAGTTCTCCTGCTCGGGCATCTGGGTATCCAGCAGCTCCATGACCAGAGCCTTCTCCTTGGCGGGGCAGACATTGGCGCAGGCGCCGCAGCCCTGGCAGTCCAGAGGATCGACCTGCATACGGAAGGTCAGGCCCTCGAAGCCCTTGCCCTTGGCTTCCTTGGTGACGAAGGCGGCAGGCTTTGCAGCCTCTTCCTCCGCGTTCAGCAGGAAGGGACGGATAGCAGCGTGGGGGCAGACCAGAGCGCACTTGTTGCAGCCAATGCAGTTCTCGGGGATCCACTGAGGCACCTTCACAGCGATGCCGCGCTTCTCATACTTAGAAGTCTCAGAGGGGGTAACACCATCAGCGTAGGGCATGAACTCGCTCACGGGGATGGCATCGCCAGCCTGCTTGTTGACAGGGATCTGGATCTCACGGATGTAGTGAGGCAGGCTTGCATCGGGAGCCTTGGTGTCGTCAGCCAGGGTCTTCCAGGACTCGGGAACGTCGATCTTCACGGCGGCGTCAACACCTCTGTCAACGGCGGCGCTGTTCATGTCAACGATCTTCTGGCCCTTCTTGGAGTAGGACTTGATGATAGCGTCCTTCATGTACTTCACGGCGTCCTCAATGGGGATAATGCCGGAGAGCTTGAAGAAGGCAGCCTGCAGCACGGTGTTGGTGCGGTTGCCCAGGCCCAGCTCCATAGCGATAGCGGTAGCGTCGATGGTGTAGAAGTTGATCTCACGCTCGGCGATCTGACGCTTCACGCGGTTGGGCAGATGCTCCTCCAGCTCAGCGCCGGTCCAGCTGGTGTTCAGCAGGAAGGTGCCGTGAGGCTTGATCTCGGAAACGATATCAAAGTCCTTGATGTAAGAGGTCTTGTGGCAGGCCACAAAGTCAGCCATGGTGACATAGTAGGTGCTGTGGATGGGCTCATGGCCAAAGCGCAGGTGGGACTTGGTAACGCCGCCAGACTTCTTGGAGTCATACTCGAAGTAAGCCTGAGCGTACTGATCGGTGTGGTCACCGATGATCTTGATGGAGTTCTTGTTGGCGCCAACGGTACCATCGGAGCCCAGACCCCAGAACTTGCAGGAGATGATGGACTTGCCGGCGGTGACGATATTCTCGCCAACGGGCAGGGACAGATGCGTAACGTCATCGTTGATGCCGACGGTGAAGTGGTTCTTCTTCTCACCCTTCATGTTGTCGAACACGGCCTTCATCTGGGCAGGAGTGGTATCCTTGGAGCCCAGACCGTAGCGGCCGCACAGAGCCTCGATGTTGGTACGCTTGCCTTCCCACAGGGCGTCGCACACGTCCAGATACAGAGGCTCGCCGGGAGCGCCGGGCTCCTTGGTGCGGTCCAGAACGGTCAGGCACTTGCAGGTAGCGGGGATCTTCTCCAGCAGACGCTCCATGGAGAAGGGACGGAACAGGTGGACCTGAATGAAGCCGACCTTCTCGCCGCGCTCCACCAGATAATCAACAACCTCCAGCAGGGTCTCGCAGACGGAGCCCATAGCCACCACAACGCGCTCAGCATCGGGAGCACCGTAGTAGTTGAACAACTGATAGTTGCGGCCAGTGACCTCGTTGATCTTGCCCATGTACTCCTCGACAATGGCGGGCAGCGCATCATAGGCGCTGTTGCAGGCCTCGCGGGACTGGAAGAAGGTATCGGGATTCTGCAGGGTGTTGCGCAGAGTGGGATGCTCGGTGCTCAGGGCATGATCCTTGAAGCGCTGAACAGCGTCCCAATCCAGCATCTTGCCCAGATCCTCATAGTCCAGAACCTCGATCTTCTGGATCTCGTGAGAGGTCCGGAAGCCATCGAAGAAATGCTGGAAGGGGATAGAGCCCTTGATGGCAGACAGATGGGCAACGGCGCCCAAGTCCATGCTCTCCTGCACGCTGGCGGAAGCCAGCTGTGCCCAACCGGTCTGGCGGCAGGCCATGACGTCGGAGTGGTCGCCGAAGATGGACAGAGAGTGGGTGGCCACGGTACGGGCAGAGACGTGCATAACACCGGGCAGCTGAGAGCCGGCAATACGGTACATGGGCGGGATCATCAGCAGCAGGCCCTGAGAAGCAGTGTAGGTGCTGGTCAGGGAGCCGGTCTCCAGAGAGCCGTGCATTGCGCCGGCCGCGCCGGACTCCGCCTGCATCTCGACCAGCTTTACGGGCTGGCCAAACAGGTTCTTCTTGCCATTGGTAGCCCATGCATCCACATGGTCAGCCATGGGGCTGGAAGGAGTGATGGGGTAAATGGTAGCTACCTCGGTAAACGCATAAGATACGTATGCGGCAGCCTCATTACCGTCCATCGTCTTAAACACTTTGTTTTTTGCCATGAACGTAATTCCTCCTATTATTCTTCCCTGTATTTAACGCGAAGACTCTCCGCCTTTTGAGGTGGCCCCCTAATCGGGCGGATCAGCCTACTGAGCAAGCTGTATCTTAGAAACTGCTCCTCCGCTCCTACTGAGGGGCAGGCCATATTAATACAGCTACGTTCTTGATATGATTATAACTCTACACATTGCAAGTTTGCAAGTCCAAAAATGTTTCAAATGACGTAAGCGCTTTGTCGATAGCAAAGCATTTACGTTATTTTTACTTAATGCATGCCGCATCCCCTGTCCCGGTCTCCCATCCTGTTCTGGCAAATATACGGCCCTCCTACCGCTGTAAATACTGTAAATACAGTATAATAGGCTGTCGAAGCAAAAAAGTTCCACATAAAGTTCGTCGAATGGCCTATAACTTTTTTCAATAGTTTGCTATGAAATAATGATATATGCTGTTTTTGCGGTAAAACGCCACAGTCTCTCATGTATCTGCCCACTGCGACACCAACCCCGTGTCAACGGGTGTGCTTTCTTTTGCATACAGGCGAAATGCTCAAACAGCTGTGGCATTTCGGAGCGGCCCGTATAACCTTTCGGTCGCTATAAAGTTGAACCTTGCATTTTCGCATTTTCTCCATTGTCTGCCGCACAACTAAATCGTTCCCGCCGTCACACTCCATTTAAGATTTCCGCACCGCGCAGGTCATGTGCCGCTTTTCAAAGCAGTCCTGATAGCGCAGGCTGTCACCCATAGAGTTTGACCCCTTCCCTGTTCAGCTTGCGGGCAAAGCTCTGGCTATCTGCCACGCTGCGTTCCACTCCTCCGGCGTATACACGTTGAGAAAGTCACCGCGCGTTGGTGCTTGACAAAAGCTTCCAAAGCCCATATACTATGGGCATGGTGATCATATGACTGACGGGAGTGGATGTTACCACATGGAGTATGATCGTGAAACCAGCCGACCGTCTGGGCAGAAAAAGCTCAGATCGGTGCGGCTTTTTCTTTTTATACGGATCATTTGATCTGTTGAAAAGGAGGTTTTTCTATTTGATCGAGGGATACATCCATTCCATTGAATCCATGGGTCTTGTGGACGGCCCCGGTATTCGCACGGTGGTGTTCTTTCAGGGCTGCCGCCTGCGCTGCCGCTACTGCCACAACCCCGACACCTGGGCCATGCGCAGCGGAAAAGAGCAGATCTTCACGCCTGAACAGTTGGTGAACAAGCTTCTCCGCTTCAAGCCGTATTTCGGCGATAACGGCGGCGTCACCTTTTCAGGCGGCGAGCCGCTCCTGCAAAAGGACTTTTTATGTGAGGTCCTGCGCCTGTGCAAACACGCGGGCATCCACACCTGCATTGACACCGCAGGCTGCGGCTGCGGCGGCTACGAGGAAATTCTGGCCCATACTGACCTCGTCTTGCTGGACATCAAGCACTTCTCGCTGGACGGCTACCACAGCATCACGGGACAGTCTCCGCAGGAGTTTTTACAATTTCTTTCCGCCGTGCAAAACGCCGGCACACCCCTTTGGATCCGCCATGTGGTGGTCCCCGGACTCACGGATTCCGACGCCCATCTGGAAGAGCTGCGTGCGTATCTGCATACGATCCGCAACATTCAGCGGGTGGAGCTGCTGCCCTACCACACGCTGGGTGTGAACAAGTATCATGCACTGGGTATCCCGTATTCCTTAGAGGACGTACCCGCCCTGCCG
>Ga0129314_1002338_pt1 | contig 10765 bp, 9 predicted proteins | sample O1111metagenome_FD_94431 | JGI IMG/M metagenome (GOLD analysis project Ga0129314, IMG submission 94431) | Orangutan individual fecal microbial communities from fecal samples from Wisconsin, USA - O1111 metagenome | ecosystem: Host-associated > Mammals > Digestive system > Large intestine > Fecal...
AATCCTCCAGCGCTCCCGGCTTGTTGCCCGGATTGCGCAGAAGTGCCGCCGGATGGAAAGTACCCATCATATGGATACCGCCTTTTTCCACCCATTGCCCATGCTGTTTTGTCACCTTAAATCCGGGATCAATAATCCTCGTAGCGCTGATTCTGCCCAGGCAGACAATAATTTTCGGGGTCAGAATTCTGGTTTGCTCCCGCAGATAGTCCAGACAGGCCGCCACTTCCTCCGGCGCTGGGTCGCGGTTTTCCGGCGGGCGGCATTTGACAATGTTCGTAATATAAATGTTGCGCTTTCGGTCCAAGTCCACTACGGCGAGCATTTTATCCAAAAGCTGTCCGCTTCGCCCCACAAAAGGCTCCCCCTGTTCGTCCTCGTTTTTGCCTGGTGCTTCTCCTATCAAAAGCACCTTTGTCCGCGGATTGCCTACCCCCCAGACCGCTTGGGTTCTGGTCCGGCAAAGTCCACAGCGTTCGCATTTCTGCAAGCCTGTTTTCATCTGTTCCCATACCTGTTCCAAAAGCTCTCCCCCTTTTGGTTCCATTATAGGAGAATATCTGTAAAAAATCCAGCAAAAACGGACCAGCTTTTTGGGTCAGTGTTCGTAAGACAGCACTGTATGTGCCCCCAAAAAGCTGTTGGCTGAATACAAGTAGAATGCCCGGAACATTTGTGAACTCTTCAGGCGTTTCTCTTTATTCAGTAGATTTCTTTGCAGGTTTCTGCTACAATATGTTTAATAAAAAGTATGCGCTAAACCGGTATTTTACCAAAGGCGGTGACCATAACATATGAAAATGAAAACATGGTTTTGCTTTTCAATACTTGCTCTTATTTGGAGCATTTACTATTTGGCAATGCACATAACCGGCGGTATTTTAACTATAACTGACATGATCGTATGTGGAGCCGTAATAATAGTGTGTGTGGTAATTATCGTTCACTATATTTGCAAGTTTAAGGGGAAAAAGAACTAGTCAAATTCCAATTCCCCGAACTGCTTCAAAATCCTTTTGCATTAAGGCACACTTTTATATGGGGCAAGCCCTGTATGCGTACTTTGCAAGACGGAACATCCCGGACACTTGAATGTCCGGGATGTTTTTCGTCACTCTGTTCCGGACAAGGAGCCGACTCCCGTGCACCGCTTTTCGGCTATCCTCACATTCATACAACCAGTAGAAACGGTGTGGCTACGAAAGCCACGCCGCTCACATTATTCTCCAACGAACACTGCCCCTTTGGGCCGGTCCGTTTTTTATCATCGCAGGGATTCTGTAAATTCCCAAAACAGGTTGTCGATGGCATAGGCCCGCTCATTCGCTGTACCATCGGTCGTGCCTACCGCAGGCGAATTCGCTGGGAGCTGTGTCACACCGGCAGTATTGGTCGCTGCCGGAACCCAAAGCACTGTCTGATTGGAGATCTGCACCTGTACTGGCGCCTGGGGGATTGAGAAGTTCACCGGGATCAAAAGCCGCAGCGATATCAGCATCCACGCCCAGCATCGCCATTTTGCCGCGTATTTCCGCCGCAGAAGCGGTGTGAGCAAAAGAAACACTACAATCAAAAACGACATAACACCGTAATCTCCACCAGATTGGCAAACAGCTTTTCCAGCATCTCTAGCCCCTTCTTTTTAACTCCTCCAAAAACTCTTCCAGCTCTCCCAACTGCTTGTCATCCACTTTTTTATCCTGGTATAAAGCCGCTACAAAGCGTTTCACTGAGCTGCCATACAGTCGGTCCAGTACGGAACGGCTTTCAAAAGCCAGCTACTCCTGCTGGGTCACCGCAGGGCGATAAACATTCATCTTTCCTCTTTTTTCACAGATGAGAAACCCCTTTTCCGCCAGCCGGGAAATAAGTATTGATGGTGTTGATATTCCAGTGCTTATCTTTCAGCTGCCGGTCAAAATAAGAGCGGGGAACCTCTCCTTCAGCCTCCCACAGAACGAGCATTACTTCGAGCTCTGTGTCGGGCAGCCGCCGCATTTTTTCCATTCGTCTCTCCTCCTTTTGAAAATGGCCGCCATCCTTTTACTACATTTGAAGTATATCTATATACTACACTTGTCGTAATATTTTATCAACTCCTTTTACACTACACTGCCTTTTCGAAAAAGCTCTGTAAATCACTCTGTTTTTGAGTAAACCCACAGAAAAAGAGGCGGAAATCTTCTATTTCCGCCTCTTTTTGATAGCTGCCGCATTTTTTCGAAAAGCTGCTATTTTTCTTCTGCTTTTACCCTCCAGATTTCTGACGCATATTCTGCAATCGCCCGGTCGCTGGAAAAAACACCTGCACCCGCCGTATTCATCAGGCATTTGCGAGTAAACGCCGTCCGCTGCCGGGCGTAATCCTGATTGGCCCGACACTTTGCATCGCAATAGGGTAAAAAATCCAGCAACAGAAAATATTGATCCGGTTTGTGCCAGGAGGCGCCGACAGTCAGGGAATCATACAGTTCCCGGAACATACCGGTGCCGCCGTCAGAAAAGGTTCCGTCAATCAGAGTTTCCACTACCCGTCTAATTCGGGCGTTCTCCTGTAAAATCCGGGACGGGTCATATTCCCGGAGCGCAGCCAGCTGCTCCACCGTCGCGCCGAAGATGTAGTTATTTTCTATCCCTGCCTGTTCCACAATTTCAATGTTGGCGCCATCCATTGTCCCCAGCGTCACTGCTCCGTTGAGCATGAATTTCATATTGCTGGTGCCGGAGGCTTCTGTCCCGGCGGTGGAAATCTGCTCGGATATGTCTGCTGCGGGAATGAGCTTTTCCGCATAAGAAACGTTGTAATTCTGCACAAACAACACCTGTAGCCGGTCTTTGGTATCTGGATCCTGGTTTACGCGTTTTGCAATTTCATTGATATATTTGATGATTCCTTTTGCCCGATCATAACCGGGGGCAGCTTTGGCTCCGAAGAAAAAGACCGTCGGATACCAATTCGTCAGGCTGCCGTCTTTCAGTGAAAAATAGATGTCTAGGATGGAAAACGCATTCAAAAGCTGCCGCTTATACTCATGCAGGCGTTTGATCTGCACATCGAATAAAAAGTCCGGCTGCAAAATCACCCCTTCTTTTTCTCGGATATACTCGCACAGCTGCTGCTTTTTTTCCCCCTTAACTGCGGCGAACTGTTCCAGTACAGCGGTATCGTCCGCATACTGCGCCAGGCCCTTAATCAAAAAAAGATCGGTTTGCCAGCCGCTGCCGCACAGCGAGGTGACCAGCGCCGACAGTTCGGGATTGCACAAAGCCAGCCAACGACGTTGGGTAATACCGTTGGTCTTGTTCTGAAAACGCTCGGGATACAGCCGGTACCACTCTTTCAGTGCGCTGTTTTTGAGAATTTCCGTGTGGATTTTAGCTACGCCGTTGACTGCATGTCCGGCAAAGATCGCCATGCGCGCCATATGGATGGTACCCTCGTCGATGATGCGATACTCTTTTCGCTCCTGGGTGGAAAGGCTGCTGGCCGCCAGATGGCGCATCAGGGCGTTTTGCAGCATCACCACATAGGGATAGACTGCGGGAATCACCGAACAGAACAGCGGGACGCTCCATTTTTCCAGCGCCTCCGCCATGATGGTATGGTTGGTATAGGAAAAGGTCTTTTGCACCACGTCAAATGCCTGTTCAAAAGAAAGCAGGTGGTCTTCCATCAAAAGGCGCAGAAGCTCTGGAATCGCCACTGTGGGATGGGTGTCGTTCAGCTGAATGGCATATTGATCCGGGAACCGGGAAAAGTCCTCCCCAAATTCACAGACATACCGGGCCGTCAGCGTCTGCATGGTGGCGCTGGTGAAAAAATACTGCTGCTTTAACCGCAGCCGCCGGCCTTCGTCGGTATCGTCATTGGGATACAGCACGGCGGAAATATCCTCAGCCCGGTTTTTCTCTTTCACCGTTTCATCGTACTGCTGGCGGTTGAAGCGGTCGAAATCAAAAGCCTCCACCGCCTCGGCCTGCCACAGGCGCAGGGTATTGACCGTTCCATCCCCATACCCGATTACCGGCATATCGTAGGGCACCGCTTTTACGGTTTGATCTGCAAAACGCACCAACACAGTTTCGCTCTCCCGGCGCACGCTCCACGGATCGCCAAAGCGCAGCCAGTCGTCCGCTTCTTCTTTTTGAAACCCGTCTTCAAACCGCTGGCGAAACAGACCGTAGCGGTAGCGGATGCCAAACCCGTCCAGCGGAATCCGCAGCGTCGCGGCAGAATCCAGAAAACAAGCGGCCAGCCTCCCCAGACCACCGTTGCCCAAAGCGTCGTCTTCAATTTGCTCGAATACAGCCGGGTCAACGCCATGGCTACGCAAAAGAACATTGCAGCGCTCCAAAAGACCCAGATTCAGCAGATTGCTGTAAATAAGCCGTCCGAGCAAAAACTCCGCCGAAAGATAACAAGCCCGTTTTTGTCCCGTTTCTTTTTTCCACCGGGGGGATGCCTGGGCCATGGCGGCTTTTGAAACCGCATGATAAAGCGCTTTGACGTCGGCCGTTTCGATTGTACTACCAAATTCCAGCGCCAAGATTGTCTGCACATTCTTCTCAAAATCCTGCAAACAGGGTTCCTCCTCTCTATCTGCCGTAAAGCTCGGTCAAATCCCGGATTTTCACAGCCAAGTCATCGCTCAGCTGACCTTTGACCAAACGCCAGCACCAATTTCCGCCCAAGGTAGACGGCGTATTGATCCGCGCCCGGTTATCCAGCCCCAAAAAATCCTGCAGCTGGAACACCACCGTATCCGCACAGCTGGCATAACCTGCCCGGATCAACGCCCAGGGGATCTGCACGTTTTGGGACACATCCAGATAACGCCTGGCAAACCGCAGCATCCGCCGGCTTTGACCCGGGCCAAAAAAGCCGGCCAACGTTTCATTGTCATGGGTACCGCCGTAAACAACCATATTTTTTTCAAAATGACAGGGCAGATTTTCGTTGGTGCTGTCGCTGTCAAAGGCAAACTCCATCAGCTTCATACCCGGATAGCCGCTTTTTTCCAAAAGGCGGCGCACCTGCGGGGTAACTACCCCCAGATCCTCTGCGATGATTTTTGTGCCGGCCAGAGTGGGGCCGATCGCCTCCAGCAGCTTTTCCCCCGGGCCGGTAAGCCAGCGACCGTTCATGGCCGTATCCTCCCCTGCCGGAATCGCATAATAATGGACCACACCAATAAAATGGTCAATTCGGACCAAATCGTACAGCGCCGCACAGGACGCCATCCGTGCTCTCCACCAAGAAAATCCATCCTGCTCCATGGCCTGCCAATCGTATAGCGGGTTTCCCCAAAGCTGCCCGGTAGCGGAAAACAGATCTGGCGGAACGCCTGCCACTGCGGTGGGCTGGCGGTTTTCATCCAGCTGAAACCGGCTGCCGCCTGTCCAAACATCGGCGCTGTCCATCGCCACATAGATGGGAATATCGCCGATCATCCGGATTCCTTTTTGATTGGCATAATCCTTGAGCCGCTCCCATTGGGAAAAGAACAGGTACTGGACATATTTCCAAAAAATTGTCTCCTGCCGCAGCCGCTTTTGCCAGTCTGCTAGAGCCGCGGGCCTGCGCAGGCGGATTTCTTCCGGCCAGGCCTGCCATTCCCGTCCGCCAAAGAAATCCTTCAAAGCCATGAACAGGGCATAATCCTCCAGCCAAGTCCTGTTTTTCCGGCAGAAATCAGAAAAATCCGCGTCCTGCTCCCACCTGCTGCGGGACCAGGCTTTTTTCAAAACCAGGAACCGGTTAGCGTACAATTTGGCATAATCCACCCAGTCGGGGCGAAGGCCCCAGTCCGGCGCTGCCGCTTCCCCCGGCTGCAAAAGCCCCTGTTCGGTCAGAAGCTGCAGGTCAATATAGTACGGATTCCCTGCGAAAGCGGAAAAGCTCTGATAAGGGCTGTCCCCATAGCTGGTGGGGCCTAAGGGCAGCACCTGCCAGTAGCGCTGGCCTGCCGCAGCCAAAAAATCTACAAAGCGGTATGCTTCATGCCCAAAGGTGCCGATTCCGTAATCCGACGGCAGGCAGGATACAGGCAGCAAAACGCCGGCTCCGCGGCCCAGGGGCTTTTGTTTTTTCATGATACAACCACCGTTCCTTCCACAATCAGACGCTTTGGCAGGCTTTTGCCGCAGTATTTTCTGCCATTATCATACTCCTTGCGCGGCCCGCCGTCAAACCAAACCCGCACCGTCCTTTTACATGCTGCGAAAGGCTCACCCTTTAACCGCTCCGGCCATCACACCGCGGATGATGTATTTCTGACAGGTCAGATAGAAAATGACAATGGGAATGATCGCCAGGATCAAAGTGGCCATCAGCGCGCCCATATCGCGGGAACCGTACCCTCCTTGCAGGTACTGCACTGCGATGGGAATAGTGCGGTAGCGGCTGCCGATCACCAGATAAGGCAGCAGATAGTCATTCCAGATCCACATGGCGTTGAGAATCGCCACCGTGATGGCCGTGGGCTTTAAAATGGGAAACACCACGAAAAAAAAGGTCTGTAAAGGCCGACAGCCATCTATCATAGCCGCCTCTTCCACATCCAGCGGAATGGATTTGATGAACCCGCTATATAAAAACACCGACAGCCCGGAGCCAAAACCCAGATACAGCAGGATAATCCCCAACGGGTTGTCTAAACGCAATAGATTCGCCAGCTTCGACATGGTAAACATCACCATTTGAAACGGAACAATCATGCTGAAAACAAACAGATAATAAAGCGCGTTTGCCGTGCGGGTTTTAATCCGGACCAAATACCAGGCGGTCATGGCAGTGAACAGTACGATTGCCGCTACCGAAAAAACGGTGATAAACGCCGAGTAGCCGAAGGCGGAAAAAAAGCCTACCTTCTCAATCCCATTCCAGTAATTGCGAAGACCCACAAAAGTCTCGGAATCCGGCAGCGCAAAGGGCGCATCAGAAATATAAAACTGGCCCTTAAAGGAATTCATCAGCACCAAAAAAATCGGGGCCAGAAAAAAAATAGCCAGCACTACCAGAAAAACAGTCAGTAAAACGCTTTTCCAGCCTTTGGATTCATTCCTCACTGCTCCACCTCCCTGCTTCTGGTAGCCCTGAGCTGCAGAGCCGCAATCGCCGCCACCATCAGGAAAAAAAGCACCGCCTTGGCCTGACCGACTCCCTCATCCCCGATCCGTCCATAAAAGGTGTTATAAATGTCCAGCGCCAGCATCGCCGTTTTTTTCATAGGCGCACCAGCGGTCAGGGCAAAGTTCTGGTCGAACAGCTTAAAGGAATTGGTCAGCGTCAAAAACGTGCAGATGGTAATGGAGGGCATAATCATCGGAATGGTTACGCGGCGCAGCTTCTGCCAAGAGGAGGCGCCGTCTATTTCAGCCGCCTCCAGCACGTCTGTCGGCAAATTCTGCAGGCCCGCAATATAAATAATCATCATATAGCCGATCATCTGCCAGTTCATCAGCACCACCAGGCCCCAAAATCCATACTTAGGATCGTATGTGATATCCACACCGGCACTGAGCAGCAGCCCGTTAATGATCAGCTGCCAAATATATCCCAGCACAATGCCGCCGATGAGGTTCGGCATAAAAAATACTGTCCGGAACAGGTTAGTACCTTTCAGTCCCCTGGTCAAAAGAAGCGCCAGTCCAAAGGCCAGCAGATTGACCGAAAGCACCGATACCACCGTGAAGGCCGCCGTAATCCAAAGCGCATGGAGGAAATCGTTGTTGTCGGTAAACGCGCGGACGTAGTTCTCCCATCCTACCCACTGAGTATTGGTCACGGTGGTAAAATTGGTAAAGGACAGATAAAGGCCAAACAAAAACGGAATCAGAAAAGCGATCACAAACGCCGCCAGTGTTGGCAGCGCAAAAACCGCAAAATATTTTCGTAAGCTTTTTTGCATAGGCACGCTCCTGACAAATTGGAATCGGATGAACCCGTTCCCGTTTTACCGGAAACGAAAAAGCAGCAGCCCTTTTGGAAAAATGTTTTTGTCTGCGGCTTTTCTTCGGCCCGGCAGAAGCCTTTGCCGGACAGGTTCAGCTTAACGGCTGGCGCTTTGCGTTTTCCAGTCCTCCACAACCTGGGACACCAAATCCTCCCAGTTCATATTGCCCTGGGCATATTGCAGCAGTGCGCCGCCGAAATGATCCTTAAACGTCTGTCCCGGGAACAGGGTAAAATTCCATCCGATATTCTGCACCTCTTCCCGGTTCATCCAATCAGCCACCTCGCCGGCCAACGGATCGTTTGGATGCTCGTCAGCGGAAAAAGTGTCAAACGGCGCGATAAAGCCAAGATCCTCTGTTACAAATTTTTTGCCAGTCTGAGAGGAAAAAAGCCAATAGATAAAATCTGCCGCCCGTTTTTGGTCCGCCTTGCTGGCTTTGGCGTTGATGCAGAAAAAGTTTTCCGTGCCAATGCACAGCCCTTGGGTTTCTTCCCCTTCCATACCGGTATAGATGGGCAAAAAACGGATATTCTCTTCTTTTACGGTGTTGCCTTCTACCCCTTTGATATCGTTCCAAGCCCAGTTGCCGTTTTGAACCATGGCGCATTTGCCCAAAGCGAATTCCGCCATAGAATCCATCACCTGTTTTGTGCCGAGCAGTTTAGGGTCAATCGTCGAATTCTGGAGGTAGAGATCGAAAATATTTTTGAAGTTTTCGTGATAGGAAAAGGCAATTTCCCGGGTAGCATCGCTGGTCAGGTCCACTTCTCCCCGAATCCACTCATAGGAAATGGGGATGTTGGCCAAATGGGTCTGCCAGCGCCAATCCTCGCCCGGCTTTAAAGAGGTGCAGGCAAACACACCGTCGATCCCCAGCTGCTCTTTTTTGGCAGTCATATCCTCCACTACCTCCTGCAGCTTGGAAAAACTGTTGATCTGTTCGGCTGAGGAGACCTTGGCTCCTTCGGTTTCGAAATATTTTTGCAGGATCGCGTTATTGTAAATGATACCGTATCCTTCCACCACATAGGGGATGCCATAGACCTTCCCGCCGCTGGTCACCGCCAGACTTTTATCTTTTAAATGCCGATACAGCTCGATATCGCTCAAATCGGCGCAGTAGTCTTTCCAGTTGAGATATCCCAAGGGTCCGTTGATTTGGAACAGAGTCGGTGCGTCGGACTTGGCCATTTCCGATTTTAGCGTCTGCTCATAGGTTCCGGATGCCGCTGTGACCACCCGCAATTCGACGCCGGTTTCCTTTTGGTAAGCCTCGGCAATTTTTTGATAAACGTCCGCTACTTCCGGCTTAAAATTCAAATAGTAAACGGAACCGCCTTTCTGATCCGCTACTGTTTCGCTGCCGGATGAGTCGGTGTTTTTCTGGCATCCGGTCAATGCCAGCAGCAGGCAAAAGGTCAGTGTAAGCGCTGTCAGCTTTTTCATATACGTTCCTCCCTTTTTCATTCCGCCCAGCGCGGTATAAAGCCGCAGCATGATGCACAGGCTTGTCCGCTATCCAGCCCTATTGTCCAACCGGCCAGCTTTTCGGGTTCGGTCAGACCAATTTTATACCAGGCAAAGCGATATGATTTCGAAAAATAGTATGTGTGTTCCTCTGCCGTTTATCCTCAAAAGCGGAGGCTGTTTTACAAAATTCGTTTTGCCGTGCGGAAAATTTTGCTATAATAGGGTAGGAATAAAAACAGGCTTTTTGTATTGGCTGTACGGAATGAAAAACCTAAAGGAGGATCGTCATGTCTGTCAAACCAATCACTGATTCTTTACCGCTATCCTGTAAAGGGGAAGAAACCATCCTTTTAAAGCAGATCGCACAAAATACGCAAAGCGCCGCGCAAGCCGCCCGCCAGCAGCTGCTGCTTTCCAAAATACGGCTGGGGCTCACCGGCCTTTTGACCGTTTTGGTGCTGCTCGCCTTTCTTTTGTGGGGGCCGAGGCTTCACCGTTCTTTGCAGAACGCCGATCACGCCTTCGACAGTCTGGAGATGGTTGCCTCTCAGCTGGTACAGGCGGACATCCCCGCCCTGCTCTCGGATATGGACCAGCTGGCCGCTAAGGGTAAAGACAGTCTGGAGGCCATGGAAAAGGCAGCGGAGGTCTTGGAAAAAATTGATATGGACCAGCTCAACCGGGCCATTGCAGATTTGCAAAAAGCGGTATCTCCCCTCGCCAAGCTGTTTGGCTGATCTAAGGTCCAAGGAGCAACGCAAGCGCATATTTTGTCCAAAACAGCATCGGCATTTTTCATCAACTTTGGCAGAAATTTTAGGAATTTTCCACAAAACCCATCCTTGTCTGCCGTACGCCGCTTTCCAAACATTTCTGCTTATTTCGACGTTTTTCCCAGCAGAACCAGCTGGGAAATGTCGAATCACGTCGGATTTTATCGAGAAAAATCGGTCGTGCTCTTGCCGGAAAGCTTTTGCTCCGGCCTCCGCTCGGATAAGCCTTCCTTTTTCTTATCTTGATTTTTCCTTTTTATCCATATAAGATAGAAGACGACAAAAAAAGAAGAGAGAAGCGGGATTGGCATTCATACGATTCACTTTTGGGGGTAGTGTAATGCCACAAGTCAGAAAAATTATCGTTTCAGACAATGACCAAATATTTTTAGCATCCTGTCAAAATGCGTTTGCACTGCGGGGGATGCAGGCTGTTCCGGTACCCAAACACGGGCGCCTGCTGTGGGATGCGATTGAAAAAGAGCGCCCCGCTCTTGTCGTGTGCAATATTTTTATGGCCTATTGCGATGCAATCCATATCATGGAGCAGCTGAATCAAAACAT
>Ga0129314_1002339_pt1 | contig 10763 bp, 10 predicted proteins | sample O1111metagenome_FD_94431 | JGI IMG/M metagenome (GOLD analysis project Ga0129314, IMG submission 94431) | Orangutan individual fecal microbial communities from fecal samples from Wisconsin, USA - O1111 metagenome | ecosystem: Host-associated > Mammals > Digestive system > Large intestine > Fecal...
AAGCGTCGGCGACTTACTCCGGGCCATCCAAGGACCCGAGAAATGGTCGGGCGACGGCTGGCATCTGCGCCGCCCGTGGCTAATTCAGCCACTGATCCGCATAGGCGCCGCCTCGCTGGAAACCAATACTTATAAGTATGTGGGCGGCAAAGCTATGCGGCCCTATGGGCCGCGCGTAAAATTCTGGGCCCCGTACGTGGGGTGTGCTGTGGCCTTCGCTCCTGACCTGCCAGCCCCGGTGCGTAAGGCGATCCTAAAGGTCTCAACGCTGATTCTGCCGATTTCAGCTTCTGCTGCTGACCGTCAGTTTGTGGTGAAGCTGGCGGTGGACGATCTAGCCTATCGGTCTCCGAGTGACGTTCCGGTCCTCCGGGACGCTTCTCCGGTGGTTCGGCGTTTTATCCGATGGCTGGAAAAGGGCGGCCACGCGCAGCGGTGGGTGGACGCCATCCGAGCCAACGGCGGCGGGCATAACTGCTCGACGGCTCACGGCGAACGTGAGCTGTGGGTCTCAGTGCTGGCTCTCGTCACCCTGTTTCTCGACTGGGCGGCTCGGAAGGCCGACCTCCTGAGCGAAGCAGAGGCAGAGGTACTTAAAAATCAGTATGCCGCTTGGCTTCACCCTGACGGGCCGCAGCCACCTACTGATGGCGCTGCCAGCTTGACTCAGCCAAAGGTGTTCTACGACTTCCTGCTGGCACACCTTCGGGACAACGCTGACCGCGTTACCGAGGAACCTGGTCACGCCAATACCGTGGCCAGGCTCCATACGGTGAACAAGGTCACACCCAGCCTGACGCTGCCCCGCGCCGCGACCTTCTGGGCCTATGCCGCAGGTGGAAAAGCCCCGGCCGATGTTGACCTTCAACGGGTGCTGATGGAGGCCGGGGTGCCCCTCCGCACAGAAGGGAAAGACACCTCCTGGCGTTACACATTTTATGCCAAGGGGCAGGCCCCGCAGGGCCAGCGTGAGAAACTGCCCTGCCTGAGCCTGCCGTTGGCTGAGCTGCCGCATGAGGTGCTGGACAAGCTCGCGGAACTGTTCGGTGACCGGTTCAGCAGTATCCTCCCCACCATCGGGGAGGATACTGTCCCCGGAACAAAAATCGGAGGTAAAATTTGATGGAAAATCCTGTAGTTGCAACGGTTCTGGCGGATACCGTACCCGCTGCTTCGGCTGATCGGGCGGTTCGGGTGGAGGACTTCACCCAGCTGCGTCCTCGCGCTGTGGATGACCCTCAGCGCCTTCACGGCAGGGTGATGAAGGCGCTCGATCATTACTTTTTGACGCGCGGCTCAACATACTTATCTGGCCAGCGGGAGGCCCTGTCCGCTATCGTGAAGACGGTGTTGGACGATAGCCACCAGGGTGTATTTGCCGTCCCCCTCGTTCCGGGCGGCGGCAAGTCCACCGTAATGCGGGCGCTGCTGACAGTGTTCGCAGAGGTGTTCCGCGACACATCTGATCCCGTTGCCCAGCGGTTGGGCGGAGTAGTCGTCGTTGTGGAGAAAACGTCAGAAGGCGATGAACTGGAGGCTCTTTGTAACAGTGGGCTTGAACCGGGCGAACCGGCTGTGGCCCGCCTGATCTCCTCCACAAACGACTATAACCTACAACAAGGAAAATGTCTGACCGGCACGGCGGCGACCTACGCCGATTGTCTCCGCAAGGACTGTCCCTCTGCGGCGGTCTGTCCGCTCTTGAACGCCATGATGCACCTTGCTGAGACGCCGGTGCTGATCCTCCTCCATGCTCGGCTTGCCCAGCATCTGCCCGACCTGACGCCCTTCACATCATGGTGCCAGGCAGACGGTACAGAGCACCGCCGCACTCTGATTTTGATTGACGAGTGTCCTGCCCTTGTCCGCGAGGAGGTGGTCAGCACCCTGACGATCAACACCGCCGAGAACGACCTGCTGGCCCAGCGTGACAGCAGGCCCTGGGAAATGCGGTATCTGAAGCGGACGATGCAAGGCTCATGGAACCACGCCGTCCGTATCCCTTTTGATAGGCTGAACAGACGACTGTCCAGCGAGACACGGGACGCGGCGGTTCTGACACCGGAAGAGCTGAGCGATGTAGGGATGACATCCTCGGCTCTCCGCGAAGCACAGGACTGGCTGACCAAGTATAAGGCGCCGCCGTTCAGTCCGGCAGTCCGAATGACCGAAGCTCTCCTTCAGGAGACCGGCAAGTTCTTCCACTTTGGGAAGAATCTGGAGGTGGTCGTGCCATCCTTACAGACGATCCGGTCGGATGGGTCGCTGAGGAGTTTTATCTTCAGTGGAACCGCCGGATTGCTGCCGGAGTTGGCGCTGAACCCGGACATTGACCTGCTGCCTACCGAACTGCCCGAATCCTATGAGAGGCTTACCATCCACGTGCAGCGCGATGGCGTGATCGGCACGACCCGTACCGGCCTGCGGCGGCAGGGAGCCGTACAGGCGGTAGCCCTGTGGCTGCAAAAGCTGCTGCCAGAGGTAGCCCAGAAACATGGCCGCGTACTGCTGGTCACATACAAGTTCCTATCCCAGCAGCTTCTTGAACTGCTGGGGGAGGAGTGCCGAAACCTGGTCTACACGGTGACCATGCCCGACGGGAGCGGCCCATGCCTCCCCTACTTCGGCGGTGTGGCCGGCAGCAACGAGTTCAGGGACGCCACGGCGGTCATCTGCCTGGGTATGCCACGGGTGGAACCACGAGTCTACCTTAGCCGGGCGCTGGCCATCGACCCGGACGGCGCCCACATGGAAGAACTGTCCTGCGCCATTGAGGCGCTGGAGCGGCAGCCTTGCGTCCTGGATATGCAGGATCACTACCTGGCCCATGATCTGGTGCAGATGGCGTTCCGCTCACGTCTCCGCCATCACGGGGATACAACCCCAGTAGAGCTGTGGCTCACCCAGCCGCCGGGACCGGTGCTGGAGTTGCTTCACAGCTACTTCCCCGACTGCGCGGTGGATGAATGTCCGACTCTACCGGAAGACTGCCACCTGGCCGTTTCCACAGCGCGGCAGCGAAAGGGAAGCCCTGCTAACACGGCACTCCTGCTGAAAGCCCTGCTGGCTGTGCCGGAAGGCGAGGAAACCACCCCGGCACAACTCAGGGAACAAACCGGCCTGACGCAGGATCAGTACAAGGAGGCCATGCGCGCCGTCTCAGTGCGAGAGCTATTCCGCGCTGGGTTCACCACCTTTGGATCTGGTAAAAATCAGAAGATCCGCCGGGTATCCAGTAAAAACGCCGCATAAAACATAACACTACTGGAACATAGGACGAACAAACTGTCTTTGATAAAAAACTAGGAGGAAATATTATGAACGATAACATCACAAACTACAGCACCGTCACCAATTTCAATGAGCTGCCGCTGGCACTGACCGTCACGGAGGCCGGGCAGGTGCTCCGGGTCGGGCGCAATGTGGCCTACGAACTCGTCCGATCCGGTCAGCTTCGGAGTGTCCGGGTCGGAAAGAACATTAGAATCCCGCGGGACGCCCTGGCGGAATACCTGAATCTGGCAAGCTGATGTGAGGGGGTGATCCCCCCTCACACTTTCACTTTACCATATCGTTAAAGGAGGACAAACATGGCAAGCAGCAAGCGGGCCGCCCACGGCAGCGGCACGATCCGGAAGAAGACCGTCACACGGAATGGTCAAGATTATACATATTGGGAAGCACGCATCACCACAGGCTATGATGCCGGAACCGGCCGGCAGAAGCAGCGCTCTGTTACTGGCAAGACGCAAAAAGAGGTACGGGAAAAATTACAAGCGCTGGCCGTAGAGGTCAACAGCGGCACCTATCAGGAGCCGTGCAGGATGACGCTGGGCGAGTGGCTGGACATCTGGGTGGAAAACTACATGGGTGCCTGCAAGCCGCGCACAAAACAGATTTACGAAAGCGATATCCGGGTACATATCAAGCCCGCGCTGGGGGCGGTCAGGATGGAAAACCTCATGCCACATACCGTGCAGACCTTTTATAACGCGCTGGCATCGGATAAGGCCGACAAGCCCGGCCTGTCGGCGAAGACCATCAAGAATATCCACGGCGTACTGCATCAAGCGCTGAAGCAGGCTGTGCTCAACGGTTATATCCGAACCAACCCCTCCGATGCCTGTACCTTACCGCGGGGACAAAAAGCAGAAATCAAACCTTTGGACGAGGACGATGTAGCTGCTTTTATCCGGGTCATTCAAGGGCATCCCTTTGAAGACCTCTTTCTGACCACATTGTTCTTGGGCTTGAGGGAGGGCGAGGCGCTGGGGCTGACCTGGGACTGTGTAGACCTGGACAACGGCGTTATCACCGTAAACAAGCAGCTCCAGCTTCATCAGGAAAAGGGCCTTGCGGCCTATGAGCTGGTTCCCACCAAGAATAGCCGCAGCCGCACATTGGTGGCGTCCCCTACGGTGGTCGCCCGCCTGCGCCACCGAAAAGCCGAGCAGACACAGCAGCGTCTCATGGCAGGCTGTGCCTGGGAGGACAGTAACCTGGTGTTCACCGATACGCTGGGGCATCATTTGACGAAGCCAACGGTCTACCGCCACTATAAGAAAGCGGTCGCGGCGATTGGGCGGCCCGACGCCCGTTACCATGACCTGAGGCACAGCTACGCCGTAGCCGCGATCAGTTCCGGCATCGATATCAAAACGGTACAGGGCAACCTCGGGCATGCCACCGCCGCCTTCACGCTGGATGTCTATGGTCATGTGACTGACCGCATGAAGCGTGAGAGTGCCGACAAGATGGAGGATTTCATTCGCCGTGTTTCGGGGGATTAACGATCACTGCAACTTCCCTGTTGCGCAGAGGGGAGGAATCGGGTATAATAGAAAAAACTGCGGAAGGAGGCAGACCATGCGGACACTGTATCACGGCAGCCGGGTGACGGTAGAACAGCCGGAAATACGCATTCAGAAGTTTCATAAGGACTTCTATTGGGGCTTCTACTGCACAGAATATGAGACGCAGGCTGCCCGCTGGGCCACACGGTTCGGCAGCGGTATCGTGAATGTCTACCAGTTTGAAGAGCAGCCGGGGCTGTTGGTCAAGCGGTTCCCTGAGATGAGCGATGAGTGGCTGGACTTCATCGTGGCATGCCGCAGCGGCATCCCCCATAACTACGACATCGTAGAGGGACCGATGGCCGACGACACCATCTTCAACTATGTACAGAGCTACACGGATGGCGAGATCAGCCGCGCCGCCTTCTGGGAGCTGGCACGGTTCAAGCATCCCACCCATCAGATCAGCTTCCACACCGCCAGAGCGCTGGCGACGCTGACCTTTGAGAGGAGTTACGAGGTACATGTGTGAACGAAATCACAGCGGACTGTTCTTCACCTGCGCTTTGGTGGAGCAGTTGGGCCGCGACCTGAAAATGAAACGCTGCGACGTGGTGAAGGCGCTGGGAGTGAATGGCGTGCAGATGATTCTGGGCCATGCCGATGTGTTCCACTGTGAGCCCATTGAAAAGGTGTCTGATGATATGCAGCAGCACTTCGACTTACCCCGCGGCCAGTTCGATAACGTGTCGGCAGCCAAGTACGCCGTGCCGGATGTATGGACGATCGGCAAGGTATACGCCCGCTTGATCGAGGACGTGTCCGGGCAGGATGACGTGGCGGAAACATTGGTGGCTGTATATACCTCGTGGATCGACGAAAAGCTCTGCGACTATAACTCCTCATTCTACTATCAGTCCCGTGACTACATCGCGGAATGCTATCGTGCAGGTCACGTGATCGACGCATAAAAAATGAGCCTCTGATGCGCTGACATCAGGGGCCTTTTTTACCGCTAAAGGGAAAAAATAAGGGAAAACTGAAATTTTAAGCATAAGAAAAACCTCGTAACCGGCATGGTTACGAGGTTTTTGGTTGGAGGTGACACCCGGATTTGAATCGCCGCGGGGCGGTCCTGCGTCGTGTTGACCGATGCCGGGAAGTGTTGGAAATACAGGGTTTGCAGGAAATCATGCTGTTAGATGCTGCCGGACTGTATCATCGGATTTTGAAGTTATAAGGCTAAAAATAAGGCTAAATTTTGTGGCCGCGCGGAATGTACCTGTGCCTTTAGCTTAGAAAATACAATGGACAGCCGATGTCTGATCATCCGCATCAAGAGCTACTCACACGATGCGCTGCCTTGCGTGTCTGGGGTCTGGTAAGCGTTCAGCCCGCTCCGGTATTCGTCTGCGAACAGCTTTCGCAGGCTCTGGGGCGCGACGACCTTTGCGTCGCCGCAGAACTTGAGGAAATACGCCTGTGCCTGAAATGGCGCGCAGTCAAACGTATACTCCCAGCGGTACGGGCCGTCGTCCACCTCTGCCCTTTTCACCGTCGCGGGGCGTAGATGCAGCTGACGCTCATAATTCTGCCGCCCGTCCTCTGTCAGACGAATACAAATCGTTTCTTGCTGCTGCACAAGAAACTGCACGCCCACAGAACGGATACGATCTTCGATTGCGTCGCGCTCCTCTTTTGTCAGACGTCCGCTGCGCTTTTTGGAGGGCTTCAGCACGACCAGCTTGGACAGCCGAAAGCAGGCAATCCGCTCGGCGGTCCGGTCATTGGGGGAGCACGCGATCCCTACCAGATAGTGATACGTCTCCTGCCGGTCCGATAGAGCGCCGTAGGGCCGCACCTCGAATTCACGGCCGTCTTTCAGCCGGATACGGAGCAGCTCGCCGTTGACCGCGCTGGTCTGGATCAGGCGCAGCTGCTCGGCAAAATAAACCTCTTCCCGCTGATAAACGGTCTTGGCTGCGTATTCCTGCAGCACCGCCCGGAGGTAGCGGCTGAACCGACCGCCGTAATACTGTGCGTCGGGACTGTCCAGCCACTGCTCGCGAAAGGCGTAGTTGTCCCTGTCCAGACGGAATTTGGAGCCCGGCTTTTTCGACGATGTCGTGCCATTTTTGGCGGCTTTTTCTATAAGCTCCTCATTCGGCGGCGCCGCGCCATTTTTGGCGGCTTTTTTTATAAGCTCCTCCGTGTAGTCCGCCAGCAGCGCCTCCAATACCGCTTTCCGCACCGCAGGCGCTGCCACGCCGACCAGCTTTTCCTCATACTGCGCCCGGCGGCGTTCCACAGCAACAGAAATCGAGGCGTCCGCTGTGTCCCGGTACGCGGCAAAGACATGGTTGAGGATACCTGCCCACGACTGCCCGTTGCTAAAGTCCAGCCGATCGTCCTCCAAAACCTCCCGCGCGGTGGCGCTGAGGGACAGGTGCTGCCGCGCCGCCTGATATTCATTTGAGAAATTTTCAGTCCCCATACCGCTATATCCTCCGTTTCGGTCGTATTTGTTCCATAGTATGTAACTTCATTTTACATATATTTGGGATATAAGTCAAGTATATGTAACTTCATATTACCTGTAAGATTACGTGGAAAATCCCATTGCTCGTGCTATAATGATTCTTGTCCCCGGGAGAGAGGCACGGAGCCGAGAGCAGGGAACACAGAAAAAGGAACAAACAACTTGGACAGGCCATCAAGGCCGGAAAGAGAGGAAACACATGAGCTACAACAACACCGCCGCCATGACTGCCGACCAGCGCAGCAAGTGCCACGCCATCATCCACGCCGCGTCCGCCTCCGCGGCCGCCATCGGTGCGGGACTGGCGCAGCTGCCCGGCAGCGACAACGCCGCCATCACGCCCATCCAGCTGGCCATGACCGTCTCGCTGGGCGCGGTGTTCGGCATCCAGCTGACCCAGAGCGCCGCTGCCGCTGCGCTGGCGTCCGTGACGGCCGCCACCGTGGGCCGCGCCGTCTCGCAGGTGCTGGTGGGCTGGATCCCCGGCTTGGGCAATGCCATCAACGCCTCCACCGCGGCGGCGCTGACGGAGAGCGTGGGCTGGCTGCTGGCGAAGGAGTTCGCCGGCCAGAGCTGGGCGGACTGACCCCGCTGCCGCAGGTACGCTTGCGGCCCATTATGAGAGACGCCAACCAACGGACAGGCCATCAAGGCCGGAAAGAGAGGTACTTACATGGGCTTCTACAAGAACCCGGAGGAGATGTACACCGCGCGGGCGGAGCGCTTCCGCCGGGACGGCAACACCCACTGGGCGCAGGCCAAGAACGGCGAGGGCGGCTACCACTACACGCAGGCGCGCTTCTGCTACGAGGAGGCGGCCAAGAACGCCGCCAAGGCGGAGCAGGCCCGCGCCGACAACGCTGTGTTCCGCAGCGGGCGGAAGAAGGGAGGGCGGTGAGTATGTCCATCTACAAGCCGGGACGCCCCAGCAAGTACGACCCTTTCACCGGCAAGGGCAGTCCGCCGCCGTCGGCGCCGGGGGAGTACCGCATCCGCGACGCGGCGGGAAGCATCGCCTATGTGGGCGAGACCAACGACCTGCGCCGCCGAATGGGGGAGCATCTGCGCCGCGGCAAGCTGGCCCAGCCGGAGACGCGGGGCGGCACGCTGGAGTGGAAGACCGCCGACGGGCGCTCCTCCTCCCGGACGCGGCGGCAGCACGAGCAGGCGAAGATCGCTCAGCACGACCCGCCGCTGAACCGCTCCGTCGGAGGCGAGGGCCGCATCGCGGCGCGGAAGAAGAAGTAAGCCCGGCAAGCGCCGGGCTTACTTCTTCTTCGGAATAACGTCGTACCGTGCCGTCATTGACTATCCCGCCGCCCTACGGTATACTTTCTTCAGAGAGCCATACAGGCCAGCACGGGAGAAAGGTGGTTTCGGAGCGATGGCGGAGAAAGAAAAAAAGCTGAGCGCAGAGCAGATGAAAGAGCTGGAGGTGCAGCTTCGGGCACAGCTGCAAAGAGCGGAGGAACTGAAGGCATACTATGAGGCGCATCCGGACGACCCGGACGCTTTTGCGGCGTTTGCCAAAAACGCGGCGGCCACCGTTGGCACAATTGGTGTAGCGGGAACGGCGGCGCTGCTCACAGGGGGCACAGCAGCGGCCTCCCTTGCTGCCGGTGGACTTATGCCATTTGCTGGCCTTGCGGGCATTGCGTTAGGCACGTCCATCCTCGGCAGTCATGCCTTGACAAGCAGGCTTAGGAAGCAGAGGTCAAAGGGAACACAACACGTCGCCCTTGATGAGGCGTATTCCCGTGTGCTGGAAAACATCAGAGCCAACGGCACAGACAGCTTCCCACAAAGCCGCAAAAGCCGCGCCGCATTTGTTGAGGCTGGTGAAATCGTAAGCGGCCATCAGAAAAGTGCCGGAAATGATGCAAAATACGATGAAATAATGTCCGAGTTGCACCGCATAGCGGAAAATCAGGAGGCAGCTGCAACGTCGCAGGCCGCTGGGTTCGCGCATATCTCCAACCAGATCGCCGAGCTGTCGGCACAGCTGCAGCCCTGCCGTGAGCTGGCCAGCGGTATACTGGACAGCCTGCCGGAGGGGGATGAGGACTCCCCGCTTGCCGAGCGGCTCTACGCTCTAACAAGCAGCATCAGCGCCAAGGTGCTGGAAAAGCAGTATGGAAGCGAAAGACTGCCGGAGGCCGGAGCCATACGCGGCGAGCTGAAGCAGCTCTTTGATCCAATCTGGGACAGGCTCGACCCCAGAACACAGCGGGAGCTGTTCTCTGCGAAGATGTCGTATCAGCTGTTGGCACAGAAGGGATGCGGAAACGACATCGACTTTTCTGGCGTATGTACGCTGGCCTCCAAAGCCATGGAGGTCGAATGTGAAAAATACTTTTATAAGCGCTTTCGGCAGTACATTTTTGAACAGACACCCGAAAAACGGCGTGACGCTCAGTTTGTAGAGGCGCTTAGCCTCACGCCGGAGGCCGAGAAGCAAAGCAAACAACGCGGCGGCTTCACGCTGGGTAGTGTGCAGCACATTTTGAAGCCGAGGTATGATCGCGAGAAAGGTGAGCTCGAGCCGTACAAGCGCTATATGGCTGTTCTGACCTCTTATGCGCGGGAAAGGCTGTTTTCACCGGGTGTCGGCGCTGATCTGATGGACGATCGGCAGATACAAAATATCCTATGGAAGTATGTGGACTATGTGAACACGGTCAAGAACCGATACAGAAATCCCAGCGTCCACAAGGAGCTTGTTTCCCAGCAGAGCGCTCTTTCCTGTCTGGACTATGTGGTGGACGTGGAGAAGAAGCTGAAAGAAATGGTAAGTGCATTTCAGAATTGATTTGTCAGAGAGACACTCTCTGTCCACCCGGTATGCTATACTGCCCTTTACCACAACGGACAAGGAGGGCGTACAATGACAAAGGATTTTCTGCTACGGCTGACGGAGGAGCATTACGGCGCGGGGGCGTTCCCCATTTACGGGCGGCTGCTGGAGGAGCAGCGGCTGACGCGGGGCGGGCCGCTGCTGCCCATGTGGTACTGCACGGCGGCGCTGCGGCGGGCGTTCGGCGGGGAAAACGTGCTGGTGCTGGGCGGCACCAACGACTCGCTGCTGGCGCACCTGCTGGGCGCGACGCCGGTGAACCCGCTGCCGCCCCACTACCACTGCCCCAACTGCCACCACCTGAGCTTCGATGCTCACGCGGATGACGGCTGGGACTTGCCCGACCTTGCCTGCCCCGAATGCGGTGCGCCGATGGCGGCGGACGGTCATAACCTGCGAAGCCGGTCGCTGATCGGCGAACGTGTGGTGTCCCTGCAAGTGCCGCAGGAGCAGTTCGCGCCGGTGTGCGCGTGGCTGCGGGAATACTGGGCGCAGCGGGACTGCCAGACCGATACCGAGCCGTACAGCGACGCGGAGGTCATGGGGCTGCGGCTCACGCTGCCGGAGGGCGTACAGG
>Ga0129314_1002342_pt1 | contig 10749 bp, 6 predicted proteins | sample O1111metagenome_FD_94431 | JGI IMG/M metagenome (GOLD analysis project Ga0129314, IMG submission 94431) | Orangutan individual fecal microbial communities from fecal samples from Wisconsin, USA - O1111 metagenome | ecosystem: Host-associated > Mammals > Digestive system > Large intestine > Fecal...
GGTTGTTGATCAGGTTCTTCCCATACAGCAATGCGATCTGCTTCAGGTTGGCGGACTGAGAAGCATAGAACGCATACATACCGTTGGAAACTTCGTTGGTACCGATAGCCAGCAGCAAGCCTTTCAGATCATCATAGGTATTGATCTTATCAGCAGTGTAGCCATATTTCTCTGCAACTTCCATGTTAACAATAGGACCTCTGTCCGGGAAGATTGCAGCGGTAGAACGGGGAACCATGTAAATTTTACCGTTGATATGAGTCTCTTTCCAAGCAGATTCCGGCAGAGTCGCCATGGTCTGGGGCATGTAAGTATTCAGGAAGTCTTCGGTCAGCTCCATAAAGCCACCCTTCTCAACCTGCTCTTTGTAGTAGCACCAGTTTGCAGTGTAGATCAGGTCAACGGTGTCGCCGCCCGCCATGACCAGCGGATACTTCTGAGCACGCTCAGCAGAAGGAATGAAGTACAGATCAATGGTAGTATTGATCGCCGCTTTGATTTTCTCATTCGCAGCTTCCATTACTTCTTCCATTGCGTTGGGCTCACTAGCCGTTACGTACATAACAACGGTCTCTTCTTTGCTCAGGTCGATGTTCGCATAAGGATCATCACCGTCTGCAGGAGTACTCTCAGCGCCGCTGTTGTCAGCAGGCTTGCTCTCCGGTGCGCTGGAGGTTGTGGTGTTGTTACAGCCAGCCAGAAGCAGGGTGAACATCATCATAACCGCCATCAGAAATGCGAGTTTCTTCATATGTATCCTCCTCGATAATATGATTCCGGTTTTTCCGGATCCGCCATGCCTGTTTTTCCAGGCCGGTCGGTATCATAATGCACATCAGCTTCGAAACGGCTTGCAAAATTTGAGGAGGGCAAAAATTCTACTTCCTGCCTTTGGAAATCCACACGGATATTTCCGCCTATTTCCCGAAGATATAGAAATCTGTCGTCTCTGCAAGCTTTCTGTGCTATTATGCGTTCTTTGTAAAATGGCCGAAAAATCGCTTTATATTTCACGGCATTTTATCAACTTCTCCAAGATTTTTTAATCTTGCGATGTTTCATATTATACAAGAAGAAAATTTAAAAAAAACTAAAATATTTTGCTTTTTTCATCGAAAAATTGTTTTTTATCATTATTTTCATTCTCAAAACCTTTTTATTTTGTTTTTTTCTCCTTTGAATCATATTTTTTTGCGCACAATTTTTTCATTTTTCCTCTTTCATCCTCTTACTCCACTTCAAACTGCAAAATATTATGTTTTTTCTCCTGTTTTTATCCTTTTTTCGCTATTTTTCTAAAAAATTTTGCTCTTAAAAATAAATGAGGCTTTGCAATCTTGCAAAGCCTCATCAAAGGAATTCCGATTATTTGTTGTTGGCCAGGAACTCAGTTCGCTGCTTGTTCCACTCTTCCATATATTTGTCCAGACCGCCGTCTTTCAGCTTCTGAACAAATGTTTCGTACTCAGCCGCGGTCTTGTCACCATAACCGCCGAGGTTAAAGGTAGCAGAGTTTTCAGTTACCAGAGCGGAGATAACGGCCCACTCAGCAGAAACAGGAGCATAGTCGAAAGTGAAGCCCCAGTAAGGCCACTCTTCGTCTTTTACCTGAGTTTCGTTCAGATGTTTGTTGGCAGCGTTGATTCTTTCGTCATCGGTCTTAGGCCACGGGAAGTCTTTATGACGGATACCCCAAGCCCAACCGTCGAATACGTAGTCGGCAGCTTCCGGACCGTTAGAAATGGTGTTGGTCGCTTCGTCGTAGATATAATGTCTGCCCTCGAAACCGCCAGCCAGCAGCATGTAGGTTTCCAGATCGTTTTTAATGAAGTCCAGGGTTACAGCCGCTCTCTCAGGAATCTTAGAGAAAGAGGGGATCGCCATACCGTCACCTACGAAAGAGTCACGCAGTGCGCGGTAGCCTTCCGGATAAGTATCAAACAGTTCGCAGTCGATACCTTTTTCGCGCCAGCTTTCAATGTTGGTAATACCATTGTAATAGTTCTGGTGGCAGGTAGCAGACTGTTTGTTTGAAAACAGAGTGGAGATAGAGTTGGTGTTGGAGATCGCGTCAGAAGGCCATACGCCGGCTTTCGCGAAATCAGCCATCAACAGAGCATAATCTTTAAAGTAGTCCGAAGTATACAGGAAGAAAGGATTCTCAAACTTCGGATCAGACAGCTGGCTGTAGTATACATAGTCAGAAGCCTGGTTGTTGATCAGGTTGTTCGCATACTGCAGGAACTGCCCCGACAGGGTATAAGACTGAGAAGCATAGTATGCATACATACCATTAGAAGCTTCCTTATCGCCGATTGCCAGCAGCAAGCCTTTCAGATCATCATAGGTTTTGATCTTATCAGCAGTGTAGCCATATTTCTCAGCGATTTCCATGTTGACTACCATACCACGATCCGGGAAGATCGCCGCAGTAGAACGGGGAACCATATAAATTTTACCGTTGATATAAGTCTCTTTCCAAGCAGATTCCGGCAGAGTCGCCATAGTTTGAGGCATGTAAGTATTCAGGAAGTCTTCGGTCAGTTCCAGGAAGCCAGCCTTCTCAACCTGCTCTTTGTAGTAGCACCAGTTTGCAGTGTAGATCAGGTCAACGGTGTCGCCGCCCGCCATGACCAGCGGATATTTGGTGGAGCGCTCAGAAGAAGGAATGAAGTACAGATCAATGGTAGTATTGATCGCCGCTTTGATTTTCTCATTCGCAGCTTCCATTACTTCTTTGATTGCGTTGGGCTCACTAGCCGATACATACATAACAACGGTCTCTTCTTTGCTCAGGTCGATGTTCGCATAAGGATCGCCACTGTTAGAAGGTTCGCCGCCCTCAGCACTACTGCTTTCGTCAGGCTTGCTCTCCGGTGCGCTGGAGGTTGTGGTGTTGTTACAGCCAGCCAGAAGCAGGGTGAACATCATCATAACCGCCATCAGAAATGCCAGTTTTTTCATGTGTATCCTCCTCGATAATATGATTCCGGTTTTTCCGGTGTGTTCCGTTTTCCGTTCGCGAAACACTTATCATAAAGTACAAATTCCTCAGGCAACCTAGAAAGATATGGGAGACAGGTTGTGAATCTGTCCAAAGCTGTCCAATTCCAACCAGCAGAACGGACCTGAAAGGCAGTAAAAAGACTGTTGCCTGAGAACATTTGGTACTTTTATGGCAAAATTATAATATTATTGTAAATAATATTTTGTCATTCTGTGGTATATGCTCATTATAATAGCTTTTTGCGTCATTAGCTCTACATTATATTGTTATTTATATCATTATTTTGTTTTATTTATCTATATTTACTATTATTTTTCATTATTTTTATTATTTTATATTATTTTTGCTCATAAGCTCTTTGTTCAATAGATATGCAAAAAAGGCTCCGGTTAAAACCGGAGCCTTTTTATTCTTTCATTCTTTTTGTCTATTTGTTGGCTAAAAATTCGTCTCTCTGGCGGTTCCACTCTTCCATATATTTCTCCAACCCGCCTTCTTTCAATTTCGCGACAAATTCCTCGTAATTTTTTTCCGTTTCGGCGCCGAACATACCCAGATTAAAGGACATGCCATACTCCGTTACCAACGCGGAAATCACAGCCCATTCTGCGCTGACCGGGTTGTAGTCAAAGTTAAAGCCCCAATAAGGCCACTCTTCATCCTTGATCTGATTGGCTTTCAGCTTTTCGTTGGTCGCGTTGATATATTCGTCATCCGTCTTAGGCCACGGGAAGTTCTGGTGCCGAATGCCCCAAGCCCAACCATCAAACTGGTAGTCAGTCGCTTCCGGACCGGGTTCAACTGTATTAGCTGCCTTGTCATAAACGTAGTGTCTGCCTTCAATACCGCCAGCCAGCAGCATATAGGTCTCAAAATCATTTTTGATGAAGTCCAGCAGAACTGCCGCTCTTTCCGGTTTGGAGCAGAAAGAGGGGATCGCCATCCCGTCGCCGATGTAGGAGTCACGCAGCGCACGGTAGCCCTCGGGGAAGATATCTACCATTTCTGCGTTAATGCCCTGCTCCTTGAATCCCTGAAGCGTGTTGATTCCATTATAGTAGTTGTTGTAGCCGGTAACGGTCTGACCATTCCGGAACATTGCGGTGATGCCGTTGGTATTGGAAATCGCATCAGAAGGCCAAATGCCTGCCTGCGCGTATTTTGCCATGTCCATCACGTAAGTTTTGTACTGCTCAGAAGTATGCAGGAAGAAGGGTTTTTCAAAAGTCGGATCATCCAGCTGGCTGTAATACATGTAATCAGATGCCTGATTGTTAATCAGATTGAAACGGTAAATCAAACCGATATCATACATGTTAGCAACAGAAGAAGCATTAAATGCATACTTGCCGTTGGACACCTCATTGGTGCCAACCGCCATCAGGAATTTGTCAAAATCATCCCAGGTGTGAAAACTGTCGGCAGTGTAGCCATATTTCTCTGCAACATCCATATCAATAACCGGTCCACGATCTGGGAAAATAGAAGCGGTGTTGCGGGGAACCATGTAGATTTTGCCGTTGATATGGGTTTCCTCCCAAGCAGATTCCGGCAGAACCCCATAAGTCTGAGGCAGATAGGTCTGGATAAAGTCCATATCCAACTCGCGGAAACCGCCTTTGTCCACCTGTTCACGGTAATATGCATGATTTGCAGTGTAAACCAAGTCGATTTCGTCGCCGCCCGCCATGACCAGCGGATACTTGGTGGTCAATTCAGAGCTGGGGATAAAGTACATCTCCATCGTGGTGTTGATCGCCGCCTTGGTTTTTTCGTTCACCTGCGCCATTACTTCCGCAATGGCGTTGGGCTCAGAGCCAACCACATAGGTGACGATATTTTCCGTTTTGGACAGATCAAGATTTGCATAAGGATTGTCCGGGTCCGCATTCGCGGCATCTCCGGTGGCCACGCTGCTGCCGCTGGATACCGCAGAGCTTGTGGAGTTGTCTCCACATCCGCTGAGCAGTACCGACAACAACATCATCGCAGCCAGAACCAGTGCGATTGTTCTTTTCATGTCGTCCTCTCCTAATAGAAAATTTGAGTCAGCTGAGCCGCCGGTCTAACCGTAACCGCCGGCCTGTCCCCCGACTATCGGAGAACCGCCCCAAAACTTAAAATCACCGCTGTGAAAAAATGGAGAAATACTGTGCTGAAACTGCAGGATCACCCTGCATGCTGAAACAATAGTACGTGAGTAAAACATGCAGTTCGGTCTGTTTGGGGGCATCATCCTGCACCCATCCTAAGTCTTTGTTCCTTTTGATATAACCATCCCCTTCATCTGCGGAGAGTCATCACTTCTCCGCACTGATTTGGTCATGTCTCACAGAACAAATTCTTAGTATTTGTGCATATATCCATTATATATTGTCAAGCATCAGAATAAATCTATATTATTTTGTGGTTTGATATATTATTATGGTCTTTCCCTTTTTTATACAAATAAACACAAAAAGAGGACCTGTTTGACAGGTCCTCTTTGCAGCAAGGTTAAGGAAGGAAATTAAGCCGCTTTGTTGGCCAGGAACTCGTCTCTCTGACGGTTCCACTCTTCCATGTATTTTTCCAGGCCAGCATCCTGCAGCTGTTTTACGAATTCGTCGTAAGTTTCCATCGTCTTGTCGCCGAACATACCCAGATCGAAAGAGGGCTGATACTCGGTGATCAGAGCAGAGATAACTGCCCACTCAGCAGAAACGGGAGTCGGGCTGAACTGGAAGCCCCAGTAAGGCCACTCTTCGTCTTTGACCTGAGAATTTTTCAAATGCTCGTTGGCAGCGTTGATTCTTGCATCGTCGGTGGACGGGAACGGGAAGTCAACGTGACGGATACCCCAAGCCCAGCCATCAAACTCATACTCGCCGGCTTCCGGACCGGGAGATACGCTGTTGGTCGCCTCATCATAGATGTAATGACGGCCTTCTACACCACCAGCCAGCAGGAAGTTGGTCTCTTTATCACATTTGATGTAGTCCAGAACCTGAGCAGCTCTCTCGGGCTGGGTGCAGAATGCCGGGATGGCATAGCCGTCACCCAGGAAGGAGTCACGCAGAGGACGGTAACCCTCGGGGAAAATGTCGAACAGTTCAACATTCATGCCCTTGTCACGGTAGCCCCGGATCATGGTGATACCATTGTAATAGTTACCGCGGGAAGTAGCGGACTGGCCGTTCTCAAACAGAGTGACGATAGAGTTGGTGTTGGAGATGGAGTCAGACGGCCAGCAACCAGCAGCCGCGAACTCGGCCATATCCTGAATGTAGCTCTTCCAGTATTCAGAAGTATACAGGAAGAAAGGTTTCTCAAAGGTCGGATCATCCAGCTGGCAGTAGTACACATAGTCAGAAGCCTGGTTGTTGATCAGGTTAAAACGGTATCTCCATCCCAGTTCCTGGAAGTTGGAAGTAGAGGACTGATAGTATGCATACATGCCGTTGCCAGACTCTTTATCGCCGATGGCCAGCAGCAGTTTTTTGAAGTCATCATAAGTTTTGATGTCGTCTGCGGTAAAGCCATATTTCTCAGCAATGTCCATGTTGACGAACGGGCCGCGATCCGGGAAAATTTCCGCAGTATTACGGGGAACCATGTAGATTTTGCCGTCTACATAAGTCTCTTCCCAAGCGGATTCCGGCAGAGTTGCCCAAGTCTGAGGCATGTTGGTCTGCAGGAATTCGGGAGTCAGTTCCATAAAGGAAGCTTTCTCCACATAGTTGCGGTAGTCTCTGTAGTTACCGGTATAGATCAGATCCAGCTGATCGCCGCCGGCCAGAACCAACGGATATTTTACATTGAACTCAGCAGAGGGAATAAAGTACATTTCCAGAGTAGCGTTCAACGCAGTTTTAATCCGCTCATTGGCCATCTTCAGAATTTCCGCCATGTCCAGAGGTTCATCAGCAACAGAGTACATGATCAGATTTACTTCTTTGGAAGTATCCAAGTTTGCATAGGGATTATTGGGATCCACATTCGCAGTGTCCCCAGTGGTGGTGCCGGTGGAAACTTTCGAGCTTTCCTTGGAATCACCACAGCCGCTGAGCAACAATGTCATCAGCATCATTGCAGCCAGCACCAGAGCAATGGTTTTTTTCATAGTTCTCCTCCTAATAGATAATTCTAACCGAACGGTCCTTAACCACAGGCCGCCGGACCCGCCACCGCCTTGCTATCAGCGGAAGGTATATCAATAAAGAACAAAACACAGTGCGGAAAAAGAAAAATCCAAATATTTGTACAGTGCTGGAAAGACTGCCCGCAAAAAACGGACGAAGTAAAACGTTGCGCAGTGATTTTCAAAAGTATAGAAAAACATCCGACGCGGTTTTGCCTTTATCTGCAAAATATGAAACCAAGGGGGCCAGAAAGGACTCGTCATTTTCTACAAATCAGCACTACCCTGCTTGGTCGATAGTCCTATTATACTGTTGTATACATAATTTTTATCTGCAAAATCTTGCTGTTGTATCCATTATTTTGTGTCGATTTTTAAAGAAAAAATATTTTTAAGAAAGTAAACGTTTTCCTTGTTTCACGATTCTATGCGGTCAATATAATGAATCATAAATCCGCTTTAAATCCTCCAGCACCTGCAGATGTGCAAAATCCCGGTGATACACCATTCGGATTTCCCGTACCAGCGATACATTTTCAATGGGCACAATTGCCAGCCTGCCCTTTCTTGCGTCCTGAATCGAGGCACTGCGCGCCACTACCGAAACGCCCAAATCCAACGCCACTAAGTCTTTAATCATGGCGACATTGTCCACCTCCATAATCACGTTGAAATTGCGGATAGATTCCAAATGTCGTTCTAACCCGTTTTCAAACAGATTTCGGGTACCCGCTCCCGCTGGCCGCAGAATCATCCTCTCGCTTTTCAGTTCCTGCAGTTGAACGCTTTGCCGCTCGGCAAAGGGATGCTGCGGCGAAACAATCAGGCAAAGATAATCCGTATCCAGCAGCACCGATTGATAGGAGACCCCCTCCGGCGGCGCCCCTTCCGTCACAGCAATGTCCACCTCAAAAAGTTCCAGATGCTTATAAAGATTATTTATTGTATCCGTAATTAACGTTATGTGCGTATCCGGATTTTCATTGCAGTATTGGGCGATAACCTGGGGGATCATATTTTCGCTGGCCGTCTGGGTAATACCGATTACCAGATGCCTTGCGTGGCGGCGTTCATCCTCAATGGCCTGTACCGCCTTTTGGGATATGGCCATCAGCCGATGTGCATAACGCAAAAGGATCTTCCCTTCGTGGGTTGGCAGAAGTTTTTTCGTTCCATGCTGAAAAATTTTGATTCCCAGCTCCTCTTCCAACAGCCGAATGTGTCGGGAAATGGCAGGCTGTGTCAAATGCAGTTCGTGGGCTGCATTTGTATAGCTCCCGGCTTTTTCCAGTTTTAGTAGTGTAATGATTTTGGAGTCAAGCATAACAGCACCTTCAATATAACAAAAATTTATAATATCAAATAAAATTATAATTTGATATTATCATTTTCTGCTATTATAATCAAGTCCTACGTTTTACGGAGGTGCTTTATCATGTTCTCTTTTCTGAAATTCAGTACGAATCTGGCCCATTCCCCCAAGATTATTCTCATGCTCGCAGTCATGCTGTTCGCCGGATTTTTTATGACTCGTCTGACCAAACTTCTCCATCTGCCTCATGTCACTGGATATATTCTGGCCGGCGTTGCCATCGGCCCGCATATCCTAGGCCTGGTCGATACCGACGCCATCGCCCGCATGGATTTTGTAAATGACATTGCGCTGGCCTTTATTGCTTTTGGTGTCGGCCAGTATTTTAAGACTGTTACCCTGCGGCAAAGCGGACACAAGATCGTTGCCATCACTCTTTGGGAATCTCTGTCGGCTGCAGTTCTGGTCACTGCGTCCATGTACTTTCTGTTTCACTTTTCCCTGCCCTTTTCTCTTCTTCTAGGCGCCATCGGGTGTGCCACTGCACCTGCCTCCACCATTATGACCATTCAGCAGTACGACGCGAAAGGCCCTTTTGTAAACCTGATCTTACAAATCGTCGCATTGGACGATGCTGTTGCCCTGATTGCCTTCAGCATCTGCGCCGCCTATGTGCAGGCTTCCAACGCCGGGGGAGTCAGCGCCGAACTGATCTTAAAACCAGTTCTTTTTAATCTTTTGGCTCTGCTGTTAGGCTTTTTGTTCGGCTTTGTTCTGCACCGTGCAGTAGATACCGACCGTTCCGTTCAGCACCGTTTGGCGCTGACCATTGCAATCATCCTGATGTTGACCGGCATATGCGCAGCTATGGATATCTCGCCACTGCTTTCCTGTATGATATTGGGAGCCTGTTATATCAATATCGGCGGCAGTCAAAGCCTATTCGACCAGGCCAACCGTTTTATCTCTCCGATATTGCTGATCTTTTTTGTCCTGGCCGGAGCCCGTCTGAATCTCCCCTCACTGCTAACAGCCGGTGCGGCCGGCATCGCCTATTTCTTGATCCGGATCGGAGGAAAATATCTTGGGGCTTATGCGGGTTGCCTCATTACCAAAACAGAGAGAAAAGCCCGGAATTTTCTTGGCCTGGCCCTGATCCCCCAAGCCGGAGTCTCCATCGGTCTGGCGGCTTTGGGCCAGCGCCTGCTCCCCGGTGAAACAGGAACGCTGCTTTCGACTATTATTCTTTCCTCCGGCCTTTTGTATGAAATCATCGGACCAGTCTGTGCCAAAGCCTCCCTGTTTCTGTCCGGCACCGTTTCTGCAAAGGAAAAAAATCTGCCCTACGGCAAACTTCCTTCATCGGTATAACATGTCCTGCTTTCATTGTTTTATAGTGCTTTCTGCAAAAAGTTTTTTACCTCGCTTGTTGTTTTTCTGCTTTTTCGGCTTGCAGGTTAGCAGGATCCCGCTGGTCAGGGCGGTAAAAGGGGCTACGGTGCAAAGGCCAAAACTGCCGATGTCCGGGCGTTTTTCCACCACCTCATTGACCGCCGAAGTGATGTCCGCCGCCAAATCCATCACCGCACCGGAAGCGCCAATGAAAATACTGGCCATAAAAATCTGCGTCAGATTCAGATCCTGATAACCACTGTATAAAAGACTTTCTGAGCAACTCATCACCGCGCCGTGAATGCGAAACAGGTCGGTGAATAAAATACCCAGCACACAGGTAACCGCGATTCCCAATCCCGCTCCCGCAGTGGCGCAGGACGCCCGTCGGCTGAACCCGTAGACCAGTGCAATAATCAGCACCGTCAGCAAAAGCGTAACGCCCAGGCCGATCCACACCGGATTGGCTCCTCTGAGATAAAAAGGGATCAGTATCTTCCAAATCATCAAGACGGTCAGCACAAAAGAAAGCACTGCCCGCAAGCCCGTACGTCCGGCAAAGGCCAACAGCAGAACGGTAAAAAGGCCGGCCAGCAAAAGCTCCCCGCCCAGCCGGTAATGGTCAATCATGCTTACCGATAAAATTTTTCCATCTTTTTGGTTGACCAGCACCAACGCCGTGTCCCCTTCCTGAAACACCTTATCCTGCTCCAACGAGCCGTTGAGCATGTTGGCCCCGCTGGTCACCTGCCCTTTGAAAGACCCGTCTAATAAACGAATGGTGCAGATCTGCTCTCCAGAACGAACCAGCCCGGTGTCAATAATGCCTGATTGTCGCAGGCAATCACTCTGGCAGTGCAGTGGTCGACCTCCGAAAAATCACCGCGTCCTCATATCCGGTGGGCAGAAAAGCCAGCA
>Ga0129314_1002343_pt1 | contig 10744 bp, 10 predicted proteins | sample O1111metagenome_FD_94431 | JGI IMG/M metagenome (GOLD analysis project Ga0129314, IMG submission 94431) | Orangutan individual fecal microbial communities from fecal samples from Wisconsin, USA - O1111 metagenome | ecosystem: Host-associated > Mammals > Digestive system > Large intestine > Fecal...
AGACAATCCCCACCGGTTTTTCTTACTTTCAGGAATTGTTCCGTAATATTTATAATCTGTATTTTGGAGATTCTATCTTTGAAATGAATTTTGAAGCTTTGGACCCGGAAAATGTATACTCAATTGATCGAAACACTGCGGCAATGTCTCTCCCGTTTATGAACGAGACACAAATCTATTCCATATTATTGGATTTTGTTGCCTCCTTGGCAAAAGAAGTTCAAACTGCCGCTCAGAAAACAGCCCCCCCCAAAAAAAAATAGTTCCAGCGCAGGAATCATGGTCCGGAACCATCAGGCAATTCAACAGGCATGCAACATTGTTCTATCAGAGTTTGCAGAGCCCATTAGTCTTGACGCTGTTTCCGAAAGGATTGGGTTCAGTAAATATCATTTTGAACGAGTTTTTAAACAGGTCATGCATATGACCTTCTATCAATATGTCACTAAGGTCCGGATTTCTCACTCCCAGCTGCTTCTAGCAGACGCTTCCATATCCATCACAGATATCGCTATCGCTTCTGGATTCTCAGGAAGTTCTGCCTTTTCCCGTGTTTTTCGTCAGGAAACCGGAAAATCTCCGTCAGAATTTCGAAAGATTCTACAGGCCCATATATAGGGTTTCCTTCGTTGTTCGTCTATCCGGCTCAGGAAAGCGTTGCACAGACACCAACTCTGATTATAGATATCTTTTTAGATATCTTTTTTGTTATATGTTAGCTCCATTGTCCCGGATCACCGAATGATACCAATAAGCAGAATCCTTGAGTGTGCGTTTCTGTGTTGGATAATCCACATGGATCAGACCGAATCGTTCCGTGTATCCGTTATTCCATTCCAAATTGTCCATCAGAGACCACGTCAGATATCCTCGCACATCCACTCCATCCTCGATTGCTTTTTGCAGACACTGCAAATAACGATGCATAAAATCAATCCGATAAGAATCATGTACTTTGCCATCCAAGCAGACCCAGTCTGTCCCCGACATACCATTTTCCGTAATGTAAATCGGAAGCCGGTATCTTTCAAATTCAAATTTCGGAATATAATATAGTGCTCTCGGTGTAACCGCCCACTTGTTTGCTGTTAGCGCAGCTCCTTCCTGTGTTCTAACCCTGATAGGCTTCCCATCAGCTCCCGCGCACACTGGTTCTGCATTGTAGCAATTAATTCCGATAAAATCGATGGGTTTTGAAATAACATCCATCTGTTCCTGATCAAGTAATTCTTTTGGTACTTCTTCTCCATAAGATTGTAGTCCATCTTCCGGGTATTTTCCAAAGACAATCGGATCCAGCCACCAGGACGGGCTCCACAGTTGACGATCCGCTCCAGAGAAAAATGCTGCTCTTGCAGCTTCCACATCTTCCGGCCGATCGCTATCCGGTATCAATGATCCTTGGCAAAAGGCTACCCCTACTTCCGGCTTCTTCTTTGCATGTTTTTGCAATACCTCTACCGCCCTTCCATGCGCCATAAGAATATGATGCATTGCAAGAAGGCCCTCAGGCTCTGTCAGCTGCAGCTTTGGTGCACATACTCCCTGCATATGTCCCAATAAGATATGACACTGTGGCTCGTTAAGCGTCATCCAGTGTGTGACACGATCGGAAAGCGCGTCTGTCACACATTTGGTATATTCCGCAAACCATTCTGGGCTCTCCGGATTCAGCCATCCTCCCCGCATTTGCAAAGCCTGTGGATAATCCCAATGAAATAGTGTCACATACGGTTCAATCTCCGCCTCCAGCAGAGCATCCACCAAATCATTATAAAAAGCAATTCCTTTCTCATTGATATTGCCGGTTCCCTCTGGCAGCACACGCGGCCAACTGATAGAAAACCGAAACGCCTTGATCCCAATCGCTTTCATCAGGGCGATGTCCGAACGATAGCGATGGTAAAAATCACATGCAATATCACCGGTATCTTCGTGAGCCACATTCGTTTGCCCGTATGCACTCTTTCGTAAATCATGTGTATGAACATCCCAGATGGACAAACCTTTTCCGTCTTCCTGAGATGCGCCTTCTATTTGATAGGATGCTGTAGCTGCACCCCAGACAAAATTTTTCGGAAACATTTTTGAGTATCCTTTCTTATTAATTTCTCATAGCGGCAACAGATGCCATTTTTCATGTCTTTATACCCGATCGGTTATATTATTCATGTTTTCCTTTACGGGTATAATCTCAATCCTTCGGACTGAAATAAAAGTTTCCCTTCAATTCACTTGTCCGAACGCAGTTGATGAATGCTCTGTCATCCAGATCCCGAATTGTCTTGATCACCTTTCTCGTATCCGGAGTATCGACCACCGAATACACAAGCGGCTCTGCATGGTGTCCATAGCTGCCCTCGCCTTCCATGATCGTCGCCCCATGATGACTGATGCGATAGATCGCCTCACAGACCTCCTTCGGCTTATCCGTCACAATGAACAGCGTCATCTGCTGAAAGCCGCGGTAGAGCAGGTGAATCATCTGCGTTGACACATACTGGAAGATAATCGAGTACAGTGCCTTGTCCCAGCCAAACATCAATCCGGCCGCCCCCAGAATGACAACATTCAGCCCAAGTATGATGTTAAAGGAATCAATTCCTCTTTTCTGGGACAGATAGATCGAAATAAAATCCGTTCCCCCGCTTGTCGCATCCACCGAGAGACACAGGCTGATCGCCATTCCATTCAGAATTCCTCCGAAGATGGATGCCAGCAGTGTATCCGATGTCAGAACAAATCCCGGCATCAGATCCGTCAGAAATGAACTGACCACAATCATCAGGAGCGAATACAGCGTGAATTTCTTTCCGATATACCGAAAACCAATATAAACCGGGATTGCATTCAGGCTCACGTTGATCAAGGTGTACGGAACCTCCCAGTGAAGAAACGTCTCCGCCATGCGCTGAAACAGGATCGTCAATCCCGTCGCGCCGCCCGGATACAAGCCGCCGGCCCGGACAAAGGTCTTAATATTGACCGCCATCAGGCAGGCCGCCAGAAGCACGGTCACAAGACGCCGAAGTTCCTTTTGTTTTTGCATGTTCTTCCCTTCCAACGGCTCACTGTATGCCATGTCGTTTTAACTGAATTGCCATGTACGGCTTCCCGGGCAGCTCCACGCGGAATTTCCCTTTGACAATGCCTGCATCCGTCACCGTCATGTTCCAGGTATCCAGAACCCTCAGCTCGAATTCCGTCGTATCATCGAAATAATACTCCTTGAAGCACGGACGCATGAAACTGTAGTAGATCAAATAATAATCCTTGACCGACCGAAAAGACATTCCGGTGTCCTCCGGAACCGCTGCAACCTCGTCCCAGCCGCATTTCTCATAAGGCTGCAATCCAAGTCCCGGCGTCTGGCAGAGAATCTCATGCAGAAATCCGAGCCGTTTCCAGCTCTCTCCGTGAAGTACTCCGCCATGAGACCACCACAGAATCCGCTCCGGGCTCAGATAGGTTTCCCCATGTCCTGCATAGCCGCCACGGCAGGCCGCCTCCCAGAATCTTCGTACCATCTCCTCCGCACTGATATTGCCCCATCCATGCTGAATATTTCCCTCATAGGCAATCTCATCCAGCACAACCGGTTTCCGATACCGCTCTCTCCACTCGTTCGTACACTCCGCTGTTTTATATAAATCCTGTCTCTGAATGCTGCAATGCGTGATCCAGGGCCTGGTATGGTCATAAAAGGGTCTGCAGTTGTGAATGGAGCGAAGATGCTGATACGGATCCATCCGGCAGACAAGCTCTGCATATCTTTCCCAGTCCGCAATGCGCTTCTGGCTCATAAGGTCATATTCATTTGCAAACGCCCACCACACGTTGTGATACGCCGCAAACCGGGCCACCACATACTTCCAGTAAAGATCATCCTGCTCCGGCGTCATCTGTGAAAATCCCCAGCGATCATAGGGATGCATGACAATGAGATCTGCTTCAATGCCCATTTTCCCCAGCTTCTCAATGCAGTGCTCAATATGCCGGAAGTGATCCGGCCGAAACCGATAGAAGTCAAAATGATTGCCTTCCGTCTTTCCTGTATACTCGTTGAAATTCTCCGTTGTCAGGACAGAGGAGTCCATCGGCGTTCCCTCGTAGGGATACGAGCGCGGTTCTCCAAGGTTATAATCATAGTGCTTGGGGAAAATACAGAACCGAATCTTGTTGAACGGGCTCTTTGCAAGGCTGTCCAGCGTCTTCTCAATCAGCTCGTCACTCTGCAGCTCCCAGACATAACAGGTCGTTCCGATGGAATAATATGGCGTTCCATCCGCATAGGCAAAATGAAACGTATTTGCGACATACACCGGTCCATGATTTCCCTTTTCCGGAGCCGTTACCTCAAAGACGCCGGATCTGTTCTCCTGAACAGCTCCCGTATCCTCCAATGCCGTCCCTTCCACTGTAAATTCATATGTTCCTTCGAAGGAGGGCATGAAACGAACAATATAACGTCCCTCTCCGTCATAGAAGCCGTTCACTCGCTTCCGTTCACTTTCATTGGAAAAAATCGCCGATATCTCATAATCCGTAAACGGATTTCCCTCCGTTCTTCCTGCCACGACAATTTCCTGCACGCCCCAGCGCGGCACACATTTTTCATATTGAACCTGCATCATTGTTTTCTCCCTGTTCTTAACCTTCCCGGTGCTTCTTCATTCCGTCAAAACGTTACACTTATTATCCAACAATTTCCGCAATTAATCACTTTCTTTATGCAGGAAGACAACAACATCCACGCGCAGCTTGAAGAGCCCCCCAGCGTCAAATATAATGACAATAAGGAGGTAATCGCATGAGAAGACAGAAAAATATCAAAAAACTGACAATCCTCCACTCCAACGATATGCACGGCGATTTTCTTGCGGAAAAGATCGATGAAAAGCTGGTGGGCGGCGTGTCTCTGCTTTCCGGCTACGTGAATAAGGTTCGGCATGAGGAGAAAAATGTCATCTATGCCATCGCGGGAGATATGTTCCGGGGAAGTGTCATCGACTCGGAATACAAAGGCACCTCCACCATCGGCATCATGAATCTGATTGCCCCGGATGTTGCCACCATCGGCAACCACGAGGTTGATTACGGCCTGGCCCATCTGCTGTTTCTGGAAAAATGCGCGGATTTTCCTATCATCAATGCCAATCTTCATATCAAATCCAACGGGAAACGAATGTTCCAGCCTTACTGGATTGCGCGCATTGACGGCATGAAGATTCTTTTTATCGGTATCATTACGGAAGAGGTGCTGGCCGCCACAAAAACGGAAGAACTGATCGGCTCCTTTGTAGACATCCGCGAAGCAGCCCGCGAGGTCGGGAATATCTGCAATGCCTACAACGCCATTGACATTGACTTTACCGTGCTGCTCACGCACATTGGCTTTGAGGAGGACAAAAAGCTCGCCGCCATTCTGGATCCGAACTGGGGCGTGGATGTCATCATCGGCGGGCACAGCCACACGGTCCCCGAGGAGCCCGCCAAAGTTAACGACATCTATATCGTTCAGGCAGGCACCGGAACCGATCAGATTGGTCGCTTCGACATTATGGTGGACACCGACCGCAATGCCATTGACACGTTCACATGGGAAATCATCCCCATCGATGACTCTCATTGTCCCCGGGATGAGGAGGTGGAAAACTTCATTCAGCGCTACAAAACCGCCACCTCGAAAAAATACGACCGCATCATTACACGTTTTTCCTACGAGCTCACCCATCCCAAACGCAATCAGGAGACAGCTCTGGGCGATCTCATTGCCGATATTCTGCGTGACAGCTTCGGCATTGATCTGATGCTGATGGGCTCCGGTGCGATCCGAAGCTATACTCTCGGTCCCGTGGTACACTATGCCGACCTCGTAGAATGTCTTCCCTATGATGACGCCGTATATATGCTCAAGGTCACCGGCACGCAGCTGGAACGAATGCTGCGCCACATTCTCCGGGAAGAGGCCTTTCAGGGCGAACATACCGAATTTTACCAGTTTTCCCATGGGATGCGCATCGTCTGGTCAAGGAGTGCACAGGCCTTCCGCGAGCTGACATTGGACGGCGAGGAACTGCACGCGGAACGCCTGTATTCCATTGCCATGCAGAAATACCATTACAACAATCTCAAGCCATTTCTGGATATCACGCTGGAGGAAGCCGAGGAGAACGGAAAAACCCGCGTATTGTCCACCTCCGCGCGCGATGTTGTGGAAGAGTACATGACCGTGAACCAGCACCTTGGCCGCATGGTTGAAGGGCGTCTTGTCGTGGAAGAATAATCCGTACCGTTCCTTATATAAAAAGCTTTTCGTAAGAAAAGGGCAAAATAAAGAGACAGAACAGATACCTTTGCAAAAGTCCTGTTCTGTCTCTGTTTATGACTCGCTTTTTATCAGATCATTTCAATCCTGAAATTCTGATCTGTCGAATACATTTCAAACAGCGATCAGAAATCTACCTCCGTATCATAGAAGCAGCAGGTCAGAAGCTTCGCCATCTGCTCCGGATCAATCGCACGAGGATTGGAGCCGGTGCATGCATCGCCGACTGCAAGCTCTGCTACCGTTGCCAGCTTCTCATTGAATTCCTTCTCATCAATGATACCGCCCTCATAAAGCTTGATGCACGGAGCGATATTCAGCTTCTTGTTCATCTCCTTGATTTCCGCAATCAGGGCATCCGTCAGAGCCTCATCGCTGTCTCCCGCAAGGCCGATAAATCTGGCAATATCCGCATAACGTGCCATCGCCTCAGGCTCCTTGGAATTGAATTTGATAACCTTCGGAAGATACATTGCGTTTGCTGCGCCATGAACAATATGTCCTCCGGAGAAAGCAGCACCCGTCTTATGTGCCATCGAATGGACGATTCCAAGCAGAGCATTGGAGAAAGCCATGCCGGCAAGACACTGTGCATTGTGCATGCGGGCTCTTGCCTCTTTGTCGCCATTGTAGGAATCCACCAGATAAGCATGGATCATCTTGATTGCATGAAGTGCCAGCGGATCGGTGTAATCACAGTGAAGCGTGGAAACGTATGCCTCAATTGCATGCGTCATCGCATCCATACCGGTGTTGGCAGTCAGCTTCTGCGGCATCGTCTCTGCCAGATCCGGGTCAACGATTGCTACATCCGGCGTAATATTGAAATCAGCCAGCGGGTACTTGATGCCCTTCTCGTAATCTGTGATGACGCTGAATGCCGTAACCTCGGTTGCTGTACCGGAGGTAGAAGGAATCGCGCAGAATTTCGCCTTTGTGCGCAGGGTCGGGAAGCTGAACGGTGTAATCAGATCCTCAAACTTTGTATCCGGATACTCGTAGAATGCCCACATCGCCTTTGCTGCATCAATCGGGGATCCGCCGCCGATTGCTACGATCCAGTCCGGACCGAACTCCTGCATCAGCTTCGCGCCCTTCATGACCGTCTCTACGCTCGGATCCGGCTCTACTCCCTCAAACAGAGCCACTTCCATGCCGGCCTCCTTCAGATACTCCTCTACTCTCTGCAGAAAACCAAAGCGCTTCATGGAGCCGCCGCCGACTACGACAACTGCCTTCTTGCCCTTCAGGTTCTTCAGTTCTTCCAGAGAACCTGCCCCGTGGTAAAGATCTCTCGGTAATGTAAATCTTGCCATATTTTTCTTCCTCCTGTGAAATATTTCCCCTTATTCACTCATTACAACATATGTTGCTGTCATATTCAATCATTTTAAGGTGAAGCCCAGAAATTATTTGTGCATTTTTGAATGATTTCGTCGTAGAAAGAAAGTATACTTTTATCCGCCACATGGCCACGAACACATCGAAGGCTCTGGAAAAAGTGGGTTTTCGTCATTTCGCAAGGTTTGTTCAAGAGTGATCAGTCTTATCGGAAAACCGGTCACGCCAACTCGGCAATGCTCTTTGTTATGCCGAGCAGCTGGCTCTGGGTCACATATGTAACTCCTTATGTAACCAGTATTGCAGCGATGATGTAATGGCAGCGGCGACACTAGCTTAATCTTAGTTTTTTCTAAGAACGGGAAAAGAGTTGATGCCGAATCCAAGTCTTTCTTAGCAGACCTTAGCGTGAGCGGCTCGTGAGTATTCCTGGTTTTCCAGATCGGCCGGTCCCGGAAGCATCTGATAGCTCCGAGTATATTTTCGCCTATTCATAGCAAGCACGAAAAGCAGGTCGCATTTCTTCTATCTGTCTGTGGTTGATTCCATAACCGGAAGCTGTTTTCTCCCAGTTTTCTCTGACAATTGTCAGGATATCTTTTGCATAATCTTTCGCGTCAGTCTCTGAAATTCCGAATCGGACTGCGGTGGAGATGGCAAGTTCGATGCTGATGCTGTTATCTTCCTCGTCGACATTTAAGGATAGTTCGTTGCCGTACGGAACCGGATTTACATCATAAAGAGGCGATAGTATCCAGCCCCGCTCTGTAATAATGAACGCATGATTTCGCAGATGGTCATCCGTGTTGGTAACAGCCATATTGAAAACAATTCGTTTCCAAAGCTCAAGCAAATCCTGTTTGGGCTGAGCGCCATAGGACTTAATGAAGGCTGCCATATCCAGATAGCTTGTTCCATCGGCCGCGGATGCCCCATCTGTTTTTCCGAGCAATGTCATGGCAGAAGCAAAGTGTACCCTCTTATTTAAAACACGGTCAAATCGCTTTATCAGATACGTACTCCCGAGATTGGAAAATTTCTCTAGCTTAGCCTCCGGAACATTTAACCTGCAAAGACCTGCCAGATCGTGTGCCACCATTTCCCATGCACCGGTATCATTTTCGTCATTTCTGGACGGGAATTTTGCAATCCATAACTGGTCCTTTGTATCTACTACCGTTGCCTTAGGTCTTGCACCGCCAAGAGAGGAGCCGGGCTTAATCAATTGATTCAGCCATTTTTCGGTCAAAACACTTTCGTCACTTTCGAAATTTCTGGAAGCTTCCTCTAATGTGCGAAGCGTTGCCCAAGGAGGAGCAGCTGTTTCTTTGTCATCAGAAAGAAATGGGCCATCCGGATTTGTTTTAAATCGAATGCCGCCCATTCGTGTTTCGTCGTATACTCCCAGCAAATAGTCGCTGTCGTACAGCTTAGATGGTTTGCGTCCTTCCTTTTCTGCCAGGATTCTTTCACGTTTATTCATAAGAACGCGCCCCCAGCGATCAGGAGATGCATCCGCAAACAAACCAAAGATGGTTTTTCCGGTTGGATACTGTCTGCCGGAATATGGCATGAGTTCCGGATCCAATGTGAGTTTAAGTGAAGTCTTCTTAAGCCAGTCCTTATCGTACTCAAAGGAATAGGATTCCCCACCTTTGATAATATTCACATACAGAGTTCCCATTAGGATCGGACTTCCTGAACTGAAATCATCGTAGACAAAGATGGTTTTCTGATTGGATGCCATTAGTTACTTCTCCTTGGTGCTCGTTTCCTTGTGATCAGATTCAGATCCTGAAGCTGTCTGCCCATTTCATCATCCTTTGCAACAAGCAGAAGATCCTTGTCGAGATTGTTCAGCGCATGCAAAACCGCTGCATAGATTCCCATAGCTACAGATGGATCGCCCTTTTCAACCTTCCACAAGGAAGCACGGCTGATTCCTGCACGTTCTGCCACCAGCTCTGCCGACAGGCTGCGCCTGAGTCTGGCAAGTTTAATCTGCTCGCCCATGGTCTTCAGTATTTCCTCAGTTCCCGGAAGTATATTATATGCAGCCTTCTTCATCTTATTTGCCTCCATAATAGCGTTTATTATTATAAACGAAAGTACTGAATTTGTCATTATTAGAGAATGTTATACAACCATTCTCCTCACTGCCATAAATAATAGCAGGCAGTTGCTTCCGGAAGAGGAGCTGTTAGCGTCGGGTGATAATCGCCAGCCGATGCTAACACCGATGACCTTCGCCAGATACTGGGCAACCGAAGGCTTCTCGGCAATTACAAGTTTCATTCGTGCATCCTCCTTCTTTTGAAAATGGGCAAAAGAATAGCGCATCCGGGGGTGATCCGAATGCGCTATGTAAAGAGATGCCGGTCTCTATTTCACTGGTTAGCCGGTATAGGCTTCCTCAGCACTGTTATGGAAGTTCTGCTTTGCCAGCCATTCTTCCTCTTCATGGGTTTCTGGAATATTGAAGAAAGGGCAAGGGCCGGATTTCTTATCTGCCAGATACTGCTCCTGAAAATCAGCAAAGCACTTTTTATCTATTACCGTGACTTTGCATTCGGGTTTCATCATTTTTACCTCATACTTTTACATCCGGGTTCTTTTCACCGAACTTCTCCTTGAGCATTTCGCAGATCTCACCGCGTTCCTTGCCCTGCTTTTCCATGTTCTTGATGGTCTTGTATGCGGCAAACAGTGTGGACGGACCAATCTCAGAACTGAAATAACCGATACCCTGGTTCCAGGCCAACAGCTCGAATACATCGTCCAGCGCTGCGCTGTCCAGGCCGTGGATATATGCCTTCACAAGTTCTCTTGTCGCCTGACGCATCCGGCCGGCACCGACAGCATTAGTCAGGGAGAGAAGAAGCCGGGTCTCATAGGGCAAATATCTGTTTTCGTCATTCCATGTCAGATCCCAGAAGTTCACAGCGATATTTCCTAGTTTCTCATCGATCAGAGGCATGTTGGTCAGCGCCGCCGGACGCATCGGAATATCCTTTTCCTCCTGCTTCACTTCCGTGCGATAGAAGTAAGCGTGGAACTCTGCAGTTCCTTTCTGCT
>Ga0129314_1002344_pt1 | contig 10726 bp, 5 predicted proteins | sample O1111metagenome_FD_94431 | JGI IMG/M metagenome (GOLD analysis project Ga0129314, IMG submission 94431) | Orangutan individual fecal microbial communities from fecal samples from Wisconsin, USA - O1111 metagenome | ecosystem: Host-associated > Mammals > Digestive system > Large intestine > Fecal...
ACGACGCCTTCGGCAATGAAAAAGCCCCATCCGACACGGACGTCAACCCCATCCGCTACTGCGGCCAGTATTACGACAAGGAAACCGGCTCCTATTACCTCCGCGCACGGTACTACGCGCCGGGGTTTGGACGCTTCCTGAGCGCGGACACTCACTGGAACACCGGGAACATGATCTACGGCGATGACCCGGTCCAATGGAACCAGCGCCCGGAGGACCCCAACGATCCCCTTGGGCTGAATACCTATACCACCTATGTTCCGGATATCGCGGCCATTCTCCAGAGCGGGAACCTATACGTCTATGCCATCAACAACCCCAACAGGTATGTGGACGAGAATGGCGAATCTGCCATTGGCGTTTTTCTTGCGAATGTTCTGAAATCAGTAGTTAAAGGTGCGATTATTGGTGGAGTTGTTACAGGACTTACGTATAAAGCAGATGGGAAAGATCCCTTTAAGGGTGTTGTAAATGGTGCTATATCCGGAGGTTTGTCTGGAGCCGCAGATACATTACGTAAGCATGCCTATATTGTAAAGATTGTTGGGACGGCTGTAGGTGCTGGCCTTGGTCAATTCGTTGAGGAATACGATTTAAATGGAAAGTTATCTCAAAAATCGGTTGAGTCAATAGCAAAGGCTACTGCAAAGGGAATCCTTTCTGGCATTGCCTCTGTATATTGGAAGGAGGCAATAAAGATGGCAGATGCTACTGGTTCCGTAGCACAGGCATTAATGGAATATGACAAAAAAGACGGAGTATTTATTATAGCTTTTTTTGACAGTGTTGCAATATGTTTGAGCGCAAAGGAGAATTCATGAAAAAATTTATCCATAGAAGCCATCTTACGTATGCCGCCCTGATGCTTGTTTTTGTAATCTGTGTGGGCGTCGCTGTCACGCTAGGTATCACAAAGCAGCATCTGGCGGTATGGAAGGGCGTCTGTGCCATGGGCCTGACGGTATGGCTCTCATGGCTGTTTTGCACATATACGAATACATTTGGCCTGTATATTGACGGTACGGAGATGACGTTCAAGGGTTTTATCAGCCGGAAGATCCGTTATGAAGAGATCGCAGGCATATACATTACAAAAGAAGTGATGGACGACAGAGGCAGGGAGGTGGAGCTCAAAGACGACGCCGGAAATAATCTGTATGTCATGCTCTTCCTGAAACGCGTCACAGACGATATGCTGAGCATGTACAAATCTGACGAGCTGTTTTACACGGCTCACAGAAAAGATATCCTCTGTTATTCCGTCTACGACCAGTCCGTCATTGACTATCTCCGGGTCCTGAATCCCGGCATCCTCGTCTTCCGGCCGAAGGACTGCGTCCTGCCGGAGCAGCCGCCGGAGCCGATGGAGATGAAGAAATTTGTGAAGCAGAGCCATCTTCCGTACACGGCGCTTGTGGCCATGCTCGCATTGATTATTATGATCGCCCCGGTTGCCTCAATGATCTCCGGGGTGTTCAGCATACCGCAGGGGATATTTGCGATCTGCGTCATCGCAGGGATCTCTGTACAATTCGCCAGATATATCAATACGTTCGGGATCTATATTGACGGAGAAAAAATCATTTACAAGTCGTTCTTCAAGCGCGTGATCGATCCTGACCGCATTGCCGGGATCTATATTACAAAGGCAATCGAAAAGATGGCATATGCTCCGGACTGTGTCATAGAAGATCAAAACGGAAATCCCTGCTATTCCATGGTTTTCCTGAAGAAGGTCACAGACAGGATGATGCGTTCAGGGCTGGGCGATGTGAATTTTCGCGATTTTCATATGAGACACGTCCTCTGCTATTCCGTCTACGACCAGTCTGTCATCGACTATCTCCGGACCCGGAATCCGGACATGATCGTCTTCCGGCTGAAGGGCTGCGTCCTGCCGGAGCAGCCGCCGGAGCCGATGGCCGTGACGCCGCCCGCCGGACCCCGTCCGGTCAGAAAGCCGCGGATCGAGCATCAGGAACAGAAAAACAGATACCACTTCATCAACTGCGCGCCCCTCGCCATGGAGCCGCTGTTCTACTACTCCACCGGCGGCTTCCGGATCCCGGCCTCCGGCAGTCTCTTTGCCGTCTGGGTGCTCTACGGCATGATCTTCATGCCGCTGGTGCTGGTGCATCTGAACAGGTCCTGCGTGGCCGGCGGAATGGTGTCGAAGAGGAAAAGCATGATCTGCATGGCGTCTGTCGAACTGATCCACATAGCCCTGTTCCTGGTGATCCACCGGCTTGCCGCGGGCACCTTCCTGGGCGGCGTCCCGGTGTGGCCGCTGCTCCTGATGCCAGCGGCGGCTGCGGTGATCATTTGGGGCGGCATGGGCTTCTGGGAGAAAAAGGGCATTTTTGACGTCAAGTAAGCGATCACCTTTGGGTAACTCCGTAACATTGCAGCAGCCATACTGAGGGCCCGAGGGCTGGGAATCTGATTGGTTCCCGGCCCTTTTGCGCTGCATTTTATACATGAAACGGGCGGGCCTCATGGCCCGCCCGAAACAAATTGCAGGTATATGCCGCCTGAAATCGGATCAGAGAAGCGCAACGGGAGAAAAGTGTCCGAATGGGAATTGATGCTCTCCGAAAATATTGCGCACTTTGGCGCTGACAATGATATAGCGCACCTGCCATCCATCCAGATACTCACAGGTCAGATTAAAATCCTTTGCGTTGGCCAGCTTCTCTTTTTCGTACTGCATATCCGAGCGAAGATCCTGCAGGGGCTGTCCGCAAACCTTGCAGTTCCCATAATCGACCAGCCAGGGCGTGCCATGCCGGCACGCCCTGGCTGGTCAAATGAAGAAGAATTAAAACAATGCTAATCTTACATTAACGTAACAGGGCGAAAGAAAGAAAAAATTTTATGCTCTTTGAAAAGATTCTTAGTCTTTTTACTGACTATCAGTTCTGGAACCCTGTTATTATTCACAAACTCCGCAGTCAAATTAAAGTCAGCCGCCCCATCCATTTTCTCCTTTTCATACTGAATATCAGATTGCAGATACACAATCTCGTGTCCGCACTTCAGATGAAAGGGGGAATCCTTTGGCAGTTGCGGTACAAGCCATGTTTCCTTGCTCATAGGAGGCAATACATTCTGCACCTTCAGTTCATAGAGTTCCGGGATATCACGTCCCTTATAATCCAATACCCGTTCGCCAAAAGAGACTCCGGTCAAGCCATTCTCTTCTATCAGTTCACGAACGGCTTTGGATGCTATAATATTAGGAAACAGCCATCCAATCTGACATTTCTTTACGAATTTTCTGTCTACCAGAATATTCCTGACCGGCGTTCCGCCAAAATTACAGACCGGACATCTTCCCTCATATTTAGTGCCATAATCAGAGGCATCTGTTCCTTCCAACTCCAGAGGGGACGGAAGACAGAGCTGAAAGAACGGCATAGCTTCCAACTCTTTTTTTGAGTAATGAAAGCGGCTGAATAAACGAACCGCTAATCCTTTGTCATTCAATACCGCAATTGCTCGATACATTGCAGGAGAATCGGGTTCCAGCGGAAGATTAAGCTGTCCCCCTTTATAACGATAGCTGGTAAAACCTTTTGGAATATCTTTTTTAAATTCTTCATAGACGCTGTTGAGAAATTCGTTGTTTCCACTAGCAGGCACAACAATCGTTGCCTGATTCATATTACCACCCCTTCCAGTCTGTTATTAGATCGACGTTTGACGCGCTGGCAAGCAACTGTTCTTTTAAATCTGGAAGATACTGAGTCATATTTTTATCCGTATAGACTTTGACAGCAGCTGCCCATATCTGGTTTGGATCCACAGTATTTGTCCGTCTTTCGTTAGAAAAATCATAAATATATCCAATTTCATCCCTGAATCTTTTGGTAATATCTCGATGCGTATCCTTATCTAATGCAACACTCAGCATATCATTTGTGTTGTTAAGACCAAGCGTTTTAGCAAAGCGCTTTTCAATCAAATGATGAACTTCCATGTTTTTAACACCCAAGGACTTTACCGTTTTCTTGATGTCTCTGTAGCTGCCAACAAAACTTTTGCTGTTTTGTTTGAATATCTTGGCCGCATCCGCAATATTATCCGCTTTGTTAAGGGCGTTTACAATATCAATTGCATCATCAGCCTTGCTTATTATAGAAACACCCTTTGTGGTATACGAACCAGGGACATACGGCAAGAGCAGTGCGCCAATATCCCACAGCAGATATCCCGCAGTTATCCAACTGGGATCGTCGAGGAAATCTGCTGCGCTGCCCACAGCACTTACTGCATCCAGAATCGTTTCAACAGGGACTTTCCCATTTGGATCAACGTATCTGACAGGATTGCTGTAGCAGTACAGATACCAATTTGTATCATGACGTGCGGGGTCCTCGCTGATAAACCGTCCAATAATGGGGTTGTAGTACCGTGCGCGGAGGTAATAGGAGCCGGTTTCCTTGTCGTAATACTGGCCGCAGTAGCGGATGGGGTTGACGTCCGTGTCGGATGGGGCTTTTTCATTGCCGAAGGCGTCGTAGGCGTAGACCTTAGTAACGGTACCCGCAGTGTTGGTCAGGCCGGTGACGTCGCCGTGAGCGTTGTAGAGGTAGTAACTGCGCGCGCCGCCGATGTCAGCTGCAATGAGCCCCAGGCCGCGCAGGTACTTTCCCGTGACCGTGCCCCCCGTCAGCTCCAGCACCAGCTCACTGCCATCCCACACCTGCGTGGTGGTGGTGCCGCCTACCGTCTTGCTGCGGCGCAGGCCGCCCGCATCGTAGGTGTACTGCGCCGTTGTCCCGTCATTCGTTGCGGATACCTGCCGGTTCAGCGCGTCATAGGTGTAGCTTTTGGACACCCCACCGCCAGATGCGCTGAGGGCATTGCCGTTAGCGTCGTAGGTGTATGTGGTGACCGCCGTCTGCCCGCCCTGCACCTTGCTCTCGGTGAGCAGCCGGTTGTTCAGGTCATAGCTGTAGGTAGTGACATAGCTCTGGGTCCCGGAGGCGGTGAGGCTGCTGCGGTTGCCAAAGCTGTTGTACGCGTAGGTCAGGCTCTGCCCCGTGCTCTCTGCCTCTCCGGTCAGACGGCCCAAGCCGTCGTAGGTATAGCTGGTGACCAGGCCGGTGCTGTCCGTCTTGGTCCGCTGATTTCCGTCCAGCTGATAGGTATACGCATAGGAGGAAAGGACTGTGCTGCCCTTCTTATTCTCCAGCGAGGTCACCAGATTCGCCAGGTTGTACCCGTAGGTGGTGGTCACGCCGTTGGCGTAGGTCAGGCTGCTGCGGTTGCCGTTGGCGTCATAGGTGTACACCGCGATGACCGTGCCGTTGTCCTTCACCTGGTATAGCCTTCCCTGGTTGTCATAGGTATAGGTCAGCGCCAGCTGTACCGTGCTTCCGTTCTTCACGGTCATGCTCAGCCGGTTACCGGCCGCGTCGTAGGTGTACTCCCGGGTGATGCCGCCGCTCTCCGCTTCCTGCGCCACCAGACCCTGATCATTATAAGTGTAGGTAGTGGTCACGCCGCCGGAGGACGCGGTCTTCAGTGCTCCGTTGGCATAGTAGGTGTTGGAGATGGTCACCTGCTGCACGCCGCTCCCCGCTGTGGTGGTCAGAAGATTGCCCGGAGTATCGTAGGTATACGTTGTCACCGTGCCGTTCCGGTCGGTCTTCGTGAGCATCCGCCCGTTGCAGTCATAGGTGTAGGTCTCACTATTCCCAAGCGCGTCGGTCATGCCGCTCTGCTGGCCGAACGTGTTGTAGGTATACCTGGTAACAGCATAGCTGCTGCTTCCGGACACCTGATCCAGGCCGGAGATGATCAGGGGGGAGGTCTGTCCGGTGTACTGCCGCAGCAGATTACCTGCCTTGTCATAGTAATACTGAGTATAGCATGCCGCAGTCCCGTTGTCAAAACTGGTGGTCTGTACCAGACGGTCCATGCTGTCATAGGCATAGTCCGTTCTGCTGTAGCTCTCCGTGCCGCCGGGCAGATTATCGGACTGACGCTTCGAGATCATATTTCCGCTCTGGTCATAGTCATACAGGGTCTTGGCATACACCGTGGACGAACTACCCTGCTGGAATGGATGACGCTCCTCCACCAGTCGGCTGGCCGCATCGTAGGTGTAGTAGGAGGTGCTACCCTGGAAGTCCGTGGCCGAGGTCTGCCGTCCCTGGAGATCATAGGTGAAGCTGGCCGTATCCCCGTCCGCGTTGGCCTGCGTCAGTACATGTCCCTGCGGATCATAGGTATACTGATTGGTATAGCTGCCACCCCGGTCGGTGGTGAAGGCGGTCTTTTCCTGCACCTGATTGCCCAGGTAATCCAGCGTGTAGGTGGTGATCTTTTCCGTCCCGCCAATGGTGACAGATGTCTTGATCACATTGTCCATGATGTCGTAGTATTCCGTTGTCACAACATCAGGCGCGCCGTTCTCGCCCTTCTTGGTGTGGATCACCTTTCCCTGACCGTCAAAATACTCATAGGTCTCCAGTGGCGTACGGTCAGTAGAGGAATTGCGGATGCCCATCTCTACCAGGCGGTCCTGCCGGTCGTAATGATAGTAATAGGTAACAGGATCCTGTGTGCTGCTGCAGATCGTTTTCCGCATCAGATTGTTCAGCTGGTCGTACTCGTCCTTTTCCAGCAGAACGCTGTTGGTTACATCATAGATCTCACGCAGATTTCCCTGCTGGTCATAGCGATACTCTAGAACGCGTTCCAACTCATCGGTGAATTGGACCGTATTCACTGAGTTCTTGGTATAGGTGTACTGATAAGCGTATTGCTGCTGTCCTCCGTCCGGCGCCGTGACCCGCGTCACTTGTCCCACCTCGTTATAGACATACGACTGGGTATTGCCCCGCTGATCTGTCTGGCTGACAACGCGCCCACGGTTATCATAGGCCACTTTTACCGCCAGAACGCCGTCGTCAAATCCCGGAGAGCCCACGACCAACGCACCAGAACTGTCTCGAACGCCTGACGTCTGAATAACTGTGGGCTGTGCGGTGTTGCTGTAGGCATACAGCGTTTCTTCGTATGCGGCGGCGTCTTTATAAGCCCGCACGGAAGCAATGGTTCCATTGGTGTTATAAGTATAGGCTGTCTTTTGCGTAATGGTCCCGTTGGATGTGATCGTCTCCTCTGCCACGTTTTTCTTGTCCGCCGTCAGGGTGCGGGACTCTACGATTGCCGTGCTTGCATCCTGATTGTAGCTCTTTGTCAGCGACAGGCCGTAGGTACTGTCGTAGGTATAGGTCGTTTGCTGTCCGTTTGGTGCGGTAGAGGTCAGGACCTCTCCGTAATCATTGTAAGTATAGGTGTATGTTTTCGTGCGGGATTTGTTCGGATTCGTCCCGAACGGATCATTTTTCTGCGTAACTGTTACATTAGTGGGCAGTTGGCTTTCGTTGTAGCTGTAATCTGTGGTAGTAAACAATTTGGGGCTGCAAGGGGCTATTACAGCGTCTCGTTCGCTGGCGGTGTTGATTTCCTCATATTGGACTTCACTGCGAACATAAAGTTCCTCGCATTTTTTGAGGCTATCTGCCTGGAAATAGTATTTCTGTTGCGTGTGTGGGACACCAGTTGTGCGAAAATCTTCTTCCTCCTCCGGATTCGGATAATTGTGATATTTATTGACCGTTGTTACATATTCGGCGTTTTTGTCCTGCGCTTCGGACGTATAAGGGCGATAATGGTATGTATCGCCAATGTTATACTGCATTTCTATTGAGTATATAACATTGTCATAAAGGTACTGCTGATTGACCTCGTACAGTTCGTTTGTCGCCATGAAGCCGGACAGTCCGAGTTTCTCATATGCACTTCTTTTAGGATTAGAAAATTGCGAAAAATGCTCTATTTCATAGCTGCTTCCGTCCGGATACCGCACTTCTTTCAGCTCTGTGGTATAGTACACGCCATCACTGTCTGTATCGGACTGAGGAAGGTAGACATTGAACCGCTTGCTGCAAATTTGGGTCGTCAGTCTGATGAACTCTCCCTTTTCATTGCTGACGCCCATCAGGCAGCGCGGCTGGTTGGTGTTTTCTGTATCATAGTAGGAATAATAAGTGCGGACCAACTCATCATCCAGCCACAGCGTCCATTTGACGTTGTAGTTTGTGCGGCGGCTCTGCACCCGGATCTGAGCTGTTTCCGTTGGATCCATCAGTTCATCTTTGAAGGTGATCACCCGGCCAACGGTGTCTGTGATCTTGATTTGTGTTACCTGTGAACCAGACAGCGTGTATTCAAATCGGATCGTGTTTCCAAAGCGGTTCACAATGGCGATGATTCTGCCGCTTCCGTTAAAATACTCCTTGCGACCATCCCGGTAGCTTACTGTCCATTCCGCTCCCTGATATCCGGAGCCGGAGTGACTGATACTGATATCATCCAGCGGATAATTCTCAAATCTATTGCCGGATTTGGCAATGTTCAGAATACTGCCGTCAGACCGTATCAGGCGATATGCACTGTCTGGAAGAATATAGCCGTCGGAATCCACGGAGCTGACATCATATGCCTCAATGCTGCTGAAGCCCAGCCGCCAGCCATGGCCCAAGCCATATTCGTTTACCATGTAATCGTACGGCTGCACATTGTTCTCCAGATAAGAGGTATTGACAGGAGTCATTCTCGGGACAACCGCGACCCAGCCGCTCAGGCGGTCTCCGTCTGAACGGTCATAGGCGGCATAATAGGTCTTGATATAAGGGCTGTGGTCTTCATCTCCCACATTGCACAGATCGTTATAATAAAGGATCGCACCGGTGATCGTATTGGGGTATGTATTTCCATTCGGCGCTGCAATATAACCTGTCCCGTTATAACGGAACTTTGTGCCTTGAGCGATCTCGTCTGCTTCAGAAACCGCAAGACGGTAGTCCGAAGATGCGATCTTTACCGGATTGTCCTCATCGCCGGAGACGATTTGATATAGATCAAAGCCCACATTTACCGCATATCTGGTGCTGCTGGAATTGAGGTTAGAGCCATAAAGTGTCTCCGACATACCCATTTCCGATGAGTAGATTCGGGTGAAATTCAGATCAAGTCCATTCAAACCAGGCAGAGACAGATCTGTGTCTGAAAAAGTATAGGCGCCTGTATTTAAATTGACATCAAGATTTCCATTCTTATAGTGGCTGTATGGTTCATCTAAAAACCGATTCGGCGCAATATCATCCTGGGATGTAGATGTACTGGTCAATTCAGAAGCGGAACTGGCCTCAGAAAAATCAATGTCATTCTCTGCTTCCGCCCCCTCAAGAACCATATCTTCCTCACTCAACATGTATCCCTGCTGGAGTGTAGATTCAGCGTCCTCATCAGAATCTTTATAAGGGTATGTGGAATCCTTTTCCTGCCTGTATGCGGCCAGCAGTTCCTCAAAAGTCCCATCGTATTCATCAATGACAGACTGCGCAGTCGATGCAGGCAGAGCAGTTCTTTTTGAGAAAAGCGAGCATTCGAAGCTCTGGACCTGTTCGACATCTTCAGAATCCCTTGCTTCCAAATATTCAGCTACCACACTTTCTTTATCCAAACCAAAGCAATGGAGCGCGACATTGAGTGCGACTGCGTCATTGGCGGAAATTCCAGCGGATATCATATCTACAATTTCAGCCCGACTCGCTGCGCTTACCTCCCGAAATTGCTCAAATCCAGTCAAAGTAGCCAGTTCCGAAAGATATTCGCTCTGGTGTTCATACGCATTCTCCGCTTCTCTGAGCTGGTCCGGTGAAACATCGTATTTATTCAATGTCATATTGGCGACCTGTTCAGCGGACAGGAGCTGTTCATCATTTGCAGAAAACTCCTGCAGCAGTTCCAATTCCTCTGATGTGATACAGGCCAGCTGATCGCCGCAGATGGAAGCAACACCTCCATCTGCATCCATCGTCACACCGTCCAGTTCGCACAATTCAGCAATACTGCGCACTGCGTGATTGGACGCTTCAGTCTCCCCCTGGTATGCGCTATCCTGGTACTCAAGATCCTCACCGGAGTCCGCCAGTGTGTTTTCAACAGGACTCGCTTCTGCTTCTGACAGATCAACCGCACGATATCCCAATACGTTTACTGGGAGGAGCTGCAGAAGCATAACGAGTACGAGGCATATCGATATAGCCGATCAGGGCCGTGTAGAACAGCCGTTCCGATTTCACCCAAAAATCTTCCGCGCTTTTTTCGCCCTCACCCTTGGTATTACAGATCAGGGTGTTTACCAGTTTCAACACGTCTTTTTCCGAGTGCAGATACCGAAACGGGTTGTATTTCATGCTCTTGGAAAAGTTGATGGTGTTCAGCACTTTCACGCGGTAGCCGCTGCGGATAAGGAGCTGTCCCACTTCACCGATCAGGCTGCCCTTGGGGTCGGTTATCACAAAAGAGGTCGGATAGTCCTTGGACACACATTGCATCAGGTTTGGCTTCACGAAGAACCGGGTCTTGCCGGAGCCGGAACCGCCGATTACCAGAACATTTTTATTTCTTGCAGTTTTGGGGTCTTTTGGCCTGTTGTTCATCGTCAGCCGTTCCGTCTGTGTCAGCAGAATGTTGTTGTCAAAATTGGGGTCGATATAGGGGGCTATATCCTTGGGGCCGCCCCATGAAGCGTTTTGTCAAGTGTTATTTGGAGTTATTGACGCACAATCAAGGCGAAAGCGCGAAAGTGCAAAGCGCAAAGGGTCTGCACTTTGCGTTTTCAGCTTGCGGGTTCGGGCGG
>Ga0129314_1002348_pt1 | contig 10710 bp, 8 predicted proteins | sample O1111metagenome_FD_94431 | JGI IMG/M metagenome (GOLD analysis project Ga0129314, IMG submission 94431) | Orangutan individual fecal microbial communities from fecal samples from Wisconsin, USA - O1111 metagenome | ecosystem: Host-associated > Mammals > Digestive system > Large intestine > Fecal...
ATTTACTATTCAAGAATCTTCCCAAAGAAGTGGAGGTAATAATTGTAGCAAATAACTATAATTCACATGAATTAGATATATCATTTCCTAATTGCAAAATACTTAAATATAATCAATCTTTACTATATTCTAAAGCAGCAAATATAGGAGTTCAAAATGCAACGGGCGACATAATAACGTTAATGGATCAAGATATTTTCGTAACAGAAAATTGGTATGAACCATTACTTGAAAAATTACAGTCTGACGCAAATATTGGAGCGGTAAGTTCCAAAATGATTAATCCCACCAATAATAGGATTTTGGAATATGGAATAGAATATACTCCATCCAACAGTGCACATATTGGAAAAGATATATCTGATCAATCTCCTCTTGTACAAAATGATATATGTGTTTCATCTGCCTGTGGCGGGATTCTGATGACTTACAAAACCTTATATAATAAATTAGGTGGTATGGATGAAGACATGCCGTATATTTGCTGTGACTGCGACTATACTTTAAAATTATGGGAGACAGGAAAGGAAGTTTGGGTTGTTGCCAACTCTGTTGTATTTCATAAAAGTTTTACTTCAAAAGCAGCCGGGAAAATATCCGATTTTTCTTTCTTGGAAAATGAATCCCGCTGGAAATTTTATCAGAAAAACGTTTCTCGTATGCGTTATAATTTAGAAATATGGATGCAGAAAACATTGCAGTACTATCTTGAGTTTCATAACATTCAAAAAAAATATATTTTTATCAATTTAAGTAGTTATAACAATGTTAACTGGTACATAAATATAATAAAGTCAAAATTAGATATTGATTTTTATGACATTTATACTTTTTTGGTGCCGTCAAGAAATGTCACAAGTTTACAAATCTATGATTATGTTCCATATAGCTTTATTACATTGCATACGCCAATCATATATTTTGTCGATTCATTTCTTTCTCTTAAGGACAACGCATTATGGTACAAAATGCGTAATACAGAGAAGGATATCATCATTGATATAAACGGAGCCGTTTGCTCCATCTCAGATTTACAGAGGGGTATTTACTAAAATAATAAATACCCCTCCTTTGTCCCCTCGTTAAAAATTGGTGCCTTTGGAACATATTCATTAAAAAAGTTTTCAAAATCTTCATCTGAGCATAGCATAATTTCTTTAAAATTAAAATTTTTTATTATCGAGTCAAATCTTGACATATCATATTGTGTAAATGGAAATTTCCGTTTTCGAAAGTTTACAATCATATCTTGTGCAATAATATTTTTTTGTAAAGAAATTTCTTCTGTACACTGATTTTGTTCTAAATTATCAAATGTTTTTTGATATAATAAATATGCTTTTTCCCAATCACCTCGTTGACTATAATATTTTGCGCTCAAATAGAAGTAGCGATATAACTGCTGGCTATTCTGCATAGTCTGAAACATGTTAAGTTGTTCCAACAGGTTTTCCATTTCAAAATTAGTATATACGCTTTGTTTCAGTAAACAAAACATAATCTTAAAAATCAAAAATTGAATACGAAAATACAACTTAAATTCTATTTCGCTGTCATTTAAAATCGCTTCTTCGTATTTCCATATCGTATTTTTTAGCGTAACATAGTCCTTCTGCAAAAAACTTAGTTGAATGCAACGATATAAATATTGCCCTTTCAGTCCATTAGGCTGATATGTCAGGTATTTTGAACAGCCATGTTTCAATAGCGAAATTGCTTTTGAAATGGAGTTAGCATCTAAAAAGAAACTATGTGCCCTATCAAAATAATTTTCGATATAAACATCCCAAAAACCCTTTTCTAAAGCCAATTTCATGGATAATTTCCATTTCTCCAGATATTGCTGTATGCTTCCACCAACGCGTCCACAAACAAAAAATCTATTATATATTTGTGCAATCAAATATTCACTCTCCGCGAAGGGGGATTTATTAGTTGTTGCTAATATTCTATCGTATAATTTGACAGATTTTTCGATTGATTTTAACTTTAATTGATTTTCAGCATACGCCATCATTATTGTGCAATATTCATTACTGTTTAATCGTCCACTATTGAAATCATATGTTCTTTCAAAGAGTTCATATAGAATTTCTACCTTCTTTTCACCAAACTGTTCTCTGGTACTGAGAAAAATATCTTGCACTATAGTAAAAACGTCATTAGTCCCATATTCTAAAATAGAAACTAAAATGTGCTTATTTATTTTATACTTAATATCATCAGGAATGTCTAAGTCTGTATAACAATTATAATCCTTTAATGTAATATTTTTTGCGTTGAATAAGGTGCAAATATACTCCAAGCAATTCGCTTTCAACAAATTGGCATCTGAATCACTCAAATGAGATATGGCAGTTTCAAACCAATCTTTATAATATTCCTGAAAGAAAAACTTGATAGCATCATGCTCAAAAACGTATGTGTTATCCTGGAAATCTACTTTATCCAAAAAACCATAGTGATATAAGCTTTCAATTTCTTTTTGATGTTTCAAGCCAAACGGACTATTACAAGTTTCAATATTTCCCAAAAACAGAATACACGAAATTATTTTTTTATAATCATCGCCTTTAGACGCGAATTCTTTTAAATAAAGAAACCATCGTTTAGAGAGAAGTGAATTCAAAGATTTAGGCAAAGTTCTAAGTGACATTCTCAAAAATTCTTTATCCGCTATAATTACTTTATTGGCAACCAATTCAATCGCTTTTTTATCCAATAAATAATTGGCCACTTCAGTAATATATTTTGGTTTTTGTGAAAAGGTTGTTAACTCCTCGACTGCCTCGAAATCGTCCTCTATTCCCAAAATTTCTTTTAGAAACATATAGGATTGATTTGCGTTTTCAAATCCTGTAACATTATATGAATAAATGTTTTTGTCATAATCAGCATTTTGAGATTCTAATTCAGCGAGAAATTCTATCGTGCGTTGATTATATAAAACATCTGTGTTTGCAACAATTGCGATAACAACATTACATTTTCTTTGCATATTTAACGCATAAATATAAAAGTCTTTCAAAAAAGAAACTGCATAGTCATCCCAATTTTGTATATCATCAACGACTACAAAATAATTTCCTTTTGCCATTTTTTCATAAATGGCAGTATACTCACTACTTTTTATTTGGGATAAAGAGTGACGATTATCATAAATTACCTTTATAATTTTTAAAACTTCTCTACTTGCTCCTTCTCTATAGTTCTCTAATTCTTCAAATGAATTCTGAACTACATACTCTATTAATTCGTCATTAAATCCGTACAATGAAAAGATAAGTTCCTTTAACATTGTGTAGGTAGAATGCTGGCTCTGACCTGAATTGCCCAATTTTAAAATACGATACCCATTGGCCACAAATTCCATGCTGCATTCAGCTACCATACGACTCTTACCGGTTCCACTACTGCCATAAATATATATAACAGAAAGTTTTTTCTGATTCATGCATGCTTTACATAAATATTCCTTTTTTGCGACATAGTTACTGCCCAATAATGCCGTCTGCCGGGTTTGCAGTGTATCTATTACTGAAAATGTGAACGTAGCTATTCGTTTTTTCCCGCACTTACAAACAATTTTCGGCAAAGTCACCTTAGACATCCTGCTTTGTAATCTTAAATAAAAAGTCGTTCTTTTTGTTGCACCTGCAAGCAATTCGATATTGTCGTATAGAAGTCTTCCGCACTTTTCTCCTTTCTTATTAAGTACTTCAAAAAAGTGTTCTCCTTCTGAAAACGCTAATTCAATAGAACATTTTATAGATTCCTCTAAATTATTATTTATAATTATAATATGTATTCCAATTACCTCACCGAATTTTAAATTTTGAAGTTCAGGTAATGTTTGCATATCAAAATCAGCAATTCCATTAAAAAATGGGGATTTCTCTACATAACATAGCGCGGTTGGATTTTGTATAACAGGCAAAAGTTGTTTGTCTTTTATATCTTCGTATAACTCTGGAAAATATTTAGGTAAAATCACTTCCTTATATTTTAAAATCAATTGATCAAGAACTATTCCATCGAAAAAGAAAATATTTTTCTTGGTAGAAACAGCAAAACTATTTAATTTTGTTTTTGTACTGTTATTTATTTCAGAATAGCAAAAAAAGAAAATAGAATTAGCATCTTGAATTTCTGCCATTACGAGTGTTGCTGCTAATGTCTTTAAATCAATCCTTGTCTTATAATTTTTACATTCAACCCAGAGTGTTTCTTCCTCATACTCACCTCTAAAATCTTTATTACCATCATGAGTTGTTTTTGTTCTTTTCCATGTAATATTTCCATATTCTAGATTCAACAAGTCTTCCACCAAATCTTCAAACTTTTGACCATCATTTTTTGCTTTTGCAATTTTACGATCGTTATTTTCACTTGTTGAATCTTTGCATTCAGTCTGCACAAATTGTGACCAATATTTTTTTTCAATTATTCGAGTTGTCTCCATATTTCGTCTGTAATCCTTTTGAGCAAAGAACGGATAATATTTGATTTCCTATAATGCCTTTACTCGATAATTTAGAATTATCCTGTATCTATATAACTGACGGATAACTAAAAATTATCAATCACCTAGGCGCACTAAAATTTGAACCCTTTTCTTGGATGTTTGTTTGTGAGGATATCCTTTTGCTTGGACAGAGCGACATGTGTATAAATCTCCGTTACGGTTATGGAACTATGACCAAGCATTTCCTGAATATAACGAATATCGACGTCAGCCTCCAATAAGCATGTTGCGAAGGTATGACGAAACATATGTGGAGTGATATGCAGATCAATAGCAGCAAGAGAGCAGTATTTGTTAATCATTCGCCGGATAGACTGATCGGATATCGGGGTAGCATTCGGGTTGACAAAAAAGTAGCCGCTGTTTTCAATTTCTGATTGGAAATTATCCTTGTAACGATTCAGTAAACGGATGACATCATCATTTCCGATTTGGATAATTCTTTCTTTGGATCCTTTCCCATAGATACGAATTGAGGCATCATGCAAATTGACATCCGTGTATTTCAGACCACATAATTCGGAAATTCGTATACCTGTAGAGAAAAGTGTTTCTATGATCGCAATATCTAATAAAGTGCGTTTCTTTCGATAGGTGGTGTGGGCCAGAGAATTTGCATGGTATATAACTGCCAGGAATGTTTCAATGGTATACAGTGGTATTGTTTTAGGGAGTAATAAGGGTTCCCGAAATTTTGTCCTTATTTTATTAAATGGATTTGCTTCGATAATATTTTTGTATTCAAGGTAGTGAAAAAGTGCTTTTAAAGAAGCCAGTTTTCTCTTGGCTGTTTTAGGTTTGAAATTTTCATTAAGATATCCAATAAAGGATTCGATATCAGATACGGAGAAAGATTGGATATTTGAATCTTTAAAGAAATTGGAAAACTGTGTGAGATCAATGCGGTAAGCTTTGATAGTCTTATGATCAAGTCTTTTTTGTGTTTTACAATAGTTAAGATATTCTTCTATGATAGAAGTTGCAGTGTTATTCATATGTATTTCTCCTTGGGGTTTGATTGTTATACTTTCTTAAAGCTTTACTTATTATAAGGAATGCCAGTGAAATAAAATAGAAGGTATATGCTTTTAATATTTCACAGGATTTTCCTAAGAAGCCCAAAGCCATATTCGAAAAATAAATGCTGTTTTGGGTGGTTATATGATACATTTGATAAAAACTATGATAAGCTAAAAGAATCATAACGATACTCTGGAGAGATTGAGAAAATGATATTAAGTGTTTCGAGAAAGACAGATATTCCGGCATTCCATTTTGACTGGTTTTTACAGAGAGTAAAGGAAGGGTATGTAATCAATCGAAATCCTATGTTTCCGCAGCAATTGTATAAAACACCCATTCATCCCCTTTCCTGTGACTGCATTGTGTTTTGGACAAAGAATGCGATTCCCGCGATAGAAAAATTGGATGGATTAAGGGAATATCAGTATTACTTTCAATATACAGTCACGGGATATGATAGGGATATTGAGCAGAATCTTCCGGATAAAAAATGGATCAGAGAAAACTTTAAAGCATTATCTGATAAAATCGGATGTATGAAAGTGATCTGGAGATATGATCCGATTTTATTCTCCGCTAAATATACACCGGAATGGCACTTGAAAATATTCGGGGAGTTGGCTTCTGATTTTAGAGGTAAAACAGAAAAGTGTGTAATTAGTTTTCTCGATCCTTACTATAATTGTGCAGAGATAAATAAGCGTCTGGGAGTATATTTTCCAGACGGGGAAGAACTATTTGCATTTTCAAAGCAAATGGCTGAGATCGGAAAAGAAAATGGAATTGCGATTGCCAGTTGTGCGGAGAAGATGGATTTGCAGGAATGCGGCATAGAACATAATTCCTGCATAGATAAGACTTTGATTGAACGAATTGTAGGAAAGCCACTTTCACTTTCTGCTGATAAGGGACAAAGAGAAGCCTGTGGGTGTGTGCAGAGTCTGGATATCGGTACATATAATACCTGCAGGAATGGCTGTGTCTATTGCTATGCAACAAAGGGAAAAGGAAAGATAGAAGAAGCTTTCTTCATAAAGGATAATTCTTCACCAATTCTTTGCGATAGAATTTCAGAAAGAGATCATATGATAGAAAGAAAAGTTCAATCATCAGTGAGTAAGAGATACATTAAAAAAGAAGTTATAGGTTAACGGGAATATGAAAGATATTGTATTTTGGATGAGAAGATTTTTCATGCTTTATGGAATTATTATGATATGTACATTTTTTATGTGTCTGTTTTTTAATCCTACATCAGAATTGCCTGTGGTATCTTTCTTTGGAAGGATTATTGTTTTTGCAATTCTCGGCATGGCAACGCTTATTGTTTATTATTCCAGGGAGGAATTGACACAGGGGAAATGGTGGCTTCGGACGGTTTTACATGTTTTGCTTCTGGAAGCGGTTTATCTTCCGATTGCACACCACTGGGAATTCTGGTATGGAAAGCTCGATGCGGTTATTTATGCTTCCTTTATTCTGGCTGCCAAAATACTCTGGCATCTGATTGATTATGGAATCAGTGCAAAAACAGCATCCGAGATCAATGAGAAGATAAGAAAACGCAGAAGAGAGCAGTTGAATCATGCATGATGATACAAGGATAGAAGAAGTGATGCTATGGGGGTGGAAATAGTGGTAATAGAAACGGAACGTCTCATTTTAAGAGATATGACAGAAAGTGATTATGTATTCTTATATGAAGGATACAAATGAAGCATCCTGTAAAACGGCAATGGCCTTTGGATGCAGGCAGGTTGATGAATTTAAAGACAGTGAAAATGAAATCACAAAAGTATATGCAGTTTCAAGGGAAGAGTGGAGAGATTTATAAAACTGTTATCAAAGTTTGGATGTTGCATTGCAGCTTTAAACTTTAAAAATCAAAAGGAAAAGGAAGCGGATGGAAAGGTGGAATAAAGCAGGATGGTTTTGCTGATAGATACAACCGGGTTACATAGTGGAAAAGAAATTTTACGGGAACTTGAAAAGGCAGGGAGGATTTGCCGAAGGGTGTCAGTACCGGTGTGGAGAACAGTTTTTGAAAAAGCTTCCCGGTTATCTGGGTTGTAGTTATGGTGGATGCCTGGTGAAAGGTGATAACTTTTCGATCAGACTGTTAAATAAAGAACAGCAGGAAAAAGCAACGAAGCCTTATGAAAGAATGGGAGAGGTTTTTGCGATAGAGCATAATTTTTATGGCAGGGAAGCAAGAGATTTTACCGGAGCGGAGTATTATTCCCTTCCGGAGAGAATTATGGTGGGTATGGCATTCAGAACCATTGTCCGCAGGATATTTAACAGGGCAGCCAAAAGCTGGGGATGTAAGGATAAGCTTGTCAGGGAAAAGGTGTTGGACAGATGCTGCTTAGGGAATTACAGCAATACCTATTGGAGCATATCGGGAAAGACTGGGCGGTCAGTCTGGAACTGATCAGCTCGAAGGAAGCGGTTAAATTCTATAAAAAGCATGGCTTTGAGGAAAGACCGTGTGAATGGGACGGACCTGGAATGTTCAAAATGATACGGAACATCGGGACTTGAAAATGAACTTAGATTGGAAGGAACAGAAAACATGACAATACATTATGAAAAATTAAATGCTAGAAATTTTAACACACATTCACTGGATCACTTTGTGAGATATCAGGAGGTAAACGAGTGCTGGCGCAATGTGGAGGGACAGTGGAAGCTGATACCCATAGCCTTTAAAGAGGATTGGTCGGTAGAACAGTGTCGGGAGATTGCAGCAGATGTGGCATCCCATATGGGAAAAGACCAGACCGCAATTGGTGCGTTTGATGAACAGGAGCTTGTTGGTTTCATTACGGTTTCCCATGAGATTTTCGGAAGCACTGCCAAGTATGTGGAACTGGTGTGCTTTGAGGTTTCTAAGCCTTATCGTGGAAAGAAAATAGGAAAAACGCTTTTCTATGAGGCCTGCGAGGAGGCGAAACGGTCAGGAGCAGATAAGCTATATATTTCGGCACACTCTTCCAAGGAGAGCCAGGCAGCATATCAGGCGATTGGCTGCGTTCATGCAAAGGAGATTAACCGGAAGATCGCAGAAAAAGAGCCCTGCGACGTGCAGCTGGAATATGAACTTAATAGGAAATAATTGGAGGGGTATATTATCCGGGAAGCAGCCATATATTAAGACCAATTTAAAAGAAGCAGACCGGCAGATCGCAAGGGATATTGCACATATGCTCGGAAAAGCAGAGCAATGAAATTTACTCTTTACAAACATAGCACATAGGGATATAGTGATTATATTGAATTATAAGTCTTACAAATGGTGTATTCTGAAAGCATTGCTTATACAAAATATCAAAAATTAATCCCTAATAAAAAGTGAATATGGAGCTTGTAAACAAAGAGTAAACCCGCTATACTATTGCGTATAAACCAATGCAAAATAAGAAAGGCGGTAGAAGGATGGAAGAGATGAATCAAAATGAACTTGCTGTATTTGCGTATGCATGTCAGCTGTTGCTTAATAATAGACTATATGAAGATCTGAATAAACTGTTGGAGTTTGCAAAGAACAAAGGTGTTGTCGTAACACCGCCGGGAATCTGATATTGCAAAATAACACAATAAATCAGAATGTGATATTAATAGAGACAGGTATTTTTGTGGGCAGCTATGAAAATGGCTGCCTTTCTATGACGTTCAGAATGAGGTGCCGTTATGAGCAAATATGATTCATTATGGAGGTAGATCAGGGAAAATTAAAAAAACAGACAGGAGAAATAAAAAATATGGAATTAGTAAGCAATTACATGCATGATGATACACTGCGTCATGCTTTAAATGAATTAACCAGGAAAATATTTGGTTTTGATTTTGAAAGCTGGGTGACAAACGGATATTTTGAAGGAGATTATATTCCATATTCATTTATCGAGGATGGAAAAATAATTTCCAATGTGTCCGCAAATAGGATGACTTTTCTTCAGAATGGTGTAGAGAGGAATTACATTCAGATCGGAACGGTCATGACGGATGAGACATACCGTAAGCAGGGCCTTGCCAGAAAACTGATGGATCATGTGGTGAAACAGTACGAGGATGAATGTGATGGATTTTATCTGTTTGCCAATCTTGGCGCGGTAGATTTTTATGACAGATGTGGATTCTCAAAGGTCAATGAGTGCCGCTATTCTGTAAAAGAAGAGTTCTGCAGCAGCGGATCGGAAGGAGAGCGGTTCCTTCCGGTAAATCCGGCAGATATGCAGATGAAACAAAAATATATGGATATGGTTCGCCACAGTGTAGCAAATTCATCTATGGAACAGTTAAATAAATTTGGCTTGCAGATGTTTTATACGGCGGATATGGAAAATGTAGCTTATGCAAAGGATATAGACTGTTTCATTATTGCGCAGGTGGAGGAGGATACATTGCTTTTGCAGAGCATTATCTGTGCAGAGCAAGTGACACTCTCAGACGTGTTGCAGCGCATGGGAGGGGAATTCCATAAATGCCGGCTTGGATTTACCCCTGCTCGGAATGACAGGTATATGTGCATTGCAGAATATTATAATGGAAGTGATGACTACCGGTTGTTTTATCTTGGACAGAAACTAAAAAGTATAGAACAGGATAAGCTTTATTTTCCTGAACTTTCTCATGCATAAGCCTCACGGATAATGTATTCTGATGTATGAAGCGGAGTCTTTTGGCAAAAATGCACAAATTATCCCGCATAGATGTCATTTACGGTATCCCATAGGGCGGTAATCAGAGCAAAATAACAACAAAATTAATGCAAAAAACAGCTGCCGTAGATCAATATAGTTTTATGCAATAACGAAAAAAAGCGAAAATAATGATATGAAATCAGAAAAAGTGCTTGAAAACAAGGGAAATTTTTTCAGGCACTTTTTTATTTGCGACACCATTGCCATAATGTTGTTTATATGTTACAAATATGCGAAATACAGTACAAAGTTTCATAAAATCATTGACTCTTTGAGGGAAAACCGCTATAATGTATATGGTGTTTTATAATTACTAATTCTCTGGTTGGAGGGGTATTATGGAGGAAAGAAGGGGTATTAATCGTGTGGATTATCGCGTAAAGAGTGTGATAGTTACATGCGATACATTTGAGAAGTTTTATGTTGATGCAATTAATGTAAGTCCGCTTGGAATGG
>Ga0129314_1002349_pt1 | contig 10707 bp, 13 predicted proteins | sample O1111metagenome_FD_94431 | JGI IMG/M metagenome (GOLD analysis project Ga0129314, IMG submission 94431) | Orangutan individual fecal microbial communities from fecal samples from Wisconsin, USA - O1111 metagenome | ecosystem: Host-associated > Mammals > Digestive system > Large intestine > Fecal...
TCCCCGGACGGTGAGGACGCCGTCCGTCTGCTCATGGAAGATACCCCGCTCGTCGAACAGGTCAAAATAGGGCTTCTGGGGCCGCTCCATCAGCCGTCCCCGGCCGGTGAACACGCCGCCTCCGGCGGCCGCCAGGGCGATGGGGATGAAAAACCGCAGAGTGGAGCCGGACTCCCCGCAGTCCAGCAGGGGCAGTTCCCCGGACGCGGGACTTTTCCCGCCGAAGCCGTGGATGGTGAGGAGGTCTTCCGACGGCTGCTCCCACTGTCCGCCCAGGGCAGTGATGCACCGCAGGGTGGCCTGGATGTCCTGGGACATGGCCACGTTCCGGACAGTGCTGACGCCGCTGCCCAACGCGGCGGCGATGATCAGCCGGTGGGCCATGGACTTGCTGGGGGGCGGCGTCACGGCGCCGGCCAGACGCCGGGGTTCGATGCGCACGTCCATGGTCAGCCCTCCAGTCCGGCGGCGAATACCGCCTCCAGCTCCGTCACCGGAATGGTCTTCATATAGCAGTCGCCGATCCGCCGGGGGATCACCAGGGAGATGGTGCCGCCCCGGCGCTTCTTGTCGGACAGGGCGGCCTCCGCCAGCTCCTTTGCGGTGTACTCCGTAGAGGTGGGCAGATGGTTCCGCCGCAGCACGGCGGCGATGCGCTCCGCGCAGGGCTCCTCACACCAGCCCAGCTTCTCCGCCGCCCGGGCGATCAGCACCATGCCGATGGCCACGGCGTGGCCGTGGGTGATGGTGAAGCCAGCGCACTTCTCAATGGCGTGTCCGGCGGTGTGGCCCAGATTCAGTGTCCGGCGGACGCCGTTGTCCTTCTCGTCCTGTTCCACCACGCTGCCCTTGAAGGCGATGCACCGGGCCGCCACCTCACCGATGTCCGCCTGGAGATCGTCGGTGTCGAACAGGGCGAACAGGCTCTCGTCGCTGAGGACGCCGGTCTTGATGGCCTCGGCGGCGCCGTCGGCGAAGACGTGGGGCGGCAGGGTGCGGAGGGTGTCCGTGTCACAGAGGACGGCGGAGGGCTGGAGGAACACGCCCGCCAGATTCTTGCCCGCCCTGAGATCAATGGCGGTCTTGCCGCCCACGGAGGAGTCCACGGCGGACAGCAGGGTGGTGGGCAGCTGGACATAGCGGATGCCCCGGAGATAGCATCCGGCGGCAAAGCCTGCCATGTCGCCGCACACGCCGCCGCCCAGGGCCACGACGCAGTCGGAACGGGTCAGATGCTCCGCCGCCAGAAATTCCAGAATATCGGATAAGGTATCCAGATTTTTATGGGACTCACCCGCGGGATAGATATAGGTGCTCACCGGATAGCCCGCCTGACGCAGGCTGTCCGTCACGGTGTCCAGATACAGAGGGGCCACGGTGGAATCCGCCACCACGGCCAGATGGCACATGCCCACGGCATCCAGCAGATAAGAGCCGCATCGGGCCAGCAGACCGCCGCCGATGTGGACCTGATAGGGGGGATTCACGCGGATATCAACAGTTTTGATGGAGTCAGACATAACGGTACATCCTTATATATGAATGAATAGATGGGAATAGGCCAGAGAATTGCGGCGTTTCCCGCAGCCGCCGACCCGGGAAAAGGGTTGGGTGGGAACCAGCGGTTCCCACCCAATTCTTTCGCCTCCGGCGAAAGAACAAAGGGAGGGGCCAGGGAACCGTAGGTTCCTGGTTGCTCCGCCCAAGGGGCGGAGCAATCTGCTGGAATCATTTTTCCGGCGGCGTGTACGTCGGAAAAATACCTTGACTCGTGCGCCATTGGGCGCACCCACCAGTGACCGACGTCACTGGTGGTGGGGGTTCCTCAAGGGGGAGCCTGCTCCCCCTTGAAGCCTGCGTCAGTGACCGCCCGCCGACGCCTTCTTCTCCCGGCCGTCCTTCAGCAGGTCGTGGAGCTTCTGGGCGTCCCGGTCCTTCAGCACGGCGGCGTACTCCTGAAGGTGCTGGATCAGGATATCCAGCTCCTCCGTCAGATAGTCCGCGTCGTCCAGGAACAGCTCGGTCCACATGTCCTCGTCCAGACGGGCCACCCGGGTCATATCCCGGAAGCTGCCGGCGGAGAAGCCCCGGCGGCGCTGGGCCTCGGGGGACTTGATGTAGGCGCTGGAGACGATATGGGCCAGCTGGGAGGTGTAGGCGATGATGCGGTCGTGCTCCTCCGGGGTGGAGAAGGTCAGCCCCGCGAAGCCTACATCCAAAAAGAAAGCCTTCAGGATATCCAGCTGCTGCATGTCCGTCCGCTTGTCAGGGGTCAGGATCATGGAAGCGCCTACGTACAGATCCTCTGTGGCGGAGGTGAAGCCGCCCCGCTCCTTGCCGGCCATGGGATGGCCGCCGATATAGGCGAAGCCGTGCGCCTCGGCGATGGGGGAGATGGCTGCCACCACGGTGCGCTTCACGCCGCACAGATCCACCAGGATGGCGGACTTGGCGATCCTGTCCGCGTGGTCTCTCACCCAGTCGATGGCAGCCTGGGGCCGGATGGCCACCAGGATCAGGTCACACTGGGGCAGCGTCTCGTCTGTCAGCGCTCCGTCGATGGCGCCGCACATCCGGGCCATCATCAGGGTCTCCTCGCTGCGGGCGATGCCGTACACTGTGTGGCCGGTGCGGGCTTTGATGCTTTTGGCCATGGAGCCTCCGATGAGGCCCAGACCCACAATACCAACATTCATACAATCAATCCTCCAGCGTCTTCATCATCTCGTGGAGCTTCAGCAGCTTCTTCGCCACCTGGTCGAAGGTCTCCGGCCGCAGGGACTGGGGGCCGTCGCAGCGGGCGTGGGCGGGGTCGTTGTGGACCTCAATCTGCAGGCCGTCGCAGCCGGTGGCCACGGCGCCCAGGGCCAGGGGCTCCACCAGCCAGTTCTTGCCGGTGGCGTGGCTGGGATCGATGATGATGGGCAGGTGGGTCAGCTTCCGCAGCACGGGGATGGCCGCCAGATCCAGGGTGTTCCGGGTGTAGCTCTCGAAGGTGCGGATGCCCCGCTCACACAGGATGACGTTCTGGTTGCCGCCGGCCATGACGTACTCGGCGCTCATGAGCCACTCCTCGTAGGTGGCGGACATGCCCCGCTTGATCATGACGGGCTTCTCCTGCCGGCCCACGGCCTTCAGCAGATCGAAGTTCTGCATGTTCCGGGCGCCGATCTGGATGACGTCCACGTTCTTGAACAGGGGCAACTGGCTCAGATCCATCAGCTCGGTGACGATGGGCAGGCCGGTCTCCTCCTTGGCAATCTCCAGGTACTTCAGACCGGTCTCGCCCAGGCCCTGGAAGGAGTAGGGGGAGGTGCGGGGCTTGAAGGCACCGCCCCGGAGCATGGTAGCGCCGCTGGCCTTCACGGCCTTGGCGATGGCCACCACCTGCTCCTCGCTCTCCACGGAGCAGGGACCGGCCATGAGGGTCAGATTGCCGCCGCCCACCTGGGTGTTGCCCACGTGGATGATGGTGTCCTCGGGGTGGAACTTCCGGTTGGCGTTCTTATAGGGCTCCTGGACCCGCTTCACGTCCTCCACGATGTCCAGCGCGGAGATCAGGTCGATGTCCAGCTTGGAGGTGTCGCCCACCAGGCCCAGAATGGTGTGGGCCTCGCCGATGCTGGTGTGGATGGAGATGCCCTTGTCCTGGAGCCAGGAGATGAGACTGTCCAGTTGGTCGCGGTTGGGGTTTTGCTTCAGAATGACGATCATAATTGCTTCCTCCTAAAATTTTTTAACGGTTTTTGTTTTGCTTTTGGTTGGTGAAACAGAAAAGACCCGCAGCCGGTTCGGCTGCGGGTCGTCATGCGCACTGGGGAACTCTGACAACTCCTGCATTCAAGCGTTCGCGCTTTCAGCCAAACCGAAATAAGCCTTACCCGTAAAGTAGGTAAAGCTAAAGTAGCGGTATTCGGCAGCGCGAGACAGCGTCATCATGGTACAGGGTCTCCTTGATTCTTTAGATGTTTAAAGCATAACACACGCAAATGGAAAAGAAAATTGTCAATACGGACAAATGATATGGGGAACAACGCAAAAATATTGGGCGTTTTGACAAAGAATGGGGCGCTTATGCGGCCTGGGGTAGCACAGAGCTCATCAGCAGCTCATTGGCTGCCAGGATGAAGCGGATGTCCCGCCGCAGGTCGGACCGGGCGGCCAGATACTGCTGGTGGAGCTGGTGGATGGCGTCGGCCACATCCTTTTCACTGCGGGCGCGGAAAGGCGCACAGTCGGCCAGATACCGGGCGAACTGGAGGCGCAGATCGTCCTCATAGCGGCGGTGCTCCAGCAGGGAGTCCGTGTAGGTCTCATTATGGGGGAAGGTGAAGGCGTCCGCCAGATAGTGGGTCAGCTTCCCTAACGTATAGTACTGCCACATGGTCCAATGGGTGCTGCGCTGGAGCCCGGCAATGTGCCGTTCAATATACGGATGGGAGTTGGAGAAATTGTGGCCCATGAACTTCTGCGCCCGAAGGGAACCCTTCAGATAGGAGAGGGGATTGCAGTCCGGCTGAAAGGAGCCGAACAGGAAGGCCAATTCATACCGCTTCTTCCGGAAGCCGTCCCGGCGGTCCAGCAGCGTCTGGGCCAGCAGCTTGTGACTTCTTTTTTGCAAGGCGCACCTCCAGGGGAGAATTGCAGAACCTGTATGCCCGGACTGTGCATGCAAATTCAAAACTGCGGTCAGTATAACACGGTGTTGGAAGAAAGCGCAAGCGGCAAAACGTGAAATTTTGATGAAATTTTCCGGGACGCGCCGTTTTCTCTCCCCGGCAGAGTCGGGCGGGAAAGAGACAAGAAGCCTGGAAATTCCCGGGCCGTCCTTGGCGCTTTCGACGAAATCCGGTGTTTTTGGGCGCTGCCCGTCCTTTTTGTTTGACATCCACCCTGCGGGTCCTTAAAATAATGTCTGCTGATCCGGCCGCGCCAAGCGGCTTTCCGGCGGTGCCGTCCCGCCCCGCGGCACGGGGAAAACGGGGGACTGTTCCCGGCACCGCAGACATAGAAAGGTGGAGGTTTTCTTGAAAATTCTGGGACAGATCGGTATTATTTTCGGCATCTGCTGGGCGAGCCAGTGTATTGAGCAGGTGCTGCCCGTCTCATTTCCCGCCAGCGTTATCGGGCTGGTGCTGCTGCTGATCCTGCTGCTGGCGCGGGTGCTGCGGGTGGATCATATCCGGGAGAAATCCGACTTTCTCCTGGGTAATCTGCCCTTTTTCTTCGTGCCCTCCGTGGTGAGCATCATGAACTACGCAGGCGTCATCTGGGCCAATATCGTGCCCTTTCTCACCATCTGCGTGGTGTCGCTGTTCCTGACCTACGGCGCCACCGTCTGGACGGTTCGTCTGGTGATGGCCCTGATGAAGAAAAAGGAGGCGTCCCGATGAGCGCACTGACCGGTTCTGTCTATTTCGGCGCGGGCCTGTCCATCATCGCCTACTGGATCGGCGTGAAGATCCAGAAAAAGACCGGCCTTGTGGTATGCAACAGCCTGCTCATCGCCGGACTGCTGATCGTGGCGGTGCTGAAGCTCACCGGCATCTCCTACGAGGACTACAACCAGGGCGGCAGCATCATCACCCTGTTCCTGGCCCCGGCCACGGCCTGCCTGGCGGTGACCATTTACTCCAAGATCGACCTGCTGAAGAAGTACTGGCTGCCGGTGGCGGCGGGCTGTCTGGCGGGTACGCTGGTGTCCATGGGCAGCATCCTGCTGATGTGCCGCCTGTTCGGCCTGAACCATGAGATGACCATGTCTCTGCTGCCCAAGTCTGTCACCACCCCCATCGCCACCGCCGTGGCGGGGGGCCACGGCGGCATCGTCTCCATCGCCGTGGCGGCGGTGATCTTCACCGGCATTCTGGGGAACCTGACGGCACCGCTGCTGATCCGGCTGTTCCGGGTGAAGGAGCCGCTGGCCGTGGGCCTGGGCCTGGGGGCGTGCAGCCACGCCATCGGCACCGCCAAGGCGCTGGAGCTGGGAGAGACTCAGGGCGCCATGAGCGGTCTGGCCATGGGCCTGTGCGGCCTGCTCACCGCCGTGGTGGCCCTGTTCATCGTGTAAGAGCTTATAGAGCCTATATTTATATCAGGAGGTATTTTTATGGAGTACAAACGGTTCGGCAACAACATCGTGGTCCGGATGGACCGGGGCGAGGACATCGTGGAGCAGGTGAAGGTCCTGGCGGAGCGGGAGCAGATCCGCCTGGCCTCTGTCCAGGCGCTGGGCGCCGTCAACGACTTCACCGTGGGCGTGTTCAACACGGAGACCAAGGTCTACGGCTCCAACCGCTTCCAGGGCCCCTATGAGATCGTGTCCCTCACCGGAACCATCGACACCATGGACGGCAAGTTCTACACCCATCTCCACATGAGCGCTGGCAACGCCCAGGGACAGGTCTTCGGCGGCCATCTGAACCGGGCGGTCATCAGCGCCACCTGCGAGATGATCGTCACCGTCATCGACGGCCAGGTGGACCGGCAGTTCAGTGAGGAGATCGGACTGAATTTGCTGAAGTTCTGAGTTTTCCGCCGGTCCGGCTTGCGTTTCCCCCAAAAAGCGTGTAGACTGTTTCACAAATCATCCACCGGGAGGAGAACAAACATGCTGTATGCTGTTTCCCTGATCCTGGCCGCCGTTTTGCTGGCTGCGGATCAGTGGGTAAAATACTGGACCGTCACCCATCTGGCGCTGGGGGAGTCCTGCCCGCTGCTGCCGGGCTTCGTGGAGCTGCTGCGGGTCCACAACTACGGCGCCGCCTGGTCCAGCTTCTCCGGAATGCGGTGGCTGCTGGTGGGCGTCACCGCCGTCATTGTGGCGGCGGTGGCCTTTGTGCTGGCGCGCCGCATCGTCCGCCATCCCCTGGGCGTACTGGCCTGTGCCCTGATCATCTCCGGCGGCCTGGGCAACATTATCGACCGGCTACGGCTGGGCTACGTGGTGGATATGTTCAACTTCCAGTTCATGAGCTATCCTGTATTCAACGTGGCGGATATCTGCGTGGTGTGCGGCGCCTTCATGGGGGCGGCATACTATCTTTGGTTCTACGAAAAATACGACAAAAAGGGCGGACAGCATGGAGACATTGACGCTCCAACCGAATAAGGACGACGCGGGGAAGCGGATCGACGCCTGGCTGGCGTCCGTCCTGCCGGACACGACCCGCTCCGCCGCCGCACGCCTGCTGGAGGAGGGGAGCGTCCTCTGCGCCGGGAAGCCCCTGGCGAAGAACTACCGGCTCACCGGCGACGAGACGGTGGAGGTCTCCCTGCCGGACCCCGTCCCCCTGGACGCGGCGCCCCAGGACATCCCCCTGGACATCGTCTACGAGGACGGGGACGTCATTGTGGTGAACAAGCCCAAGGGACTGGTGGTCCACCCGGCGCCGGGCCATCCCGACGGCACGCTGGTGAACGCCCTGCTCTACCACTGCGGGGACAGTCTCTCCGGCGTGGGGGGCGCCCTGCGCCCCGGCATCGTCCACCGCATCGACCGGGACACCTCCGGCCTGATCATCGCGGCGAAAAACGACTTCGCCCATCAGAAGCTGGCGGCCCAGCTCCAGGACCACACCCTGGCCCGGACGTACCAGTGCATCGTCACGGGAAACCTCCGGGAGGACAGCGGCACCGTGGATGCCCCCATCGGACGGCATCCCGTGGACCGGAAGAAGATGGCGGTGGTGGCCAATGGCCGTCCCGCCGTCACCCACTGGACCGTTCTGACCCGGTACCCCGGCTTCACCCATGTGGAGTGCCACCTGGAGACGGGCCGCACCCACCAGATCCGGGTGCATATGGCCTATCTGGGCCACCCCATCCTGGGGGACACGGTATACGGCGCGAAAAAGCCGGTGCCGGGGCTCCAGGGACAGTGCCTCCACGCCGTGGGACTGCGGTTCGTCCATCCCCGCACCGAGGAGATGGTGGAGCTGTCCTGTCCGCTGCCGGAGGAGTTCCGGGAGCAGCTGCGGAAGCTGGAGGCGAGGATGTGATGTCCGGCGGAGACAGGCCATAAGCGATCAGAAGGAGAGGGAGACCCATGTTTCAGGGATTTGACGACACCACCGTGGACTTCATGTGGGGCATCCGCTTCAACAACGAGAAGCCCTGGTTCGAGGCCCACAAGCAGGAGTATCTGGACCATTTTTACACCCCCATGCGGGAACTGGGGGACGAGGTCTACGACCACATCGCAGGGAAGCTGCCGGACTGCGGCCTGATCGGCAAGGTCTCCCGCATCTACCGGGACGCCCGGCGGCTCTTCGGCCGGGGACCCTACAAGGACCACCTCTGGCTCAGCGTGGAGCAGCCCCACGAACAGTGGACTGCCGCGCCCTGCTTCTGGTTCGAGCTGGGGCCGGAGAACTGGTCCTACGGCATGGGCTATTACATGGCCCGTCCGCTGACCATGGCCAAGCTCCGGGCCAGGATCGACCGGGACCCCGCACCCATGGAAAAGCTGACCCGGAAGCTGGAACGCCAGACGGAGTTCGTCCTGGACGGCCAGGAGTACAAGCGTCCCCGGAGCGCCGCTCCCTCCCAGCTGCTGGAGCCCTGGTATCTGAAGAAGAACTTTTCCATCGGCCATGAAGAACCGCTGACAGAGGAGCTGTTCAGCCGGGCCATCGTGGACCGGCTCCTCACCGGCTTCGACTTCCTGATCCCCTACTATCAGTATTTCGTCACACTGGAGGGCGATCCGGATCCCAGGGATCCCTGAGCCGGCCGAACGCCTCACCATATGCAGACGCAGGCCCGGCAGGGCCTGCGTTTTTTGCTCCAAGAGAATCTGTAAAGTGGGATTTATTGGCGAACAAAATTATAATATGCACAAAAAGAAAACGATTACTTTTAATAAATCTGATAAAATATATCGTTGACGCCGGAGGGGTGCACTGCTAGAATATGGGCGAACTCAGGGGCGCCGGAGCGCGTTCCGCAAAATGCAGGAAGTGATTGTATGACCAAGACTATCGATATCACCAGCAGGGATCAGGTGCGCCGGATCAGCGAACTGGCCAGCCGGATGCCCTATGAGGTGTGGCTGAGTACCGACACAGTGATGCTGGACGCCCGTTCCCTGCTGGGGCTGTACGCCCTGGTGGGCAAAAAGGCCCGTGTTGTGGCGGAGGACGATGTGAATCCCCGGTCCTTCAGCAGACTGGTGGAAAAAATGGCATGACTGCCCGGAGGGAGCCCGGCGCCGACAGGCGCCGGGCTCCTCTGCGTCAGTGCGATTCTGCATGGGACATGGACAAAAGAGATACTTGCCGGGCAGCAGGGAGAAATGGTATAATACTATATTCCGGTCATCAGCGGCCGGGTGGAAAGGGGAGAGGGGTATGGGCATCCACGACGGGCACCGGGAGAAGATGCGTCAGCGGTTTCTCAGCGGCGGCCTGGAGCACTTCGCCGACCATGAGGCGCTGGAGCTTCTGCTGTTCTACGCCATCCCCCGGAAGGACACCAACGAGACCGCCCATCTGCTGCTGGAGCGGTACGGCTCCCTCTCCGCCGTGTTCAACGCGCCGGTGGAGGATCTGATGAAGGCGGAGGGCATCGGCGAGAGCGCGGCGGTCTTTCTGAAGCTGGTTCCGGCGGTCTGCCAGAAGGCGAAGCTCAGCGGCGGCGGACGGGACGTGATCCTGAATACCACCGAGGAGACGGGGAACTATCTGATCGAGCGCTTCTCCGGCGAGACGGCGGAGGTCATCTACGCGTTGTGCATCGACCGGAAGGGAAAGCTGCTGGCCTGCAAGCGCATCGGCGAGGGTGACACCGCCAGCGCCGGTCTGAATATCCGCAAATTGGTGGAGTGCGCCCTGCTGACTGCCGCCAGCGGCGTGGTGCTGTCCCACAACCACCCCAGCGGCATCGCCCTGCCCTCACCGGAGGACTATGCCGCCACCGACCAGGCACAGAGAGCACTGTCCGCCATCAGCGTCCGGCTGCTGGACCATATCATCGTGGCGGACGGGGACTTCGTCTCCATGGCCGATTCAGGGATGCTGATGCGGTAATACGCCGGAAGAAAAATCGAACAGATGTTGCAATCCTGCAACGATCATAGTAAGATAGAGAGCGGAGAGACGGTCCCGCGGACAGGCCCGGACGGCCTGCCCGCCATTTCCTGTGTGCTGGAGGAGTGACTATGCCGAAATTCAAAGTTCACGCGCCATATGAGCCCTCCGGCGACCAGCCGGAGGCCATCGAGGCCCTGGCCCAGGGCGTCCTCAACGGACTGGACGAACAGGTGCTGCTGGGCGTCACCGGCTCCGGCAAGACCTTCACCATGGCCAAGGTCATCGAAAAGGTCCAGCGCCCCACCCTGGTGCTGGCCCACAACAAAACGCTGGCGGCCCAGCTCTGCTCCGAGTTCAAGGAGTTCTTTCCGGAGAACGCGGTGGAGTATTTCGTCAGCTATTACGACTACTATCAGCCGGAGGCCTATATCCCCCACACGGATACCTACATCGCCAAGGACGCCTCCACCAACGAGGAGATCGACCGGCTGCGGCTGTCCGCTACCTTCTCCCTGCTGGAGCGGCGGGACGTCATCGTGGTGGCGTCTGTCAGCTGCATCTACGGTCTGGGCGAGCCGGAGGACTTTGCCGGTATGGCCATCTCCCTTCGGGCGGGGACGGAGTACAGCCGGGAGCTGCTGCTGCGGAAGCTGGTGGAGAGCCGCTACGAGCGAAA
>Ga0129314_1002351_pt1 | contig 10705 bp, 10 predicted proteins | sample O1111metagenome_FD_94431 | JGI IMG/M metagenome (GOLD analysis project Ga0129314, IMG submission 94431) | Orangutan individual fecal microbial communities from fecal samples from Wisconsin, USA - O1111 metagenome | ecosystem: Host-associated > Mammals > Digestive system > Large intestine > Fecal...
CCATGCCCTGTGCGGTCACCGAGCACTGCTCCACCACCCCGTCGATGGGGGCGTAAATTTTGGTGTACTCCAGCTGCCGGAGGGCTGCGTCATAGCTGGCCTGGGCCTGGGCCAGCTGGGCCTGGGCCGAGGCGGTGGCCTGTTCCCTGGCGCTGCCGGAGATCAGGTCATAGGATTCCTGAGCCGCCTCCTTGGCGATGGAGGCGCTTTTGGCTGCGGATTCCAGCTGTTTGAGGGTACTGTCCTCCGAGTCGTTGAGGGATTCCAGCTGTGCCTCGGCCTGGGCAATGGTGGCCCGCAGGGTGGGGATGCTGCCAAGGGCGTCGTCATAGGCCTTCTCCGCCTGGATATAGGCCTTGTAGAGGACATCCAGCTCCTCGGTGCGGTCGGGATCGTTTTTGGCTAGGGTGTACTCGTTCAGTGCCTCCATATAAGCCGCTTTAAGAGGAGCGTCGTCTCCCTCGGTTCCGGCCACGGCGGCATCCAAAGCGGTCTGTGCCTGGGCGATGGTGGCCCGCAGCTGTTTGCGGGCGCCGCTGGTCACGTCGTAGTAGTCCTCCAGGGCCTCGTCGGTGGTTTTATAGGCGTTGTTGGCGGTTTTAAGGTTGCTCTCCGCCTGGAGCAGCTGGCCGTCCATGGTGCTGCCCAGAGCCTGATCCACCGAGGCGCGGGCGGCTTCCAACCCGGCTTTGGCAATGTTGACCTGAAGTTCTACATCGCTGGGGTCCACCGAAAAGAGCAGATCGCCCTTTTTCACCGGCTCCCCCACCTTAAAGTAGACCTGATCCACCGTTCCGGCCACCTTGGAAAAGACACCCACCAGTTCGGAGGGCTCCACGTTGCCGATAAAGTCGGTGGTCAGTTCCAGGTCTCCCCGGGTCGGGGTGGATACCTGAATCAGGATGTCCCGGTTTGCCGTCTCCTGGCTGTCCTGGCTGGAACAGCCGGTGGCGCCCAGAACGGTGACTGCGGCCAACAGGCAGCAGAGCAGTCGGCGGCTGGTTTGAAATGGCTGGTTCATCGAAAAAATCCTCCTGTTTTCATCAATCAACGGAATTTTGGCAGTTCATTGTCTCAAAAATATTGCACAGCTCCTGAAGTCCATCCAGAATCCGGTCGAGCCGCTCCTGAGGATAGGAGATAAGCAGACGGTCGATCATCCGTTCAATGTCCGCCTCCAAGGTGGAGGCGGTGGCCCTTCCCTTTTCGGTCAGGGAGAGCAGGACCACCCGCTCATCCTCTTCGCTTCGGGTGCGCTGTAAAAAGCCCTGTTGTTCCATCTTTTTGCAGATGCTGGAGGCATTGCCGCTGGCCAGGGCAATGCATTTGGCCATATCTCCCACCTTGACGGTGCCCTGCTGATAGACCAAACGGAGGATCCTGGCCTGCATAGGGGTCAGACCGTACCGGTCGGTAACGGCACTGAAGATACCGTTGGCCCGGTTGCTCAGCTGACGGATCAGGCTGGTGCTTCGCTGGCGGAATTCCTGCGCGTTCATATTTCACCTTCTTTGCCCTGAAAATGAATTTATCTATAACAAAAATATACTATACTTCATAGATAAATTTGTCAATGGACCGGTGTCTCCTTTTTTGAGAAAAGGCCCCCGGCAAAAGAGAGAGAAAACGCCGGAACAACCTGTTCCGGCGCGCAGGATCGGCGTTTGCCGCTCTGATAGAGGAGAAAACTCAGAAAGATGCCGCTTTCGGCGGAAAGATAAGGCCCGGGCAAAAGAAAAGAGTCTGAGCATAAAATATACTCAGACTCGGTCTGGCAGAGGCAGACATTTTAGATGCCTCACGAAGAAGATAAAAAAACATCTAAAATGTTTTCTTTAACTGCGTATTTCAATCTCTACGGGATCTCCGTCCTTATCACAAAGTTCCTGAAATTCTTCTAAAATTTCCTTCATGGTCTGAACACTGGTGCTCAACTCTTTGGATACAGAATCTCCCACAACTACTACTTTGTCTGCATCACACTCACTTCGTAACAAGTCCCAAAATGCATCCCAATTTTCTCCATAAAAATCGGGAAAATCAAATGCTTTCTTGATTCTCTGATGAAGCTCTCCTAGGTATCTGCAGCCGGTTAAATCCAGCGTGACAATTTTTTTCTCTTCCATTGCGCATAACCTCCTTCAGATGATTTCCAAAAATGTCTCATAACAGGTTTTCAAGTCGAGAACTGCAATCCAGTTCTTATAAGTCCAGCTTTCCTGTGTGGGCGGCAAATAAAAATCCAGCAGGCCCTTTGTCAAAACACAGAGCATATTCGCTGAAACGACATACCCATACATCTTTTTTACATACATTATAACACTTCCCTATTTTGTGATACAGATAAAGTCTTTTCACTATTCCCGGAAAACCGGATAAAAGCTGCACTGCTTATGCAACTTTCGAATAAAATTTATAAACTATTCATATTTGGATAGATAAAATCCATCACAGAAAAAGGAAGGCAGGCTCTCCAACCTGAAAAATCAATTGTAGGCCCTGAATCTGCTGATGAAAATTTACTATCCTTATTTACGGAAAAGGCATCTATAGGAAAACTGTTTTTTAGATTCTAAAAAAGCTGCATTTCAACTTCTTGAAATGCAGCTTTTGATTTGAAAGAGACGAACGGTTTATGCCACTTGCGACGTAAGTGTCTTGTTGAAAAAAAGAAAAGAGTCCAGACGCAAACTGCGTCCAGACTCAGTCTGGTGGGAGAAGATGGATTCGAACCATCGAAGCTGAAAAGCAACAGATTTACAGTCTGCCCCCTTTGGCCACTCGGGAATTCTCCCCTATAAAGTTGTTTTGGTGGGTTTTGTTTCTCCATCCAAAAGCGTGGAGCTGGTGGACGGATTCGAACCCCCGACCTGCTGATTACAAATCAGCTGCTCTACCAGCTGAGCTACACCAGCAAATAGATAGCGTGTATTATTCTATCATACAAGCTAAGAATCTGTCAAGGCTTTTTCTCATCTTTTTTAAAAAAAGATGGTCGAGGCGACAGGACTCGAACCTGCGGCATCTTGGTCCCAAACCAAGCACTCTACCAAACTGAGCTACGCCTCGATATAACCGATCCGAAAAGAAAAAGCCAAAGCAGGAAGCCGTCCCGGCTTCGGTCCCAAACCGGCGGCAATGCCGCGCCGCTGCGCGGACTCTACCAAACTGAGCTACGCCTCGATATAACCGGAGACCGAAAAATCCCCTGGGGGATTTCAACAGCAGATGTAATTATACCGTAACTTTCAGAGTCTGTCAACTGGCAATTGGGCGCGGAACAGCCCCTTTTTCAAAGTTTTCGACGGGATTTTCCGCGGTTCTACAGCCTTTCCTCTTGACTTCCCGGTGCCTTGCCTTTAGAATGATAAGATAGAATATTATAATGTGTTGGAGGAGAAAAACGATGCTCAATTCTGAGAAAACCATGGACAAAGTAGTCAGCTTGTGTAAAAACCGGGGCTTTGTCTACTCTGGTTCTGAAATATACGGCGGTTTGGCCAATACCTGGGATTACGGCCCTCTTGGCGTTGAGTTCAAAAACAATGTAAAAAGAGCCTGGTGGAAAAAGTTCATTCAGGAGAATCGCTACAATGTGGGAATTGACTGCGCCATTCTTATGAACCCTCAGGTTTGGGTCGCCTCCGGCCATGTGGGCGGCTTTACCGACCCGCTGATGGACTGTAAGGACTGTAAAGCCCGTCACCGCGCAGACAAGCTCATCGAGGAGGCAACCGGCTGCGAGCCGGCCGGCTGGACCGATACCCAGATGATGGACTATATCCGGGAACATCAGATCAAGTGCCCGGAGTGCGGCGGCACCAATTTTACCGATATCCGCAAATTCAACCTGATGTTTAAAACCTTCCAGGGGGTCACCGAGGACAGCAAGAGCGAAATCTATCTGCGTCCCGAGACCGCCCAGGGTATCTTTGTCAACTTTGCCAATGTACAGCGGACCAGCCGGAAAAAGGTGCCCTTTGGCATCGGTCAGATCGGCAAGAGCTTCCGCAATGAGATCACCCCCGGCAACTTCACCTTCCGGACCCGGGAGTTTGAGCAGATGGAGCTGGAGTTCTTCTGCAAACCCGGCACCGACCTGGAGTGGTTCGCCTATTGGAAGGACTACTGTCATCAGTTCCTCTTGAGCCTGGGCATGCGGGATGACAGCATCCGTCTGCGGGATCATGAGCAGGCGGAGCTCTCCCACTACTCCAACGCCACCACCGATATCGAGTTCCTCTTCCCCTTTGGCTGGGGTGAGCTGCTGGGTGTGGCCGACCGGACCTGCTTTGACCTGACCCAGCACCAGAACCACTCTGGCAAGAGCCTGGAGTATTTTGACCCTGAGACCAATGAGAAATATATCCCCTTTGTCATCGAGCCCTCTATGGGCGCTGACCGGCTGGCGCTGGCCTTCCTCTGTGACGCCTACGACGAGGAGGAGCTGGAGGGCGGCGACCTTCGTACCGTTCTGCGGCTGAGCCCGGCACTGGCTCCCTTTAAGGCTGCGGTGCTGCCTCTCTCGAAAAAGCTCAACGAGGGCGCGGGCAAGGTGTACGAGACCCTGGCCAAACACTTTATGGTGGATTATGACGACGCCGGAACCATCGGTAAGCGGTACCGCCGTCAGGATGAGGTGGGTACCCCCTTCTGTATCACCTACGACTTTGAGAGCGAGACCGACCACTGTGTCACCATCCGCTGCCGGGACAGCATGGAGCAGGAGCGTCTGCCCATCGACTCGCTGGTGGAATTCATCGGGAAGAAAATCGAATTCTAAAAACTATGGAGGGCAGCGGTTGGTTTTTCCGCTGCCCTTTTGTCTGTGTTTAACGAAAGGGGTTGTTTTGTATGTATGAAGAGATCAAAAACCAGGCCGCAGAGGCAGTCCTTGGCTTGCTGGAGGCGGCAAAGCTGCAGCCGGGGGACCTTCTGGTGGTGGGCTGTTCCTCCAGTGAGGTGGGCGGCCACAAGATCGGTTCCTATTCCAGCACCGAGATCGCCGACGCCCTTTTTTCGGCCATCTACCCCATTCTGCGGGAGCGGGGGATCTTTCTGGCGGCCCAGTGCTGTGAACACCTCAACCGGGCAGTGGTGGTGGAGCGGGAGGCCGCCAGGCGCTACGGCCTTTTGGAGGTCAACGTCGTTCCCCAGCCCAAGGCGGGCGGCTCCTTTGCCACTGCCGCCTACCGGGAGATGAAGGACGCCATTGCGGTGGAGTCCCTTCAGAACCAGGCCCGGGCCGGTATGGATATCGGCGACACCCTCATTGGAATGCACCTGGCCAGGGTGGCGGTGCCAGTGCGGCTTTCGGTGAAGCGGATCGGCGAGGCAAATCTGGTCTGTGCCAGAGTCCGGGCCCCCTTTGTGGGCGGAAGCCGGGCGGTGTACAACGAGAAGCTGCTGTAGAAAGTGAGCCCCGCCGGCTTTTTGCTTCTGCCAAAGAGGAAAGGACAGGCGGCTGTTTGAGCAAAGGGAGGCTGCGTCATGGAATTTACATTTGAAACACAGTACAATGCAAAGACGATAGCATTGATGGCGAAAGCGCTGAGGAAAACAATCCGAAAAAAGCACAGCCGCCGCTCCCGTCTCTTTGGCTGGATCGCTATAGCTTTGGCGCTGTTGCTGCTCCTGCTCAATGGCTTTGCCCTCGATTTGCGCACCGTGGTCACATCCATCGCCGTGCTGGTCATTTTAACGGCCCTGGTGTTTGAAGATCAGATCAACGGATATGCGGCCCAGAAGCGGCTGCTTCCCGGCACGGAAAAAGCCGGGACGGTGTTTTCTGAAAAGGGCTTTGTCTCCACAACAGAGGTGGGCAGGTCGGAATGGAGTTACGATAAAATTGCCCTGGTTGCCGAGACGGACGGCTTCTTTGTGTTTATCTTCAGCGCCAGCCATGGACAGCTGTATGACAAGAAAAGCCTGCAGGGCGGCACTGTGGATGACTTTCGCCGTTTTATCGAGGCAGCAACGGGAAAACCGGTTCAGCGGATCGTATAGCCCCTCAGCTGTGTTGAAATCCAGGAGCAGATTGGAGCCCCCGGTGGGCGGCCCCGGATCGGGCATGGATTTCCCCCATCCAAAAAGCGAAGCGGGAAAAAGAAAAAGCGCACGGCTGTGCGCTTTTTTTGTGAAAACTTCCTCTCAGACGAAAGAACAGGCGGACGACCCTCGTCCGCCTGTTACCGTTCGCTGGTGATCCGCTCCGGCACATCGAAAAAGATAAAGTCGTCAATATCTCCCGAGGTGTCAAACCACCCCTGAATACTCTCCCCAAAGGCTCTGTCATAGAGCTCCAAGGGGTCCTGCGCAAAAATTTCCTGGTCAAAATACATGGGAATGCCTCCTGCCTAAAAAACTGAATACTAACAGGATATGCAAAGCTCCCCTTTTTAGAACCGGGAATTTGATTTTCCGTTGCTATTTGGCCGTTTAATTCGTATAATATAGGGAGTTCCCCACCCCCAATTGTCTACAAAACCGGTCTGTGGGGATATAATAACGGTAGAAAGAAAATTTTCCGCTTTTGGAGGGATGATCCATATGAAGAGCAGAGCAGCCCGCTTTTATGAGGAGATACAGGATCGAACGGTCTGTTTTATCGGCGCCGGCGTCAGCCATCGGGAGCTGATCCGGCAGTTTGCCGCACGGGAGATTTCGGTCACCCTGCGGGACCGCCGCAGCTACGACCAGCTGGGGGAGATCGCCCCTGAGCTGGAGCGGCTGGGGGTCAGGCTGATTTTGGGGGACCGCTATCTGGAGGAGCTGGAGGAGGATATTATCTTCCGCACCCCGGGGATGAAGTACCACCTGCCGGAGCTGGAACAGGCCCGGGCCAGGGGAAAGGTGGTCACCAGCGAGATGGAGGTCTTTTTCGACCTCTGCCCCTGCCCCATCTACGGCGTCACCGGGTCGGACGGCAAAACCACCACCACCACCATCATCTCCGAGATGCTGCGGGCCGAGGGGTATACCGTCCACCTGGGCGGGAACATCGGCCGGGCCCTGCTGCCTGAGGTGGAGGAGATCGAACCGGAGAACCATCTGGCGGTGGTGGAGCTCTCCTCCTTTCAGCTGATCTCCATGCGCCGCAGCCCCCATGTGGCGGTGGTCACCAATGTGGCCCCCAACCACCTGGATATGCACAAGGATATGCAGGAGTATATTGACGCCAAAAAAAATCTGGTGCTCCATCAGAACGCCTTCTCCCGTACGGTGCTCAGTGCCGACAATGAGATCGCCGCCTCCTTTGGCGGGATCACCCGGGGAGATACCCTCCTCTTCTCCCGCAGGCGGGAGGTGGCCCGTGGAGCCTATATGGATGAGGCGGGGGACATCTACTTTGCCGACGGCAGCGGCACCACCAAGATTATGAACCGGGATGATATTAAGATTCCGGGACTTCACAATGTGGAAAACTACCTGGCCGCCATTTCGGCAGTCTGGGGCAGGGTCTCCCCCGCCACCATGAAAGAGGTGGCCCGGTCCTTTGGCGGGGTGGAGCACCGCATCGAGCTGGTTCGCACCCTGGACGGAGTGCGCTGGTACAACGATTCCATTGCCACCAGCCCCACACGGGCCATCGCCGGGCTGGACAGCTTCCAGCAGAAGATCATCCTCATTGCCGGCGGCTACGACAAAAAGATCCCCTTTCTGCCGCTGGCCCCCAAGATCATCGAAAAGGTCAAGGTGCTGATCCTCATGGGTGCCACCGCCGAAAAGATCGAGGACACGGTCACCACCTTTGCCGGGTATGACCCCTCCGCCCTCTCCATCCTCCACGCCGGTTCGATGGAGGAGGCGGTGGAACTGGCCCAAAAGGCGGCCCGGGAGGGAGATATTGTTTCCCTGTCGCCGGCCAGCGCCAGCTTTGACCTCTACCCCAATTTTGAAGCGCGGGGCAACCACTTTAAAGCACTGGTTCAAGCCCTCTAGCAAGGAAGGAGAAAACCATGGAACTCAAAGAACTGCTGCAAAAGCTCAGCCGGATGAACGGCGTAGCGGGCCGGGAGGATTCGGTGGGGGAGTACCTGAGCCAGACGATGGCCCCCTACTGCTCCGCCTGTACCACTACCCCCCTGGGCAGCGTGATCTGTACGGTGAGAGAACCGGCCCCGGGCCAGCCCCATCTGATGCTGATGGCCCATATGGATGAAATCGGCTTTGTGGTCACCTATATTGACGACAACGGCTTTTTAAAGATCGCCAACTGCGGCGGAGTGGACCGCAAGCTGCTGACCGCCTCCACCGTTGCGGTGCACACCCGCCAGGGGGAGCTGGAGGGGGTCATCTGCTCCATTCCCCCTCATCTGCAGAGCGGCGAGGGCAAGACCCTCCCCAAGGTGGAGGACTTCTATGTGGACATCGGATATCCGGCCCAGCAGGCCAGAGAGCTGGTGGCCCTGGGGGACACCGTCACCATCAAAGGCCCCTCTCAGGAGCTGATGGGGGATACGGTCAGCGGCAAGGCCCTGGATGACCGGGCCTGCTGCGCCGCCCTGGTTCGTGCCGCCCAGCTTGTCGACTCGCGGGAGCTGCACTGCGGGGTGACGGTGGTCTTTTCCACCATGGAGGAGCTGGGTTCCCAGGGGGGGAGAACCGCCGCCTATGCGGTGAACCCCACCCACGCCATCGCCCTGGACGTCTCCTTCGCCCTGACGCCGGACGCCAAGCCCGCCCAGTGCGGGGAGCTGAAAAAGGGGCCGATGATCGGCATCAGCCCCATCCTCAACCGGGAGATGACCGACCTGTTTTTCCGGCTGGCGGAGCAGAACGGCATTCCGGTGCAGACCGAGGTCATGGGCAGCAAAACCGGCACCGACGCCGACGTGATCGCCACCACCCGCTGCGGGATCAGAACCGGGCTGCTGTCCATTCCCCAGCGGTATATGCACACACCGGTGGAGCTGGTGGCTGTCCAGGATGTGGAGGACACCGCCCGGCTCCTCGCCGCCTATCTCTGTACCCTGGGCCGCTGAGCGGACTGCCGATAAGGAGGAATTGATACCATGTACAATACCATTGGGGAACTCACCGCCCTGGCCGGCGTCTCGGGCCGGGAGGAGCCGGTACGAAACCACCTGCTGGCCCGGCTGGAGGGGCTCTGTTCCACTTCGGTGGACAGCCTGGGCAGTGTGATCGCCTTTAAAAAGGGGAAAACCGCCCCGAAAAATAAAATTCTCATCTCCGCCCATATGGACGAGGTGGGCTTTATCATCACCTATATCGAAGAGAACGGACTGCTGCGCTTTGCCCCGGTGGGGGGCATCGACAGCCGTCTGGCAGCGGGAAAGGCCCTGAAGATCGGGGACCGCGGGGTGCCGGGGGTCATCGGCTGCAAGGCGGTGCACCAGCAGTCCGGCGACGAGCGGGACAAGGCCCTCTCCTTTGAGGAGCTCTACATCGACATCGGCGCCTCCTCCCGGGAGGAGGCCATGACCCTGGTCCGGCTGGGGGATACCGCCATCTTTGACACCGGTTTTTCCGCCTTTGGGGATGGAATGCTCCGGGGCCGGGCATTGGATGACCGGGCCGGGTGCGCTCTGCTGCTCCATCTGCTGGAGCAGGAGCTGGAGTACGACCTGACCGCCTCCTTCACCGTAATGGAGGAGACCGGCTGCCAGGGGGCCGCGGCGGTGGCCAACCGGGTACAGCCCCAGATCGCCATTGTGCTGGAGACCACCACCGCCTCAGATATTCCGGGCGTTTCCCCGGAAAAGCAGGTCTGCCATCTGGGCAGGGGGCCGGTTCTCTCCTTTATGGACCGGGGCACCGTCTACGACCGGGAACTCTATCAGACCGCCCTGGAGCTGGCCCGGCAGGAGGGGATCCCCTGTCAGAGCAAGGCGGGGGTCTATGGAGGCAACGAGGCCAGAAACTTTCAGACAGCTGCCTGCGGGGCCAGGGTGCTGGCCATTTCGCTGCCCTGCCGGTACATTCACTCCCCGGCCTGTGTGCTGAACCGGGCCGACCTGGAGAGCACCGCCCGGCTGCTCAAGGCGCTGATCCCCAAGGTGGCCAACCTATGATCGCCTATTATGAGGAAGCCATGGGGCCTGACTTCTGTCAGGCCCTCTCTTTGGACCCGGTCTATGGAGGGCGCATCTACACCCTGCTGGAGTGCTACGGCAATCGGTACGACTTCTGCGACCTCTGGCTGATCTCGGCGTCAGGGGAGCCGGTGGGGGCGGTGGCCCGCTATGGGGAGATGGTCACGGTGGTGGCCTCCCCGCTGGCCGATTACCGGGAGCTGGCGGATTTTCTGCAGGCCATCCCCTGGCGGCAGGCGGAGGGGATGGTGGAGCCCCTGCGGGAGCTGGCGGGATATCTTTCCGGGCTGAGCCGCTTTTCCAGCGGGGTGATGACCTATCAAAGGCCGCTGCCTCCCTGGTTTGAGCCCCGGGAGGTGGAACAGGCGCCCCCCTATGGGGAGGTTTACGACCTGCTCTGCCGCTCCTTTGAGGACTTTGCCCGGGACATGCCCTATGAGCCCTGGCTCTGTGACCTCTCCTGCCGCTGCCGCAGGCAGCTGGCCCAGGTCTGTCTTCTGCGGGAGAAAGGAGAGGCGGTCTCCACCGCCGGGATCTACTACAGCTCCCCCACCTCCGGCGTGGTAGGCGGGGTGGCCACCCATCCGGATCACCGGGACCGGGGCTATGCCCGGCAGGTGATCTATCACTGTATCCGCCGCCTTCAGCAG
>Ga0129314_1002352_pt1 | contig 10699 bp, 14 predicted proteins | sample O1111metagenome_FD_94431 | JGI IMG/M metagenome (GOLD analysis project Ga0129314, IMG submission 94431) | Orangutan individual fecal microbial communities from fecal samples from Wisconsin, USA - O1111 metagenome | ecosystem: Host-associated > Mammals > Digestive system > Large intestine > Fecal...
TATCAGCCGCCCGCCAACGTGGCAATTTTTGAGCAGAACCGATTTGGCCCGGCAATGTCACAATGTTGCCAAATATACCATGTTTCAACAAGATACCAACGAATTTCGTTGTAAAATGTTTGATACTGCATTGTCGGCGCTTTGCGCCGACGTTGTTTTCCCGGTGGGAAAACAACCGGGCGGATAATATCCGCCCCTACGCACTCAAAAAACATTGGTTTTCCGCACAATACGCAGTATGTACCATGTCGAATAGTGTCGGTACATATCATAAATGTTGGTGGTGTCATTTGATGCAAAAAAGATTCCCGCAGCTTATCACCGCGGGAATTGGCGTTATTTGATGATATTTGCCTTTTTCAGAGCCATGACCAGAACCGGGATCAGCAGGATATGGACGATGATACCGGGAATGGCAGAGGTGAAAGCACCGGCCAGGAACATGGCGAAGGTGAAGGGCTTTCCGGTGACACCGGTGAGGGCCAGACGGGCGATGCCCCAGATCACTCGTCCGCCTGCCATGGCAGTCAGCAGGGAAACGTAGATATTGCCGGTGGTCTTGGGCAGCTTGCGATACATCAGGCCGGAGATCAGACCGTAGGCAGCCAGCTCGAAGCTCATGGCAATGGCGGTCATCAGCGGGGGCATCAGGAACAGGGTGTGCCGCAGAAGGGGGGCAACCAGCCCTACAGCCAGCGCCCACCAGGGACCGCAGAGGAAGCCTGCCAGCAGCACGGGAATGTGCATGGGGCAAAGCGCATTGCCGACCTGGGGGATCTGACCCGTCAGGAAGGGCAGCACCAGGCACAGCGCCAGACACACGGCGGCATATACCAGGTCAGTGATTTTGGATTTGTTGGATGTTTTCATAAGTTTCTCCCTTTTGATCATTTCCTGTCTTGAACGGGAGTGCCGCCCTTGGGGCGGCGTTGATGCCAGGGAAGAACCGGCTTGGCCGGAGAATTGATTTTAGCGCAGCCGTTGCCGGCGTAAGCTGGCTTACGGATGCGGAATGCTCCTTGCGGGTAATTCGAGAATGCTTTTCAGGGCCTGCACCGCATCGTCCAGCACTGCGGACAGGGGCAGATCCTGGGTTCCTGCCACAATGTTGTTGCACAGGTTCACCGGCAGCAGGAGCTTTATTGCGCCGCTTTGCCCCACGGCAACGGCCATGGCTGGGGTGATCTCCCCAAGCATGGCATCAGCTGCCAGGATCCCAATGGGGCCGACGATCACATCCGCCGTCCGGGCGGCAACGATCACCGGGTTTTCCCCGGTGGCCCCCTTGGCGGCACCGGCTTTCAGCATGGCAGAGGTGGCGATGGCATTGGTTCCAATGGCAATCAGCTCGCAGGGAAGGGCGGCCTTTCTGGCCTTTTCAATAAACAGCTGACCGATGCGCCCGCTTTGTCCATCCATGACGATGACCTTCATAGAAACCTCCAAATGTTGGGAAATCCCATACAATATATCATGCCCTCCGGGAAAATGCAAGGGCAGGGTTAACCCTTGGCCTTGGGCTGGTAGGAAATCTCGTTGACGGAGATGACGGTGATAAAGGCGCTGGGATCCACCTTTTTCACATGATCCATCAGACTGCGGTACTCCTGATTGTCCACAATGGTGACGATCTCCTTCTTTATATTCTGATCAAAGGCGCCAATGCTGTTATAGATGGTGGCGCCGCTGTGCAGGGTGTGCAGGACGAAATCCAGGATCTCGTCATACTCCTTGGAGATGATGCAGACTCTGCGCTTGATGTTCATACCGAAAATGAACTTATCCACCACAAGACCGCCGAAATAGGTGCCAAGAACACTCAAAACCACAATTTTCTTGTCATAGCACAAAGCGGAGGACAGAGCCACCAGAATGCCGGAGACCGCCATAGCCTGGCCCAGCTCCATGTGCAGGTACTTGTTCATGATCTTGGCCACAATGTCCAGTCCGCCGGAAGCGGCATTGCAGGAAAAGAGAATGGCAAGGCCGATGCCCACCACCAGAATGTAGCACACCACATCCAGCATGGGATCCTGGGTCAGAGACTGAAAATTGGGGAAGATCTGCTCCAGGATCCAAAGCATCACAGGCAGCAGCAGGGAGGCGTACACGGTTTTTGCGCCAAAGTCTCGGCCGATGAGCAAAAAGCCCATGATCAGCAGCACCACGTTGATCCAGAAGGTGATGATGGAGACCGGGACGGGGATAAAGTTGCTCATGATCATAGCCACAGCCGTGGCGCTGCCCACGCTGACATGGCTGGGAAGCATGAAAAAGAAAACGGCAGCGGCAACAATGGCAGTGCCGCCGGTGATGACAAGGTAATCCTTTACAATGTGCTTGTTTAACATAGGCAGTCCTTCTTTTCAAATGCAGTGTTGTAGTTGTAACATGAACAAAGGACAAACTTTAAGGCGGTAGGCGCAGCAAATAACCTTGCTGCCGACAGAAAGCTCGTCCAATCAAAATGTATCAAAAAAGGGGAGGATTGTCAAGGGCAGCACCGCATAATTCGGCAAGAGACGGCAGCGAGAGATTTTGTCCCAAGATAAAGTTTGGAAAACGCAGGAATACTTTGTGTACCCGCAAGGGGTATGCCGCATCCGTAAGCCAGCTTGCGCTGGCAACGGCTGCGCTATATTTCAAGTTTTTCAAACTGCGATATTGGGGCAAAAGATCCGCTGCTGTCCGCAGACGCAATTATGCGGTGCTGCCAAAGAAAAAAGCAGGTGCAAGTCTTACTAGTGAATGCCAAAACGGCAACACCAATAGACAACTTGCACCTGCTGTTTGAATGATAACATGAAGAATGGGGGAATGTCAATAAAAAAGGACTCCTACACCGGAGCAAAAAGCACAGACCCAGACGGCTGCCATGGCTGCGGGGAAGTAAAAAGAAGCCAAATCGCTTCTTCACCGGGCCGGGGACCAATTCCCTGGGACGTTGATGCCTCACGATGGCTTCTTGACTTAAATATACGCAATGGAAAGTGGTCTGTCAAGTGAGAATGTGAAATATGGTATCCGGTGCAAACGATCAAAGATCCAAAGCAGCGGCAATGGAGGGTTTTTCCACCCTTTTGCCGAAGAAAAAGAAGGATCCCCAACCACCGCTACTACGCATAATGCGATTGGCGATATATATGGGGATCCTTCTATGCAGACAACATAGCATAAAACAGAGAAAATGTCAAGAAAAAAGCAGTAGCCGAAGGCTACAGGTTCAGGATTTCTCCCTAGCCCGGTACAATCGACTGCTACAATTAAAAGTTTAGCATATTTGTATATGTCTGTCAAGGGGTGATTTTTCCAACTTTCTGGGGAAAAAGAAATCCGGAGCAGACGATCATCTGCTCCGGAATGGTCGGAGTGTCGGATCTTTGTACGAACTTGAGGATAGGGGGAAATCTATGGGGGTGGAAGGGGTGGTGGTGAAACATAGGCGGTAGTGGTCGGGGTAGACGTAGGCGCGGATCAGGAAGGCATCTATTAGGGTTTCTTGGTAGCGTTTGTCATGGATATCACCGGCGGCGTAGTGGCGGAGGACGGCGGCGATTTCTTCTTCGCTGATAATGTCGTCAGCGGTGGCACGGGCGGAATCCAGTTGGGAGGTGAGGCGGGCTTTTTGTTCTTCCAGTTCCTGCAGACGGTCCCGGGTGGAGACGGTGAAGATACCCTGCTCGATGGCGGCCATGATGTTGGCAAGAGATCGCTCTGTATCCTTCAGCTGGGATTCCAGCAAAGGAATATCTGTGGCGGTGGTGCCGGAGAGCTGATTGAGATAGGATACATGGGCCAGGGCGGCAATGCCTTCCGGGCAGAGGCAATGAAACTTCAGGGCTGCGGTGATATCCTGCTCCACGTCATCCTGCCGGAGATTCTTCAGGCCGCAGCCAGTGGCGTGGCCCTTGCAGCGGTAATAGCGGTGGAGCTGGCCGGAGTGGCTGGTGCCGGAAACACCTACCAAGGGGCTTTCACACTGGCCGCAGTAGAGTTTGCCGGTGAGCATATAGTATCCATCCTCCTGCCGACGGGATAGGGGAGCACCGGATCCGCTTGCACGGCGGGGGTTTTTCTTTTGGGTCACACGATGCTGGACAGCATCGAATTCCGCTTGGGTCACTATGGCGGGGATGCCGCCGGGAATGCGGATATCCTGATAAATATACAGGCCGGTATAACGGGGATTGGACAGGATTTGGTTGAAGGATGATTTGTTGAAGGCGGCTCCCTTTTTTGTTCGAACACCACGACGGTTGAAATCCTCCACGATGGCGATCAGGGTCTCTCCATCAGCGACCCGATGGAAGATCTCCCGAACCAGCTGCGCTTCCTGGGGGGCAATGGCGTAGCGTCCGTCAGGGCCTTTGCAGTAGCCCAAAGGCAGGGCACCATTGACCATGCACTTGCGGGCGTTATCCTCATGGCCCCGGCGGACTTTGCGGGCCAGCTCCTTGCTGTAATACTCGGCATAGCCTTCCAGCAGGGATTCCAGAATAACACCGGTGGGATCATCGGTGATCTGCTCCATGGCAGACAGAACCTTGACACCGCAGTTGCGGAGCTGGCGTTTATAGACGGCAGAATCATAGCGGTCGCGGGAGAAGCGATCCAGGGTATATACAATGACATACTGCCAGCCGGAGTCCTTGGCATCGGCGATCATCTGCTGAAAGGCTGGCCTACGGTCGTTGGTGCCGGTGGTGGCCCGGTCGGAGTAGATATCCAGCACTGTGATCCCGCTGCGGCGGGCAAAATCCTGACAGGCATTTACCTGCTGGTCGATGGATACATCCCGCTGGGAATGGCTGGAATAGCGGGCATAGATGACGGCATTGGGCATGGGGGATGCCTCCTTTCTGGGGGAAATATATTTTTAGCAGAAGCAGAGGCAGGCTATCTTTTGGAATTGCCAATGATATCGATCAGTGCTTCCTGGACCGATTTTTGATGTCTCCACTGATAGGCTGCATTTCGTTTTCCGTCGCGGGAATCTGAATAGCCTTCCTGATAGCCTTCGTAGTAGGCTTCTTCCAGGGCGGCCTCTGGATCCTGGTCACCATAGCAGCTCTGATAATCCTGAATCCCTTGGTCATATCCGCGAAAATATGCCTCGTCGATACTTGACTGGGGCATGGTTTGAACCGGCTGGGGTTCTGAGTGCGGTTTGAGGCAATATGTGACCGTGATGCACAGAAGCACGGTTACCAGGAGAAACAGGATCAGAAACAGTATGAAGGGACGTTTGTAGGATGCTTGGGGTTGCAAGGCAGAATCAAAATAAGCGGGTTCTGTGGTACGCATACAAGTTACCTCCTATGATCAAACACTCCTTTAGTTGGCTGTATCCCTCTGTCGGAGCACTGTTCCGGCAGAGGGATTTTTATTGTTGTATGTGTATGATTTGGTGATTATGGAGCGGGAGAGATAATCTTTCCACAGGTAATTAACTCCGATATGAGCTGATTCGGATGCTGAAGCCATGCTGCAACATCGCAGGCAATCACCAAACGCTTTTTGGTGCGGCTGATTGCGGTGTTCAGAAGATGACAACCTTCTTGCCGCTGGGAATCTGTGAAAAACGGTGCGGTAGTATCTGTAACACTAAAAATGACTGTATCCCACTCACAACCCTGTGAACGGTGAATGGTTAGAATATTATCGCGGTATTTCCGGGGAAGCGTTTTTTGCAGAAGCTGAACCTGGTTTCGATAGGGTGCAAGAATAGATACATCTTCAGGAGAGAATTCCTGTAAGTATCTTGCAATGGCGAAGGCTTCGGACTGGGAAGTTCGGCTTCGTGGACCGGAAGAGAAAGGGGCATCAATGATCAGTAGTTCAAAATTGGCACCTGTTCCGCTGAACTGCTTTGTGTATATGTATTTCCCGAGGATATTGGCGAGTGCCGGGGCGAAGCGGAATGATGTGTTTAGAGAAGAAAAAGAAACATTTGAGAAAGACGGTTCTTCCATGGCGCAATAACAGTGACGGTAAAGAGATTCAAAATCTCCATAGACCAGCTCAGAAAAATAGGAGATTGAAAGCGCAAAGAGACAAACAGGAGAGAGCGTTACCGGAATTTGATTCATTTCACAAACAGGCTGGAGCTGCTTATGATCCCCCAGAAAGGTGACAGGACAGCGACAAGAAAAAGCAACCATTCCTCTGGCAAGGGAGGTGTATCCAGCTTCGTCAAGAAAAACATGAGAAGGCGGTATCTTAACAATTTGATGATTCAGTGCGGATAAGTAACGGCACATAGAGTCAATTGTACCGGCTACGAGCAGAGCATTATCAAGCTGTATTAACTTTGCGTTTCTGCCAACATTGCTGATATCCCTTTGAAGTATATTTAATCTTTCCCTTAATGCCGGAATTGAAATTGGTGACAATTCGATTTCCAGACTTGAGAATTCCTGTTCATGGGTTTGGATAAAGGCTTGGAGAGAAGAAATGGAAAGCCGTAAATCAGAGCTTTCTGCGGTAGGCTGAAAAGCCTGATAAAAATCGGAATCCACGTTAGCGGCATCATAGATTTGATGGAGAATATCAGTGCAGGATGCGTTAATTTGATCAAGAGAAGATAAGTGCTTTTGGTGCTCAGCTTTGAGCAAATCCAGTTGATGCTTGCATTCTTCGGCCTGGGAAGATGCACATTCATATTCAGCTTGGTATGATTCTATTTTGAGAAGAAGTTCTTTTGTTTCTTGAATCAGTCGATTGCGTTTCTTTCGTCCAAATATAAAAGATCTGGTAGAATGTATGGTAGAATTGTTGTGTGAAATAACCTGGTTACAGGCTTCCATTTTGGAAAATGCAATATCTTTTGCGGTAACCGCAGAATCGTATTCCGATGCTGCGACTTGAATCAAGGAAGAACTATGAGAAATAGTGTCCTGAACGAGCTGGACATTCTTTTCTGCTTCTTCCAGTTTCCCGGAGAGTACAATGATTGTTGAAAGGGCAGAATGGTACTTTGATAGCAAGGCTTCTTTTGCGCAATAGCGCTCGTAAAGATGTGTTGCATGCTCTAATTCTGTAAGCACGAATCCCTCCTGTGCCTTTAAGCTATTGTAGGTATCCTCGACTGCTGTATCACCGATGGTTTCGGGGTATAAGGTTGCATATTTCTCTGAGGATGATCCGATCCGATATGCGTTGGTGAGTTCAATGCCTGCATCTTTCAGTACAGGAAGGACACCATAAAGCATTTGTTCTACAGCATTGTTTGTTGGAGCAAGAAGGATAACGCGTTGCTTGGCAAGTAGATAGCGGAGAATACAGTTTGCCAAAACTGCTCTGGTTTTTCCTGTACCCGGAGCACCATTGATGTAGGAAACAGGAGAAGAAAAAATGGTTTCAATTGCCTGAACCTGTTCTGATGAAAGGTTCTGTGTAAGAAATGAAGGAAGGGGATCAATTCTATCAGGTGCTTGCGGGGAAAAATCAAGATGATTGGTACGATAAAATATACCGAGATTTTGTATAAGGAACTTTAAGTCAAAGACCAGTTTTGTATCTTCTGGCTTTAATGGGTCAAAACCAGGTGGAGAAGGGCTGTCATCACGGATACGAACGCCGTAGGAGAATTGTGATAATTGGCGGACGGCTAGAATCGTGATGTCTTTACAAGGCCGTTCTTTTATGAAAACTCTCCATTCGTCACGCGGTTTTATTTTTTCAGCAATACAGAGGATATACTCGTTTGGAATGTCAAGGGGAGAAATGGAGCGAACATGAATAACCCTGCAGCCTGCAAATGGATCTTCTGTCTTCTCTTTTTCTTGCAAATACTTGTAATAGGCGGTACATGAGTTTGCGGCAAGTAATCTGAATTCTTCTGGTGTTATGGATGTTTGCGATGAATCACATGAGTAGCCATTCACGGAAAGATACCTCCTATCTATGCTTCCTTGGGAGAAGTCGGAGAGTTCTCCCCAATTAAGGAATCGTATTCGTGTTTCAGAATGCTCAGGACAGAGGCTTTTCCGCGATCATCGAGATGGCGGAATTTTTTGATGATGTCGATCTCGTCAGAGGTAATATCAGGAAGAAGAAGGCCGTGATGGAATTTATAAAGAATACGATCTTCCTCCTGAGATAGGGTGTTTGTTTCGGATCCATGAAGGGAACTGATCATCTGGGAGGATAGGGGCGATGTGGGACTGTGGGGAAGGGTGTCATCGACAGAAAAGAAAAAATTCGGCTGGACATCCAAGGCCCAGCACAGGTTTTGGATGGTATCCGGATCGGGCATATTCTGATCATTTTCCCAGTTGCTGATAGAATTGTGCTTGGCGTTTATTTTTGCGGCTAACTCTTTTTGAGTTAGCTGCTTTTCTTTTCGAGCCAATCTGAGCCGCTGCCCAAATGTCATACAGATCACCTTCCATTCATTATGTAAATTTAGATTATCACAATTTCAAAGCGTTGTAAAGAGAAATTTCGAAATTTTTGAAATATGTCTTGACATTTCGAAAATATCGAAATATAATGAAAATGAAATTTCAAATATTTCGAAATTAAAAAATGGGAGGTGAACGGCATGGAAGTCGGGCAGAAGATTCGGACTTTTTTGGCTGAGAGAAATATCAGCCAGATCGAGCTTTGTGCAAGGACAAATATTGCACCTGCAAAAATGAACCTTTCGCTCAATGGCAAGAGAAGGTTTACGTTTGGCGAATACCAGGCGATTTGCTGGGCGCTGGGTGTTGGTGTAGATGCATTTCTGGAACCCAGACCGTTGGATCATCAGGTAAGTGCATAAGAAAAGGGGCGAAGCAAGGAATGGAGCTTTTTATGCTGAGGGAGGATCAGCGGCATGCTATTTGCGATACGGGCGTTTTCAATGCAACGATCCGGGGGTACATGATCGCCGGAATGCAGGCGGCCGGATTCGACCGGAAGCAGATCAGGGATGCCATCCTGGGCCTGGGGTATGTTCTGGACACCATGACCGCGGCAGAGGCGGAAAAGGCGGGCTTTGCGGATGGGCCGACGGGATAGAAAGAAGGGACGGAGAACAGGATGCATGAGAACCCATACAATAACTTCCGGCTGGCCCAGCAGACGATGTACTTCGTCCGCAGGGTGAAGCAGAACTACCCGGAGCTATGGAAGCAGATCCAGGAGGAGGCGCGGGAAGCGGAGGCTATGAAAAAGGCAGCGGCGGAAGCGGCTGTGAAACTTTAAGAACAACAAGGAGGCAAGTATGGAAGAGGAATTCTACGAAAGCATGATGGATGGTGCGCTGGGAGCGGCCTTTGAGAAGGGGCTGATGGTGCGGCTGTATCTTGCCAACGGGGTACAGATGATGGGAACCATTGAGGGCTTCGACCCGGAGACCATTGGGATCCGTGTCAAGGAGCAGCTGCGGTATGTCTGCCGGAGCAGACTGAGCACGCTGGAGGTGCTGGAATGAAGTCCCTGGCGCGGGAGGCAGAGGTACAGATCCGGGTGAACAAGGCCCCGGGAAGGGATGAGACCCAAGTGGCGGTGGAAGCTGACTGCGCAGAGAGCTTCCTGGATGCCATCATGGTGCTGGTGGAGCGATTTGCCATGAGCCAGGGCCTGACCAATGAGATGGCCCTGGCACTGCTGGCCAGCCGGATGCTGTGCAAATAAGCTGTTTTCCGGGGCAGTGGTGGAATCCAAGACGGTTCGGAGGGAACAGAAATGACAGATCAAGCGTTTATGGCGGGGTTACAGAGGCATCTTTGGCGGAGTGAGCTGCAATACCGCATGGAAAAAGCACCGCATGGAAGCAACGTTGATTGGTTGATTCCGCACTGCGACAATGTGCGAAGTATTGCAAAATTTCTGCGGGAGCTGGGATTCAGGATCAAGGAAACCATTGATGAAACTGACACAGAAGGTACAAGATTCTGTTGGGTCATCACCACAAGCGGGCTGATTGTGTATGCAAACACTGCACATTCCAGGGGACTTGTGGCAATGTCACCGGAGGAACAGCAGCGCAGAGAAAGAAAGGCTGCTGGGAAGGGATGAGCCTTTTCCCAGGCGAATGGGAGGATATGCCGCCCCGGTGGCGGCAATCTGGGTGAGAGGTGCTTATGGAAGCACACCCACAGCACAGTGGGAGGCAGCCGGTTCGAATCCGGCCTCACCCTCCAGTGGGCAGACACCAGCAAACAGTCCTTTCTATGACAGCTCGGAAAGACGGCCCGCCGGGTTTGTTGTGTCCGGCGGTAATATGGGGCGGCGCAATGGGCGGCCTGCCAGAAGGCAGGAACAGGCCGGTTCGATCCCGACCCGTCCCACCATAAGAAAAAGGCATCCCCGCAGAAGCTGACTGCATGGATGCCGAAACGATAGAAAGAAGGTAACGATATGAATCAACAGGAATTTGCACAGTGCAGAGCATCGGCAGAGCTGTACCGCCGCTGCCGCCGGGAAAACGACCGGCTGCGGGAGGAGCTGGTGCAGAAGGAGGCACAGATCCGGGAGCTGATGCGAACGGTGGCCAAGCTGGAATCGGATCGGGAGGATGCCGGGGCCATCGGGCTTGTCCAGCTTAACCGGGCCAGAGTGAAGGCGGTGATGTGATGGCGGAAAAGCACCTGGAAGGATCGGCTCCCTGCAAGGGGTGCGCCGACCGATACCCTGCCTGCTCTGACCACTGCCGAAAGCCGGAGTTTCTGGCATGGCGCACCGAACAGGAGCGGATCCGGCAGGCTAA
>Ga0129314_1002355_pt1 | contig 10687 bp, 12 predicted proteins | sample O1111metagenome_FD_94431 | JGI IMG/M metagenome (GOLD analysis project Ga0129314, IMG submission 94431) | Orangutan individual fecal microbial communities from fecal samples from Wisconsin, USA - O1111 metagenome | ecosystem: Host-associated > Mammals > Digestive system > Large intestine > Fecal...
AGCTCAATATTGTGATCCGGCAGGGAAACCTTGTGGACAACGAACCGGCATTTCCGGTGTACAACACGCTGCAGGGCCCCGGTGCAGTGGCACCGTGGAGCAGCGCATATTTGAAAACCGAGCCGCTGTTTTTGACGAATCTGGGCGTGTATGCCGTGACTACAAGTGATATTTCGGGCGAAAAGTACAGTCAGAACCGCAGCTATTATCTGGACGGCAAGCTGCGCACAGAGCCCGGGCTGCAAAATGCCTTTGGGTTTGTGCATAACGAGCTGTACTGGCTGTGCATCAACGGCAGCGCGTATATCTTAGATGGTATGCAGCCGCTGAGCACCGACCGCAGCGCACCGTATTCCACCAGACAGTATGCAGGCTTTTACCGCACGAACCTGCCTGCCCGGGTGATGTGGGAAAAGGATGGACGGCTGTGGTTTGGCAGCGAAAACGGCAGGGTGTATCGCTTTTACGCCGACACGGCGGCCCCGGGCAGCTATAACGATGACGGCAAAGCCATTGATGCCTATTGGACGACCGGCTATATCTACGGCAGCGAGTTTGAACGAAACAAGATCTTTCGGCGCATCAGTGTGCTGGTGGACAGCCTTCCCGTGAGCAGTGTAGAGCTGCAGGCGCGGCGAAAGGGCGCATGGGAAACCGTGCGCCGGGAAAGTGCGGGCACACGCTATCGCTCGTGGATGCATACGGCGTGGAGCAAGTGGACATGGCGCACGGACGAAACGCCCAAAACGCTGGTGACCAAGGCTAAAATCAAAAAAGCCGACAAGGCGCAGTATCGCTTTCGCAATGCAGAGCTGAACGAGCCCTTCGGCATTTTGCAGTATGCCTGCGAATACACCACCGGCAGCTATTATAAGGGGTGAGAACATGGCAATACAGGAACAGATCAGCAAGCTGGAAGCGGGCAGCGCCAGTTATGCGGAGAAAACCACCGTGGTGGGCCAGCCGGATGTGCCGGGGCTTTCCACGCGGGAAATGCAGGAAAGCGTGGAGTATATGCCGCGAAACCTGCTGCTGCCCAAGCTGAATGAGGTGGTGGGCGCTGTGAATCAGTGCTACACCAAGGCAGAGACCGACAAGGCCATTGGCGATAAAATGACCGAGATCGGCGCGGGCGATATGGTAAAGGCTGTGTATGACCCGGACAATGCAGGACTGAGCTTTACGGATCTGCGCACGGTGATGAGCAATGTGACAACGCTGCAAACAAATGCCGACAAGCTGAAATACGTTATTTTAAAGCTGGAGGCGGATGGGTGGAGCGATACAGCACCGTATACCCAGACTGTGAGCATCTCCGGCATGACGGAGGACTGGGTGCCGGGCGTGCCGAGCTTTATACCGTTTTTTAATTCTGATGGCTCTGTGAATACGACAGACACTGTGATTGGGCTGGAGCACGCGGCGTGCGTTAAGATTTTGATAAGCAGCAGCGGCACACTGACAGCAGTGTGCCCAGAGGAAAAGCCGACTTGGAACTTTTCGCTGCGGGTGCCCGGTATGGTGGAAAGGAGCTGATGGCATGGCAATAACAGCAATTACGGGAGCCGGAGCAGGTAAGCTGAAGCTTACGGAAACCTTAAAAAATGCGAACAGCTATAATTGGGGCGGTACAACCGTGACGACCGGCGCGAAGCATAAATATGTGCTGGGGGTTATCAATTATCAGCAGTTCAATGATGGCGGCGGCCGCAGCCATCCGATGAAAATATCGTTTTCGGCCGGTGAAGAGGTAGTGGCAAATCAAAAGCTTGAGGACGGAAGTACGACCAATATGGCGCAGATCAGTTTGTTCAGAAATGTGCCCGCCGGTACCGAAATATCGTTTCAGAAAAGCACTGCGTATGTGATCAATATGTATTTTCAGGCTTATTGCTTTGACTGAGGAGGGGAAAGCGCTTGAAATATTACAGCGAAACCGGCGAGCTTTTGCCCGCCGAGGAAATTGACATGGAAAAAGGCTATCTGGTTGACCGGGAAACCGTACACCGCGAGGCAGAGCACCACACGGCCAGCAAAACGCTGCCGGGCGGCGTGGTGTTGACTTGGCAGCAGATGGACAAGCCCGCCGGCACCGAGGTGATCAGCCAGACTTATATCAAGTACGCCGATCACCCCACCCGAGAGGACGAGATCGAGACGGCACTCACCGAGCTGGCGGGCCTTGTGGCAGAAAATCTGACCCGGCTGGATGAGCAGGAAGCCGCGCTGGTGGATGTGGCTGCGGTGGCAGCCGGAAAGGAGTAAGCGATGGCAAGAATTTATGTGCGGCGCATCAAGGCGGGACTGATGACGCTGGAGGAGGTGCCTGTTCTGTGGAGCGAGCAGGTGCAGCAGCTGATGCAGGTGGGGGGTAAGCCATGACGGGCATCGATGTGAGCAAACACCAAGGCGTGATCGATTGGAGCAAGGTGAAAACGGATTTTGTCATTCTTCGTGCCGGTTTCGGCAGGTATTCGGCAGACCCGCAGTTTGAGCGCAACTACGCGGGCGCAAAGGCGGCTGGAATTCCGGTGGGGGCGTATTGGTATTCGTATGCAAAAAGTGCGGAGGAAGCGCGAGAGGAAGCAAAAGCCTGCCTGCAGGTGCTGAAAGGGAAGCGGTTTGAATTCCCCATCTATTTTGACATTGAGGACAGCACGCAGGGGAACTTGGGCAAAACCGTGCTGACCGCCATGTGCGAGGCATTCTGCGACACGCTGGAAAAGGCAGGCTATTTTGCGGGAGTATACGCCAGCACCTACTGGTTTACCAGCAAGATCGATCATGCACGCCTTGCGGGAAAATACACCATCTGGCTGGCCGATTACCGCGCGGGCTATAACAAAACCCTCAAGCGGGATATGCACCAGTATACCAGCAATGGCCATGTGGATGGGATTTCCGGGCGCGTGGATAGAAATACCTGCACCCGGGATTTTCCCGCTATTATCAAGAAGGCCGGTCTGAACGGCTTTGGCAAGGCGGACAAGCCCCTTGCAGGCGAAAACGGCGCACAGGCTGCCAGCTATACCCGCGAGATCGGTCCGGCTGCGCGTGAGGATTGGGCCCGGCTTGCGGACAAGGCGGAGGCACTGGGACTGCGCGTGAATGCAAAGCTGACCATCGGACCCATGTCCGATGGTGACGATGCGGCTATCCAGGCGCTGGCGGCGGAGCTGGGGTTAGAATGTATATGAAAACGGGAGGAAAAAATGAGCAAATTTGAAACGGTATTCAACCTGTGCGGCAGTGCTGCTGCGGCATTCTTTTGTGCGGCATTCGGCGGCTGGGATGTGTGGCTGCGCGCGCTGCTGATCGTGATCGTGATCGATTATATCACCGGTGTGGTGGGCGCTGTGGTGCAGGGAGATCTGGACAGCTGCGTGGGCTATAAGGGCATCTGCAAAAAGATGATGATGCTTTGCGTGGTGGCAATGGCGGTGCAGGCCGATAATGTGATCGGCACCGGTGCGGTGCTGCGCGGCATGGCCGTGGGCTTTTATCTGGCCAATGACTCGCTGAGCATTCTGGAGAATGCGGCAAGGATCGGCGTGCCGGTGCCGCAGGGGCTTGTGAATAAGCTGGAACAGATGAAGGATACAGGAAAGAAGGCGTAAAGCATGGCACAAAAATGGAACACCGTAAAAGATAAAAACGGAAATACTTTTGTGAAAACCGGCAGCAATTACTGGCCTGTGCTGGGAAAGGGTAACGGGCTTTCTTATGCCGGTGAAAGCACGGCTGCAGCACCGAAGCCGGCCAAAGCGACCGCTGCTGGCGGCACACAGGCTGCTGCCCCGGCACCGCCGACCGCAGCGGCAGCCCCGGCGGCTTCGGACGCTTATGAGCGGCTGATGCAGGTGTATGGTGCGGCACTGGATGCCCAGCGCGCACAGCGGCGAGCAGCCTATGAGGCAGCCGTGCATGAACAGCAGCAGCTGTATGAACAGAACGCGGCCAAGGTGAACGGCGCTGCCGACAAGGCGCTGCGGGAGGCATACATCAATAAAATGCAGACCCAGCGCACCCTTGGCCAGCAGATGGCTGCACAGGGGTTGAACGGTGGCTACAGCGAAACCACAGCAGCGGGCGTGCAGAACAACTACGGCAACGCCAGAAACGAACTGGAAACCGAGCGAAGCAGCCAGCTGAACGATTTGAACATTACGCTGCAGAATAACATTGCTGCCGCCAGAAAAATTCTGGATTCCGGCAATGCAGGCGACTATCGGCAGTATCTGACCGATGTTGCCAAGCTGATCGCGGCCAACCCGACCCAAAGCCTGAGCGTGGAACAGGGTGGTGCGGGCAGTACAGGCAGCGGCAAGGGGCTGTATGAGCTGTATCAGGAAATGCTGAACAGCGGTATGAGCACAGCCGAGGCCATGCAGGTGCTGAACCGATCCGGGGCGGATATCCGGCAGCTGTTTGCCTGAAAAATAGAATCAAAAATAGCGCCGCTTTGTAAAACACGATGCTTTGTGTTTTGCAGGGCGGCGCTGCTTGTATAGGGATGCATAAGATTCATTGTTATTTAACTTGTTGGGGCAAAGCAAATGGTATACTTATATGATATCGAGTAAAAGCTGACAGCAAAAAAAGGAGAACAGTGATCGATGAATTTTGACTGGACGGTTTTGCAGGCGATCCGCGAGTTTATGACCTGCCCGTTTTTGGATTTTCTGATGCCCAAAATCACCATGCTGGGCAACAGCGGTGCCATTTGGCTGTTGACGGCAGTCGGCTTGCTGTGTACAAAAAAATACCGAAAACAGGGGGCATTTCTGCTGATGGGACTATTGGTGGGGGCAATTGTGGGAAATGTGTTTTTGAAAAATATGGTTGCCCGCCCGCGCCCGTGCTGGCTTGACCCAAGCGTGCAGCTGCTGATCGCGGTGCCGAAGGATTACTCGTTTCCGTCCGGCCACACATTGGCATCGGTGATCAGCGCAACCATTTTAACTGCCATGAAGGTGAAATTCGGGGCGGCTGCCGTTTGGCTGGCAGCATTGATCGGATTTTCGCGGCTGTATCTGTATGTGCATTTTCCGAGCGATGTTTTAACGGCGGCGGTTTTGGGCCTTGGTATTGGGCTGCTGGTGGTTCGCTGGGGCGGCAGGGCAGAAAAGCTGCTGTGCGGGCATTGGCCAAAAACAAAATCGTTGTGAGAAATCAGAAAAGGCGTAAAAACTACCCTCAAGGCGTTTTTTGGAATGCCTTGGGGGTTTTGAATATGGTGGTTCTGGGAAATCAAAAAGAGCTGCTGAACTTTCGCTCAGCAGCTCTTTTTGTTGTCTGAGTGTGACAAAAGAGATACCCTGTTCTTCTACTCTTTTGACTTCAGAATTCTTGATACATCAGTAACTTGCCGTTTTTCGTTCTTTATTCAGCCTTTCGATTTCTTATTGCTTTTGTGGAATTTCAATTTTCTGAAGTTCATGTGTCATTGGTTCTTGCCTCAAAAACCAATCTGCAATGTCATGTACATTCTCTATATCTACAACACGCCTTCTTACATAGTATTATATTCTTTTCTATTAGAACTGTAGGAAACAAACTATAAATTTTCCTATTAACTTCTAAACACATTTATATTTTTCGGGTTTTCGTATATAAAATCTTCAATAGCTTGTCCTTTGGGAATGGTCAATCCCAGATGCTTTGAGTAATCCCGATTTCGCTTTCTGGGTTCAATTACATCAAACATAAGCGCAGTAAAATTGCGTTCTTGTTTCCAAAGTACTGAAACATGGCTATCATCAACAGATTTTAATGCAGTATTGTAAAAGTATACTAAGAATTCCAAACAAATATCTCTATACCCCTGATATGCAGATGGCTTATCATGCCCAAAGTAATCTCCCTTGATAACATTGGGAAAATAAAATCTTCCGATTTCTGTCAGTGCAGATAGTCTGGAAAGCATTTCCATTTTCTGTGGCTGAAATTCATCAGAAAAGAATTCTTGACTTTCCATAGAATGGATAATCCGTATCATAATTTCTACCACAGAAGTATACCATTGCAAAAGCTCTTTTCTATAATTTTCTGTCAATTCATACTTTTTCGTACTTGTTACAATTTTATATATTCCACCAATGACAGGAATAAGTACAGTTACTACAATTCCAATGATTGCAATTATTGAATCTGTGCTAAGAGAAAGGCTTACGATTTCATTTTTCATCTAGAAGCTTCTCCGAATTCTGTAATAATGTCACATCTGTACTTGCTTCCAGCATCTCCGTCACAACATGATTCAACTCTGCTGCGCCTTTGCTGGTGATTGCAGGCCGTCCCGTCTGCTGTTCAATTTGCTTCCGCGCTTCACCTGCAATCGAACCGCCACGGCGCGCCACATCGCGGTTTTGCTGTAAGCCTTCCGGCTGCTCAGTCTGGGAGATTTCTTTTGTGGATACTTCTGCCAGCATATTCAGCACCAATTCCAAGGTACTCATATTATCCCTCAGGCTTTCCTTTTTCAGCCCTTTCAGGTTCTTATACTGCCGGGTACTCATACCACTCCACGCGCGGGTGATTTCGTCGGTCAAAATCGCATACTCCGCGTTTTTCTCGATGCCGCGATCCTTCCATTCATCAGTCAATTCCTTGCGGGCCGAAATTGCCTGCAAACGCTGATTGATCCATTCCCGCGTGTACCCTTTTCGCTCATAGGTGGAAACCAGTCGTTCCGCAATGCGTTCCGGGTCCAGCGTTTCCTCTATGCGCTCCCGCCCAACCTGCGCAAGCCACAATTTCATGGGTTCCGCCTTGGGGGATGGGATGGACTGGATGATGCGAAACAGCTGCTGTGTGTTGGCTACGTCTGTTTTGTAGCGTTTGCCGTCCTTGGGGGATTTCAATTTCAGTTGGTTACAATCTGTTACCAACTGACTGCCCTCGTCTTTCAGCCTCTTTTTGGTAACTTTCCAGTAGTTACGTGCCGTGTCATAGTCCTTTGCATCAGTCAGCACGGATACCACATCCACAACAGAGAAATACCATTCTTCGTTTTCCTCGTCCCACGCGGTACGAATCGCCTGATCTTCAAAAAGCTGAAGCTGTTCGTTTTCATTCATTATAAGGTCACCCGATTTCCAAGAGATTTCCTATTAATAGGATAGCAAATTTCACACGGATTAGCAAGAAAAACTCTCCATGTTTTTAACTCAAACCAAGCATCTTACATTTTATGTTTCCGTCTTTGTACATCTTCAAATATTTCTTTTGATACAATCGGCTCATGCGCATTTTCCACCAGAAACATACTCTGCTCACCACAATTTTTCTTTTGTTTTCCGGTCAGGAAATCCGGGGTGCAGGTCTTTTGCAGTAAAAGGTTTCCCATATATTTTTCATTGCTTAGCATACGGTCTATTGTGGATGTGCTCCACTCAGATTTTCCGGTGACAGTCTTTATGCCATTTTCCTCCAGATACCGTTTAATCTTGCGCACACCATAACCCGCCAAATACAACGAGAATATCTTCCGTACAATTTCAGCCTCTTCCGGTACAACTACCAGTCTACCGCCTTTATCCTTAGTATAGCCTAAAAAGCGGGCATGGTTTAACACAGCTTTGCCACTGCGCATACGTTGGCGAATGCCAAACTTGATGTTCTCACTTTTCGCGGCACTTTCTTCCTGTGCTGCCGCAAGTAAAATTGATAGCAACACTTCATTGACTTCCATTGTATTGATTTGTTCTACATCGGATAACATTGCAACATTCATTTTTTTCGGTCTCCTTATCGTGGATAATGTTTCTACTGTATTTCTTCCAAACCGACTTAATGACTTAACCAGAATCAAGTCAAATCTGTGTTTTTGGGCATCCTTTAGCATTTCAATGTATCCATCACGCCCTTCTCTCCGTGTTCCTGACCCAACATCCTTATAAATTTTATAAAGTTTCCAATCAGCATTTTCGCTTACCAATTTTTCAAAATATATTTCCTGTATTTCAAGGCTTCGCAACTGCTCCGGTGTGTTTTTACTCACTCTGCAATATATAGCCACTTTTAGAATTTTGTTCTTGGATTTCTTGCTGCCTTCAATCCTTGGTAAAATTATGTGTATCTTTTTCTGCAAAAAAATTCCCCCATGTTAACTATAACATGGGGGAAAGCACTGTACAAAGCAAAAAATAAAAGCTACATTCAAAGTAAAATTGAATGTAGCTTTTAACATGGTGGGCGCGGGTGGATTCGAACCACCGAAGCGTTACGCAGCAGATTTACAGTCTGTCCCCATTGGCCACTCGGGAACACGCCCATATTTTGTTGTTGTGGCTGTGTGAGAAGCTTCGTTCCTCACAGCGCTTGTTTATTATAGCAGGGCAAAATGAGAAATGCAAGCCTTTTTTTGAATTTTTTTAAAGTTTTTTTCAAAGAAAAGGAAAAAGCAATCGGAGTGTGAAGAAAAGCTCGATAAAAAGATGAAAAACAAAGAGGGGCTGGGCCGCGCGTGGTGCCGTGCCGGTGGCATTTATGCAGAAAGATGGGGGCAAAGCGATAGCTTTTTGTATATTTCGGGTAGAAAAAAGAGCCGTTCCCTTGGGGAGGGAAACGGCCCTTTGAGCCAGAGTGCTGCCGATACCGTGCGGTGCAGCCGGAAATAAAGCGGTGAGAACCTTTTTATATACTATATAAAGCCCCTTACAGGCCAAACAGCGGATCGCCCGCTGCCACGGGCCAATGCTCGGGCGGAACAACGGGGGTGCCGGTGTATTCGGGAAGCACTACAGAGATCAATGTGCAGCAATCGTTTTTGCGAATGCGCTCCAGATCAAAGGACAAAAGCAGATCGCCCTTTTTGATATGCTCGCCGATCTTTACCTTGGGGAAGAAGCAGCATTCCTTGAGATACACCGTATTGATGCCCACGTGAATGAGCACCTGCGTGCCGTCCGGTGCCTGCAGGCCGATGGCGTGCCCATCCTGCGCAACGCTGCGTACCTGACAGTCAAACGGGGCGTAAAGTTTATCGTCCACAGGGTCAATGGCGCAGCCCGGGCCCAGCATCTGCTGGCTGAACACGGAATCCGGCACCTTGGAAAGCGGCACGATCTGCCCCTGCGCGGGGGCGTATACCATGCGCTTGCCGCGGAAGGAACGGCCGCCGGTGCGGCTTTTCTGAATGTGCAGAATCACTGTGACGGCAAAGGTGACACTGGCCGAAACAAGGCAGCCGAGGCAGGCGTTTGCGAAATTGTGCATGGCGGGGTCTAAATGGCCGGGCAGCATCAAAAGGCCGGGTGAACCGAACACATAGCGGCGCACACCCTTTAAGCCCAAAAACAAGCCGCCTGCACCGCCGCCGATCAGGGCAGCGCGCATGGGGTATTTTAAGCGAAGATTACAGCCGAACATAGCGGGCTCGGTGATGCCGAACAGCGCTGTAATGCCCGAGCGCAGGCTGCGCTTGCGCCAGGCACCGCCCGCACACAGGGCCACAGCCAAAGCGGCAGCGCCCTGCGCCACATTGGCGGCCATCATGCCGGGACCCACCAAGGAGTCCCACCCAAAGTGGCTTAGGCTGGCAATGCCCAGTGCCACAAAAATGTAGTGCTTGCCGCTCATCACCAAAAGCGGGTTGCAGATGCCTAAAATCAGCCCAAACAGCCAGCCGGCGTGGGTGCTGAGCCAAAGCAGGAACTCTTCCAGAAATGCGGAAACAAAGCCTGCTGCCGGGGCCAGCACAAACAGGGCGGGAATGGCGCCGAACAAAAAGGTGAGCAGCGGCACCAAGAAAAATTTAAGGGTCTGCGGGCTGTATTTTTCGGCCTGACGGCCCACCACGCTGATGAACCAAACCACCACGATGACAGGCAGAATGTTTTGCGGAGAGCCCACGCTGCTGATCATTTTTGAGGCGGTTGAGCCGTGCGGCAGGCCCAGCATATAGGCATCGGCCAGCCCGGGGGTGACAAGCGCGCAGGCGGCCATAAACGAAACGCCCATTTCGGCGTGAAAGCGCCGGGCTGCAGTGTAGGCAAATAAGATGGGCAAAAAGCGGAAGGGCAGGTTGGAAAGACCAAACAGCACCTGATAATAGGGCCGCCATGCGGCAGTGAGCCCCAGCGCATTGAGCAGCATCAGCAAAGCGCGCAGGCTGCCCGCTGCCGTGAGCGCAGGCACCACCGGCACAATAATGGCGGCCAAGGTGCTGATGAACACACGCTGCGCGGAACGCCAGAGAGGCACCTTGCGTTTTTCCTGTGTGTCAGAGGGGGAAAAATCGGGGGCATCGGTTTCGGCATCGCAGGCGGCCACGGCATCAAAGCCGGGCAGCGCAAGCAGCGCGGAAAAAACATTCACGACATCGGGGCCGATGACGATTTGATACTGGCCATCGGCACGCACTACATCCAAAACGCCTGGTACGGCGCGAATGGCATTGTCGTTGGCAAGCTCGGCAGTGCGCAGCACAAGGCGAAGCCGTGTGGCGCAGTGCTGCGCCGAGATAATGTTTTTTACTCCGCCCACAGCGCCGAGAATGGTGATCGCGGCCTGTTTGTGATCCATAATAACTCCTGTTCCTTGTTCTGATCCGGCCAATACCGCATTGCAAAATGCGCCGGAAGTGCTTTTGTAAAACACAGATACTTTCTTATAACTACCATTATAAACGAAATGCCAAAAAAATCAGCAAATTCCAAGAAAAAAGCAGCGTTTACTATGCCAA
>Ga0129314_1002358_pt1 | contig 10678 bp, 10 predicted proteins | sample O1111metagenome_FD_94431 | JGI IMG/M metagenome (GOLD analysis project Ga0129314, IMG submission 94431) | Orangutan individual fecal microbial communities from fecal samples from Wisconsin, USA - O1111 metagenome | ecosystem: Host-associated > Mammals > Digestive system > Large intestine > Fecal...
GTATAGGTGTGGGATCCATTCAATGGTACCTGACGAAAAAATCCGGTTCTGTCTGGCCGGCAGCATTTCTTCATGCGGTCAACAATGCCTACATAAGCGGTTCGTTTCTCATGACAGCGGCAAAGGATGCGGGCGGAGTTTTAGACAACGGCAACCGGCTTGCAGAAATGACGGTACTTATGCTGCCATCCATGCTGGTGGGCGTTGTGTGCATGATTGGGATGAGAAAGAAAAAAGAGAGGTGAAAAAAACGGCATAGTCTAGTTAACAGCAGACTATGCCGTTGTATTATTCACAGCAACGTTTGCTTAAAACTTCAGGAAGGTGCTTAACAATCCGCGTCCTAAGGAGGCGCCTACGTTTCCGCCTAACTTTTTGCCGAATTTGCCACCGACAGAGGAACCGAGGGAGTTGCCAAGTTCCCTGCCAATGGTACCGGCAGCCGAGCTGGCTACGCTTTTTACTGCTCTGTTGCGAGCAGCGGTCTGTTTCTGGGCTGCTTTTTCGGCCGCTTTCTGTGCGGCAAGAGCCTGTCTTTCGGCGGCCTTCTGTTCTGCAAGAGCCTGCTTTTCGGCGGCTTTCTGTTCTGCAAGAGCCTGCTTTTCGGCGGCTTTCTGCTCCGCCAATGCCTGCTTTTCAGCAGCTTTCTTTGCAGCAGCTTCTTCAGCCGCTTTCTGGGCAGCCTCCGCATCGGCGGCGGACTGTCTCTGCAGAAATTCATAAGCGGAATCTCGGTCAAAGAAATCCTTATAACGGATGTATAAAAGATTGTCTGTAATTTCTTTCTGGCGTTCACTGTCATCCAAAGCGCCCATTTTACTCTGGGGAGGCAAAATCTGACAGCGTTCTACTATGGTAGGAACACCACCTTCGTCCAGAACGGAAACAAGTGCCTCTCCGATGCCCAATTCCAACAGGGTATCATAGGTGTTAAAGGCGGGATTTTCACGGAAGGACTGAGCTGCAGCCTTGGCGCCCTTCTGCTCTGCGGGGGTATATGCATGAAGAGCATGCTGGATTTTGTTGCCAAGCTGGCTTAACACACCGCCGGGAATATCCTTGGGATTCTGGGTAACGAAGTAAATGCCGACGCCCTTTGAGCGGATTAATTTTACCACCTGCTCAATCTTGGTGAGCAGTGCCTTGGAGGCAGAATCGAAAAGCATATGGGCCTCATCGAAGAAGAACACCATTTTAGGCTTTTCCAGATCGCCTGCTTCCGGCAGGAGTTCAAACAGCTCGGAGAGCATCCACAGCAGGAAGGTAGCGTACATGGTGGGATTGTTAATCAATCTTTGGCAATCCAGTATCTGGATGCAGCCCTTTCCGTCACAGTCTCTGGAGAACCAGTCGGCAATATTCAGGGCGGGTTCGCCGAAGAACTGTTCTCCGCCTTCTCCTTCAAGTGCTACCACGGAACGGATAATGGCGGCTAAGCTGGCAGAAGACATGTTGCCGTACTGCATGCTGTATTCCTTGGCATTTTCACTGACATACTGCAGCATGGCGCGCAGGTCCTTGGTGTCGATTAAGAGCAGTCCTTCATCATCGGCAATCTTAAAGATGATGGATAAAATATCGGACTGGGTATCGTTCAGGTCTAAAATACGGCTGAGCAGCAGGGGACCCATTTCCGAAACAGTCGTTCTTAAGGGCATGCCTTTTTCTCCGTATACATCCCAGAAATTGACCGGATATTTCTGAAAGGAAAAGCCTTCTTTATCAAGTCCCATTTTAGCGGCACGTTCCGCTACGGAGCCGTTTGCTTCACCCTGACGGCACATGGCGGCGAGGTCGCCCTTTACATCGGCTAAAAATACAGGTACGCCGCAATCGCTGAAAGACTCGGCAAGCACTTTTAAGGTCACTGTTTTACCGGTACCGGTTGCACCGGCAATAAGTCCATGGCGGTTTGCCATTTTCGGGTAGATGTACACTTTTTTATCACCGGCACATCCCACCCAGATTTTTTTATCCTGATACATAAATTTCCCTCCCGGATAGGTCTGTTATTTTTTACACATACCTTTATTTTACAATGCCGGTTCCTAAATTACAAGTCAGTGGGAAATCTAAAAAAGTAATTTAAATTTTAAAAGAAATCTTTACACAAAATAGTATTTTCTGTTATAATGAGTTCTGCAAAATAAAAAATAATAGATGTAAATCCAGCAAATGCGTGTAATCTATAGGAAACTATGGGTTGCACGTTTTTTTGTTGTAATAACGAGGGAAGAGAGAAGGAATATTTTAAGCCTTCGGGTGAAACACAAAGTCTGTGCATCAGCACCATCCGTATTATTTCGTTAAGCTTTGTATTTGCCGGATGCAATATTGCTTTTCAGGGAGTGTTCCAGGCGCTGGACAGCGGTCTGCCGTCCCTGATTGTTTCTGTATGCAGACAGTTTTTATTTGTAGTGCCGGTAGCTTATGGGTTTACCATGCTTGTGCTGCACGGTAACGGTGTACCGTCCTATATTATCTGGTTTACCTTTTTGATTGCGGAAGGGGGTTCGACAATCATAGCCCTGGTTTTCTATAAAAGGGTTTCCTCACGCCGCCTTCCGTGAAGACGGTAGTCGGAGGGAGTCATGCCGGTCTTTTTCTTAAAGGTACCGGAAAAATAGCTTTGGCTGGGAAAGGCTAAAATAGCGGCTATTTCCGCGGAAGAATACGAGGAAAACAGCAACATGTTCCTGGCAGTATTGATTTTCTGTTCACAGATATAGGAACTGATACTCTGACCGGTTTCTTTCTGAAACAGCCGTGACAGGTAAGAAGGGCTTAAACCGGCTATTTCTGACAACTGTGTCAGAGTAATGCGGGTGTGCAGATGGTCGTAGATATAATCGATACATTTTACTACTGGCTGTGAGCAGACGTTCTGTTTTATGAGCTCCTTCATGCGTCGGGTGTAGTCCAGACACAGAGGGGTATGGAGGGAAGCAATTTCCTCCGGGGTATGGCATCTGTCCGCAGCAGAGATGTAATAATCACTTAAATTATAGGCCACATGCAGATCCATGCCGGCGTTGATACAATAACGGGCAATAACGGCAGCGGTAATGGCAAAATGGTACTTTACATTCTGGACCGGATTTGCAGACAGGGTACCCCAGCCTTCTTTTTTAGCAAGAAAGCTTTCTTTTGTCATTTCTTTTATCTTTTTCAGGTTACCGGATACGACGGCCTGATAAAATTCCAGCTCCGGATTATAGGGCGCTCTCACAAAGCGCTCTTCTCTTTGCACAAAATCCCGGTAGGCAAGAGCCTGTCCGGAGGTGTCTGACCGGAAAATACTCATTTTAGATTTCCTCCCTGTAAAAAAATGTAAGGAACAGAACGACTTTTATCAAGTATATGATAGCATAAAAACATAAATAAAAGCAATAAAACGATATTCATTTCATAGAATTTCAGACATACTTAAAACAGAAATGAAAGAGTCACCGGATTTGTATAGGGAAGATACAAATCCAAAACAGGGATTGCAAGGAGGAAAATCAGGATGAACTTAAAACGTGGAATTAACTTAGGCGGATATTTATCACAGTGTGATTACAGTAAAGAACATCTGGCATCTTTTATCCATAAAGAGGATCTGGACAGAATTGCGGAAATGGGTTTTGACCATGTCCGGGTGCCGGTCGATTACAATATTCTGGAAACGGAAGATGGAACTCCCATCGAAAGCGGCTATGAATTACTTGACCGGGTAACAGACTGGTGCAGGGAAAACAAGCTGAATATGATTTTGGATATGCATAAAGTTTACGGCTATGATTTTAACGATGCAGGTACCATGGAAAACAGTCTGTTTAGGAGCCCTGCGCTGATGGACCGTTTTCTTGCGCTGTGGAGAAGGCTTGCAAAACGCTACGGAAATAAAGATTTCATGGCTTTTGAGCTTTTGAATGAAATTGTGGAGGAGGATGTGGCAGAAGCCTGGAATGATTTAATCATCCGTGCGGTGAGAGAAATCCGCCGGTATGCACCCACAACTCCGATTATCTACGGCGGCATCCAGTGGAACAGCGCCAGAACCGTCAGATTTTTAAGAAAACCGGAAGATGAAAATATTATTTTTACCTTCCATTTCTATGAGCCGCTTCTGTTTACCCATCAGAAAGCATACTGGGTGGCGGCAATGGACCCCAATAAGGAAATTTCCTATCCGGCAACCATGGAATATTACAGGGAAAATTCCAAAGTGCTGGGATATCAGGGAAATGTAGCAGTCAATGCACATTCCGGTGAGATGGGACCCAAATTCATGGAAGAGCTGATTGCGGATGCCGTAGATGCGGCAAAAAAAGCAGGCGTACCTTTATATTGCGGTGAATTTGGAGTCATCGACAGAGCACCGGTTATGGATACGCTTCGCTGGTTCAGGGATGCGAATGAGGTATTCCGCAAATTTGACGTCGGATTTGCGGCATGGACTTATAAGGAAATGGATTTTGGTATTACCGGGGAACATTATAAACCGATTTTACAGGAACTCATAAATATCTGGAACCGATAAAACAGTATAACCACGGGAGGGTACGGAATGAAAAGAAAAACAGCAAAATGGCTGACGGCTGTTCTGGCATTTACAATGGTAATGACAGCGGGCTGCGGCAAGGAAAAGGGAGCAGAGAAACAGACAGAGAATACGGAGACCGTACAGGAAACGGTAATCCGGGAAACAGAACCGGTGCAGGGAAATGACCTTGACATGACGGGGTACAACCTGGTTTGGGAGGATGATTTTGAAGACGGAATTTCAGAGGATGACTGGAATTATGAGCTTCATGAACCGGGCTGGGTGAACAATGAACTGCAGTCCTATGTGAAATCGGAAGAAAATGTGTATACAAAGGACGGAAAGCTTGTCATAAAGCCGGTGGAAACGAAGGATGAGAACGGTAACACTGCCTACACATCCGGACGTGTGAATACCCAGGGCAAGCATGATTTTACTTACGGTCTCTTTGAAGCAAGCATTAAAATGCCGAAAGGTCAGGGCTTTTTACCGGCATTCTGGATGATGCCCACGGATGAAAATTTATACGGTCAGTGGCCGAGATGCGGGGAAATTGATATTGCAGAAGTGTTGGGTAATGATACGGGAACCACCTACGGAACCATCCACTATGGAAACCCGCACAAAGAAAGCCAGGGCAGCTATGTACTTTCCGAGGGGGATTTCGCAGAAGAGTTCCATACCTATGCCTGTGAATGGAACCCGGGGGAAATCAAGTGGTATGTGGATGGCAATCTGATACATACAGCAAATGACTGGTACTCAGCAACGGAGGGTTTAGGGGAAATTACTTTTCCGGCACCTTTTGACCAGCCCTATTATATCATCTTTAATCTGGCGGTGGGCGGAAACTGGCCCGGTAATCCGGATGCAACTACGGATATAGCCGGTGCAACCTATGAAATTGATTATGTAAGAGTATACCAGAAAGATGAATATGACGAAAATGTCACAAAACCGGAAAAGGAAATCACCTACAGAGAGCCGGATGAAAACGGCAACTATGTCATCAACGGAGATTTTTCTGTGTCAGAGGATTTGACGGATAATGCAGACTGGAAGTTCATGGCGCAGAACGGCGGAGAAGGCAATGCGGAAATTAAGAATAATGAAATTGTTATCTCCACAGCGAATGCCGGCAGTGAGGAATACAGCATCCAGCTGGTACAGCCGGATATTCCTATCCTGAAGGGAAGCGAATACCGGGTAACCTTTGATGCCTGTGCCGATGAAGAACGCACCATGAAGGTAGCGGTTACGGCGCCCAATGCCGGATGGATCCGTTATCTGGAGGATACAGAGCTTACTCTTACGAAGGAAAAACAGAGCTACGCATTTGATTTCACGGTGACGGCGGAAAACGACCCCACCGGACGACTGGAATTCAATATGGGTAAAACAGATAGTACTGCAACGATTTCTATATCCAATGTGCGTCTGGAGATGACAACGGAAGGTTCTGGCAGCGCAGGCGGTAAGACTGTTCTTTCCGATGGCAATTACGTTTACAATGCAAATTTCCAGGAAGGTACCGACAGAGTCGGAAGCTGGGATTTTACGGAAAATGATGCGGTGACATATGAGGTTACACCGTTAAGCGACGGCAGAAGACTTCATGTAAATATGTCAAAGGATTCAGATACCCCGTTCCATGTTACGCAGAAAGACCTGGCATTGACGGAGAACGCGGAATATCTCTTAAGCTTTGAAATGCAGGCGGAAGCGGGAAGCCATATGAAAGTCCTTCTGAATGGGGAAGAACATGACATAGCTTTGTCCGAAAAGCAGGATACCTACAGCTTAAAGTTTGTATATTCCGGAAAAGAAGGAGCCAATACACTTCAATTTGGTTTTAGCAGTGCCGGGGATTATTATCTGGACAAGGTGCGTGTGGAAGAGAATGTGATGATTAAGAACGGCAGCTTCAATGCGGGGACGAGCGGATACGAGATTTTTGTGGATACTTCTGCAGATGCGAATTACGTGGTGGATTCCCTGTCAGAAGACAATGCCATGGATTTTACCATTCTTGACACCGGAGCCAGTGACTGGAACGTCCAGCTCAAGCAGAATAATATCACTCTTGAAAAGGGAAAAACGTATACCTTAACCTTTGAAGCCAAATCCGATATGAAAAGAGACATTCGTGTCATTATACAGGGCAGGGAAGACAAGGGCTGGCCGGTCTATTCCGGAGAAAACATTGTGACGCTTTCTTCTGACTATCAGACCTTCAGCACCACCTTTACCATGGAAAGCGATACGGATCCGGATGCTTTCTTAAGCGTATGCTTAGGCGCTGTCAGCGAGAGAATTGACAGCCGGCACAGAGTGTGCATAGATAATATTTCCCTGGAGGAAGTTAACTGATTTTATCCGGCTGTAGGAAACCTGAGTGGATTTCTTCATATAATATACTATACCTTAACTAAGAGAGGAAATAGTATATGGCACGATTTACCAATCAGGCACAGCTGCGATATGGCAACGCAGTAGCCAATTCCAATATTGCTGTCGGTGAAATTATGGAAGTTTTATCGGCAACAAAAACAGCGGTAAACAATACCTACGGACAAAATGATAATGTAACATATGTCATCAGTATTGTAAATTCGGGAGCTGTCCCTTTCAGCGGCATAACTGTTACAGATAATCTCGGTGAATATAATTTTGGCACGGAAACACTGACACCGTTAACGTATATTCCCGGAACGGTTAAATTTTACGCAAACGGTGTTTTGCAGCCTGCCCCTACGGTGGCGGCGGTTTCTCCGCTTACGGTTACCGGTCTGACGGTGCCGGCAGGTGGAAATGCAACCGTTATTTATGAGGCAGAGGTGAATTCTTTTGCGCCCATGGAAACAGGTTCCAGGATTACCAATACGGCGGTTGTATCCGCAACCGGTATTACACCGGTTACGGTCAGTGAAACCATCCTTGTAGAGGAAGCACCTATCCTGTCCATCACCAAATCGGTAAGCCCGGTTCCTGTTACGGAAAACGGAACTCTTACCTATACTTTCTTAATTCAGAACATGGGAAATACAGCCGCAGATGCTACTGCCGGTGTAGTGGTTCTGGATACTTTTTCCCCGATTCTCAGCAATCTCTCCGTTACCTTTAACGGAGCCGGCTGGGCAGAAGGGACACAGTATACGTATGATGAAACAAGCGGTACCTTCAGTAGTGTTGCAGGCCGGATTACGGTTCCTGCAGCCACCTATACCCAGGATCCGGCAAGTGGTGCATGGGTAGTCAGCCCCGGTGTCAGCACTCTTATCATTTCCGGTATCGTATAAAAGGCCCCTGCTATCTGCAGGTATATCAGCAACCGGCATAGTCTTAATCGGCTATGCTGGTTTTTTTGTAGAAAAGACCGGGGTTGTTTATATAATAAAAAATATAAATGTTGACACTGTATACCACATAAGATATATTATAAGAGAGGTGAAGGAATATGAGCGATTTTCAGAACTACTTAGATACTGTATTTGCAGATTTAGATACTCGTGTTGTAAAAGAAGAAACCGTTTATAATTACGACATTTATAAAAAAATAAGCACCGATGTGATAAAAGCAAGAAAGGAATCGGGTCTGACACAAAGCCAGCTGGCAGAAAAGAGTGGATTAACACAGGCTAATATAAGCAATATTGAAAAAGGAAGCATACATCCGACTATTGATTCTTTGCAGAAGATAGCGGCTGCCGTAAACAAGAAACTTATCATTGAATTCAGAAACTAAGGGGGATTTTGTTATGTACGGATTAAGCAAACTTTTTATAGAAGAATTCAGGGGAATTAAGAACCTGAAAATTGACCGTATGAATAAAGTAAATATAGTTGTCGGGGACAATAATTGCGGAAAGACGAGTTTGCTTGAAGCTATTGAATTGTTGGGAAGTTCCCAGCTGGCAGGTGATGTCTACTGGGTTGCCCGTCAAAGAGAAATTTTATCTCAGAGCAGCAATTCCTTATATGAAAACTTTATGTGTATGTTTCCCCATGACGTAAGAGAATGGGAAATCAAAATATCCGGTACATATAACGGGCAGGAAATTCTATACCGTATACAGGGAAAACAAAAAAAGATCTTAATCGAGGGAAAAGACCAGATTGGGGAAATGGAAATCGGACGGATTTATCCGATTCCGGTTGACAAACAGACCGAGGAGTTTGAGGGGACTATATCCTTAGTCTGTGGCACGGAAAAAAAGCAGGAGGCTATTAAAGTCAATCCGTATACACGTGCGACCGGCACACTTATGGCAGAAAACCGGGATATCAATATTAAATATGTAGCGCCTTTTGAACATCTGAAAGGCAGTGTCATCAGTGAGATTGTCAGAAATGAAAAATATAAAGAAATCTGTATTCATGCATTGCAGTTGTTTGATAAAGATATTGTGGATATGATGATATTTAAAAATGAATTAGACAATTCAGCGGTTGAATACCTGAGACATAAGAAGCTGGGAGATATGCCTCTTGCGTCTTTTGGCGATGGCATAAAAAAGGTTCTCGTTCTGGCAAATGCCATTATACAGGCAGCGGGGGGAATCCTCCTTATTGATGAAATAGAAACAGCCATTCATAAAAAGTATTTTGAGGATATTTTTGGGTTTATTGTTAAGGCTTGCAGGGCATATCATGTTCAGGCTTTTATTACTACGCACAGTATTGAAGCCGTGGATGGATTACTTGCAACCCAGCGATATGAACAACAGACCGAGAACGACGATATCAACGTGATTACCTTAAAGAGAGGGGAACAGGAAACGCTATCAAGAGTTCTTTCCGGCAGGGAAGTGGAGCGTAACAGAGAAAGTTTTGGGTTTGAGGTTCGGTTATGAAAAAGATAATTTTATGTGAAGGAAGTACAGATACGGCATTTCTGGGGTATTATATGAGTAAAGTTTTTGGATGGAAGTATGTGCCTGTAAATGATAAAGATTTAACATCAGTGGGGATTACTAACCGAAAAAGTAACGAAAGCATGAAATGGTATAAAAAGGAAAATGATTTTTTGGCGATTTGCGGAGTGGGAGGTAAAGATAATTTCAAGAAATTCTTTGAGAAACAGCTAAAGGATATGATAACACTGACAGGTGACTTTGATAAAATTGCTGTAGTGACTGATAGAGACGACAAAAGTATTAAAAGTATTGAGGAAGCGCTTTTTTTGCGGAAGTGGATGTTTAAGGAAGCAACACTTTCGAAAAATACATGCCATGCCAACTATCTTATGGCACTTGTTAGTGCAAAATGATTAAGAAGGGAGCGAGGTTAATAGTGGATAGTCACGATTATGAAGAGAAACTGCGTGAAATTGGGGATGCAATAAATAAAATTCCTAAATATATGGAAAATCCTGAATTAAAAAAAGCAATAGAAAATACTCAGAGATTGGCGGCAGCATTAGGAGATATTGTTGTTTCAATTTCTCAAAGTAAAGCGGTTGACATATATGATGACAGAATAGAAATCTATTCTCCGGGAGGAATGCCGGATGGTTCCATGATTCAGGACAGAGATCCGCTTACAGTACCTTCTACCAGGAGAAATCCAGTTCTTGCGGATGTGTTCAACAGACTTGGCTATATGGAACGTAAAGGCAGTGGATTTGGAAAAATTATTAGCGGATATGAGTTTCAAATCAATTATAGTGAGAGCAAAAGACCAACATTTCGCTCAGATAGGTATCAGTTTACTGTAGTAATGCCGAATTTGAACTACAATGACACTCAAGATGTCACCCAAGATGTCACCCAAGATGTCACCCAAGATGTCACCCAAGACAACCTAGATATTCAAATTATTGAACTGATTCGTAAGAACAGTAAAATTAGTACTGAAAAGATAGCAATGGCATTAGGTGTAAGTACAAGAACAATTAAACGTCATATAAAAGAAATGGATAATGTATGTTATGTTGGGCGCGGGTTTAGTGGACACTGGGAAATTACGGATAAGGAGTAATGTAACAGGATAACTGTAAAAATTAGTCCTAAAGTTGTGGAATAAATTACCCTTGAATGAAAAACTAAAACTCAACTGAAATATCGTCTGATTACACAAAATCGATTTTTGAACCTAATTTCGACTTATATTGTGATGCCTTCTTTCTAAAAAAGTGCTATAATGAGTATA
>Ga0129314_1002360_pt1 | contig 10675 bp, 7 predicted proteins | sample O1111metagenome_FD_94431 | JGI IMG/M metagenome (GOLD analysis project Ga0129314, IMG submission 94431) | Orangutan individual fecal microbial communities from fecal samples from Wisconsin, USA - O1111 metagenome | ecosystem: Host-associated > Mammals > Digestive system > Large intestine > Fecal...
GACTTCGGCATCGCCTGCCTGGAGAATTCCGCCCAGACTCTGACCCAGGAGGCCCTGGGCTCCGTCCACTATATCTCTCCCGAGCAGGCCCGGGGCGACCGGACGGACGCCCGGTCCGACATCTACTCCGCCGGCGTGGTGCTGTATGAGATGCTCACCAGCCGCCTGCCCTTTGAGGGGGACTCCGCCGTCTCCGTGGCCATCCAGCATCTCAGCTCCATCCCCCTGGCCCCCAGGGAGATCAACAAGGACATTCCGGAGCAGATGGAGCTGATCTGCATGAAGGCCATGGCGCCGGATCTGAACCGGCGGTACGGCTCTGCCGACGAGATGATCGCGGATCTGGAGGCCTTCCGGAAGAACCCCGGCGTGGATCTGGAGTTCAGCATGAACGACCTGCGGCCGGAGGAGCCCGACGAGCCCACCCGTCTGCTGAAGACGGCCCATCTGTCCTCCGCCTCCGGCGGCTACCGCCCGGAGCGGCAGGACCGGTATGAGGAGCCGAAGGAGCGTCGTTGGGAGGAACCGGCTCCCCGCAAGAGCCACACCGGCATCCTGGTAGGCATCGTGGTGGTCCTGGCGCTGCTGGTGGCCCTGGTGCTGTTCCGGAACATCTTCAGTTCCTTCGGCCAGCAGCCCAACGACATCTATACCGTCCCCCAGGTCCTGGGGTATACCATCGAGCAGGCTCGGGAGCTGGAGGGCGTCAAGGGCATCTTTGAGATCCAGCAGTCCGGTACCGCCCCCAGCGACAAATACAAAGTGGACCAGATCATGGACCAGTCGCCGTCCCCCAATGCCCAGGTGAAGGGCGATCTGGTGATCTACGTCACCGTCAGCTCCGGAGAGGACACCGCCGTCATGCCGAATCTGGTGAACGAGGAGGCCCGGAACGCGGAGAAGGTGATGCTGAAAGATCTGAAGGCCCGGTATGATCTGGATATCCGGACAGTGGATGAACCTTCGGACACTATCAATTCCGGCAACGTCATCCGCACGGAGCCCGAGGCCGGTGAGACGCTGAAGAAGGGCGACACCGTCATTCTGTATGTCAGCTCCGGCCGGGAGTTCACCAAGGTCATCAGCTTCGTGGGACAGGACATCAACGCTGTCCGTCCCTATCTGGAGAGCTCCTGGAACCTGACCTTCGGCGGCGCTACCACCGAGGAGAGCGACCAGCCCGCGGGCACCATCCTGCGTCAGTCCCTGGAGGCGGAGACGGAGGTTGCGGTGAACACGGAGATATCCTTCGTCATCAGCTCCGGTCCCACCCCGGACGGCGGCGAGCGGGAGCTGCACTTCGACTTTGAGCTGCCCATGGACCGGGAGACCGTGCTCCTGCGGGTGGAACTCAACGGGGAAGTGGTCTTTGAGGACACTGTGGAGTGCTCCCAAGGCTCCTATCCCATGGACCTGAAGGGCAGCGGCACCGGCACCGTTTCCTATTACTGGGACGGCGAGCTGCACGCCAGCATTGAGGCACCGTTCTCATGATACAGGGACGGATCCAGAAGGCCCTCAGCGGCTTTTACTACGTGGACGCCGGCGAGGCCGGTGTCCTGACCTGCCGGGCCAGAGGCAAGTTCCGGAAGACCGGGGAATCCCCACTGGTGGGCGATCAGGTGGAGGTCCGGGAGCTGGGGAACGGCGAGGGCTTCGTGGAGGCCATCCTGCCCCGGAAAAACGCCTTTGAGCGGCCGGCGGTGGCCAACATCGACCAGCTGGTGATCATCGCCTCCGGCGCCATCCCAAGGACGGAGCCGTACCTCATCGACCGGGTGGCGTCCATCGCCGCCCTGAAGGGCTGCGATGTCATCGTCTTGCTGAACAAATGCGACCTGGACCCGGCGGAAGAATTGTATGAGATCTATACCGCCGCCGGTTTCCCCACTCTCCGGGTCAGCGCCGAGACAGGGGAGGGCATCGACGCGCTGCGGCCCCTGATTGCTGGAAAGCTGTCTGCCTTTACAGGCAATTCCGGCGTTGGAAAGTCCAGCATTCTGAACGCCCTGGACCCCTCCTTCCAGCTGAAGGTGGGGGAGGTGAGCCAGGCCCTGGGCCGCGGCCGCCACACCACCCGCCATGTGGAGCTGTTCCGTCTGGAGGGCGGGGCGGAGATCGTGGACTCGCCGGGCTTTTCCTCTTTTGAGACGGAGGAGATGAACCTGGAGCTGAAGCGCCGCCTGCCGGAGACGTTCCTGGAGTTCCGCCCCTATCTGGAGGACTGCCGCTTCGTGGGGTGCAGCCATACCAAGGAGAAGGGCTGCGCCGTTCTGGAGGCGGTGCGGGCGGGGAAGATCCCCAAGAGCCGCCACGACAGCTACCTGCGGCTGTACGAGGAGCTGAAGCCCCTGCAGGAGTGGCAGAAAAAACGATAAGAGGTTTCCGAATCAGCGGCCTGAAAGGGCCGCTGATTTTTTTGTACCCGGACAACGCCCCTCTGTGTATACTGGTTTAGAAGAAAGGAGCGTGACGGATATGGGACGGCGCGGAGGCGGTTGTAGGATCCTGGGCATTCTCGCGGTGGCGCTGGGCGCCGGCATCCTGATCGCGGCCATCTTTCCCACGGGAGCGCTGCTGTTTCTGGTGGCGTTCCTCTTGATCGCCTGCGGCTGTGCCTGCTGCAAATTCTGAAAGGAGCGTCTTTATGCAGATCGTGGTCTGGAAGTCCCCCAAAGCCCTCAGCGGTATTCTGCGCCGGCTGTTTCATATCAAGGCGGCAAAATGAGCCGAGGCATAATCCCTCCCGGCCTGTCATACTCTCTCTATAGAATCAGGACGGCCGGGAAAGGATGGTTGATTTCATGGAACTGGAGTTGAAAAAATCCTGTTTCGACGCCTTTGACATTGGGGCGGAGCAGGTGCTGACACAGGAGGAGACCGCGGAGACGATCGTGCCGGACTACTGTCCGGATATTGCCCGCATCATCGACACGGAGGGGAAGATCTTCCTCCACAGCCGGGAGCTGCGGGACGGCAAGGGCGTGGTGTCCGGTACCGTCCGGGTGACGGTGCTCTATACCCCGGAGGGAGAGGGGGGCATCCGCACCCTGGAATTTGCCATGCCCTTCTCGACGGAGACGGACGGGAAGGCCATGGCGGACTGCGTCTGCCTCACCGCCATCACGGAGACGGAATTTCTGGAGACCCGCATCCTGAATCCCCGGAAGGTCTTCACCCACTGCAAGCTGGTGACCCGGCTCACCGGTTACCGGAAGGCGCCGCTGAGCTTCTGCTCCGACGTGGAGGCGGAGCCGGCGCTGTGTCTGGAAAAGCGGCAGGAGAATCAACACACCACGCTGCTGACCCAGATCGCGGAGAAGGACTTCACCTTTTCCGATGAGCTGGATCTGTCCCCGGGCCGGGAGGGCGCCGCGGAGATCCTCACCAGCCGCACCGCCGCCTCGGTGACGGAGACGAAGATCGTGGGAAGCAAGCTGATCCTGAAGGGCATCTTCAACGTCAGCCTGCTGTACCGGACGGCGGAGGGAAAGTGCCGCTCCGCCGGAGGGGAGCTGCCCTTCTCCCAGATCATGGAGGTGGAGGGGGCGGCGGAAAACGCCTCCGTCTCGGTGCAGCTGCAATTCACCGGCAGCGATATCCAGGTGAGCAGCGCCGCCGATCAGGAGGGGCGGCAGATCGCCGTGACACTGTACTTACACGCCGTGGCCATTCTGCGGCAGGAGCAGACCGTGACGCTGCTCAGCGACCTGTACTCCACCGCCTATGATCTCAGCTACGAGGCAGAGCCGGTGCAGCTCACCGACTGCTCCGAAAATCTCAGCCGCCGCCAGACCGTGCGGGAGGTGCTGGAGATCGGCGTGGTGGCGGACTCCATTCTGTCCCTGTACGTCGCCTGCGGCAGCGTCTCCGCCGCACGGGAGGGGGACGGCATGATCCTACGCACCGGCGCTACTGTGCGGGCGCTGTATCTGGACGAGGGCGGCGTTCCCCTGGTGGCGGAGCGGTGCATCGACGTGTCCTGCCAGCTGGAGCTGCCGGAGGACTGCCGCGTCACCGCCCGGGCCGTCTGTCCGGAGGAGGTACAGGGCAGTCTGGGGGACCGGGGCATCGAGGTGCGGTTCCCGGTGGAGTTCCAGGCCCAGGTCACCACCCGGAAGAAGAAGGTGTGTCTGGCCGCGGTGAAGGTGGCCTCCGAGACGCCCAAGGATCTGAGCAAGGCGCCGTCCCTGGTGCTGCGGGGCCTGGGGAAGGAGGAGACGCTGTGGATGCTGGCCAAGCGGTACAACACCACCATGGCGGATATCCTGGCGGCCAACAGTCTGGAGGCGGAGACGGATATCCAGCGGGGGAAGCTACTGCTGATCCCGAAGAAGCGGGCATAGGGGCAAAACGGACAGGGACCGGAAAACCGGTCCCTGTTTTCATACCTGTTTTGAGGATAGCACAGCCTGTCATACTTTCCGGTCCAGCCTCATAGACATGTAGCATACGAACAGGGGAAGCAAAAAAGGACGGGGTCCCCATCAAATACGCCGACAGCCGCGGCAGACGGCGGAAAACCTCCGTGCGAGGGAGGTTTTGATACCTGATTGAGCGCCACCGGCGCAGGAGGTTTTGAGACTATGACAATGACAAACACGGATATCTATCAGAACATTGCCACCCGGACGGCGGGGGATATCTACATCGGGGTGGTGGGCCCGGTGCGGACGGGAAAATCCACCTTTATCAAGCGATTCATGGAGACCCAGGTCATTCCCAACATCGACAACGTCTATCGGAAGGAGCGGGCCAGGGATGAGCTGCCCCAGAGCGGCTCCGGCCGGACCATCATGACGGCGGAACCGAAGTTCGTGCCGGAGGAGGCGGCCCAGATCCAGCTGCCCGGCGGTGCGGCTTTTTCCGTGCGTCTCATCGACTGCGTAGGCTACATGGTGAAGGGGGCCATCGGACAGTTTGAGAATGACGCCCCCCGCATGGTCACCACGCCCTGGTATGACCATGAGATCCCCATGACGGAGGCGGCGGAGATCGGCACCCGGAAGGTCATCACGGAGCACTCCACCATCGGCATCGTCATCACCACCGATGGCTCCGTGGCGGATATCCCCCGGGAGGACTATCTGGAGGCAGAAGAACGGGTCATCCGGGAGCTCCAGGAGTTGGGAAAGCCCTTCATCGTTCTGCTGAACTCCTCGGATCCCCACTCCCAGCGGGCGGAGGCCATTGCCAATGACATCGCCTCCCGGTACACGGTGAACTGCATGCCGGTGAACTGCCTGGAACTGGGGGAGCAGGACGTGGCAGACATTCTGAAAGCGGTGCTGTACGAATTCCCCATGCAGGAGCTGGACCTGTTTCTGCCGCCTTGGGTGGACGCCCTGCCGGCAGACCATCCCATCAAATCCGGCCTGTACACGGCGGTGCGGGACAGCACGGCGGAGCTTCGCCACATTCGGGAGGTGGACTCCGTGGTGGGGGCGCTGGGCAGCAGCGAGCACATCAGCGACGCCAGTGTGACGGGCATCGATCTGGGCACCGGCGTGGCGACGGTGGAACTGCGCCTGCCCCGGGAGCTGTTTTACCAGACGTTGTCGGAGCAGTCCGGCTTCACAGTGGGAGACGACGGGGATCTGATGAGCCTGCTGACCACCCTGGCCGGGGTGAAGGCGGAGTACGACAAGGTCTCCGGCGCCCTGAAGGATGTGAGGGAGTCGGGCTACGGCATCGTGATCCCCGGCATCGACGAGCTGAAGCTGGAGGAGCCGGAGATCGTGCGCCAGGGCGGACGGTACGGCGTCCGTCTGAAAGCAAGCGCCCCGTCCATACATATGATCCGTGCGGATATCGAGACCGCCGTGTCCCCCATCGTGGGCAACGAGAAGCAGTCCGAGGACATGGTAAACTATCTCCTCCAGGAGTTTGAGGGGGACACCAGCAAGATCTGGCAGTCCAACATCTTTGGCCGCAGCTTCCATGAGCTGGTGAACGACGACCTCCAGAGCAAGCTCCGCCGGATGCCGGAGGACGCCCGGAAGAAGCTCCAGGAGACCCTGACCCGCATCATCAACGAGGGCAGCGGCGGACTGATCTGCATCATCCTCTGATACTGATTCTTGATGAAAAAGTTTCATCAAGAATCCCGCGTGCTGCGCACGCGCGAATTGTGCAGAGGCACAATTCGGCGTCTCATAAAAACTCAATGCGCTTCGCGCTATCAAACGGTTTCAACCGTTTTCATCAGTTTTCGTATGATCCCCGCAAAAGAACAAGAAAGAGGCACCCTGGACGGGGTGCCTCTCGTCGTTGTATAGTCGTTGTGCAGTAGTCGTGGCCGGTCACAGCAGCGTGACGCCGGCCTCCTCGCAGACGCGGATGGTCTCGCTGTCCCACAGGCTGACCTGGACCTCGCCGATGTGGCAGGCGCCCAGGAGCAGCATGCACAGCCGGGACTGGCCGATGCCGCCGCCGATGGACTGGGGCAGCTGGCCGTTCAGGAGCATCTGGTGGAAGGGCAGCTTCCGGCGCTCATCGCAGCCCCGCTCCGTCAGCTGACGGTCCAGGGCGGCGGCGTCCACCCGGATGCCCATGGAAGACAGCTCGAAGCTGCGGCCCAGCACCGGGTCCCACATGAGGATGTCGCCGTTGAGGGTCCAGTCGTCATAGTCCGGGGCGCGGCCGTCATGGGGCTTGCCGGAACGCAGGTTTCCGCCGATCTGCATCAAAAACACCGTGGGATGCTCCCGGCAGATCTCCGCCTCCCGCTGACTGGGCGTCAGATCGGGGTAGCGGTCCTCCAGCTCCTGGGTAGTGAGGAAGTACACCTCACGGTCCGGCGTAAAGGTCAGCACGGGGAAGGCGTTCCGCAGGGCGGCGGCGGTGTCGCAGATAGCGCCCACGATGTCCCGCACGGTCTCCTTCAGATACTCTTCGTTCCGATCCTCGGGGTGGATGTTCTTCTCCCAGTCCCACTGGTCTACGTAGATGGAGTGGAGGTTGTCCACCACCTCATCCCGGCGGATGGCGTTCATATCCGTATACAGGCCGGTGCCCACGGGGAACTCGTACCGCTTCAGAGCCAGACGCTTCCACTTGGCCAGGGAGTGGACCACCTGTCCGTCCGTGCCCACATCGGGGATGTTGAAGGACACCGGGCGCTCCACGCCATTGAGGTCATCGTTGAGACCGGTATTGCCGTCCACAAACAGGGGAGCGGAGACCCGGTGGAGGTTCAGCCGCACCGTCAGGCTGTGCTGGAACTCCTTGTGGATCAGCTCGATGGCACGCTGGAGCTCGTTGTTGGACAGGGGCATCCGATACCCCTGGGGGATGAAAACCTTACTCATGTCGCTACCGTCCTTTTATGAATGAAATGTGGTCAATGGCGCCGTATCACGCGCCCAGCTTCTCCAGACCCAGCCGCAGGCGGCGCAGGGTCTCCTCCCGGCCCAGGATGTGGCAGATCTCCACGGCGCCGCCGGGCGTCACCAGCTTGCCCGCCGCCGCGATGCGCACGGGCCACATGAGGGTGGCGTTCTTCACGCCCAGAGAGGCTGCCAGATTGATGAGGGTGTCGTGGATGGCGTCCGCAGTCCAGTCGGGCATGGCCTCCAACGCGGGGATGGCCTGCTCCAGCATATTCCGGGAGACCTCGGGATTGGTCTTGGACTTCTTGTTGGTGAAGTACTCCACGTCATACTCCGGCAGCTGGTCGAAGAAGTCCAGCTTCTCGGGGATGTCGGTCAGCTTCTCGCACCGGGCCTGGAGCAGACCGGCGATCTCCGCCGCGTCGTAGGCCGGATTCTTTACCGCCTGCCGGATATAGGGCTCCGCCGTCCTGGAAAAATCGGCGGGGGCCATGGCCCGGAGATAGTTGGCGTTGAAGTAGGTCAGCTTCTCCATATCGAAGATAGCGGGGGACTTGGAGATACCGGCGATGTCGAAGACGTCCACCAGCTCGGACAGGGTGAAGAACTCCCGCTCCGCCAGCTCGCCCTTGGGGGCCCAGCCCAGCAGGGCCACGTAGTTGAGGATGGCCTCCGTCAGATAGCCCATGGACCGCAGATCCTCGTAGGAGGGATCGCCGTGGCGCTTGCTCATCTTGTGCTGCTGGTCCCGCATGACGGGAGAGCAGTGAACATAGGTGGGGATCTCCCAGCCGAAGGCCTTGTACAGCAGATCGTACTTGGGGGCGGAACTGAGGTACTCGCTGCCCCGGACCACGTGGGTAATGCCCATCAGATGGTCGTCCACCACGTTGGCGAAGTTGTAGGTGGGCAGGCCGTCCCGCTTCAGCAGGACCTGGTCGTCCAGGGTCTTATTCTCCACGGTGATGTCGCCGAAGCTGACGTCGTGGAAGGTAGTGGTGCCCTCGTGGGGGACCCGCTGGCGGATGACGTAGGGCTTGCCCGCCGCCAGATTGGCCCGGACCTCCTCCGGACTCAGGTCCCGGCAGGGATCGTCAGGCCGTTCAAAGTTGCCGGAGTCCTCCTCGGATTCCGTCTTTTCGCAGAAGCAGTAATAGGCCGCGCCCTTCTCCACCAGCAGCTCCGCGTACTTGCCGTACAGGTCGCGGCGCTCCGTCTGGATATAGGGACCCACGGGGCCTCCCACATCGGGACCCTCGTCGTGAGTCAGGCCGCATTCGGCCATGGTGCGGTAAATGATCTCCGTCGCGCCCTCTACCTGACGGCTCTGGTCCGTGTCCTCCAGCCGGAAGATGAACGTGCCGCCGGCCTTCCGGGCGATGAGCCAGGTGTACAGCGCGGTGCGGAGATTGCCCACGTGCATATAACCTGTGGGAGAAGGGGCGAACCGGGTCCGGACCTTTCCCTTGGGGATGCGGGCCTCCATATCATCGAAAAACTTCATATCAAGCGCCATGTGATGACCTCCATACTGGAAATTTGCGTAATTCAACAAATAGCATTATGGCCGTTTCCGAGAAAATTGTCAAGGAAGACTGTCCCGGAATCTGTACTTTTCTCCATTTCAGCCATCTGATCTGCCGCCCCGCCTAGGAAATCGGACGGTCCGCCAGCAAAGAAGCGCCCCGGCACCGCATCCGCGATGCCGGGGTGCATTTCCATGGTTCAGTTGCTACGACCATAGCCCGATGTTGAAGGCGATCATGGCGGCGTTGAAGAAGTCGATGAACAAACCGCCCACCATGGGAACGGCAAAAAAGGCAGTGGGGGAGGGGCCATACCGCTTTGTGAGGGTCTGCATATTGGCCATGGCGTTGGAGGTGGCACCCATACCGAAGCCGATGAAGCCGGCGGTCATGACGGCGGCGTCGTAGTCCCGGCCCATGAAGCGGAACACCAGGAAGTAGCAGAACAGGAACATCAGCACCACCTGGAGGGCAAGGCACACGATCATGGGCAGGGCCAGATCCACCAGCTGCCACAGCTTCAGTCCCGACAGGGCCATGGACAGGAAGATGGACAGGAACATATTGCCCATGGTCTCGATTTCCTCGCCGGGATACTCAGTGTGGATACCGTCGGCCACGTTACGCACCACGACTGCCACCAGCATGGCGCCGATGTAAGCGGGGAAGCTGAATCCGCAGAACTCCGTCAGACGGGCGCTGACCCAGTTGCCGATGCCCACGCAGAGCACGATGAACATGAAGCCCTTGATGAAGCGGTTGCTGGTGGAGGTAAAGTGCTCCGGCTCCAGCTCCGCCATCTCTCCGTCGGAGGCGGCAACGGTCTTGCACTGAAGATGGTTTTTGTTGATAAGAAGCCGGGCGGTAGGTCCGCCCATCAGAGAGCCTGCTGCCAGTCCGAAGGTGGCAGCGGCGATGCTGACCGCCCGTGCACCCACGGCGCCTGCGGCCTCCAGATCCGGTCCGATGGCTGCCGCCGTGCCGGGGCCGCCCACCAGAGCCACAGATCCGCAGCCGATGCCGTACAGGGGGCTCTTTCCCATGAGGGCCATGACGGCGCCGCCCAGACCGTTCTGCAGCACGATCATGACGATGCTCAGCCCCAGCAGGAGCAAGACGGCCTTTCCGCCTTTCATAAGTAGAGGAATGCTGACGGTGAAGCCCACAGTGGTGAAGAACATCACCATGAAGACTGTCTCCAATGTATTGTCAAAGGTGACGAATGCGATGCCGGAGGCGAAGAGGATCGTATTCAGGATGGCGAATGTCAGGCCGCCTACCAGCGGGGCGGGGATACAGAATCTGCTCAAAATGGTGATTTTGCGCGTCAGTACATTTCCCAGCCAGTACATGACGGCACCCAGGGCCACGGCGTGGTACATATTAAGGTTGATCTCTGTCAAGTGAATGCACGCTCCCTTCCTAAACGATACAGATTTGTCCATTGTGACGGGATTTCTTCCTGCTCTTATTATATAATTGGAAAGATTATCCTGCACGTTTGAAGTTTATAAAGAAAGCGGGAGAGGCCGCAGAGAACGTGTAAAGGCCCCGGCGGAAAAGCGCTTGTTTCGACAGAACAAGAGATTGCGGGCAAAAGACATTGCGCTTTTTGACGACTTATGCTATACTATACAAGTTAAATTGCGCCCTTTTGCGCGGGTGCTTTCAAATAGAAAGATTTGAGGTGTTCCGACTATGGAAAATGAAGTGCAGAAAAAGCGTATTCTCAGCGGCATCCAGCCCTCCGGCGATCTGACCCTGGGTTCTTATCTGGGCGCCATCCGGAACTGGGCGGCTCTGGCCGACGAATATGAC
>Ga0129314_1002362_pt1 | contig 10675 bp, 7 predicted proteins | sample O1111metagenome_FD_94431 | JGI IMG/M metagenome (GOLD analysis project Ga0129314, IMG submission 94431) | Orangutan individual fecal microbial communities from fecal samples from Wisconsin, USA - O1111 metagenome | ecosystem: Host-associated > Mammals > Digestive system > Large intestine > Fecal...
GCTTAAATCATATGAAATTATCGTATGCTATCGGAACTTGTCTGCAATCGCAAAATTCCAAACGCATTTTTGGCGTAAGCTCGGAGTAAATTGGCGTAAGTTGTGGCGTAAGCACCGACAATTATAGGTCAATCAATAGAGCTTGGCGCCTGCCGGAATGTGAGGATCGACCATCAGCAAATGCAACTTTTCTTCGCCGTTTTCGTGATGCACGGCGGAGATGAGCATACCGCAGGAATCGATACCCATCATCGCTCTCGGAGGCAGATTGGTGATTGCGATGCAGGTCTTTCCGACCAGCTCTTCCGGCTCATAATACTCGTGAATTCCGCTCAAAATGACCCTATCTACGCCGGTTCCGTCGTCCAAAACGAACTTCAAGAGCTTTTTGGACTTCTTCACAGCTTCGCATTCCTTAACCTTCACGGCACGGAAATCGCTTTTGGAGAAGGTGTCAAAATCGACCTGATCCTCAAACAAAGGCTCAATCTGAACATTGGAAAAATCAATTTTTTCTTCCACAACGGGAGCCGTCTGAGCAGCCTGAGCAGCCTCCGCAGGAGCCGAAACTTCCTTGGAAACCTTCTTGTCAGAGTCCAACGGCTTCATTGTGGGGATTTGACCAGACTATTTTATGTAAGCCTTTATATCCCATTAAAAGCTGTTACGACAGCATTTTTTCTTTCGCAGTGGGTTATGCATCTCTACGTAACTTATTATATATCAATCCGAATCTGGTGTCAATATTGGTGTCAATGGTGTCAGACGCTTAGTAGACATCAAATTTTCCAGAAATGTTCTGCACGGAGCGTTCCTTCAATTCCTTCTGTGCTTCCGCATAGATTTCCATTGTCGTTTTGATGTCCTTGTGGCCCATGACTTCCTGAATCACTTTAATATTTGGTTCAATCTCACAATAACGAGTGCAAAAAGTATGGCGCAGCTGGTGGCAGCTGAAATCCGGCAGGATAACGGGAGTGCGGTTTTCTTCCGCTGCCTTTTCCATTTCCTGCGCATTGTAAGCAAGTACAAGCCGGTCAATTTCGCGGTTAATTGCTGCCGGATTGTGGGGCTGCCCAAAGCGGTTGAAAAAGACGAAATCCGTGTAGCCGTCAATTACAGTTGTACACTTAATGCCTAATTCTTGCTGCCGAATTTTTTCGTCTTCCAGCGCCCTGCGGACACCTTTCAGCATCGGGATAGTCCGGCATCCGGCGCTTGTCTTTGGTGTTGTCACGGAGAAGTAACATTTGCCATCTGTATGCTTCCGATAGACCAAGTTATGATTGATGGAAATCGTGTTGTTTTCCCAATCAATATCGCACCAGCGCAGACCGACAAATTCTGCAATGCGGCAACCCGTTCCCAACAAAACGGCAAACAAAATGCTCCAAGCGTAATACAGCGGCTTAGATTTCAGGAACTTCACGAACGCATTCTGCTGTTCCAAGGTCAACGCTTTGCGCTTCGGGCGTTCGTAATTATTGGCCTGCTTGACTTCGCGCAAGACACCATCCGTTGGATTCTTACGGATGTAGTCATCATCCACCGCAACTTGCAAGACCTGCCGCAGCACGTTGTGAATAGTTTCCAGCGTGTTAATTGCCATCGTCTTGCCAATATCGCTGCTCCTTGTCAGGTCATTATAAAGACCGAGGATTGTCGATTTGCGAATATCCTTGATTTTCATTTTCCCGATTTTGGGGCCGATAAAATGGTCATACATATACAGGTAATTCACATAAGTGGACTGCTTTAGACCAACCTTGTTCTTCTTCCACAGCTTATACACGTCATTCAGACGCAGGTCACTTCCGGCGCTGCTGATACCATCGCTTTTATTACGGTTGATTTCCGCTTCTTTTTTACGCAGTTCGCGCAGCGTCTGTGCATAGGTGCAATGACGCTTCTTGTCACTGTCAATCCACCGATACATATACCGATGTTCCTTTTCGCGGTAACTCTCACCATCTTTCAGTACACGGTTGTTCTTATCTTTACGGCGTTCCATAGTATTGCTCCTTTTCTACTCTATAAAGCAGAAAAGGCTTTACATCTGTCATTATAACAGGCGTAAAGCCTTTTTGCCAGCCTAAATATTACGTTTTTCTATAATTTGGGTGTCATGTGATAAGGTTCAGATAAATCCCTGAGCGGGCCGTAGGCCCGATCAGGGATTCTTTCTGAATTAAATCACATCTGTATCAACGAGGTTTTCTTCCAACTTCCGGCGTTTAATAAGGCGCTTGCTTCCATTGAAAATCACAAACTGGCAGTTCGGTTCGTCCGACATTTCCCGCAGCTTGTTGACACCGATGCCGAAATAAGCGGCGGCTTCATCCAGCGTAAGACAGTATTTTTCCCAGATGGGGACTTCGTACTTCATATAATGCCCCCTTACTTCAACCGATAGCCGAGCAGCAAGGTCGTCTTCTCGCTGCCATCACGAGGACGCTTACGGACAACAGTTCCAATCGCCTGCAACGACTTCTTAAAGTTGGTGCTATTCTCCGCCAGACAGCCGTTGACCTCACACCACACTTTATAGTGAGCATAGATTTCCGAAGTACGAACCTCACGATTTGCATCAGGTTCCAGATTGTCTTCCGCAAACAGCGCAATCTTGTTGCTGTCGTGGCCATATTCCTTGGTGGCTTCCACAACTGCTGCCGGAGAGTTCAGCCCTTCCTTCTGCAGCAACCGCCAACCAGCAATCAGCCAATTCAGAATAGCGCTCTTGGCATCTTCTTCCGCAAACAGATGCTTCAAATTCGGGTCCTGCTCCTGCGGCTCAAAGTGGCGCTCAAACGGAATGACGCGCACACGATTAGAAGAAAACAGGGACATATCATCCACGCTGGGCAGATAGTTGGTGTTGATGTACAGCTTGAACTGGGGGTGGAAATCGAACGAATTGCAGTGCAGGAAGCGGGCATTGATGCTGTCATTGCCGGTCATGCTCTTTACCTGCGCAGCATTCAGCCGCATCCCGCGTGAGGGTTCGGAGATATTGGCAAGCCTCCTGCCTGCAAGGCGGGCAAGGTCTTCACTCGGCCCGGAACTGTTGCGCTGTTTTGCCGCAATCGTTTCCGGGGCAACGGTCAGACCGTAGTCACCAAACACGCGCAGAATACTTTCCATCAGGGTACTTTTGCCGTTACGGGTCGTTGCACCGTACAGGAAAAACAGACATTCAAACCGGGAATCGCCGCTAAGAGCGTACCCCAGTGCCTTTTGTAAAAATGCACTTTTATCGGCATCACCGCTCATAACTTCGGTCAAGAACTGGTCGAAGCGGGGGCACTTTGCATTGGGGTTGTAAACGACATCTGCAATCTTGGTGATTTTGTCGTCAGGGTTGTGGCTGCGGAACTGCATAGTCTTCAAGTCCAGCGTGCCATTCTTGCAGTTGAGCAAATTCACGTCTGCGTCAAACTCGCCCATGCCGATGTTGTAGACGCTGGCGGCATCGTCAAGGATGGTTTTGCGGTAATTGCGCGTCATCCAGCGCATGGTATACTTCAAATATTCCTTGCGCTCTTTCTCGTCCTTGATTGTAAAGGCGTAACGGGTCAGTGCATCACCGATGGTCTTGCACATTTCCATCGTTGCCATGTTTCCTTCATCGGGGGCCCAGCGCGTGCCATCGAAAATAAACCACGTTTTGCGACCTGCCACATAGCGAGCCTGACCTTTGATGATGTCAGCAAAAAGCCGTCCACTTCCATTGTCCGTAGTTGAATACTTGGGGTTGGTGTAAGGATTGAGTTTCTTAATCACGATGAGGTAGCTATGGAAAGTTTTCAGTTGCAGCGGGGCAGACGTGGCAGCTACCGTAACAGTCGCCGTGCTGCACTGCGCAGCGGGCACAGCCTTTACGGCCGGAGCCGGTTTCTTGTTCCGGGTCACGACATCGAGAGTTTCTTTCAGTTTTGCAACTGCTTCCTCGCCCTTTGCCGCGATATAGTCGGAAACATCGCCCTTTTCGGGGATTTCCGGCCACCAGTTATTCAGCTGCATAATGCCCGTGTTGTAATTCGTGGGCTTAAGTGCCTTGAGTGCTGCTTTTGCGTAGCCACGACCTGCACCATCGTTGTCCGGCAGGATGATAATCACCTTGTCGGAAAAGTATGCGACATACTCATTTTCCCAATGGGCGCCATTCGGCAGGCTGACCGCCGGGAGACCATATTTCGTGAGCGTGTCAACATCCTTTTCGCCCTCAACCAGAAAGACTGCTTCCGTCTTTTCCAGTACTGTTCCATTATACAGGGGAACATTCTTCGGTTTATGGTAGTCGTAGCTGCCGTCAAGTTTTCTGCTGCGCCAGAAGAAGGTTTTGTTCGTATAACGGACTTTCTCTGCAACGAGTTCTCCGTTTTTGTCAAGGTACTGGTAGATGGCGGCAACCTTCCGTTCCGGGTCAGAGCCTTTAGGCTCTGATCCGGAACTCCCACCATCCGGGAACAGGATACGCATCGTCAGCCCGATGGCCGCAAGAATATCTTCGACCTTGCCGCCACCGTGGTCACACATAAGAATGATGCCATCGGGTTTCTCGGTGATGTACAGGCTGGGTTCCTTCTCGTCGCGGAGAGGGCTGTAAGCCCGGTAGGTGTTCGGGCCAACCTTCTTCACGCCTTTCAGACGGGAGAGGATGACCTGGAGGCGGTCACTTACGTTTTCATATACGATTTTCATAATTCAATTTCATAGCGCGCCATATTTTCCTTTCATAATTTCTGTGCACGCTAAAATTATAGTGCTATATAGGGGAAACAACTATTAGCGTATAACGGCAGTATGCTGTAACTTTACCCGTATAGTGCATTATGCTGTTAAAGTTGCAAAAAATAAGGAGCAGCTGCTTTCACAGCCACTCCTTAAAAGTGTATTTTTAGTTTTACAGATGCATTTGAATGATGCTCAGGCGGTCAATTTTGTAATTGGTTGTCCTACACGCCGTTTATGGCTGCTCCCGCAGTTCCTTATATACTTCGTGCAGGAACACGCCCAACACACGGTGCTTGATGTCGTCATTACTCAGCAGCAGGCTGAAGAAATCCTGATTCTGGGAAAGTCCCTCAATCAGCGCGTCATCTGTATTGTCGTAGAAGCTGAACTCGAAGTCCTGCTCGGTGTTGTTCTTGGCAGAGGTCTTCAGCTTATCCGAGTGCAGCAGCAAGTCTTTGATTTGCAGCATAACTTTCGTCATGGCGCTGCTATCATAGCCCTTGCCTGCGCGGGAGTTCACCTCGTCAATAATCTCCGACAGGTGCTTTACTTCATCCACAGTCAGACCAACATCAGCTCCGCTCAACTTCACGTTCGGGGCGCTGGCGTGGCGCTGCTTGTTACCCTTATCGCCCTGACTTTCCTGCACAAAATTCGTTGCTTGAATCTTATCTTTCAAGCTGATGCCGCCGCTGTTGCCAACGACCAAATAGGTCAACAGCAGATTAACGAACACATACTTCTTGTGCAGTTCCGGGTCTCCGAAGCTGGATGCCATCGACAGGAACTCATACAGGCGTACAAACCCACGACAGTTCTTGGTAAAGGCTCGCTGGTGGTCCTCGTTGAACTGATTCTTCAACACATTCACAGCACGCTGGATGCACTGGTAAACAAGGCGGTCTTCTTTGGCTGTGGTGCGTTTGCCTTTCGGATTGTAGACGATGTCCGCAACCGTATCCACATCGCGGTCATCCAGAACATTGTAACCGTCAATCTTATTTTCCAGTTCGCGGAGCTGGGCAATCGTGGCGGTGTTGGACAACACTGTAGTAGTATAGAACGGTGCAAAGGCTTCTTCCATTTCCTCTGCGTGGTTCACAAAGTCCATGACTACGACCTTTTTATCAAAGGGCGGGCATACGCGGTTCAAACGGGATAGCGTCTGCACTGCATTTACACCGCGCAGCTTTTTCAGCACATACATGGCGCAGAGCTTCGGCTGGTCGAAACCGACCTGATACTTATTTGCCACCAGCAGAACGTTATACTCGTCCCCGTCAAACACCTTTGGCAGCTTATCCTCAGCAAAGCCGTTCATGCTCGGTTCGGTGTATTCGGTATCGTCAATTTTCACTTTGCCGGAGAACGCAACCAGCGCTTTTACATCCTTGTAATTATGGCGGGTGACATAGTCCTCGAATGCCTGCCGATACTTCACTGCCGCCTCGCGGGATGCCGTGATAACCATTGCTTTTGCCTGCCCGCCGAGTTCCTGCATAACAGTGGAACGGAAATGCTCGACAATGATATTGACGCGCTGATTGATGTTATCGTCAAACAAATCAATATAGCGTGCAATCTGCCGCTTGGCGGCAATCGTCTTCATCTCCGGGTCGTCTTCGATGGTCTTGTTCAGCTTGTAGTAGGTCTTGTATTCGATATAATTTTGCAGCACATCAAGGATATACCCCTCCTCGATGGCCTGCTTCATGCTGTACAGGTGGAACGGCTGATACACGGGATGTCCGTCTGCATCAATACTTTCACGGCCAAACAGGCGCAGCGTCGTCGGCTTGGGCGTGGCAGTAAAGGCAAAGACCGACACGTTGGGTGCCTTGCCGTGGCGCTGGATTTCATTTTCGATAGCATCCTGCGCATCGGCTTCTTCGGGACCATCGTTCTGCCCCAGCGTATTTTTGACCGCAATCATATCCTTGCCGGACGTAGACGAATGGGCTTCGTCAATGATAATGGCAAAGGTCTTGTTGTTCTGGTTCTGCGCCAGCTTCCAGAAATCCACATAGAGGAACTTCTGAATCGTGGTGACAATGATTTTATAGTTGCCTTTCAGCGCATCGGCAAGGTCGGCAGAGGTCTTTTTGTCATCAATAGTGCAGACAAGGCCGCTCTTGTGGTCGATACCCTTGATAGCGTCCTGCAGCTGGCGGTCTACCACAACACGGTCTGTAATGACCAGAACACTGTCGTAAACGATTTGGTTCTGCGTATCGTGCAGGGATACCAGCCGATGCGCCAGCCATGCGATGGTGTTGGTCTTGCCGGAACCTGCGGAATGTTCAATCAGGTAATTAAGCTGTGTGCCGTTGTACTCGGCATCTGCCAAAAGCTGACGGACGGCATCGCGCTGATGATAGCGCGGGAAAATCAGCTTTTCTTTGACGGACTTTTTCCCTGTCAGTTCGTCCACGACCTGCTCACGCTGGATGAAAACGAACTTGGTAATCAGTTCAATCAGGCTGTCGCGGCGCAGAATATCATCCCACATATAATGCATCGGATAATCGTCCACGCCGTCATCCAAGGGGTTGCCTTCTCCGGTGTTGACACCCTCGCCGCGCCCACGGTTGAACGGGATAAAGCGTGTGCCCAGACCGTCCAGCTTGGTGGTCATATAGCAGGTGTCGAGGTCCATGGCAAAGTTGACCAGAGCGCCCGCTTTGAACAGGAACAGACGGTTCTTCGGGTCACGGTCCTCAGAATACTGCTTGATTGCCATGCGGTAGTTCTGACCTGTGCTCTGGCATTTCAGCTCAAAGGTCGCAATGGCAAAACCGTTCAGGAACACAACAAGGTCGATGCGCTGGTCATCGTTAATCCAGACTTCCTCCATGATGGAGAAAATGTTGGCATTGTACTTGGCGACAAGGTCGATGTTGTAATCGGTGGCGGGCTTACCGTACAGCAGGTCCAGATGCATATTGGAAATCTCAATGCCGGATTTCAGCGTTTCGATAAGGCTGCTGCCCTTGTTGTCAATGCTCTGGAGTATAAATTTGGCGATGGTTTCCTCGGTCTGCCCGTTATAGATTTTCCGCAATGCCGCCATTGTGTGCGGCTGTGTCGTTTCCAGAAAGCGAAACAGCAGTTTGCGGTCCATGGCCGTGGTGCGGTCATAATCAGTTTTGCATTTGCGCTCTATGTAGCCGTTATTATCAATTAAATAATCAATGATATAACGCTGATAGTCGCGTTCTGTTCCGATGCTTTTCACGGAAACACCTCCCAATTCATATTACAAAACAATGCCGAAGTTTGATATTTAGTCGTTGATTGTATTGTATGCATCTTTTGTTATTTCTTCGCAAACGGTATCCGTGCTATCGGCAAACAGAGATTCTCTACTGATTCCAAACAGCCGAAGGTCTGATAAAATTTGAGCCTTTGATGCACTATTGATTTGTATTTTCATTGTAATGCTGTTGTGGTCTTTGGGAATAGCAGCTATTTCTTGACTAATAATTACAGTGCCGTTATGGTCATAGCCAATTCTGTTTGGAAAAAGAATGTAACGCCCCTGCTGCATTTTTTGACGGATGCTTGTAAACGGAGCATAAATAAAAAGAGGCTCTTTCAGCAGACCATCAATCCAAATATCAAATTGGGTAGGAATCCCATTGGCAGGTTGTTCATCGAATTTCTTATCAAGAACTTGTGCCAAATATCGCTGTTCCGCAAAATAGTTGAAACTCATGGCCTTCTTAACAAAGTCTGTTGCAAAAGTCCAAGTTCCTTCGCATAACCTACATGAGTCTGCAACAGCCTGCAAAATCGGATAATTCGTTACGCTTTTGGAATTTTCCTTAAAGACAATAACTTCTCCATCCTTGTCACCACAAGATGCGCATGCAAAGTACAGTGCTACAAGGGCATTTTCCGTTACATCCAACAGTCTGGTAGGAATACCATGATGCTGTGCTAATGCTAATAACTCTATTGGCTTTAAGTCATCGGTAAAAATTGAAGGCAACTTATATTTTGCCATTTCCAGTAGATTTCGTTCTTCATTAAAAATTGTAATATCGATTTCACTATGTCTTCCACGAGCAATGGAGGGGAGCAATTCATACGAAACATCTGCTTGTCCGCGAAATAGCGGCACCTCGTTGACCATAGGATATTCTTTATGAAATGTTTTCCTAATATCGCAGATTGCTTTCACATATTCGTCTACGGTACTTATAGACATTTCCTGCATTAAATCACTTCCTTTTTACCCGTCACATATTCGTAGATAAGAGATTTTTTGTAGGCACTAAGCAATTCGAGTTGTTTTCTTTTTTGCTCAATAGAAAGTTCAATCTCTTTGCATTTATCATTCAAATAGCGTGCAATTTCTTTTTGTTCATGAAGAGGAGGAACAGGAACTTTGAAATTCATGAAGGCAGATGTTTGTAAGCGCCAACGTCCAAGTGTGGATACACCTTGACCAAGTGAATAGAAGATTCTGCACATATAGCAACATTGCATTACATATTTGTAATACTCGGTATCATTTTGAGTTTTATCCCTAAGTCTAAACACACGATAGTCTGGACTTGTAACACCAAATTGGTCTGAACAATCAATCCAACCAGTAAGTAAATCCATGTGGTTCATAACATAATCAGAGGGAAATACAAACTGATAACCGCTGTAATTTTCTGCAATTTGGCCCTGATTTCCTGAAATATCTTTTACTTTTAAGCCTTTTTGCGTGACAGAGAGAATATTATACCCCTCACGGCCCGCAATTCGTTTTACAATCTCAAAGAGATATTTAATGTCAACCAATTTCCAGCTTTGAGGAATTTCCTTCCAAATATCGGATGACGTATTGGCTGCTTTTTCTCCATTGATTCCTTTGGAAATCGCTTCAAATACAAGGGAACGCTTGTACTGCTCTAATGTTTCGATTTCTTTCTGAATGTCAGCAGAGATGGCATCAATTTCGGAGCATTTAGAATCGAGAAATGCAACGATGTTTTTCTGTTCTCCTAATGTAGGAAGTACAAAGTGCTTTTTCCCCAATTCTGAAAAATCCAAAGTTTTTCTTACGCCTGTTCCCATATTATGGAATGCTTTCGCGGCATCCCACGATTTTAGTTGATAGGTTGCATAAGCAGACAACACCTGATTGTTTGGTTCGATAGCTAAGTATGCTGATGTTATTGCGCCATAATCCTTAACAAGTCCAATTCGTTGGCTTACAAAGTCGTAATTTAAATTAAGACAGTTAATCATTATGACACCGGGATGCACAACGGTATAAGACATTATTGTATTGGCTACATAGTCATCCGTATTAGCATCAAAATTCGTTTTTGGAATAATCGTTCCATAGGTGAATTTTAGTGCCGTTTTTTCTTGCCCCAGTCTGTTCTTTGTGGTGCATTCTCTAAAGAGATACCTCATCGGAACCGATTTCCATGAAGCCGGGATATTGCCAATCCATTCAATTCCGCTATCTTTCATTTCACGCATAGTTCCACCACCTTACCCGAACAGCTTCGCAATGCGCTGGCTGACAGACTGTTCCAGTTCCATAAACTGCTTTGCCAGTTCCTCACTGGGTACAGGCTGCTCGTACTTGTAGAAATACTGCGTGAACGGAATCTCCGCACCCGTCTTGATAACAGGCTTCTTAGCATCGGCCTTTTCTTCCCAGAACGCCTTTGCATCCGGCACATGGGGCAAAACTTCCCGCGCCATGTAATCATCAATGGATTCCTCGTAAGACACACGCTCTGTATCTTTGGAATCTTTATCGTAGAGAATTTCGCCGTGCTTATCCCGCTGGATTTCGGCGTTCTTATCCATCACAGACAAGCCATCCGCGATTTTGTCCAGCAGCTTTTTATCATCGGTCACTTTTGCCAGTGCCTTGCGCAATACCGGCATAAACGCTTCCGGGGAAAGATAGATTTCATCCGAAGCAGCA
>Ga0129314_1002363_pt1 | contig 10670 bp, 7 predicted proteins | sample O1111metagenome_FD_94431 | JGI IMG/M metagenome (GOLD analysis project Ga0129314, IMG submission 94431) | Orangutan individual fecal microbial communities from fecal samples from Wisconsin, USA - O1111 metagenome | ecosystem: Host-associated > Mammals > Digestive system > Large intestine > Fecal...
CGACGCGACCTACCGCACGTAGATGGGCGTGTGGCATCACCACACTTCTAGACTGTTAGATTGCTGTTTTTTCTAATGAGCCAAGCATCCCAGCGGAATGACATGCACGCCGTCGGGCCGCGTATAGGCGTAACGCCCGCCGGTCACCACAGCAAGAAACGCCGGCTGCCCGGTCTTTCTCTCATCAACCTTGGCGGCAAGTGCCAATAGGTTTGATGCGCCCTCATTGATTCGCACCTCTCCGCCAAGTTTGACTTCGATGCCGCCCCAGCGTCCGTCTTGCAATCGCACAATGATGTCGGCCTCGAGCCCTCCCTTGTCGCGATAGTGGTATATACCTCCGCCCATAGTGCGGGCATACACGCGTAGGTCGCGCGCACAAAGCGACTCGAAAAGATATCCCATGGTATTGAGGTCGTTGAGAAGCCCGTCGGGGTTGGTTTCGAGCGATGCGGCCGCCAGCGACGGGTCGCATAGGTGCCACACGGCTGCGGCCCGCAAAGGGGTCTTCGACCTGAGGGTAGGTGCCCATGCTTTGGCTTCCTCGATGACAAACAGTCTCCTCAAGGCAGTCAGATAGACACGCAGGGTCGGTTCGCTCATGCCGACGCCGATGTCTTTGACGTCGGCGAGAAGTGTAGAGATGGACGCCTCTTGGGCACTGCTGCGGGATATGGAGCGCAGCAGCGCCCTGGCGCGGTCGGGGTCGAGCGTGGTGCCGCTGGCTTCGGATATATCCGATTCGCAAAGCGCGGCGATGTAATCGGATGCCACCCCTGTATCGAGTGTCCCTCGGGCTATGGGAGCGGGCCATCCACCAGCACAAATGAGCTTCGCGTAGTTTTCGACGCTGATGTTTGAGACGCCTTCGACCTTTTGCAGTCCCCCGAATAGGTCGCTCAGCCGCACTTCGCAGCTTGAACGTCCCGACTCTTCAAGCGACATGGAATCCATGCTGACGCGTGCGATGCGTCCGGTGCCCGTGTGCTTCGGGGCGTCGTCTTTGTCGAAGTTGGGCGGTGTTGCCGAGCCAGTCAGGAGGAACTGCGCTGGTTTGCCCCCCGCTATGTCGATTGCATTGATAACGGCATCCCAGAGTACGGGTGCGACCTGCCACTCGTCGATAAGGCGGGGCTTATCTCCGCGCAGCAGCAGCGAGGGCTGGATGGACGCCGCTTCCATGTTGGACGCATATGTGTCGGGGTCGCGCATCTTGAGCGAGCTTGCAGCAACTTGCTCGCAGGTCGATGTTTTTCCGCACCACTTTGGGCCTCGCACAAGTACGGCTCCCGTGCGATTGAGGCGCTGTCTTAGCTCTCCGTCAACAACTCTTGGTATATAGGTCACATCCATCCCCTTTCATCTGCGTTAATACTAGCACTTTCGGATTTGGCGTGATTTGACTTTCGAATTTGGCGCAGTTTTACTTTCGGGTTTGGCGACATTTTGCTTTCGGTTTTGGCGATTGGAAACGTCGAGAGTTAACTCGAGGGCTGGTAAGGTCGCCGCGATATATCGGCCGTAGTGCGGCATGGTTTGCTCAGATTTTTTTACTAAAAAATTCTGAGCAAACTTTGAGGCCAATGCATGGGGCCTTTGGGCGAACCTTTGCTTTCCTGCCTAGAAAACAAAGGTTATTTGATAACCTTTGTTTTTGAGAGTCAAAAACAAAGGTTAGGTGGCAGGCTATGGGTGTGCACCAGTCAGATTATTGGCAGTCCTGCGGGTGGGGAATGAACCGGCGGGAAACGCAAAGCGGGACATACCATCCGTTTTTGCCCGACAAGCTGGCGGGGCTCGATATCATGCTGACACCCGAGGCGGTCTTGGCCGTAACGCAGGCGCAGTCTGCCGTGTTACTGCTCAACCAAGAGGCGCGCTTTCTGACCAATACAGAACCTCTGGTGCGCTTGTTGTTGCGCTCTGAGGCGCTGGCATCCTCTCGCATTGAGGGTTTGCAAATGAATGCTGGCAGACTGCTTGAATTTGAGGCGCTTGACGAGCTGGGCGTGTCGCATCGACTCGATGGTGTGGAGGCCGCGGTCATGGCAAATATTGCCGCCATGAGCGACGCGGTGGATAACATCGGGGCCGGCGACTCGATTACGGTGGATGACATTCGTGCTGTAAATGCGACCTTGCTTCAAGGGTCGCACCTTGAGGATGAGGGCGGAGTGCTGCGCACGATCCAAAACTGGATTGGCGGCAACAATGTCAACCCGGTTGGCGCCGCCTACGTACCGCCTCGGCCCGAGTACGTCCCGGAGCTGATGGAAGACCTCGCCCAATTCTGCAACGCGTCGTCTTTGCCGGCAATTGCCGTGGCGGCGATAGCGCACGCTCAGCTCGAAACGATTCATCCTTTTGCGGACGGCAATGGAAGGACGGGTCGCGCCCTTGTGCATATGTTGCTGCACCGTGCGGGCCTGACTCCGAATAGCGTTCCTCCCATCTCGCTTGTGCTGGCAACGGATAAGGCGCGCTACATCAACAATCTCGCAGCGTATCGATGCGATGATGGGCGATATGAAGGGGCAGATGAAAAGGACGCTGCGTTGCAAGGGTGCATCAGCGATTGGGTGGAGTACTTTGCCAACGCGGTGCTACTTGCCTGCGGGCGCGCGCAGGAATTTGAGCACCGTATTGCCGATATCCAGGAAGAATGGCGCGGCCGCGGTACGATTCGCAGGAATTCGTCTGCCGATTTGCTCATCGAAGTCCTGCCGGGCAGCCCCGTTGTCAGCGTCGTTTCAGCCGCTCGCTTGACAAGCAAAAGCGTTCAGGCTGCGCGCTTGGCGCTCAAGCAGCTGGAAGGCATGGGCATCCTGGTGCAGAATGCCAAGAACCGCAAGAGCAATATCTATGTCGCGCAGGAAATTTTGGATGCATTTACGGCCTACGAGCGCGCTTTGGCAGTGCCTGGCGGTGATACGTCTTCAGAAAAACCCATGCGACCCGTGCCGCCGCGCGTCCCGCGAGACCGCCGTCCATAAACGCAAAAAGCCCCGCGCTGCCTGCTGGTTTGCAGGGCGGCGCGGGGCCTTGGTGTGCGAGGTTGGCTTGGAGGCGAAGCCTTAGGCCTCGACGGCGACGAGCACGTCGGTGCTCTTCACGAAGGCGACGGCGGGCTTGCCGACCTCGAGGCCGAGCTCCTCGATGGCGGCGTTGGTGATGGAGCCGGAGACGGTCAGGCCGTACTCGGTGGTGATGGTCACATGGCCGTTGACGGCGCCCTTCTGGACCTTGGTGACCTCGCCGCAGAACTGGTTGCGGGCAGAGATCTGCAGGTGCTGGCCGGCCTCGGCGAACATGACGTTGGTGGCCTTGACCACGGCGATGGCAGGCTTGCCGGCCTCGAGGCCCAGATCCTCGACGGCCTCGCAGGTGATGTCGGCCTTGATGTTCTTGCCGGGGGCAACCTCGATGGCGACGACGGCGTTGACGGCGCCCTTCTCGACGGAGACGACGGTGCCGGCGAACTGGTTGCGAGCGGAGATCTTCATGATGTGCTTCCTTTCAATGGTCGTGGGCGGCCGGTCTTTCGCGTGCCGCTCCTGGTTGACGAGAGGAACTATAGGCCACGCTTTGCACTGCAAAGCATCTCGTGGCGGTATCTGAGGGCCGTCGTACCAACGTGTACCAATCAACAACCAAGGGTGTCCCTTTGCCCCCAGTCGACCGATTTTCCGATTGCCAATCTGGCAATGCCAGTCTGTCATTCTCTATTGTGGTCTGTGCCTGTGGTTTTCTATGATGAAGGTGGTACAAAGCCCCGTGTGGGCGCAGGTTCAGCAGAAGGGGAGACATCATGGGCAAGAACATGCGATTTTTTGGCACGCACGGATATGGCGTTGCATTTGCTGGGACCCTGGCCGCCTTGGCACTCGGCGGAGCATGTGTGATGGGGACATTTTCGGCAACAGCGCAGGCCGACATCGCGGCTTCTGGTTTGGGCAGCATCGCCGCTGCCCAGGGCGCAAGCTCGCCGCTTGCGGGCATCGGCGACGGCAAGACGACCCCCATTGCCTCCTTTGAGGACGAGGACGTGCTGCTTGCCACCTACAGCAATGTGGCACAAGGGTTCTCGCTGCTTGTAGACGCCGGCTCCTTTACGGTGACCGAGGGTCAGGGTGCGGGTGCGACGTTCGTCCTGAACACCGACGCGTCCTCCTACTTTGCCGTCTCCTACGTTGCCGACTGGGAAGGTACGCCCGATGTGGGCGAGTACCTGGAAGAACAGCTCTGGCACGGCCAGATGGAGCATGGCGACTCCTATGTGCAGGTGAGTGCTGACGGCGGCGAGGTCATTTACCTGGCTGGTGTGGGTGCCTATGCGTGCGCCTATGGGTACGTCGACTCCTCGACGGGCCAGAACATGACTGTCATCCAGGCCATGGAGCCGCGCTCCGACGGCAGCGCCGTGTATTGGACGCTGTGCACGAGCGACGAGTCTGCCGAGCAGGTCGCCACGGCGCTCGTCTGGGCCTCGGCCACCTTCCGCGTGGGTGCGGACGCCTATGCGGGCAGCAACATGTGGTGTGAGCCTTCCGATTTGGCGCAGAGGCCTTCGGGAAGCACATACTCGCTGGTAGATGATGCGGTCAACACCGCCGCTGCGCCTGCGCCTGCAACTTCGGCTGACACGACGACTCCCACTTCTGCCGCCTCGGCCGACACGGCGGCCCCCACGCCTGCCCAGCCCGCCGCAAACCCCGCCCCTGCTCAGCCCGCGCCCACCCAGACGTCCGCAACCGCGGGAACCTACCAGCTCGTGGACTACGACGGCGGGTACTTCACTGTCGCGCTGCCTCAGGGCTGGTCCATCCAAACGGCGGGAGAGGGCGCTGGCTTCACCTTTGAGGCGTTTGACCCGGCCAACCCCGCCGTGCGCATCGTCTACTACGGCGAGCTGGCCTTTAACCTCAACGAGCAGATGCGCGAGCTGTTTGCCCTCTCCTCTTCTACCGGCGACGCGACGCTCGACCAGCTGTACACGCTGTACGCCAACCTTCCCGTGCTCGACCCCTGCACGGTCGCCAATGCCGTGAGCCTGCTGCCCGCTTATACGCAGCTTGTGCTCGACATGGGCGGAGTCGACGACGGCACGGGCCTCATGGTCTCCTCGGCCCAGGTCACCTCGAGCGTGCCGGTTTCGTATTACTCGGCCTTCCCGGGCATGGCGGGCTATGTGCGCGACGACGCCCTGGTGAGTGCCGAGCTCACGCTGCTCGATGGCACGGCCTGCAGGGCGGACTTCCTGGGTAGTGCGATTGCCCTGGGATATGAGGGCGGCTATGGCAGTGCGTGCATCATGGGCATGTGGGGCATCATCGCGCCTGCTGACATATACGATGACGTTGTGGCGCAGCTTGCTCCCTGCGTGGGCACCCTGACCTTCTCGGATGAGTACGTTGCCCAGTGCAACGCTGCAAACGACGCCCTCGCGGCTGCCGCCCTCGACCGCTCAGCTGCCAACAACGCCGTGATGGACCAGGCGCTGCAGGACTTTGACGACTACATCATGGACCGCGACCGCTTCACGTTCTCCGACGGTTCCCAGCTTGTCATTCAGCATTAGACGTTTGTAGCATTGAAAGCAGTCGGCGGGGGCGCGGGGCGCGATGCAGCCTTGGCGTCCCCGCTGGCTTTTCTGCCTGCTAGTATAGATGCGGGGACCACGCTCGGGGCTTCTGGCCTTTTGGGCGTGAGGCACGCTATTCTACAAGTGAAGCCACACAAGGGGTCGATGAGCCAAGGGAGTCAGCCATGAAACCAACCGATGTCAGCCATGCCTGCACGCGACGCGCGTTTGCCCTGGCAGGGTTCGCCCTTGCCGCGTCTGCTGCCGTGTCTGCGCCCGTGCGAGCGGCCCATGCCGTAGGCCTTTTGCCTGGAGCCGTGCCCCTGTCCGATACGACCGACGCTGCCTCGACTCAAGCCGGTCCCTTTGACGACCTTCCCACAGATCCACTTGAGCGTCTCTCGGCTCTGTGCACGTTGCTCCAAGCCCAGGTTGAGGACTTTGCGGCTGTGTACGCGTCCTCGGTTGAGAACGGCGACGACGCCTATGCCCAGCCGATGCTTGACTTTGTGGATCTGTGCAACGCGGGCTACGAGGAACTTGAGGTTATCTACGACGCGCTCGCCTCTCAAGAGGCCAGCCCACAGGTCGGTCTCGGCATGGATGCGTGCGTGATTGTGGCGCGCACCCTCGCGTTTTACTCCGGCTACTACCATTCGAGTGATCCTCTCATGGAGATGCAGGTCCAGGCGGCGCAGGGTGCCTACGCCGACAACCTTGAGCTTCTCGATGCGATGTACGGCGCGCTCGGCCAGGTGCGCGACAACTACAGGATGCTCGACCTTCCTGCCTACATGAGCGATCTGTGGCCTCATTACATCAAGCAAATCGCGGCCTACCAGGAAAAACTCTACGCCGACTATATCTCGCTTGTGAGCAACGACGTCCTCATGGCCTACTCGGCCTCGTGGCTTTTGATGCGCCAGCCCTACATCATGCTGCATTATGAACAGCTCATGTATGCCTCATGCGCGCCCAGTTCCAAAACGCCGCCGACGCGCTTGCCGCGGGTTCTGGCGCGGATACCCGCGTCATGGTGGAGCTCGCGCTGAACGACGAAATCTACCCCAACCTCTATCCCTCGTCGGACTCGGTGGCAAACGTTGCCATCTACACCGAAGGTGGCGAGTGTGACGTGCTCATTGAAGTGCAGGTGGACGGGTTCTCCCAGCTTTACCGCCAAAAGATAACCGCCACGCCCGAAATCACGTACTTCATGATCAAGCCGCCGGTGGCAAGCGATGCGGGCAACTTGACGAGCGAGCGCGACACCCAGCTCACGCTTACGGTGACCGACCTGGGTTCCAACGGGCTCATCGCCCAGGAAACGCAGACGGTCACGTTGCACAGCTTGTACGACTTTACGCTTGAGAGCAACGAGTTCGGTATCGTCGAGCCGTATAACGTGCTTGCTTGGATGCGCCCCGACGCGCAAGAGGTGTTGGACATCCGCCGCGCCGCCATCGACTGGCTTGAGGCAAACATGGGTGCCGATTACAACACGCTGCCTGGCTACCAGCTGGGATATCCCGGGGAGGACGAGGCGAAGACGGTCCTCATTCAGGCCGTTGCCATTCAGGGCGCGATCTCCGACATGGGCGTGCGCTACAACATGGGGCCGTACTCGTTTGGCGCGATGCAGCGCGTGCTCACCCCCGACGCCGTGGTGCGCTCCAAGTCGGGCATCTGCATCGAGACCGCGCTGCTTGTGGCGTCGTGTCTGCAATCGGCCGACATGCACGCCATGGTGCTCATCCTTCCCGGCCACGCCCAGGTTGCCTTGGAGACTTGGGAGGGGAGCGGCCAATACATCCTGCTTGAGACCACGACCCTGCCCTTCACGGGATCCGACGTCTCCTCCTACATCTCGACTCTGACTAACGACGAGTGGATTTCCTACCTGAGCGACGATGGCACCTACGTCATCGACTGCAACCTCGCCTCCACCCTGGGCATCCGAGGCCTGGCTGTGTAGGGGCGGGTGCATGGAGCCCCAACTCAAAGGTAATGGACTGGCTTAGAGGCCAGCTTCGGTCCTGGTTGTGGTTGATGGGGTGACCATCGCCCGCAACCAGGGCTTTCGTTTCACCTTGTCGTTCTGGCTGCGTCTGTCGCTGTGAGGGAGGTCACGCCGAGGAGCTCGTTCAATTCACAACGTCCGCTTGTGCCCGTCTTCTCATAGATATGGCTGACGTGGGCTTTGGCCGTGCCTTCGGCTATGCCCAGCTCGTAGGCGATCTCATGGGTGGTCTTTTCCTTGGCGAGCAGGCGCAGCACCTCGTCTTCGCGCGGGCTGAGGCGTGACGCGCGGCTTACCTCGTCGCAGCGCGCGGAGACAAGCTCCTCGCGGCGGCTCTGCTCTCCCAGGCTGCCGGCGTCGAGCAGGGAGACGCCCCACTTGGTGGTGAGCTCGCGTTCGGAGAACAGCAGGAACGTGGCGACGGTGATGGCGCCGACGACGGCCAGGCTCAAGACGATGGTCTGTGTCTCGCTCGACAAGGAGCTGGCCTGCAGCGCGCTTGCCAGCGTGTCTCCCGCGATAATGAAGACCTGCATCGCGTTCTTGATGCCAAACAAGGCGATGACGACGATGCCCATGCGCTTGACGATGTCGTACAGCAGCAGGGTAAAGAATGTGTTCGCGAGAACATAGCTCGTCGAGACAAAGAAGTTCGAGGCGGCCGGACCCACAATGCCCTCGGTGGGAATAAGCAAAAATCCGCAGATCATAAGGGGTATGGGCGAGCGGTAAAGCAGGCTCAGACTGAACTTATCGGCAAAGAAGCGCGCGCCCACAAAGAGGAACGCCATGACGATAACCATGGCTATGTTGGTGGAGATATTTCCTGACGCCGTAAGCGTTTCCTGGCGAATGCCGTACGCAAAGGAGTACACGCCCAGGAGCAACACGATTTTCCAGGGAAACGCGAACCGCACATCGGTGCGCTGAGGACGTGCGGTGGCTGGTGCGCTGTGCCACGCGCGGTTGATGCTGTGAATGGCAATGAAGGGCAACGCCACGATGACGATGCCCATGCGCAGAGGGTCAAGCCCGCGGCAGAAGAACAAGATGATGAGGGCCAATATTTGGGCGGCTGCGAGCTGCATCACGATGCGTCGCATGCTGAGGGTGCTCAGCACCTCTGACCAGAGCAGGAGCAGCAGCGCAAAGCCGGCTCCGGCTAAAATGGCCCCCACCGACGTCAACGCGCCAATGATGTGCGGGGCCACTGTTGAATCGGGGGCCATGCCCGTGACGCAGATGCAGCATGTCGAGGCAGCAAGCATGCAGGCAAGTGAGGTGGCACGTGCCCAGCGCTTTTCGCACAGCGGGGCTATGGCGTGGGCTGTGATGACAACGATGACGCTTATTGCGCAATACACGAGGTCAAACAGGGTGTAGTGCAACGGTGCAAGACCAGGTAGGGCCACGTTGGGAGAGGTGTAGGTCAGCGTGAGCCAGGCGCGACCGAATGCGAGGGCGAGAAACCACGGCAAAATGTCCAGAGTGCTTGGCTCGTCGGTTTTCTCCTGGCTGTACTTTGCGGCGATGTCGGCCACGGCGATGTTCCCCTTTGCACGCAACAAGCCCCGACCATCCCCGTAATTGTCCGAGGGATGGCCGGGGCCTTCGATGAGCGAATGCCGATGGGATTATAGGCGATGCTCTTGCGTGCGGTGTTGCTCGATGGGCTTACAGGTTCGCAGCGAACTTGCCGGCGATATAGCCCGTGGTAAGGGCGCGGCCGATGGACAGGCCGTGGATGTACATCGGGTAGTCAACGCCGCCGAAGAAGGGGCCCGAGACGTTGCCCGTGGCGAACAGGCCCTCGATGGGCTCGTCGTTGTCGTTGAGCACCTGGCAGTCGGTGTTGATGACCAGGCCGCCCAGGATGGCTGCCACGCCGCCGTCGCCGCGACGGATGCCGTAGAAGGGAGGCGTGTCGATGGGCTTGAGATAGGTGGCGTTCTTGCCGAAGTCGTCGTCGGCACCGGCGGCTACGAGCTCGTTGTAACGAGCGACGCTCTCGACGAGGCCGTCGACATCGATCTGCCAGTCGATTTCCTTCTCCTTGCAGTAGGCGTTGATTGCCTCACCGAGCTCCTCGATGGTGTTGCCGGAGACGAAGCGCTCCTCACGCACGGTAGAGATGTCGTTGTTGAACGGATCGACTGCGACCATCTCCTCGCCCTGCTGCTGCCAGTTGGCATCGCAGATCTGGTAAAAGATGCCGGCCTTGATGTTGCCGCTCTTCTGCACGGCCTCATGCCAATAGTTGCTGGTGTAGCCCATCGTGGGGCCCTCGCACATGAAGCGCTTGCCGTCGGGGCCCACTGCCATGAAGGGCACGTCGCAGCGGCGGCCGCCGAGGCCTTCGTGGACCATCTTGCAGTGGTTGATGTTCTCGATGTGGCCGCCGGCCCACACGCCCATGCGGTGGCCGTCGCCGAACTTGTTGATGGCGCCGGTCTTCAGGCCCAGGCAGTCGGGCATGTAGTAGGCAACCATCTCAGGGTTGTTCATATAGCAGCCCGTAGCCAGGATGACGCCCTTGGAAGCCTTGAACAGGGTGTATACGCCGTCATCGGTCTCGGCAATGGCGCCATCGACGCGGTCGCCGTCCTTGTGCAGCTGCACGGCGGGAGCGTTGTAGAAGAAGGAAACGCCGTCGGCCTCAAGCTGGGCGGAAACAGCGGAGGCAACGCTGGCATAGCCGCCGTCGAGTTCCTCGTAGTTGGCCAGGTGGAAGTAGATGGGATATCCGTTGTACTCCACGGAGTAGTCGATGGGCGTGCCCTCGACGCCGCATGCGGTGACGTAGTCCTCGAAGGAACGGACGGCCTCGCTGGAGTTGCGGGCCCAAGACTCGACGAGAGCGCGGTTGGCGCGGTGGTCGTTGGTCTGAATTACCATGGAGACGCAAGCCTCGATGGCGGCATCGCTCGTCTTGTCCAGGTCGATGCTGGCGGCCTCCATGCCCTGGGCCACCGCGGCACCCTCGCGGACGAGCACGGCCACGTTGGCGCCGGCGTCATGAGCGGCCTTGGCGGCGGCAAGACCGGCGTTGCCTGCGCCGACGACCACGAC
>Ga0129314_1002364_pt1 | contig 10665 bp, 9 predicted proteins | sample O1111metagenome_FD_94431 | JGI IMG/M metagenome (GOLD analysis project Ga0129314, IMG submission 94431) | Orangutan individual fecal microbial communities from fecal samples from Wisconsin, USA - O1111 metagenome | ecosystem: Host-associated > Mammals > Digestive system > Large intestine > Fecal...
CCACGTGCCATCATGCCACCGATCTGCTTGCTGATAACGTTGCGCTGGTTGCGCAGCGCATCACACCGAGTATGCGCTGCGCGCCACTCGGCATCCATCTCCACAACCTCATCCACCAGAGCGAGCTTTTCATCCTGAAATTTTTTGCGGATGTTTTCCTTCACAAGCTCCGGGTCTGCGCGGAGCAGCTTAATGTCGATCATATACCCTCCTGAATTTTAGCTCCCCGTAAGCGGGGTGCGCATTTTGCATGAAATGCAGGGACGGCATCCCCTGCCCTGCATAAGCCGGAAAGATCCTCAGCTTTGCATTTACTTCCGGTTACGTCACATCCGCTCCGGCGCTTCAAGGCCGAGCAGATAAAGCCCGTTGCGGATCGTAAGCCGCGCCGCGTCGGTCAACGCAAGGCGCGCCGCACGCACGGCGTGGTCGTCGTCCATGATGCGGTTCTCATAATAGAACTTATTGAAGCACGCGCAAACTTCGATAACCGCGCGCGCCACAAGGTACGGCTCGTTCTTGTCGGCGGCTGCAACAACCGTTTCCGGGAAGGCAGCGATCGCCTTCACAAGCGCCGTTGCGGAAGCGTCCATCAGCGCGGTGCAATCCACCTCTGCACAAGCCTCGGCAACGCCTGCCTTGCGCAGCACGGAACAGCAGCGCGCATGGGTGTACTGCGCGTAAGGGCCGGTTTCACCATCAAAGTTGAGCACCTTTGCCCATGAGAATGAGGTATCCTTGATGCGGCTGTTGTACAGCACGCCCCAAACCACTGCGCCCACGCCCACCGCGCGCGCCGCGGCTTCCTTATCTTCCAGTTCCGGGCTCTTTTCCCGGATGATCTCCAACGTTTTCTCCATGGAAGCTTTCAGCACATCCTCCAAATACACCACGTTGCCGTGCCGCGTGGAAAGCGTGCCTTCCTCCATGGAAACCATGCCGAAGTTGACATGCTCCATGTCCTTCACCCAATCGCGGCCCATCAGCTCGAGCACCTTGAAAAACTGTTTGAAGTGCAGGTTCTGCTGATACGCAACCACATACAGGGACTTGACAAAGTCATACGTTTCCTTACGGTAAATGGCGGCGGCAATGTCCCGCGTGGCGTAGATGGTGCTGCCGTCGCTCTTGAGGATGATGCACGGCGGCATATCATATGCGGAAAGGTCCACAATCAAAGCGCCGCGGTCAAGCTTCGCAACGCCGCTCTCGCGCAATTCTTCGATGACGGCTGGCATCTTATCTTCATAGAAGCTCTCGCCCGCATAGCTGTCAAACTGAACGCCGAGAAGGTCGTATACCGCGCCCACTTCCTTGAGCGTTAGCTCCTTCATGCGCTGCCAAAGGGAAACCGCCTCCGCATCGCCCTGCTCAATCTTGCGGAACCAGGCACGTGCTTCGTCGTTGAGCGCGGAATGCTTGTCCGCGTTTGCGGCCTCTTCCTTTTCCGCCTCCTCATGAAAGCGCACATAGAGCTTCACAAGTTCGCGCACGTTGGATTCCTCGATCGGCTTTCCACCGCCCCACCGTTTGTATGCGACGATCATCTTGCCGAACTGCGTACCCCAATCGCCCAGATGGTTGATGGCGATGGTATGATAGCCCAGGAATTTATAGATGCGGTTGAGTGAATTGCCGATGGCTGTGCTCGGCAGATGGCCGATGTGGAACGGCTTTGCGATGTTGATGGAGGAAAACTCCACACACACGTTTTTGCCGCCGCCCAAATCGCTTGCGCCGTAACGTTCCCGCTGTGAAAGCACGCGTTTGAGCACGCCCGCGGCATAGCCGGCTTTATCCGTGAAAAAATTGAGATACCCGCCTGCGGCCTCCGCACGGCTTACACCCGTGGGCAGCACAAGGCGCGCTGCAAGATCCGCCGCGATCGCGGGCGGCGCCTTGCGCAGCGCCTTCGCAAGCCGGAAGCAGGGGAACGCATAGTCCCCCATTTCCGGATTCGGGGGAATCTCAATGTACCCTGCAAGTTCTTCCGCAGCGAGGCCGGTCAGTTCCGCCACGCGCGATGCGATTTCCATCCGGTAGTCCATACGATGCTCCTAACCTGATCTTTTGTTTATAACGATTTAGTATAGCACAATTCCGGGGTTTTTTACAAGGCCGGCAGCCTGTTTTCGGGGATTATGCGCCCATTTCGGGAAAAATCCTCCGCACCTTCTCCGCAAGCGCCCGTGCAAGCGCTGCATGGCCTTCCGGCAGCAGATGGGTACCCTCCACAGGCGAAGGCTCCGCGCAGCATGCCGCGTCGAGAAAGAATACCCCCGCTTCCTGCGCTGTGGTCCCGTAGAGCGCCGCAAAGCGCAGCGATTCGGCCCGGTTGAAAAAGCGTCCCTCTGATACGGCATTTTCGCCGATGTGCAACGGTGAAACGAGGAGGATTTTCGCTCCCCGCGGGAAAACGGCCGTCGCACCCGGAAAGCGCGCGTTCGCGTTTTGCAAAAGCGCTACAAGCTCCGCCGCACCGCGGGCCGCTCCAGCTGCGTCCGTAAACTTCAGGTCGTTCGTGCCAAGCATAAGAATCACAAGGTCGAAGGGTTTTCCGGCGCAAAGCGCATAGCCCAACCCTGTTTTTCCATTCCTGCAGGGGAAGTCCGGGTCGTTGAACACAGTCGTCCTTCCGTTAACCCCGTTTTCGGTTATCCGGCAGCCACTCCCCAGAAGCGCACCAAGCACGCCGGGCCAACGCACCGCATAAGGGTAGCGTGCGCCTGTTGTGGGTGTGAACCCCCATGTGTTTGAATCACCGTAGCACAAAATCTCTTTCATTTTTTCAGCCGTTTCTTTTCTTTTATTTCCCAAATTGTACCGCGCAGCGCGGCAGGTGTAAACCACATTGCGGCCAAAATGTAAAAAATAGCAGAACTTGTGCGGCTCTGTTTGCGCTTTGCAGGGCCGGATGCTATACTGTTCCCATGAAGCGAAAAGTTGTCAACATTATTTTATATGCGCTGAGCGCCGCGTTCCTCATTGCGGGCGTTTATCTTCTGATTCGGCAATATGTGCTTATTCCGGGTGAGTACGAACCGCCTGCCTCTCCGGCGCCCACCCTTACCCCCACGCCTGTGGCCACGGCAACCCCGGGCGTCTCCGAAACGCCCGTTCCCACGCCTTCGCCTACCCCGTATGTAAAGCCCATCCCTACAAGGATCTACTTCACAAAGGCTGAGATCATGGCGGACATCGTACCCGTTGGCATCATTCAGGAAGGCGAACGTCAGGGTCAGATGGACACCGTGGACGATCCCGACCTTGCCGCCTGGTATGAACCCGGCCCCGCCCCCGGCGAAGAGGGCAATGCGCTCATCAACGGCCACAAAAGCTGGAAAGGGAAAATCGGCCGCTTTTCCGTGCTGTGGGACATGGCGGTTGGAGATGAAATCGCCATTGAATACGAAGATGGCGCCGTGAAATACTTCTACGTTGTCTCCGTAGACTTTTATCCTTACGACGGCGTACCCAACACCGTGATGGATCTTTCCGGCGAAAGCCGTGTCACGCTCATCACCTGCTATGGGGATTATGACCGCACGGCAGGCACATCCAAACAGCGCTGCGTGGTTGTCTGCCAATCGGCAGAGGTGATCTCGGCAAAGCAAACGCCGGCTGCGGAATAAAGAATCGGGGCGGAAATCCGCCCCGATTTTGCGTTATTCCGCGGCCGGTTCCGGCGCGTTGTTCCGCCGCCCCGTCAGCAGGATGCCGCTTGTAAGCGCCGTGAATGGCGCGACCGTGCAAAGCCCAAAGCTGCCCACGATCGTGTGCAGGATTTCCGCTGAAACGTATTTGTAATTCAGGATGTTGTCCAGCGGCGTGCCCTGCGCCATAAACACCATCAGCAAAGAGATATACCCGCCCGAATAGGCGAGCAGGAGCGTGGTCGTCATTGTACCCATCGCTGCTCGGCCAACGTTCATGCCGCTTTGCGCAGCCTCCTTCCAGCCGATTTCGGGCTTCTTCTCCACCACCTCATGCACAGCGGAGGTAATATCCACCGCAAGGTCCATCACCGCGCCCGATGCGCCGATAAAGATGCTCGCCATGAAGATGCGCGTCAGATTCAAATCCTGATACCCGCTATAAAGCAGGCTTTCGGAATAGCTCATCACCGCCCCGTGAATTTGGAACAGATCCGTAAAAGCCATGCCCATCAGGCAGGCGACAAGCACGCCAAGTGCTGCGCCTGAGACCGCCGCCGCCGCGCGCCGGTCAAATCCGTACACAAGCGAAATGATGAGCACCGTCAGAAACAGCGTTACGCCAAGGCCCACCCAAACCGGATTTGCCCCGCGCAGATAGCAGGGCACCAACACCTTCCAAACCGCAAGCACGGTCAACGCCACTGAAAGCAGCGCACGCACGCCCGTGCGCCCGGCAAAGAGCACAAGAAGCGCCACAAAAAGCCCTGCAAGAAGCAGTTCCGCATGAAGCCGGTAATGGTCCACCATGCTGACAGAGGTTATCGCTCCATCCTTTTGGTTCACAAGCACAAGCGCTGTGTCTCCCGGCACAAACAGCTTGTCCTGTTCCAACGAACCGTTCAACATGTTGATTCCCGTCGCCTCCTCTCCCTTAAAGCTGCCGCTGAGCAGCAGGAGCGTGCAGCGCTGTTCACCTGCGCGCACAAGCCCCGTATCAATGATGCTTGAATCATCACATGCAGTCACGCGCGCGCGGCAATGCTCCGCCTCCTGATAGATTTGCGCATCCTCATAGCCTGTCGGCAGAAGCAGCAGCACAAAGATCGCCAGCAGGCACACCAATACGGGCAGGTAATCGCTCCTGCGGCCAAGTAAACGTTTCATTGTTCCCTCCAAAAAACCTGGTTCCATGTTCAAACAAAGGGCGGGGCTTTGTGCCCCGCCACCAAATTCACCCGCGCAGGTCTCACGCCACGTTCAGCAGCGCCGCGAGCTTTGCATAGATTTCGGTATTGTCATAGTACCCTTCAAACTGCTCCTGGCCCGCCCCCTCTGCAAACACTGCAACCGGAAGGCCGGTGTGCGCATAAGAGGCAAAGTTAATGCCGGACTTATTGTTCAGAAGATGCGTGATGGTCACGCTCAGCGGCTCATACGTGCCATAGAGGATGTATTCCGCCTGCGTCAGCTCCGCAGCTTCCGCAGCCATGGTCTTATCGTAAGCGGATTTGAGCAGGCCGAGTTCGTATTCATTGAGCACAAGCTTGTCGGCTTCCGCATCGCCTTCCGCTTTCAGGCCAAACAGGGCTTCCACATCCTTAAGCACATCCTCGAAGGAAGTTCCGTTTTCCTTGTAAGCAGCCACATAGTCGCTGTCGTACTTCGCATAGGAAATCTTTTGATTTTGGAGATTGGCAAGATAGGTGTCGTAATCCGTTCCCGCATAGCCGATGGTCAGGCCGCCGGTTTCATGGTCGCCGGTGACAAGGATGAGCGTTTCTTCCGGATGTGTCTTTGCAAACGCAATTGCGACATCCACAGCATCCGCCATGGCGATGGTATCCGCAATGGTGGAACCTGCGTCATTCGCATGGCACGCCCAGTCGATCTTGCCGCCTTCCACCATCATAAAGAAGCCGGTCTCATTGTCAAGCACCTCAATCCCCTTTTCCACATAGTCCGCAAGCGCCCAATCGCCTTCCGGACGGTCGTTTTCGTATTGGAATGCATCGGAATCCGCCAGATGCTCGTCAATGATGAGTACCTTTTCATCCGCAGCGGTAACGGCTTCAGCCTCCGCCTGCGTCATGACGACCTTGTAGCCCGCCTGAGCGGCCAATTCGTAAAGGTCTGTCTCTGTGCCTTCATTGCCGGTAACCTTTTTCAGCCCGCCGCCCGCGAAGTATTCAAAACCGCTTTCAATCAGTTCAAGGCCAATCTCATAGTAATTGTTGCGGCTTGCCTGATGCGCATAGAATGCCGCGGGCGTCGCATGGTTCAAGTTCACGCTGGAAATCACGCCGACCTTAAAGCCAAGCTGTGCATGGGCCTTTTCCGCAATCGTTTCATATTCGGTGGTCTTGCTTTCATCCATATTAATTACGCCGGAATACGTTTTATACCCCGTTGCAATTGAAGTGGCCGTGGATGCCGAATCCGGGCAAAAAGAGCTTGAATCGTAGGTATTCGCGCTGCCTGCTACGGGGAATTCCATAAAGTTCAGAGATTCGGAACCAGCAAGGATGCCGTCCTCATCCGTGTCCGCAACTGCGCCGAGGTAATCGGCAGCCGCCTGAAACTGTGGATAGCTCATGCCGTCTCCAATGAACAGGAACACATACTTCGGCGCCGCCGCCTGATCCTGTGCGCCGGCAAGCGTTTGCGTGGGCGCGGGAGCGTTCGTTTGCGCAGCAGTGGGGGCGGCTGTGGGCGTTGAAGCCGGTGCTTTGGCAGCGCAGCCCACAAAGGCAGCGATGGACAGCAGCAGGGTGAGAATCATTGCACAATACTTTTTCATTCGGAAACCTCCCAAACATTGTTTCATCTTTGATATCAGGGCGAGTATACCGCCGGGAGGTCAAATCCATAATCCGCATCATGTAAAATGTTCGTCAAACGCAGAGCGAAGCTCTTCTTTGTATTTGCGTTAATTTTTTTACAATCTTTCATTCCGCACTCCCCCGCAAATCCAGCGTTTTTCCCCCATTTCAACGCACAAACGGTTCCCACCCCTCATTTGGGGGCGGGAACCGTTTTCTTTTTTACCAATCTTTCCCTTCGCTTATTGGACGAGCGGAAGAATGGTCGTGCTGAAGAATTCGCGCGCCGTATCGGGCATTACGCTGTACACCTGCCCATTCACGGAAACAGCGACGCCGCTGCAACTGCATTGGCGCATGCAGAACGTGGCCTTGAAATCCACCTTGTCATGCAGGCCATTTTCCTCAATCATCTGCTGAAACGCCTGAATCACGTTGTAAGAGCCTTTCAGATGGCAGGAACTTCCGATACAAACGCTGACTTCTACCATACTCAGTTATCCTCCTGTTTTGCACCATGGTAATGAACATGCAGCAGCTCGTGCACGCGGCCCTTGAGGATGCCGTTGTAAAGCGACATCATCAGCGGGTTTTCTTCCGAACGCTTGATGCTGCAAAGCTTATCGGCGGAGTAAAGCCCCGCGCCGCGCTTTTCTCTTTCCATGTTGGATGCGAAGGGCTGTCCGCCGCCGCTGACGCAGCCGCCGGGGCATGCCATCACCTCAACAAAATCGAAGTGCTCGCCCGCCTTGATGCGTTCGATCAGGTCGGAAGCGTTCTTCAGGCCGCTCACAACGCCGATGCGCACTTCCTTTTCGCCCACCATCACGCGGGCTTCCTTCACGCCTTCCATGCCGCGTACGCCGGTGTAGGCGATGGACATCAGGGCCGTGTTGCTCTTGTCGGACGCAAGGCGGCGCAATACGGCCTCCGTCACACCGCCGGTTACGCCAAAGATTACGCCGGCGCCGGTCATCGTGCCAAAGGGCATATCCACCGCTTCGGGTTCAATATCGCGGAACATGATGCCGGATTCTTTGATCATGCGCACGAGTTCCTGCGTTGTGAGCACATAATCCACATCCTGCTTACCTTCCACCTTAAACTCGTCGCGTACCGCTTCAAACTTCTTCGCCGTGCAGGGCATGACCGCCACATGCACGCATTTGCGGCTGGAGGTGCGGTTGTTCTCGCGGATTACCGCAGCAAACATCTGCATCGGGGACTTGCAGGTGGAAACATGCTCCATCAGTTCGGGATAGCGCGTTTCGCAATAGCGCACCCAGGCCGGGCAGCAGGAAGAGAACAGCGGCAGCTCCGCCTTGCCTTCGCCAAGGCGCTTTGCAAGCTCGTTCGATTCCTCAAGCACGGTAAGGTCTGCGCTTGTGGAGGTATCATAAATCTCGTCAAAGCCCATGCGCCTGAGCGCGGCAACGATCCTGCCCATCGCGTTTTCGCCCGGGGCAATGCCGAGCTCGCGGCCAAGCGCCACACGCACGGCAGGGGCAATCTGCACGGTCACCTTGGTGCCGCGGTCGTCAAGCGCCTTCCAGACCTTTGCGATGTCATTCTTCACAACGATCGCGCCCGTCGGGCAGGCCTGCGCGCATTGGCCGCAGCCCACGCAGGGGGATTCTGCAAGCGGGATGTCAAACGCCGTGCTGATGGTCATCTTGGAGCCGCGGTGCGCAAAATCAATGGCGCCCACGTTCTGCACCTCGTTGCACATGCGCACACAGTCGCCGCAGAGGATGCACTTGTGCGCATCGCGCACGATGCTGACGGACGAATCCTCGATCTTCGGCTTTTCGGCCGTATTCGGAAAACGCACATCGTTAATGTCGAAGCGCATTGCAAGATCCTGCAGCTTGCAGGTGCCGTTGTTGTCACAGGTGGTGCAGTCCCGGCAGTGGTTTGCAAGCAGAAGCTCAAGGATCATTTTGCGGTACTTGCGCAGGCGCTCCGTATTGGTGCGGATCTCCATCCCCGCCTTCGGGGGCGTGGAGCACGCAGCCTCCAGGCCGCCCCACTGGTTTTCCACCATGCACATGCGGCATGCGCCATAGATCGAAAGCTCGGAATGGTAGCAGAAGGTAGGCATTTTCACACCGACCTTGCGGATCAGCTCCAGCAGATTTTTTTCGCCGTTGATCTCGACAGGGATGCCGTCAACCGTCATAAATTGCTTGTTTGCCATGGCCATGTTAGTCCTCCTTGATGGCGTGGAACGGACAGGTGCCGACGCACGCTTCGCACTTGATGCACTTCTCCTGGTCGATCACAAACGGCTGTTTGAGCGTGCCGCTGATCGCGCCTACAGGGCAGCCGCGGGAGCACTTGGAGCAGCCCTTGCACAGCGCAGGATCGATGGAGATGCGTTTGAGCTTGCGGCAGTTGCCCGCCGGGCAGCGTTTTTCGTAAATATGCGCCTCATATTCCGAGCGGAAGTTCTTGATCGTGCTTACCACAGGGGAAGGCGCGGTCTTTCCAAGGCCGCAGAGCGCCGTGGCGGAGATGGTGTCCGCAAGCTCCAGCAGCAGCTCGATGTCCCCATCGCGGCCCTTGCCGGCCACAATGCGCTCGAGGATTTCCAGCATGCGCTTGGTGCCCTCACGGCACGGCACGCACTTGCCGCAGGATTCGTTCTGCGTGAAGTGCATGAAGAAGCGCGCCACTTCCACCATGCAGGTGTTGCTGTCCATCACCACGAGGCCGCCAGAGCCGATCATGGCGCCAACCTTCTTCAGGGAATCAAAATCAAGCGGCAGATCAAGCTGCTCGGGTGTGAGGCAGCCGCCGGAAGGCCCGCCGATCTGCACGGCTTTGAAATCCGCGCCGCCGCGGATGCCGCCGCCGATATCGAAGATGACCTCGCGCAGCGGAGTCCCCATGGGGACCTCGATGAGGCCCGTGTTTACCACGTTGCCCGTGAGGGCGAACGCCTTCGTGCCCGGGCTGTTCTCCGGCCCGATGGACTTATACCACGCAGCGCCGTTTTCAATGATGGACGGCACGTTTGCGAACGTTTCCACGTTGTTGAGCACCGTAGGCATATTGAACAGGCCGTGTTCCACCGTACGCGGCGGCTTCACGCGCGGCATACCGCGCTTGCCTTCGATGGATGCGGTGAGCGCGCTGCCCTCGCCGCAAACGAATGCGCCTGCACCGCGGTTGATGCGGATGGTAAAATCAAATCCTGTGCCGAGGATGTCCTTGCCGAGGAGGCCGAGTTCCGTCGCCTGCTCAATGGCGCGGCTGAGCTTTTTCACCGCCACAGGGTATTCCGCACGGACGTAGATATAACCCTCGGAAGCGCCGCATGCAAGGCCTGCAATCATCATGCCTTCCAGCATGCGGTGCGGGTCATCTTCCATAACGGAGCGGTCCATGAACGCGCCGGGGTCGCCCTCGTCGCCGTTGCAGACGATGTATTTCGGCGTGGCTTTCTGGCGCTTCACCTGGCTCCACTTCTTGCCGGTGGGGAATCCTCCGCCCCCGCGCCCGCGCAGGTTGGACTCGCTGATCTCGTTGACGATATCGTCCGCGCTCATGTCGAAAAGCGCCTTTTCAAATGCGGTATAGCCGCCCACGCTCAGATACTCGCGGATGGAATCGGAATCGATCTCGCCGCAGTGCTCCAGCACAAGGCGCTTCTGCTTCTGATAGAACGGGATTTCGTTCTTTTTGGCATAAACCTTGCCGTCCTTTTTGTAGGCCAACCGCTCCACAAGTTCTCCGGCAACAATGGTTTTGTCGATGATTTCCTCACAGTCGGAAACCTTCACCTTGGTGTAAAGGTATCCTTCCGGGTCAATGCGCACAAGGGGGCCGATCTCGCAGAAACCGGGGCAGCCGCCCTTGGTGACGCGCACGCTGTCATCGTGCGGGTCCTTTGCAAGCTCCACCTCGCAGGGGATGCCGCGTTCGCGCAGCAGCTCCACAAGGCGCGCATAAATATCCAACGAGCCGCTGGATACACAGCCTGCGCCGGTGCATACGAGGATCTTGCGGGTTTGTTTCTTTGCGGCGTCGCGGCACGCGGCGCGCAGATCGATCAAGTCCTGTCTATTCTTGAGCATGTCAGAGCGTCTCCTTCAGCGTTTTCAGCAGTTCGGACGCCTTATCCGGCGTCATCGCGGGGTATACCTTATCGTTCACGGTCACGGCAGGGGCAAGGCCGCACGCACCCA
>Ga0129314_1002365_pt1 | contig 10657 bp, 7 predicted proteins | sample O1111metagenome_FD_94431 | JGI IMG/M metagenome (GOLD analysis project Ga0129314, IMG submission 94431) | Orangutan individual fecal microbial communities from fecal samples from Wisconsin, USA - O1111 metagenome | ecosystem: Host-associated > Mammals > Digestive system > Large intestine > Fecal...
ACCGATAATATATTGAGTCATGGTTCGCTCATCTGCCTGAAATTCAGATATTGCCTGCGCAGCCTTCTCGTAAACCTCCAATGTTTTCCCAAGATTCGGGTCCCTGTAGGACACAAAATAGCTTTCACCTGTCTTGCCAAAGCTGCACATACAGCCGTAGGCACCACCCTTTACCCTTACGTTCATCCACAAATATTCATACCCCAATAGTACCTTAAGCACCTTAAGCGCTCCCGTATAGGGAAGACCTTTTTTCCTGAAATTGCCTGCCCTGCACACATACTGCACCTGCCCCGATGTCATAAAGCCCTCATTCTTTTTGCTGACAACAGGTACATAATGCTCCTTTTTTACATTGCAGGTATAGAGCTTTTGCTTAAGCTCCTCCACCGGTCCATTCAGTCTTGCAGACGCCTCTTTGTCGCCCACGAAATCTATCATAAGATTCTCTCTGCGGAAAATCATTTTGGCAAGCTCCCTCAGTTTTTCTACCAGTCCTTCCTTCTCCTCGTCAAAATGCTCCTCCAGCCGGTCAACCAACCGATAAAAGGGAATTCCCGACAGCTCCTCACTCAAGGCTCCCGTCACACTGCCATAGGATATTGCCCTGCCGGCAGCCACACTATGCCCTCCTGACATCATCTGCGCCTGCATACGGGATTTGCCCTCTGCAATAATTTCATAGAGACGCTTTGTATCAGAAAAATCACTGGTAAGAATGATTTCCCCCATCAGTTCAATCGCTTTTTCAATGTTATCATATAACACCTTGGTCTTCAGCTCCAGTGTCACTCTGCATTTCTGTAAATCCTCAATATTCCCATAGGCATTATTTACCGCCGCCATACCACCGGTAATCAGGTTCATTTCGTTAAACAAATCACCATACCGATAATGCTCTGTGTTCAAAAGTCCCATACAGCCCTTCAACACTCCCACATATGGGAAATACTCTGCCGGAATCTGATTTAAATCAAATATCAGACGTAAATATCCGATTCCGTTGGTAAACAGCTCATGATACAAAAGCCTTGTATCGCCGATAAGAAGCTCTTCATTCACAAAGCCTGCTGCTTCCTTCCTCATATCCTCGCGCTTTAGCATGGGCAGCTTTTCCAAATCCTCCCTGCTGTCCTCCGTCTCCTGAAATGTAGTAAGCTCTCTATATTTCTCTATAACAAGCGCAAGCTCTTCCTCAGTCATGCCCGCCTTTTTACGGGCAAGCTCCGCCTTCAGGGCAGCCTCCTGCTCCTCCAACAGTCCGGCTCTTGGCTTCAAAATAACAATGCTGCGATGCTTATTATCCAAAAGCCATGTCTTTACCAAGCCTTCAAAGTATCCCTCCTTTACCTTGCTTCGCAGCCTGGCAAAGGTAGCATTTGCCTCAATGTGGATAAAGGGCTTTGTCTCATCATAAAGCCAGCTGTCCAGCATTTGAAGACCGTACATAAGGCCCTTGGGATAGGAGCCGAAATCCGCCTCTCTATATTTAAACTCATAATAATTGATACCTGCAAGCAATGCCTTTTCGTCAAAGCCATTCTTAACAATACCCTGTAAAACCTCCTCTATGGTTGCAAGGAATTCCTCTTCCTTTAGAAGAGAGGTATCCTTCGCCACCACGCTAAAATATGGCTGTCTAATGCCGTTTTCATAGATACTGTAAACGTCCTTGCCGATTCCCTTATCCACAAGTGCCTGCTTCAAGGGCGCACCCGGCGCAGAGCAAAGAGCATAATCCAAAATCTGAAATGCCACATACAGCTCTCTGTCCAGACTGTCTGCAACAGACATGTTCAGTGAAAGGTAAGTATTCTCCTCCTCGTTCTCCCCTTCATTTATAGGGTATTCCTTTACTACGCGGTTCACCCTATCAAAGGCAGGCTGCTCCCCAATACGGGAATCCACCTTCAATGCCTCAAACTTGGATAAATAGTGCTTATCAATAAAATCAAGCTGCTCTGCCATATCCATATTTCCATACAGATAAATATAGCTGTTGGAGGGGTGATAATATTTTCCGTGGAATGCAAGAAACTGCTCATAGGTAAGCTGTGGAATTATCTCCGGGTCACCACCGGACTCCCAACCGTAGGTGGTATCGGGATAAAGAGAATTCATCACTTCCCGCTCCAAGACATCATCAGGGGAGGAAAAAGCACCCTTCATCTCATTGTAAACCACACCATTGATGGTCAACTCGTCCTCAGGGCTTTCTAACTCATAATGCCAGCCCTCCTGACGGAAAATACACTCATTCTTATAAATATTAGGATAAAAAACTGCGTCCAAATACACATGAACTAAATTCTGAAAATCCTTGTCATTACAGCTTGCCACCGGATATAGTGTCTTATCGGGATAGGTCATTGCATTCAAAAAGGTATTGAGAGAGCCCTTTACCAGCTCTACAAAAGGATCCTTAATGGGAAATTCCTTGGAGCCGCAGAGTACGGAATGCTCCAAAATATGCGCTACACCGGTAGAATCCTTAGGGGGCGTCCTGAATCCGATGTAAAACACCTTATTCTCATCATCATTGGAAAGCAGCGCCACCCGTGCGCCTGTCTTTTTATGTCTCATCAAATAGCTTGTGCTGTTGATGTCGGCGATTTCCCTTTTTTCTAATACTTCATAGCTTGTCAGCTCTTCTATTTTCATATCATGTACCATTCCTTCTCGTTTTAAAATGTCATCAGCGCCAGCTTGCTCATGCTAAGCTCCTGAATTACCACACCCTGCGCCTCTTTTTGAGCGGGTGTCATTGCTGCAAGCTGCTCCACCGTCATAACCCTTGTGGCATAGCCTCTGCTTATCTTACCTGTAACGGATTTTTTCTCCTCAATGATATTAATCTTGACCTTAGCCTTTATCTGCTTATATATTTTCACCACAAAGCTCTCAGGCTTTAAATAATACAGCTGGGTCTCCAGTGTGTCCTGCAAATCTGCCTCCGGCAATATATATCGTTCCACAATAAGGCGGAATTTAAACGAAATATTCTCCTCTTCGATAATCTCTCCCAAGGTATATTTTGTTCCCACATACAGAGTCGTCGTATCCTGCATACTATATTTATTATCTTCATATACCGTCTTTTGCATACTGTTTCATTTCTCCGTTTCTGTCTGCCAAGCTTCCTCTCTTACTGTTCTATGTCAATATATTCAATTTGAAAACCGCTCATCCTCACCGCATCAAGAATCGCCTTCTGCGAAAGCTGCGTCTCCAAGGCAAGCTCCTCCACTGTAACCTTACGTTGTAAATCCTCAGCAAGCTCCTTCGCCTTCTCTAACACCTCATTGACCTTATCAACCACCCTTTGGTCCTTCTTCTGATTATCGGCATTCTCCTGAATGTACTCCTCCATGGCGTCCATAATCATTTTACCAAGCATACCCTGTTCTTCTTCAGGCTTCTCCAAGCTGCCAAGCATGGTAACTCCCACAGCCAATGCCACATTTCCCTCGCCGATTAAATCCTCCAAGAAAACACCCTGACCGGCATACAGCTTTGCAATCTCCGCAACGTCCTGCAAATGCAACTCAACAAGCCTGTTCTGCGCTTGCACATCACCTGCCATTGCGGCAATAATACAAGCCTGTTTCTCACCCTCGCTGCACATGGGAATATCAGCTATCTCATCAAGATAATCCTGCAAATAATCTCTCTCCTCGTCCGTCAGGAAATCATCAGGATTTACAGGCTCGCCAATGCCTACCTTATGCTTCACCAAATAATCAAAAACAAGCTCCAGCTGTTTGTCCGAAAGCTCCAGTGACGCAAACGCTTCACGCACCTGCTCCTCGCTGACGCAATTCCCCTGCTCCCCTGCAAGCCTTCTCACCTGCTCTAAGGTCTTTGCAAACAACACTTCTTTATCCATAAATAATAACCATACCTTTCTGCTGCTTATTTTACATGCTCATGAGTAAACAAATGCTCCTGACAATACTCATAATTACCATTGCACTTAGAGCAGAAACGAAATTCCAGCTCAGGATTACTCTCCTCAGTCCTGCCGCAGATTGCACATTTGTGGGTCGTCGGTCTCATTCCCTGCTTTACCTGATGCTTAAACTCAGCTCTTCGCTTCACCTGCTTCGGATTCATGTGCGAAAGATTTCTGGAACGAAGATAAAATACACCGAAATTCAACAGTGCCGCTGCAATTAAAAATCTGTGGAAAATAGTTCCCTGTATCATCGTATATACCATAAGCACTGCGTCCAATATTCCCATCCATTTTACTTTAATAGGAATCACAAACATTAAAAGCACCTGCACATCGGGGTAGGTCGCCGCAAATGCCAAAAATACGGAAAGGTTGATATAATAGGTGCTGTAGAACGTAGAGCCCAAGCGCATAGCCCAGAAGCACGGCACATTGTTCACGCTCGACGGCACCAGATAAGCCCAGCCCATACACAAAAAGCTTCCTAATATGGTAAAGAGCAGACCCATAAAAATATATACATTATATCTGTAGGTTCCCATTGTTCGTTCCATAGCCGTACCTATATTGTAAAAAAACAACAGCATAATAAGTGTAAATAAATCAAAGGAATCAGGCGGCACCACCAGCCATGTAAAAAGTCTCCAAACCTCTCCATGCAGGATTCTGTAAGGGTCCAAGGTCAGATACACAAAAAAAGAGCTGTTTATCAGCTGAATAATGTAACCCACCACATAACACATAATCAATACCAGTGTAAGATTCGGTATTGCATATTTTCCAAATTTTTTCTCAAACCTGCTCATTCTTGATTGTCTCCTCCATCCTGTCTTGCATGAAGCCCGTTTTCGGCGCATAGCTTTTACTGTACGGACAGCTTTCCGTCACAGCTGCTTTTTCTATTTTAACATTACCACTCCAATAAGTAAACAAACCAATTTTTAATTTAAGATACTTTTTAGTTTTTTTGCGGTTTTTGTTCGTTGCAATTTCACCTTATGTGTCGTATAATGCAAGGGAATGTCGATTTTAGGAAGGATGTATCTACATGGATTTACGGACAAACGAAGCAACCTTAGGTATTGACATTGGTTCCACTACCGTTAAGATTGCTATTTTAGATGAAAATCATACAATTTTATTTTCCGATTACGAAAGACACTTTGCCAATATCAGGGAGACTCTTTCCTCTCTTCTAAACAAGGCGTATAAGGAGCTTGGTAATCTCACTCTGCACCCTATGATTACAGGTTCCGGCGGGTTGACGTTAGCAAATCATTTAGGTGTTCCATTCACTCAGGAGGTAATTGCAGTTGCCACCTCCTTAAAGGAGCTTGCTCCCAAGACAGATGTTGCCATTGAGCTTGGCGGCGAGGACGCCAAGATTATCTATTTTGAGGGCGGCAATGTGGAGCAGCGTATGAACGGCATCTGCGCCGGAGGCACCGGCTCCTTTATCGACCAGATGGCTTCCCTGCTTCAGACTGATGCATCAGGCTTAAATGAGTATGCAAAAAATTACAAATCCTTATACACCATTGCCGCACGCTGCGGTGTATTTGCCAAGACTGATATTCAGCCACTGATTAATGAAGGTGCTACTAAGGAGGATTTATCTGCCTCTATCTTTCAGGCGGTGGTGAATCAGACCATAAGCGGACTTGCCTGCGGTAAGCCCATCAGAGGACATGTTGCTTTTCTAGGCGGTCCTCTCCACTTCCTGTCCGAGCTGAAAACTGCTTTTATCCGCACCTTAAAGCTGGACGAGGAGCATATTATTGACACCGATAATTCCCACCTCTTTGCGGCTATCGGCTCTGCCTTAAACGCCAAGGAAGAGGTTTCCTACACTATGGAGGAAATGGTTAACAAGCTTTCCTCCGAGATACATATGGAATTTGAGGTAGAACGCATGCAGCCTCTGTTTGCGGACAATGCCGAATATGAAGCATTTACAGCACGCCACAATGCTCATCATGTACAAACTCGTGCTTTATCCGAATATCAGGGCAACGCCTTTTTGGGAATTGATGCCGGCTCCACCACCACCAAAATCGCGCTGGTTGGCGAGGACGGCTCCCTGCTCTACTCCTTCTACAGCAGTAATGACGGCAGCCCTTTAAATACAGCAATCCGTTCCCTTAAGGAGATATATTCCTCTCTCCCTGAGGGCGTTCACATTATGCGCTCCTGTTCTACTGGCTATGGCGAAGCGTTGATGAAGGCTGCCTTTTTATTGGACGACGGCGAGGTTGAGACCGTTGCCCACTATTATGCTGCCGCTTTCTTTGACCCTGACGTGGATTGTATTTTGGACATCGGCGGACAGGACATGAAATGCATCAAAATCAAGAATCATACCGTTGACAGCGTACAGTTAAACGAGGCATGCTCCTCCGGCTGTGGTTCCTTTATCGAGACCTTTGCGAAATCCTTAAACTACAGCGTACAGGATTTCGCAAAGGCAGCTCTCTTTGCTGAACACCCCATTGATTTAGGAACCCGCTGTACCGTATTTATGAATTCCAAGGTAAAACAGGCGCAAAAGGAGGGTGCCTCTGTTGCAGACATCTCCGCCGGTCTTGCCTATTCCGTAATTAAAAATGCTCTGTTTAAGGTTATCAAGGTATCCGATGCCTCTGAGCTTGGAAAAAATATCGTAGTACAGGGCGGCACCTTTTATAATGATGCCGTTCTCAGAAGCTTTGAAAAAATTGCAGACTGTGAGGCTATCCGTCCTGATATCGCAGGTATCATGGGTGCTTTCGGTGCCGCTCTGATTGCCAGGGAGCGCTTTGAGGAAGGATACGAAAGCTCCATGCTCTCCTATGAGAAAATCTGCTCACTGCAGTTTGAGACCAGCATGGCAAAATGTAAGGGCTGTACCAACAACTGCCGCCTTACCATCAATAAATTCTCCGGCGGACGCCAGTATATTTCCGGTAACCGCTGTGAACGCGGCATCGGTGGTCAGAAGAACGCCCACAATGTACCAAATCTCTATGAATATAAGCTTCACAGGCTCTTTCATTATCCTTCTTTGGAGGCTGACGAGGCAAAAAGAGGCACTGTAGGTATTCCCAGAGTATTGAATATGTATGAGGATTACCCTTTTTGGCATGTATTCTTTACTAAGCTGGGGTATCGTGTAGTACTCTCTCCCAGCTCTAACCGCAAGATTTACGAGCTGGGCATTGAGTCCATTCCCAGTGAGTCCGAATGCTATCCCGCAAAGCTGGCACACGGTCATGTAACATGGCTGATTAAGCAGGGGGTTGACTTTATTTTCTACCCCGCTCTCTTTTACGAGCGCAACGAATTCGAGGAGGCAAACAATCATTATAACTGCCCGATTGTCACCTCCTATTCAGAAAACATCAAGAATAATGTAGAGGAAATCAGCAGCGGACAGGTTATTTTCCGCAATCCCTTTATGTCCTTCTTAAATGTGGATACCATTACCTCAGCCCTCACCAAGGAATTCAGCGAGATACCGGCTGCTGAGGTAGCAGATGCCTGCAGGGCAGCATGGGAGGAGCTTAATAATGCCCGTAAGGACATGCAAAAAAAGGGCGAGGAGGTTTTGGAATACCTGAAGGAAACCGGCAAGAGGGGTATTGTTTTGGCAGGACGTCCCTATCATATCGACCCCGAAATCAACCACGGCATTCCCGAGCTGATTACCTCCTATGACATTGCTGTTTTGACGGAGGATTCCATTTCTCATTTGGCTGCACCCGAAAGACCCCTAATCGTGTCCGACCAGTGGATGTATCACTCCCGCCTTTACGCTGCCGCAAGCTATGTAAAGACGGTTGAAAATTTAGACTTAATCCAGCTAAATTCCTTTGGCTGCGGCTTGGACGCCGTTACCACCGATCAGGTGAACGACATTCTCTCCGGCTCCGGCAAAATATATACCTGTCTGAAAATTGATGAGGTAAACAATCTGGGCGCCGCAAGAATCCGCATTCGCTCCCTGCTCTCCGCCATCAGAGTGCGCGAAAGGCTGGGGCAAACCCGCACCATACGCTCCTCAGCCATTAAAAAGGTGGCATTTACTGAGGAAATGCGCAAGAATTATACTATTCTGTGTCCACAAATGTCGCCCATTCACTTTGAAATCTTACAGCCGGCATTTAACGCCTGCGGTTATAATTTCGTAGTCCTTGACAATGACAACAAGCACTCTGTGGACGTAGGCTTAAAATATGTCAATAATGATGCCTGCTATCCTTCCCTTCTGGTGGTTGGACAGCTTATGGAGGCTCTGCTCTCCGGCAAATATGATTTGGATAAAACAGCAATTATTATGTCCCAGACAGGAGGCGGCTGCCGTGCTACCAACTATATTGGCTTTATCCGCAGAGCCTTGAAAAAGGCGGGAATGGAACAGATTCCCGTTATCTCCTTAAACTTAGGCGGTATCGAGTCCAATCCCGGCTTCCACCTGAATGCGGACTTAATGCTGCGTGCGGCAGTGGGCTCTCAATTCGGCGATTTGTTTATGCGCTGCGTATATCGTATGCGCCCCTACGAAGCCACTCCCGGCAGCGTCAATGCCGTTCATCAGAAGTGGCTAAAAGAGGTACAGGCCTTTGTATCCGCCAAGCATATTAATCTGTTGAAATTTAATAAAATGTGCCGTCAGATTATCCGCGACTTTGACAGCATTCCGCTTTTGGACATCAAAAAGCCCCGCGTCGGTATTGTAGGTGAAATCTTAGTAAAATTTTCCCCTGCGGGCAACAATCATTTGGTCGAGCTTTTGGAAGCCGAGGGTGCAGAGGCTGTAGTGCCTGACTTAATCGATTTTATGCTCTACTGCTTCTACAACCAGCTTTACAAGGCAGAGCATCTTGGAACCAGTAAAAAAACTGCCAAAATCTCCTCCCTTGGCATTTGGGCTATTGAACATCTTCTGCGTGGGGCTTCTGTCAAGGAGTTAAAAAAGAGCAGGCATTTCTCCGCTCCCACTCCTATCCGTGAGATTGCCTCCTTCGCAGAGCCTATCGTCTCCATTGGCAATCAAACCGGTGAGGGCTGGTTCTTAACCGGCGAGATGGTGGAGCTGATACATGACAGGGTTCCTAATATTGTATGTACACAGCCCTTCGGCTGCCTGCCCAACCATGTAGTCGGCAAGGGTGTTATCAAGGCATTGAGAAAGGCTTATCCCGAGTCCAATATTGTAGCCATTGATTACGACCCAGGTGCCAGTGAGGTAAATCAGTTGAACCGAATCAAGCTGATGCTGTCTACGGCACAGAAAAACTTAAAATAATATTCAAAAAAATAAGCAGGAAGAAAGCTTCATAAATATAAGCTTCTTCCTGCTCATGCTTTTTTCAAAAGATATCAAGATGCACACTTGGCACGTTCATCAATGTACTGCTGAAGCAATGCCGCAACCTCATCAGTCTGTAGACCTGACTCTGCAATCAACTCTCCCACTGCTTCCAACTCCTTGCAGCGTTTTTCCGCATACAGCTCTTCCAGTTCCCTCTTCTCTGACTCGATACGAGTCATCAGCGCTTCAATCAATTCCTGCTTTGCACTTATCTTTTCCTCTATGGTTTTTCGCTGACCTCTTGCCATAACTGCCTCCTTAAATCCTGACAGCGTTTTTGCTGTCGTTAGTCAATTACAGTATATGGACAAGATTGGGAAAATATACCTTTAAATGACATACTATGCGATAAAAAAGCTAACTATTTTTTTCTTTCATTTTTTCTAAAAGCTCTTTTCCCCTCGCAACATCTATTTTCATTTCACTATTTCTCTTATCGCATAAAATTTGATATAATTCAGAAATCCTTTGTTCTATTATATCGTCATTATCCAATTTATCAAAGCCAATATTCTTCAATAATTGATTTGCTATAGCTTCTTGTTCTTCCGTCAAATCTGTTTCAATAGTATCAATATCAATAATGGTCGAGGGACCATTTTTCCCTTTATTTAACACCTTTATAACATAATATATAATATAAATAGCATCATCTGTACTAACTTGTTCCAAAATTGAATACATTCTATATCCCTCCATCTAAATCAATAACATCAAATAGATTTTTATGTAATTCTTCAATAATATATTCCTGTGAAAATTTGTCCGCTCTAAATTTAACTGAAACCGGCTTAACTATGCTTTCTACTTTACTGACGGGTATTACATAAATAAGTGGTCTAAAATCCCCAATTTCAGCTGCATTTACAATATCAATTATTTCCTGTTCTTGCTCTTTTGTTATAATACCACTATTTCTTTTTGCACTTGCACCTTTAATAAGGCCGGCTCTTATTTGCTCAATTTTAGAACTATGATGGTCTTTTCCTTCAACATCTCTTTTAAGATTATTATATATCTCTAAAGGATTTGACGATGGTGGATTGATAAATTTCGCATTAAAGAATGGTGAGCACCATACATAATGAATATTTCCAAAGTAAGTTTCTGAAATTTTATATGCCAGCCATGCATTTATTGAATATAAAAATAAATTATCCCTATACATCTTAACTCCCTTCATACTTTTCCAATATTATCTTTGCAGTAAATATAAAACACGTCGCAATTACTTATCTCACAACTCATAGGATGTGCCTGATAACAATGTATATCAGGAATTTTACTTTCCTCATAATTCATAAGGTGTGACCTGATAACAATGTATATCAGGAATTTACTTTCCTCATAAT
>Ga0129314_1002366_pt1 | contig 10653 bp, 7 predicted proteins | sample O1111metagenome_FD_94431 | JGI IMG/M metagenome (GOLD analysis project Ga0129314, IMG submission 94431) | Orangutan individual fecal microbial communities from fecal samples from Wisconsin, USA - O1111 metagenome | ecosystem: Host-associated > Mammals > Digestive system > Large intestine > Fecal...
ATGGTCGAGGAACATCCGCTCCGCCTCCTCGGACCAGCGCAGATTGTTGTCCCCAAGATAATAGAGTGGGTAGTAGTAATGCTTATCCACAAGAACACCTGATAGACGCGCACCCTTATTATCCCAGCCGTATTCCCTAGCAAGCTCATATGCGCTGTAATAGGTGAGTTGGTTGCCCAGTGCGGAATCCTTCTGCCGCCCGGGCTGCCAGACTGCTTCCAACTTTATAGCAGCCAGCAGACAGGCTGCTCCCCGGTGGAGCCGCAGTGTTTTCTTCCAGTTCCCATGCCCATTCTCCGGAGCCAGCACATGGGCTCGGACACGCTGCGCCTGACCCGGGCTTACCCTTTGAAGCTGACCCAAGCCAACCTCTGTCAGGCTCAGGGAGCGGACGATCCTACGCCGGTATCCCTTCATGCGCCGTTCCTTCAGATACCCCTCCTGCACCAACCTTGTAACCAGGCGGCGATTATAGTCATAGTACCCCGGCAACTTCCGCACCAGCGACACCGGCACCTCTCCGCACAGGCCCACAAACTCCATCAGCTTCACTGCCATATCCTTCACACTCCTTCATAGTAAACGGAGAAATAGAGGGGGTGAAATGAAACCCCCTTTGACAAAAAATTTTCGCTTTGAGCGATGACAGGTACTCCTCTCGTAATAAATGTAGAAAACAGACCCCTTCTGACCACCCATGGAAGCAAAAAAAAATTAAAAAAACGTTCAGCGTAAACTTTAGTGAACACAAGAATCACTGTATTTACATTAGGCCTACTTTGAACGTATTTCTCTTGGAAACGACGCATAAGGTGTAGTTATGCGCCATCTGATAAAACCGAAACAGAAAAAGTGGAATCATGCGGGCATAATAATTAGAAAAATGTGTAATATATAGATTGATAATCCTAGAAAAATGTGATATACTATTGGCGTACTAGGGAAAGGCTGGTGAGTCGCATGAAACGCAATGCAATTCAGGAGCTCGTAACATGGAAGTCCAGTGAAGACCGCAAGCCAATGGTGCTGAAGGGCGCCCGGCAGGTGGGAAAAACCTGGCTGATGAAAGAGTTCGGGCAGAACTACTACGACAGCTATGTCTACTTCAACTTTGATGAGGAAGATGAACTGAAATCCATCTTTGAGGCCAATAAAAATCCCCAGCGGATCATCGAACTGCTGTCCCTGATCGCAGGGGAGAAAATTCTGCCGGAAAAAACACTGATTATTTTCGACGAGATCCAGGAGTGCCCGGAAGCTCTGAATACTTTGAAATATTTCAAGGAAAAGGCCAATGAATACCATGTGATCGCCGCCGGCAGTCTGCTGGGAACCCTCCTAGCGCAGCCCAAGTCCTATCCTGTGGGCATGGTCAATCTGCTGGACATCTATCCGCTGACCTTTGACGAGTTTCTGGAGGCCACAGATGAGAGCCTGTACGCCTACTATTCCAGTATCCAAAAAGAGCAGCCGATCGAGGAAATTTTCCACAATCGGCTGCTGGAGGCATACAACTATTATCTGATTATCGGCGGAATGCCGGAGTGCGTTTCCTCGTGGATCGCACATAAGGACCCGGCCAAGATCTCGCAGATCCAGAAGGAACTGATCGAGGTCTATGAAAATGACTTCTCCAAACATAACGGCAAGGTCAACAGTGGCCGCATCCTAATGGTATTCCGCAGCATCGTGGCCCAGTTGGCGAAGCCCAACGAAAAGTTCATGTATGGAGCTGTCCGGGAGGGCGGCCGGGCCCGCGACTTTGAGGAAGCCATCGAGTGGCTGGTCTCTGCCGGGATGCTGAACCGCGTCTACAATGTCTCCAAGATGGAGCATCCCCTGGCAGCCTTTGATAAGTTGGACCAGTTCAAGCTCTTCGTGTTTGACACTGGCCTGCTCAAGCACATGGCGGGTATTGACAACAGCGCGATTCTCTTAAAGACGGATTATCAGTTCAAAGGCCCGCTGACGGAAAACTATGTCTTGCAGCAGCTTCGCGGCCAGTTCGAGGTAGAGCCCCGCTATTACTCCGATAAAAATAGCGAGATTGATTTCCTTATTCAATATGGCACCGAGATCATCCCCGTGGAGGCCAAGGGCGGCGAGGATAAATCCGCACCTTCCTTCAAGAAGTATATCGCCGACCACCACCCGGAGCACGCCCTGCGCTACTCCAAGCGGGGTTACCGGAAGGATGGAGCCATTACCAATCTTCCACTGTACCTGGTCCGGAAGACAAAAGAGCTTCTTTGACAAAGCAGCCCCTCACAGCGGATGTGAGGGGCTGCTTGTTTTTCTGAATCTTCCGGCACAAATGCCTGTTGCGTTTTCTTCTGTAGTATGTTAGTATGTAAACGAACATACTAAATATGGAGAAGGAGGTGACTGTGGATGGGCAGAGGACGAAGGGAGAAGTCTGAATTCGGCGCATATCTTGTGCAGGCAATAAAGGATGCCAATATGGTCCAGGAGGAGTTTTATACGGCTGTTGGAATCAAGAAACCGTACTTCTATGATATTTTGACCGGAAGTCCACCTCCGCAGAACACCCTCGAGAAGATGCTGGAAGTGTTGGAAAAGAAGCTGCCTCCCGATAAGAGTAGGCGCAACACATTTTTTAATTTGGCTGCAAAGTGTCGACAGGAGATTCCAGCAGATATCGTTGACCTAATTAAGGACCATCCGGACAAATGGAATGAAATACGCAGGAAGTTAAATGAATTGTTCGCAGAGCAGTTATAACTTTCTGCCTAAAGAGAGGAACAGCAATATGGACAATCAAGTACATAATCAGATAGTAAGCTTTATTTGGGGTATTGCCGATGACTGCCTGCGTGACATTTATGTACGCGGCAAGTATCGTGACGTGATTTTGCCGATGACAGTCATTCGCCGTCTGGACGCAATGCTGGAAGATTCCAAGGCGGCAGTCCTTGATATGAAGAAGAAGCTGGACGCAGCAGGTATCGATAACCAGTGGCCTGCCCTCTGTAATGTTGCCGGTCAGGCATTTTGTAATGCGTCCCCATTCCGTTTGAAAGACCTGACCAGTCGCGCCAAAAAGCAAACACTGCAAAAGGACTTTGAAGCCTATCTCGACGGCTTTTCTCCCAATGTACAGGAGATCCTTACCAAGTTTAAATTCCGCGATCAGATTCCGACGATGATTGAAGCGGACATTCTTGGTGCTGTTATAGAGAAATTCGTATCTCCGGATATCAACCTGAGCCCAAAGCCAATCTATAAAGACGAGGCGCAAACGATCCTCAAACATCCCGGCCTGGACAATCACGGAATGGGCACCATTTTTGAAGAGCTTATTCGCAAGTTCAACGAAGAAAATAATGAAGAAGCCGGTGAACACTGGACGCCTCGTGACGTTGTGGAGCTGATGGCGGATCTGGTTTTCATGCCGATTGCAGACCAGATCAAGGATGCAACTTACTCTTGCTATGATGGCGCTTGTGGCACGGGCGGTATGCTGACGGTTGCGCAGGACAGATTGCTGACTCTCGCAGCACGCCGGGGTAAAAAGGTGTCAATTCATCTCTTCGGGCAGGAAATCAATCCAGAGACTTACGCCATCTGCAAAGCGGATATGCTGCTCAAAGGCGACGGTGAGGAGGCTGAGCATATCAGCTTTGGCTCGACTCTTTCGTTGGACGGAAACGCAACACGGCAATTTGATTTCATGCTTTCCAATCCGCCCTATGGGAAAAGCTGGAAGGTAGACGCCGATAAGATGGGCGGCAAGAAAGAAATCCTCGACAGCCGTTTTAACGCCTATCTTGATGACGGAGAACAGCTGGCGATGATCCCTCGCATCAGTGACGGCCAGCTTTTGTTCTTGCTGAACAATGTGGCGAAGATGAAAAAAGATACCCATCTGGGCAGCCGGATTGCCGAAGTTCATAATGGTTCGTCCATCTTTACCGGAGATGCGGGCAGCGGCGAGAGCAACGCCCGGCGCTATCTGATTGAGAACGATCTGGTTGAGGCCATTATCGCCGTGCCGGAGAATATGTTCTATAATACCGGTATCGGCACATACATCTGGATTCTGTCCAATAAAAAGGAAGAACGCCGCAAGGGAAAAATCCAACTGATCGACGCCACTGCCATGAAGTCTACGCTTCGTAAAAATATGGGCAAGAAGAACTGTGAGTTTACCCCGGACATTCGCAGGGAAATTGTGCGCATCTTCCTCGACATGGAAGAAAGCGATATCAGCATGATCTTCCATAACAAAGAATTCGGATATTGGAATGTGACCGTGGAACGCCCGCTCCGCCTGCGTGTGTTCCCGGATCGGGCGATTCCTTCTGACGCCTTCAAAAAGGCCGATGAGATTGCCAGTGTTTGCGCCGCTGTCGATAGAGCCGCCAAAACTGCTCCTCTGGATGATTGGACTGCATTTGCCAAGGCAACAAAGCTCAAGGCTGCACAGCTCAAGAAAATCCGCCCCTATATCACGGAGAAAGATCCGACCGCACAGCCCATTGACGAACCGGACGTTGACCTGCGGGACGCCGAAAACATTCCATTCACTTACGAAGGAGGCATCGACAGCTTTATCGAAAAGGAAGTCCATCCCTATGCGCCAGATGCCTATGTAGATGAAAAGAAGACCCAGATCGGCTATGAGATCAGTTTCACCAAGTATTTCTACAAGCCAGTGGAGCTTCGGGACATGAGTGAGATTCTGGCTGACCTCGCTACGCTGGACAAGGAGGCTGACGGCATGCTAGCTGGGATTATGGAGGAAATTCGATGAAAGGATATGAAACATATTCGGTAACACAATTGCCGTGGTGTGATATATTGCCCGCTCATTGGAATCTCCGCCGTGCGAAATACATGTATAAGAAAGAGAATCGTGAAGTACAACCAGAAGACGGAGTAGTAACCTGCTTTCGCGATGGAACGGTCACGCTCAGAAAAAACAGACGGTTGACAGGATTTACAGAAGCAGTTCAGGAAACTGGTTACCAGGGAATCCGCAAAGGTGACTTGGTGATACATGTAATGGATGCTTTTGCCGGAGCCGTTGGAGTTTCTGACTCTGATGGGAAGGGTACTCCTGTTTATAGCGTATGTACAGCTATCGGTGATTACAATAATCACTACTATGCTCTGATTCTGCGTGAAATGGCAAAGAAGGGTTTTATTCAGTCGTTGTATCGGGGCATTCGAGAAAGATCATCCGATTTTCGTTTTGATGTTTTTGCAAAGCAGTATCTTCCGGTCCCGCCCCGTGACGAACAAGATCAGATTGTGCGTTGCTTGGACTGGAAGGTCTCAGAGATCAACAAGCTGATTAACATCAAACACCGGGAAATCAAGAATATTGATGCTTTGAAACGAAATTTAGTAAGCCATGTTGTGACCCGGGGATTGGTTCCTGATGTGGCGTTGAAAGACAGTGGCGTGAAGTGGCTGGGAGACATTCCGGCTCATTGGAACACTATCAAACTGCGTCAGATTCTGCACCCAGTCAGCATTAAAAATCACCCGGAGCTCCCCCTCTTATCAGTTGTTCGGGAGCGAGGTGTCATTATTCGAGATGTTGATGATAAAGAATCCAACCATAATTATGTGCCAGATGATTTATCTGGTTATAAAATGGTGAAAAAGGGTCAATTTGCAATGAATAAGATGAAAGCTTGGCAAGGCTCGTATGGCGTGTCAGACTATACTGGTATCGTTAGTCCAGCTTACTTCATCTTCGATATTGATTTTGATAATTTGAAGTATTTTCACTATGCTATCAGAAGCAAGGTGTATGTTAACTTCTTTGCACAGGCATCGGATGGTATTCGTGTAGGACAATGGGATTTACAGATGGATAAAATGAAAGAGATTCCGTTTATTGTCCCTCCTGCAGATGAGCAGATTCAAATTGTGGAATATATAGAGTCTGGATTGCCCAAATATGATGATGCAATTTGTGTTTTGAGGGAAGAAATCCGTGGACTTGAAGAGCTCAAAACAAAACTTATCTCTGATGTCGTAACCGGAAAAATCGATGTCCGAGATGTTGTAATCCCGGACTATGAATATGTCAATGAAGAAGTAGACTTCGATGACGAGGGTGGCAACGAAGAGACAGAGGAAGAGGAAAATTTATAATGAGTGATGATTTTAGTATGACCATTCCAATTCCGACGGATGACGATGGGTATGTACTTCTTCAATGCCAAAATTGCGGTACTTATTTTAAAGCCTCTCCATCTGATATTCAGGATGACGGTGTACTGGAACTATTTTGCCCCAGTTGCGGTCTTGTAGGGGAGAATTATATTACCGAGGATGTCCTTGAACTGGCCATTGCGATGACCCAAAATAAAGCATTGGACATGATCTATGACGAATTCAAAAAGATGGAACACCAGTTCCACAGTGGGCCAGTAACTTTTAAGGCTGGAAAACCGCCAAGACATGAACCTGAAAATCCAATTCGTTCCGGAATTGAGGCGATGGAGATTGTTTCGTTCCCGTGTTGCCAGCGCACCGCGAAAATAAAGCCGATTCTAAAGATGACTGGGTGTTACTGCCCGTTCTGTGGGGTGAAAAATTATGAAATTGAATAGAGCAGAACTGCGAAAGCTCATGTATGATTTTAACAGTATATCAAATCGCCTTTTACAGGCGGACTATAATGACCACACGGGAGTTGTTAGCAAATTTGTTGCTTTCATTAAAGCTACTCCCATCATTTACGATTATATCCACGATTGTGGTACTTGTGATAGGAATACGGATGAGGAATTTCAAGCGATTCGTCAGTCGCACGGTATGCTCATTTTCTCGTTAGGAGATACTAATGAGGAAGAAGTTCGCAATGTATTTGCCATCCTTGACTATGTGGCAGAAAAGGGAGTAATCGTCTCCTATGGGATTGCTACAGGATACACATCATCGAATAAGTATCAAGATAGGGTCAAAGCATTCAATGACCGGGTTGTAATGGTATTGATCCGACATATTGAAAGTTATTTGACCAAGGTGGGAATTGATATGGGGATTGATGAAAAAATTACATACTCCATCACCGTGAGTAACGGCCAGGTTAATATTGCAAGTGACAATGCCACCATTACGGCGACAAACAACGTAGGAGTTGATTTGACACAGCTTGATACGCTAATCAGCAATGTGAGAGCTGCGGCTGTTGAAATTGCCGGAGAAGATGCGGAAACCTTATCTGACAGCCTGGAGGTTATCGAGGAGCAGGTAAAGTCTGATAAACCTAAGAAAGGCTTTATCAAAACTGCAATCGCTGGTATTAAAACCTTGAAAGGAACAGCAGAGTTTGCCGCTGCGGTTGCTGCGTTGGTTCAGTTCGTGCAAACTATTCTGTAAATACAAGGAGGTGAACAGCGTGAGTTTTACAAATACCAAGGAAAGCGGCCTGGAAACTCTGATTGTCAAATGGCTCGTAGAGCGCAATGGCTACGAGGAGGGCTCCAATGCCGACTATAACAAAGAATATGCCATCGACGAAACCCGCCTGTTCCGTTTCCTGAAGGATACACAGCCGGATCAGATGGACAAATTGGGCGTGTTCAAATCCGAGCAGAAGAAGCGTCAGTTTCTGAACCGGCTCCAGGGTGAACTCGCCAAGCGTGGCATCATCGATGTTCTGCGTAATGGCATCAAGGTATATCCGGTCGATCTCATCATGTTTTATCTGACACCGACCGAAAAGAATATCAAGGCCCGGGAGATGTTTGAAAAGAACATTTTCAGCGTGACCCGTCAGCTCCGTTATTCCCAGGATGCGGGCAAGTTGGCTCTGGACCTGTGTGTTTTTATCAATGGACTGCCGGTAATCACCTTCGAGCTGAAAAACCAACTCACAAAGCAAAACACCGATGACGCGGTGGAGCAGTACAAAACCGACCGAGACCCGAGAGATACTCTGCTCTCCTTCAAACGATGCATGGTTCATTTTGCGCTGGACGATGCACGGGTCAAATTCTGCACCAAGCTGTGCGGCAAGGACAGCTGGTTCCTGCCATTTGACAAGGGCTACAATGACGGTGCAGGCAACCCGCCGAACCCGGACGGAATCATGACAGACTATCTTTGGAAGGATATCCTGACCAAGCGGAAGCTGTCCCGAATCATTGAGAATTATGCGCAGGTTGTGGAGGAAGTGGACCCGGAGACGAAAAAGAAGTCTGTGAAGCAGATTTTTCCAAGATACCATCAGTTGGATGTGGTAGAAAAGCTGCTGGCTGATGTAAAAGCCAACGGTGTGGGTCAAAAGTATCTGATCCAGCACAGTGCCGGAAGCGGCAAGTCCAATTCCATCGCTTGGCTTGCCCATCAGCTGATCGGCCTTGAGAAAGATGGACATCCCATGATTGACTCCGTTATCGTGGTCACTGACCGCCGCATTCTCGACAAGCAGATTCGGGATACCATCAAACAGTTCATGCAGGTAAGTAATACTGTTGTTTGGGCGGAGCATTCCGGGGATCTGACGAAGGCAATTACAGATGGCAAGCGCATCATCGTCACCACAATTGAGAAGTTCCCGTTCATCGTCCCGCAAATCGGCGCTGAACACAAGGATCATCATTTTGCTATCATCATCGATGAGGCCCACTCTGGCCAGAGTGGCAGAAACTCGGCGCAGATGAACCTTGCGCTTTCCGGCCTTGCTTCCGATGACGAAATGGACAATGAAGATAAAATCAACGCCATGATGGAAGGCCGTAAACTGTTGGGCAATGCCAGTTACTTTGCTTTCACAGCGACGCCCAAGAACAAGACCTTGGAGACCTTTGGTGTGCCGTATCAGGATGGGGACGAAATCAAGCACCGGCCATTCCATGTGTATACGATGAAGCAGGCCATTCAGGAGGGCTTTATTCTGGATGTGCTTCAGAACTATACCCCTATTGACAGCTTCTATAAACTGATGAAAACAGTTGAAGATGATCCGATGTTTGACAAAAAGCGTGCGCAGAAAAAGCTACGCAGCTTTGTGGAGAGCGATAGTTATACCATCGGCAAAAAGGCTGCCATGATGGTGGAGCATTTCCACGAACAGGTCATCGCCAAGGGGAAAATTGGTGGTCAGGCCCGAGCAATGATTGTAACCTCCAGTATTCCCCGGTGTATAGAGTACTATTATGCGATCAATAAGTGCCTGGCAGACCGGCATAGTCCCTATAAGACGATCATTGCGTTCTCTGGCGAGTGCAAATATCAAGGGCAGGAGCCTGCACTGACATCTGCAGGATTGAACGGCTTCCCTGACGCAAAGATTCCGAAGACCTTCAAGCAGGACCCATATCGAATCCTGATCGTTGCGGACATGTTCCAGACGGGCTTCGACGAGCCGTTGCTTCACACCATGTATGTGGACAAGCCCCTGTACGACATTAAAGCCGTGCAGACGCTTTCCCGTCTCAATCGATGCCACCCGAAAAAACACGATATCTTTGTGCTGGACTTTGCCAATAAGCCGGAGATGATTGAAAAGGCATTCTCACGGTATTACCGGACCACCATCCTGTCCGGCGAAACTGACCCCAATAAACTGTACGATCTCGTGGCGGTAATGGAGGGGTACCAGGTTTATACAGAGGACGATGTTACCCGACTTGTGAATCTGTATCTTGATGGCGCCGACCGTGACAAACTGGATCCTACACTGGATGCGTGTACTGCAATCTATAATCAACTAGAAACGGACGACCAGATTAAATTCAAGAGTGCAGCAAAAGCATTTGTTCGTACATATGGGTTCCTCGGCGCGATTCTTCCTTATGGAAATGCAGACTGGGAGCGGCTTTCCATTTTTTTGAATCTGCTGATTCCCAAACTGCCTTCCCCTCGGGAAGATGATCTTTCACAAGGCATTCTTGAGACGATTGATCTGGAGAGCTATAGAAACGAAGCCCGTGAGTCTATGTCCATTATTTTGGATGACGCTGATGCCGAAGTCGATCCGGTGCCTGCCGGAAAGGTTGGGCATATTGTTGAGCCGGAGCTGGACTTGCTGTCAGTGATTCTGTCGGATTTCAATGATATGTTTGGGAACATCAACTGGAATGATGCAGATAATGTGCGTAGACAGATCCTTGAAATTCCGGCTATGGTTTCCAAAGATGAGAAGTACCAGAATGCGATGAAAAATTCTGATGAGCAGAGCGCTCGTATGGAAAGCGAACGTGCTCTGCAACAGGTTATCTTCGAAATCATGGCAGATAATATGGAACTATTCAAGCAATTCCAGGATAATCCTTCCTTCAAAAAATGGCTGTCGGATTTGGTGTTTAACCTAACATATAACAGGGAAGGAAAACCCTATGAACCTCCAAAATTGGAAAACAATTGAGACTTTTACATTCCATGTTGGTGAACGCAGTTGATGCTGCCTACAAAAAGGGATCTCCGCCCACGAATGTGAGCGGAGATCCTTTTTTGCCTATTAAGCGCTGAATTGGTGTAAATTTGGTGTAAATCAGCCACACCACTTACAGGAAATCCAGCAATTTCAAGGGTTAGCGGCTATCTCTTAGTACATGCCGCCCATGTCGGGGGCAGCGGGAGCGGCGGGAACCTTGGGCTCGGGCTTGTCAGCCACCAGAGACTCGGTGGTCAGCAGGATGCTGGACACGGAGGCGGCATTCTCCA
>Ga0129314_1002368_pt1 | contig 10643 bp, 8 predicted proteins | sample O1111metagenome_FD_94431 | JGI IMG/M metagenome (GOLD analysis project Ga0129314, IMG submission 94431) | Orangutan individual fecal microbial communities from fecal samples from Wisconsin, USA - O1111 metagenome | ecosystem: Host-associated > Mammals > Digestive system > Large intestine > Fecal...
AATGGCAAGGTGGAAATGGAATGACTCTGCCCATTTCCTATTTTCGATTCTATTTTCCCGAATATGTGCTGAAAACCCGGTTGCCGCCTAATTGCGCAACCGGGTTTCTCGACAGCCTGAGAGACGGCTGAAAGCCGTCTCTCCTGGTCAGGTCGTTTACTTATTTGTCCAGCTGCCGCATCCGCCAGACAATGGCGGAAATCTGGCCGCGGGTCAGGGTGTTGTTGGGCTTGTAGGTGCTGGTGCCCTCGGAGAAGTATCCCTCCACCACACCGGCGGCGTTCAGCGCCTGGACGTAGGGGTCGGTGGTATCGGTGAAGGGCTTCACGCTGGAGAGGTTCTTGGTGTTCAGCTTCAGCGCCTTGGCGGCCAGCTGGGCCACCTGGAGGCGGGTGATGGGCTTGTTCAGGTCGATGGTCCCGCTGACCAGGCCGTCGGCCTTGGCCTTGGTGAGATAGCCGCTGAACACGTGGGAACCGGTGGGCTTCTGTTCCGCGTAGCCGGCGGCCCGCATGATGAGCTTCAGCGCCGCGCCGTAGGTGACGCTGCTGTTGGGCTGGAAGGAGCCATCCTTATAGCCGCTGATGACGCCGGCGTCACTCAGCTCCGCCACGTACTTGTAGCACCAGGTGGAGGAGGTGATATCCGTGAACTTCTTCACGGAGCTGACGATGCCCAGGCAGAACTTGCCGCTGGCGATGGCCGTGCCGCTGGCGTTATAGGCGAGGTACGTCAGCTCCATGGAGCCGGTGTAGCCGGAGGCGGGCACGAACCGCAGCTGGCTGATGCGCTGGCTGCCGCTGGAATAGCCGTACAGGGTCTTGGTGTCGGCCTTGGCGGAGGTGCCGGTGCCCACGTAGACCGTGCCCACGGAGGAATCCGGCAGGTCCAGCAGCCGGATGCTGCCCAGAGCCGTTCCTGTGGCGCTGGACACCGCGCTGTAGAGTGCCGGGGCGGGCATATCCACAGAGGTGTTCTTGGGCGTGACGCCGTACACGTCCGACACAGCCGCCAGCGTCACGCTGATGAGGATGGTGCCGGTGACGGACTTCCCGCTGGTGCCGTAGGCGGTGAAGGGGATGCTCTCACAGTAGTTGGCCCGACTATTGGGCGTGAAGGTCAGCTCACTGAGACTGTACTGGCTGGTGGAGGTGGGGCTGAAGTAGAACGATGTGGCGGAAACGCCGGAGGCACTGATGGCCGTTTTGCGGGCGCCGTAGGTGCTGGTGCCGTAGTAGTTGTAGTACAGGGTGCCGGTGGAGGGTGCGCCGTTCAGCTTCACGTATTGCAGTGTGTCGCTGGGATAGGTCTTATTGAAATGCCGGGCGATGTCGTTGGGGTTGATCTGGAGATTGGTATTGTAGGTGGTGTTATAGCAGATATCCCCGCCGGTGATGGACGTGGTGCCGTCGGGCTTGATGACCAGCGTGCCGTCCACGGAGCGGCCGCCGGTGCCGTAGGCCCGGAATTTCAGGACCAGCGCGGAGTCAAAGCTCCGGCCCGCCGCGAAGGTCAGGGCGTCCAGGGCGTAGCCGTTATCATAGTCGTCCTCGTCCTCGTCGCTGAAATAGAACTCATAGTCGTCCATGGTGCTCCAGGACAGGATGGCCTCCTTGCTGGTGCCCCGGCCGAAGTAGATGATGCCGTTGGGGCTTTTCAGCTTGCCGGCGTTGGTGAAGCTGATGTATCGGAAGCTGCCGCCGCTGGCCTTGTCGTCGTAGAAATTCTCAAAGTCCTCCTCGTGGAAGGCAATCTCCTGGTTGGAGGCGGCGGCGTAGTTGATGTCGCCCTTGACGCTGGCGCTGCTCTTGCTGGAGCGGATGACCACCGTGCCGTCCACGTGGCGGTTGCCGCTTCCGTATGCCCGGAATTCCAGCGTCACTGTGTCCTCAAATTCGTCGTCCGCCACAAAGCTCAGCCGGTCCAGGGCGTAATCGCTGATGTCGTCGTTATTGCCGTAATAAAAATCCGTCTTTTTCAGGCCGGAAGCGGTATACTTCACCTCGCTGCTGCGGCCGTAGTTGCAGTATACATAGCCGTTGGAAGCGGTGAGATTCTCGGAGTCCGTAAAGGTCACGTACTGGAAGGTGCCGGAGGCGTTGTCCTTGTAGTACTTGTTGAAGTCCTCCTCGTCGAACTCCACTTCCTCGCCGGGATCCACCTCGTACTCGATGTCGCCCTCTTTCTCCCCGTCGCCGCTGCCGATGGTGATGACCAGGGTTCCCCGCATGGAGGCGCTGTCGCCGTCCTCGTCCACGCCGTAGGCCCGGAAGTTGATGGACAGCGTGCCGTCCTCGGCGTCCTCATCGGCCACGAAGCTCAGCTTGCTGAGGGGATAGTCGCCGTAATCGGCGGAGCTGTAGTAGAACGGGACGTCGCTGAGGGCGGTTTTGGAGAACCGCTTCTCGCTGTCGGTATCGTAGTTGTAGTAGACGTATCCCACAGAGGAGCTGTAGCTGCTGTCCGGAGAGAAGACCACGTAGCGCAGGCTGCCGTTCCGGTACTCATCCTTGAAGCAGTCGGAGAAATCGCCCCGGCTGAAGGTGACTTCCTCGCCGGCGTCCACCTGGTATTCCACGTCGCCCTCGGTGTCGGAATCGCTGCCGCTGATCTCAATGTCCAGCGTGCCCTTCCGGTAGACCTCGTCGCCGTCCTCGTCCACGCCGTAGGCCCAGAACTCGATAGTCAGCGTGGTGTCATCGGCGTCCTCGTCGGCCACAAAGCTCAGGTCGCTGAGGGGATAGTCGCCGTATTTGCTGCCGCTGTAGTAGAACTCATAGTCGTCCAGCGTGCTTCTGGAGAACCGCTTCTCGTCGCTGCCCTCGTAGTCGCAGTAGATGTAGCCCACGGAGGCGCTGTAGTCACTGTCCGCGGAGAAGGTCACATAGCGGAGCGTACCGCCGTCGTATTTGTTCTCAAAGTAGTCCTTGAACTCCGTGCGGTCGAATTCCGCTTCCTCTCCGGCGTCCACCTTGATGAGAATGCTGCTGGAGGCCGCCGACGCGGCGGGCACCAGGCCCAGCACCATCACAAGGGCCATCAGAAAAGCCGGGAGCTTCCGTTTCATAAAGGCTTTCATCGAATTCCCTCCATTTTCAAGTCCGGTTCCATGGTTACATAACACATTTTACTGTTTGCCTATACCATAGCGGAAAAGCCGTTTCCATTCATGAACAAACTATGAACAACCGGAGATTTCACGCAATTTCCGGCCATTCTTTTTTCTGCCCGGAAAAATCTGCGGAAACCGTCTCCGCCGCACCGGAACCGGTGGTTTTCCGCGCCTGTTTGATCTCTGCATGGCAAACGCCCGGCGGCGGCCGGGCGGACGGCGCGGAGACCGGGTCCGCGTCTTCTCCTCCCGCCGCTGCCGGGCGGCGAAGTCTCGTGTCACATCAGCCATACCAGCAGCCACACCAGGCCGATGGCCGCCGCACCCATCAGGGCGTACAGCACCGGGGACAAGTCCCGGAACCGGCGGCTCAGGGTGCCGCCCCCGCCGGAGGCGTAGCTCTTTGCCACCCGCCGGGCCTCCTCCACCAGTTCCCGGGAGGACACGCCCTCCCCGGCGGCGTCGTTCCGCACGATGAAGATCGCCTGCTCAAAAAAACGCTGGTCCGGCGAGTCCACCACGACCACTCTTCTGGAAATTCCCTTGACCATCCTCGACACTCCTCCGCAAATGGATTTTGTTACATGCAGTCTGTCTCAGGACAGCCGGATTTATACCGCCGGACTGGAAAATTTCCGGGCTTCGCCGCTACACCTGCCGGGTCTCCGTCTCCGGGTCCAGATACAGCACCTGGATGCCGCAGTCGTCCGCCAGACGGCCCCGCTTCACCGCCTCCCGCATCACCAGCGCCGCCAGCAGCTGGGGGTCCGTGCCGTCCCAGCCTGCCAGCAGATCCTGGAGCCACTCATCCCCCAGGGCATCCGCCACGCCGTCGCTGACCATGACGGTGAAGCTGCCGGTCTCCAGCCGGAACTTCGTCACATCCGGTGACGCGGGGGCATCCCGCAGTCCCACCGGCAGGGCATGTCCGGTGATGCGGCGGACCTTGCCGCCCTTCTTGATGTAGGTAGGTGCCGCGCCGAACTTGTACAGTGCCCCGTCTCCGGAGCGGAGGTCCAAGGTCAGCAGATCCATGGTGGCGAAGCTGCCGGTCTCCTCGCTGCGGAGGGCCAGGGCAGCGTTCAGCGTCTTCAGTGCCGCCTCCGGCTGGACTCCCGCCTCCAGAAACTGGCGCAGCAGGCGGTTCGTCAGGGCGGACTCCCGGCGGGCCCCCTCCCCGCTGCCGCAGCCGTCGCTGAGGAGCAGGCATAGCGTGCCGCCGTCGGTCTCAAAGGAGCTGAGGCTGTCGCCGCAGACCGCCTCCCCGTCCTTGGGCCGCAGGGCCGCTCCAATGCGGTAGGACAGTGCCGCACCGGCGGACGCCGTCACCGCGTCTCCCAGGCCCGCCGCGGTGGCGGACAGCAGTTCTCCCAGCTGGGCGTACTGCCCCCGGGCGCTGCGGCGGGCGTCCTCCAGCTGCTTTCGGTACTGCTGGCGCAGCAGGAACGCTGATGTCTCGCCGTTGATGGCGGTGAGAAACTCCGTCAGATGGATGCACCGGCTGGTGAAATAGCCGGGGTAGTCCTTGGCCAGCGTCCGTCCCCGCTCCAGCAGATAAGCGGTGGCATCATTGAGGGCGTTGAAGGTGGAGACGTACTCCTTCTTCCAGCACAGTCCGCACAGTGCGCAGTCCCGGCAGACCTTCTCCGCCGCCCGGTCAAAGATGACGGCGGGATTCTCCTCGGTGCTCTGGATGTTCCGCCCCAAAGTGTCGTACAGGTCCCGCAGGGCAGCGGCGGTCTTAGTGAGCCGGGCCTTCAGGCCCTCTACCGCCGCGGACTGGCGGGCCGGCTCCGGCCGTTGGAGCCGTTTGCCCCCCAGCGCCTTTCCGGGGATCAGAAGAAACACGGGGCAGGCCAGCAGGGCCTCCCCCAGCAGCGGCAGTCCCATCTCGTCTCGCACGGTCAGCAGCAGGAGCATGGTGGCCCCCAGATAGATCACCGCTGCGGAAAAACGGTTCCGCCCCGCCCGAAGTCCGGTGACCAGTCCCGCAAAGCCGTAGGCCGCCGAGAAGAACAGCTCCCCGGTCCCGGCGCACAGGTCCATCAGCAGTCCGGCACACAGGCCCATGGTCATGCCCGCCGTGACGCCCTCCTGCCAGGCAGTGAGCATCACCAGGCAGGCGGTGAAGGCCCGTCCCAGGGAGATGCCGGCCACCTCCACTTCCGTCATGCCCGACAGCAGCGTCACCGCCAGGAACCGCAGGGCGTTGGGCTCCGGCGACGCCCGCCCCGGCTCCAGCAGCGGACCATAGGCCCAGGCGGACGCCCCGGTGAGGACGGCGGCGATGAGGCAGGCGGGCAGCCGCTCCAGCGGCGACAGGGATTGGACCACGTACATCAGATGCACCGTCAGATACAGCGCCGCAGCGCAGAAGGGCACCGCCCACTGCCGCCGCAGCAGCTTCAGCCCATGGAGGGCCGTGGCCGTGGTCACCATCAGCACCGCCACCGCCAGATGGGGCAGCCCCTGGTCAAAGGGCAGAAACAGCAGCGTCCCCAGCCCGGTGCCCAGCAGCGCCGCCATACCGGCTCCGCCGGCACCCGCCGCCGCCACGCAGCCCAGGGCAAAGGGCGCTCCGGCCTCCGGAAACTGCGCCGCTGTCAGCGCCGCCGCCAGAAAGAACCGGATGCCCCATCCCGCCAGCCGGGCCGATTGCTCCCGGTCCAGTGTCAGCTTCTTTTTCCACACAGCTTGTCCCTCCCGCCCATGACTTTTTCACCATTTTACCGTCCTGTGTGGAAAAATCCCGTCGGGAAATGCAGCCCTCTCACATTTCCGGAAAAGGACATCCCGGACCCCGCCGCGGCGAGATCCGGGATGTCCCTTTTCTCATGTGTTTTTCTGGTTTCCGTCACACCCGGACGATGAAGCCGTCCTTTCTGGGCGCCGCCGGACGGGGCTCCCCCGCCGGGTAGCCCAGGACGCAGTTGCCCACGCCCTCCAGCCGTTCCGGAAGGCCCCACTTCCGCAGCATGGTCTTGCCCTCGGGCTTGTCAAAGAACTCCTTGGCCCGGTTGATCCAGCAGGAGCCCACTCCCAGGGACGCGGCGGCGTTCATCATGTTGCCCATGACCAGGGCGCCGTCCCGCTGGGCGTTGAGGGGCGTTGTAGTGGCCTCCGGGTCTGCCAGGACCACTACCACGGTGGGTGCGCCGTAGAAGGGGTCCGCCTTCGTCCCCATGATCTCGGCGTTGGCGGCGGAGAGGGCCGCGATGGTCTCCCTGTCCTGCACCACCACCAGTGTGACAGACTGCTTCCCGTGGGCGGAGGGGGCGTAGGTCCCCGCCTCCAGAATGGCGTCCAGTTCCTGGGGCGCGATCTGCTCCGGCCGGTACGCCCGGACGCTGCGGCGGGCCAGAAGGGTCTTGATGGTCTCGTTCATCGAACTGCTTCCTTTCCATGCACTGTCTCAGGCGTTCTCCGCCTGTCTCATGGCTTCGATTATACCACACCGTCGGGATTTCCACAGTTCTTTTTTCCGCGGAGGAAAATTTTCAGAGCCGGGGCTGGTTTTTCCCCCGCTTCTCTGCTATGATATAGACGGCTTCGGCCGGTCCCCACAGGTTTCCGCGGAAACGGCAAGCCCTTGAGGACTTTTCAGAGAACGATCCGCATCTTAGACATACATCACCATACATAAAATACATAAGGAGTGACGCTCATGCCGCAGCCCCTCTCTGACCGCACAGGCAGCTTTACCGATTCCGTCATCCGCCGGATGACCCGCATCTCCATGAAATACAACTCGGTGAACCTCTCCCAGGGCTTCCCCGACTTCGCCCCGCCTCAGGAGATCACCGACCGTCTGGCGGAGGTGGCCCTCACCGGCCCCCACCAGTACTCCGTCACCTGGGGCGCCCAGAACTTCCGGGAGGCCCTGGCCAAAAAACAGACCCGCTTCATGGGCCGGGAGATCGACCCCAACGGTGAGATCGTGGTCACCTGCGGCTCCACCGAGGCCATGATGTGTGCCATGATGACCGTGGTGAACCCCGGCGACAAGGTGGTGGTGTTCTCCCCCTTCTATGAGAACTACGGCGCCGACACCATTCTCTCCGGTGCGCAGCCCATCTACGTGCCTCTGCATCCCCCGGCGTTCACCTTCAATGTGGATGAGCTGGAGGCCGCTTTCCGCCAGCATCCCAAGGCCATGATCCTCTGCAACCCCTCCAACCCCTGCGGCCGTGTGTTCACCCGGGAGGAGCTGCTGGTCATTGCTGATCTGGCCGCCAAATATGACACCTACGTCATCACTGACGAGGTCTACGAGCACATCGTCTTCGCCCCCCACAAGCACACCTACTTCTGCACCCTGCCGGGGATGTGGGAGCGGACCATCTCCTGCTCCTCCCTGTCCAAGACCTACTCCATCACCGGCTGGCGTCTGGGCTATCTCATCGCCCCGCCGGAGATCATTGAGCGGGCCAAGAAGGTCCACGACTTCCTGACTGTGGGCGCTGCCGCGCCGCTCCAGGAGGCGGTGATCCCCGGTCTGGAGTTCGGCCAGGACTACTACGATGGTCTGGTGACCAAGTACACCCACAAGAAGGAGCTGTTCCTGAGGGGTCTGGACGATCTGCACATCGCCCACAACGACCCGGAGGGCGCCTACTATGTCCTGCTGGACATCGGCGAATACGGCTATGAGAACGACCTCCGGTTCTGTGAGGACATGGCCCGGGAAGTGGGCGTGACCGCCGTGCCCGGCTCCAGCTTTTTCCGGGAGCCGGTGAACCATCTCATCCGGATGCACTTTGCCAAGAACGACGAGACCCTGAACGCGGCGCTGAACCGTCTGGAAGCGCTGCCGAAGCTGAAAAAATGACCGGCGGCACAGCCGCCACCGGAGGACACCCTATGAACAGCGGCATTCAGATCCGCGTCGCCGGAGAGGCGGACGCGGAGGCCCTTCTGGCCATTTACGCCCCCTACGTGCAGCACACGGCCATCACCTTTGAGTACGAGATACCCTCTGCGGAGGAGTTCCGGGGCCGCATCCGGAACGTGTTGCGCAGATATCCGTATCTGGCAGCGGAAGACGGCGGGGAGATCGTGGGCTACGCCTACGTCAGCCCTTTCAAGGAGCGGGCCGCCTATGACTGGGCGGTAGAGACCTCCATCTACGTCCGCCAAGGCCGGAAGCGGGGCGGTGTCGGCCGCAGGCTGTACCAGGCACTGGAGGACATTCTGAAAGCCCAGGGCGTCCTGAATCTCAACGCCTGCATCGCCTGCCCCGCCCGGGAGGACGAGTACCTGACCCGGGACAGCATCGCCTTCCATCAGCGGCTGGGCTATCAGACGGTGGGCGAGTTCCACCAGTGCGGCTGCAAATTCGGCCGCTGGTACAACATGGTCTGGATGGAGAAATCCATCGGCGAGCATCTGCCGGACCAGCCCCCGGTGAAGTCCTTTGACGAGATCCGTCCCCTGCTCCCGGAGATTCTGGGGGCCGTCTGACGTTCCGCGATGATACAGCACAAACAAGGCGCCCGAAAGCCAAGGCTTTCGGGCGCCTGTTGTATGGACGCGCTTATTTCAGATAGTCGCCCACGTCGTAGTTGTTGTACTGGCGCTTCAGGCGGACGGTCAGGGAGCCGTCGGCCTGGGGCAGCTCCTCCAGCACCTTGTAGCCGGTGCGGTTCCGGTCCATCTGCTCCAGATAGTGGCGGTACTCCGCCTGGACCATCTGACGGGCCTCCTCCCGGGGGATATCGTCCTTCATAACAAAACGGATCGTCTGCTCCAGGCAGGCGGACTGAATGCGTTTCATGGGCATTGCCTCCTTTATGAGATGCCCATATTTTAACATTTTCCACTGGGGATTTGTAAGACAAATTTCAGTCAGAAAATGAATTTTGTGAATTTTTGCAGGTTTCTATTGCGGAAAATTTGTTCATTTTTTCATATCGTCGAACTTTTTACCGGTTCACCATCAGTCGTTTCAAAGCGGCGTCCAGCCCCTCCAGCGACAGGGGATACATGTCCACCGTCTCCCGCAGCAGCTGGATGGAGGACCGGCCGTGGATATAGGACCACTGGTTCTCCGGGATGGGATTCAGCCACACCAGATGGGGAAACCGGGCAACGAACCGCCGCACCCAGGTGATCCCCGCCTCCTGGTTGTAGTGGTAGTAGTCGATGGAGCCGCCCTGCTCCGTCAGCTCCGACAGGGCCATGGCGCCGTCGCCCACAAAGATGACCTTCCACTGGGAGGACAGGTCGTGGAGCACCTTCTCCGTAGGGATATGCTCTCCGCTCCAGTAGTTGGCGGACAGGGACAGCGTCTCATAGGGGCAGTTGTGGAAGTAGTAGGTCCGCAGTTCCTTGAAGTGGCTGGACTGATGGACCGCCCGGAACAGCTGGCCGCACAGCTGGGTATAGGGCCACATGGAGCCGCCGCTGTCGAACAGGAGCAGCAGCCGTACCTGATTGGTCCGGGGCCGGTCGAAGGCCAGTTTCAGATGGCCGGCGTTGTCGCAGGTCTCCCGGATGGTCTCCTCCAGCTGCAATTCGTCCTTGGGGCCCTCTGTCCGGCTGGACAGCTGCCGCAGGCGGCGGAAGGCCATCTGGAACTGGCGGGCGTCCAGGGTGGTATCCTGCCGGAAGTCCCGGAACTGCCGCTCCGCCGCCACCTGGACGGCGTTGCGGTGGCGGCTTTCGCCGCCTACCCGGACGCCGGTGGGGGAATAGCCGGAGTTGCCGAAGGGGGACGTACCGCCGGTGCCGATCCACTTGCTGCCGCCGTCGTGGCGCTCGTGCTGCTCCCGGAGCCGCTGCTCCATCATCTTCCGGATGGCCGCCAGATCCAGGCCCGCGAAGCGCCGGTCCACGTCCTCCTTGTTGTACTCTCTGGGCTTGATGGGCCGGCTGAGCCAGTCCAGCAGTTCCTTGGGCAGCTCGTCGAAGGACTGGACGTCTCTGAAGAACTCCAGAAACGCCCGGTCAAAGCGGTCGAAATCCGCCTCGGATTTCACCAGGAGCATCCGGGCCAGATAGTAGAAGCCCGTCAGGCCGGAGTCATGAAGCCCCAGGCGCATAGCCTCCAGCAGGCTCATCCACTCGTTGAGGGACACCTTCAGCCCGCAGGACCGCAGATAGTAGAAAAAATCTGTAAACACGTTACCAGCTCCTGCGGCGGCTGATGGAGGAGACCACCTTGTTCAGGTCCTCCGTCTTTTTCAGCAGCACTCCGGCAAAGGGCAGGGTCTCCCGCAGCTTCTGCGGGTCCATGCCGCCGATGGACAGGGCCTGGACCCAATCCAGCAGCTCCGAGGTACTGGGCTTCTTCTGGACGCCGTAGTTCTCCCGGATGAGATAGAAGGTCTCCATGGCCTGGGCCAGCAGCTCGTCGTCGATGCGGGGATAGTGGGCCCGGACGATGCGCTCCATCATCTCCTTGTCCGGGAACTGGATATAGTGGAAGATGCACCGGCGCAGGAAGGCGTCGGGCAGCTCCTTCTCCGCGTTGGAGGTGATGATCACCACCGGGCGGTGCTTGGCGGTAATGGTCTGCTTGGTCTCGGGGATA
>Ga0129314_1002369_pt1 | contig 10639 bp, 14 predicted proteins | sample O1111metagenome_FD_94431 | JGI IMG/M metagenome (GOLD analysis project Ga0129314, IMG submission 94431) | Orangutan individual fecal microbial communities from fecal samples from Wisconsin, USA - O1111 metagenome | ecosystem: Host-associated > Mammals > Digestive system > Large intestine > Fecal...
ACGCTCAAAAGGACGGAAAACGCAAATAAACAAGATAGAATTTTTTTCATAGCTACTCCTTTACTATCGCATCAGCCAATATACAATACTGCTCACACATATCGTCAGGAAATGTACTGCTATAATTGATAGAACCATCCATGATAGCTGAAGGCAGTTCGGTCAATGGCCCGCAGTATTCTCTTAAAACAGAAATATTGTCGGTTTTGGTGTCCAAAATCGGCACTCTGTATCGTATATATTAGCAAATCAGAGATGAGCAAAACACGGAAAGAGTAACGAAGGGAAAGCGGGTCAACAAGGCAAAACCGCTGGATGTCTTGAAAAAGGCGCACAAAAACCAGCCCCTGCACAGAAAGCTGAGCCTGAGAAAGGCAATATTGTGGGTTGTCAGGCAGACCGCCTGAATGATTTTGCAGTGCGAAGTCCAGACTGCTGAAGATCTTGTTGTAGAAGTTTGCGGCTCGTTGGGATGTGAACAGCACGACATCCTGAATGATTTCCTGTCGGTAGATAGCGGCCAGCCCCTTTCTGGTTAGTTTTCTTTGCAAGCTGATTTTACCAAGAAGAGGCTCCGCTTTCTATATCATTTGAGTGATTCCAGCCTTCAGCCATGGCTGGGAACCATTGCAATTACTGCGTTTCTTGCGTTTTGCTCATGGCTGGAGGGATAAATGAAAGAAGGTGATGAAGTTGAGATTCCTATTTTAAAGACACCAATAATCACATGGAGGTATTACCGCCGAAAAGTCCAGGAACTTACTGTACAGTGCTTGGACGACAGTGCTGGTGTCTATTTGCGTGCAGATATGTAAAGGCTTATGGCACCTTTACGCTTTCTGGCGCTAGTATGTACGATGCCATTGACTCGAACGCTGGCAATTATGTTCGCGTAGCTTAAATCGGCAATTAGGAAATGAGGATAGTAATGAAGAAATTTTTACTCATTTGCTGTATGTTGTTGTTCTTGTGTAGCTGTACACAAGGGCCTGTTACGGAGGATAACATTCCTCCAAATAATAGCTATGAGAAAGATAGTGCTTCTGCAGATGCTGAAGAAATAAATATCACCTCCATGCTATCTCTGCAGCAGGATCAGTCTTATGTCGTTTGTGATTACTTTGAGGGTAAGCGCATTTTCATTGGCATCGCCATAATCCTATTTGCAATTCTGCTGGCTTTTCTTAATAACATGTGGCTGCCTTATATGGGAGAAATCGAGTTTAGAGCTATAAGCTTCTTTATAGGAATTATCGGTTTACTGTTAATCGTTAAAGGTGCCCTTGAAAAATGACATTCAGGAAGGCTGAGTATATGATTCAGAAAAAGCACAAACTTCTCATAATGCTTACGGCAGTGGTGCTTCTTGCTGTATTACTCCAGATGTTTCATATCCAGTACCGAATCAGCAAACTTTCAAAAACAGCTTATGGAGTAAGCGCGGTAGGCACACTTAGCGAGCCTATTGAAGCTATTATAAACGGAAACTCTCAGTACATTGAACTGTACAGCAATTGTGAGACGTTGAACAAAGAGATTGCTGATACCTCTGCATATTGTATTCTGTATGTCAGGGAATGGTGTAATAGTGGCATTCCGTATTTCACAAGCGCAAGTCTACAGATGCCAGATGATCTGCCCATATGCGAACAGGCATCTATTAGTATTTCACGTAGTCTGCTGTACTTACAAGAAAAGGCTTTAAGTTTTGAGCACTGCAAAAGTCTCACCTATGCCGACAAGCTCTGGCTAAACAATGCTCTGGAACAAATTTGTGTCATGGAGCAACTAATATTAGATGAAAATATTCCGACAAAGATAGACGGCAAAGCAGATGTGGATAAGTTCCTTATCTTTCTGAAAGAAAACGAAGACGAATTTTCCCAAATCCACAAAAATTTGCTTGCAGACGATGTTGAAGCTCATACAGAGTGCCTCCCATGATTCCAGGACTGCACCTATTAAGATCGCTGCAGTCCCAATTATGGCAGGCCATCACGGGATATCTTTTAATGCAGATACCACAAGTAACGACCGTATGCCGTCTCTGCAGTATCAAAGGCGGCGATAAGCACGATTGCTTATAGAAGGAGTTGGTCCACATTAAGCGCATTTTCAGCGGCATTGTCATAATCCTATTTGCAATTTTGCTGGCTCTTCTTTGCTTTTTTACCAGAAGCAGCAATCAAGATAAGTATCACATCGAGATGTCATACAAAGAAGAACTCCAGCATGTTGTCGTTTCTGCTTTAAGGGTATCACCAGAATATGAACCATTAGATTATGAATTTCGAGGGCCAGAGTTGCTGTCTCTTGTTGACGCAGATTATATCGATGGAGTAGACGTGCTGACATTTGACATTGTAGAGGATGGAATGTCAGAAATAGTTTTTTACTCAATTGATTCCAATAATCCCGACAACATTTATGGTCGTGCTTACAAATGCGATATTAGTATTACTAGTGATGTTGTTGATGTAGGCGGGCGTCTTTGGAGACGATGAATGAAAAGCGTAATGACCACACATTAATGAGGATTCAGAAATAGTTTATGGAATAAACATGGAGGAGGCGTACCCCATGAAACGTCTATACACCCGGCTTCTCTTCATTTTCACAGTGTTGGCAGCATTCTTAGTTACAGACTGCTGGAAGGCAGAACCGCATAAAACACCGTGGGAGGTGGAGGATCAAGCATACCTCTCCTATGAGGAATACTTTTCTCAGCAGCGTCTCTACGATTATGCAGAAGATGTCTTTTCTGGCTGGTCATTACAGGATGCTGATATTAGCTACGACGGTACAGTGCTTCGCCTAACGGATAGCAAAGGGATTCCTATGCAGGACATTGCTACATTGAAGGGATATCTCTTTCAGACGGCTGATAAGAACTGGATTTATGGTATTTCCGAGACCTCAGAGCTTGTGCGTATAAGTTATTCTGGGAAAATAGAAACGCTCTTTGCAGATAGAACAGGATTGCTGCGCAGCCTTGCGGAGAAAGAACACGCACCAATCTATTTGGCGGACGGATGCACGCTCTTTTTCCTCGCAGGGACAGACGAGGGTATCGGGATCTATCGGCTATATCTGCCGAACAAGCAAGCCGATGTACTCTATTCTTCAATCCCACGCAATGCGCTGCGGTTGAGGCTGGAACCGCCGCCATCCAATGTGGAGGCCGTGTGGGATAACGGCGATGTATTATTTTTTGCGCGATATGAGGAGCTTTTGAATACTTCTTCTGGTTATGCTCCTGAGACGATGGGCGAAGATGAGTGTATTGGAATGCTGGAGTTAGATGAGAAGCTGTATTCAGCGCAGGCACACTATATCAATGCGCTGACGGGTGATTACCGAGAGATGCCCTATGGATACGTTTATCTGCCGATGCCTCGCAGCAAAGAAAATATTGCACTTAATGGTGAGGCGTGGTGGCTTGATGTATAAGAAAAGCCACCAGCACGTGTGCGCCGACAACTATCTGTTACCTTTCGGTACTGTTGGTATTAAAGGTAGAAACGAAAGGATGTGCTATCATGAAAAGGTCTCATTTCTGCTTGACCATTGTTCTTCTGCTACTGTTAATTATGTCTGCCTGTAGAAATACTCCAGCAAAAAGCGGCAAGATCCAATGTGATAGCGAAGCTCCTACCGGTAGTAAATCTCATGACGGTAATCAAACGGCAAATTCGGGCGATTTATATACTCCGGTGACTACTGAGAATGAAATTCGTGCTTTGTACGCTCTGGATTATACAGATGACCCCACCAATCCTCCGATTCTGTCTGTAACGGCCTATAAGGGGGATTTCTTGGTACAGCGAGGCTGGGAAGGAAGCGGTCAGTGGCTAGATTGGGTTTACGGTAAAAGTGGTATCCGATATGAGATGATGTATTTGGATGAGCCGCTTTTGGACTTAAAAATTTTGCGTAAGGCTGCAGTTAAAGCCGTTATTGGTGGTCCGAACAGCTATAATGGTGTGCCTAGTTTTCCACATGTGGAGACTGCAACTTTGGATTTTATCTGTGATGAGCAGGGTATACCGTTAGATTGTTTCCCTTACAGCGGCTATGGGACAAGTGTGTCTAGCACTTACTGGGCCGATTCTGGTGAAACTTATTATATGGGGATGCAGGAACGAAGGGAGGCTGTTCGTTCTGCTCAGATTGATGCGGGTGGTGTTACTGTGGCATTTGCACCTCTGGCAGACGGCAGCGATTTTACAGCCGCCTACTGTGAGATCCCCTATACAAAGATATCTTTTCCAGAAAACGGAAATGTTATTTTTGTTAGGTTCCATAATACGTTTCTGGACAGCGGAGAGTTGGCGGATGGTGTTACTACAGATTATTTGAAAATCTATGGCTCCCTTTATCCGGAAGACTTTCCTGCTGGTGAACTGACAGGAAATTGTCTGCTAATTGAAAAAGCAGAGATCACACAAGAGAAAAACGATGTGGTTCTTACCATAACCTTAAATGTTGACCGCTTGAGTGAAACTCCACTGGGAGATGAAGGCTTTTTTCAATATACTGCAGATCGCAGTTATACCGGTATGGGTGATGTTGGACCCTATTTTCACATTCAAATCCGAGTTGCGGATGACTTTTCCCGATTATCATAGATGCGGTTTTAAAAACGAACAATCCACATAGCGGATTTAGGTATATCTGATATATAGATGTAAAAAGAATGCGCTTTCTTGCAAAGAATAACGCTCTATCTACGTTTATCTTCTTCGCTTTCCAGCGCAACGAGTAAGTACGATTGCATGAATGGCCTCCTCACAGGATAAACTCCCCCGCAAAATGATTATAAGCATCGTTCGGCAGATAAAACAAGCCCCAGCGCACAAGTTGAAACTTCATGCAAAGGAGCTATGACCTAATTGGTTGAAATGCCAAAAAAGAAAATTATGTAAGAAATCGACTACCTAATACATCTATAAAACAGCAAAAGCAATTCGATGAGCAGAAGATAAAAGGAGTTCTTTGAGAAAAAAGAAATATATGGATGTCGAGGGATAATCAAAAACTTGTTACATATTAAGGAGCTTTTTAGAAATTATGGAAACTGATAAAATGAGCATGTACTCGGTCTGGGTGGACACTTCGGAAAAGGTCGCTTCGTTCCATATGGTTGAAAGCGGTGATTTCATACACTTTCTACAACAGGAAGACTTCATGGCCTATCTCAGCACACTCACCACACAAGGCTATCGATTTCAATAAATCATTTTCATGCGCTAAACTTGCTATGACAGGAAGGAAAGATTATGAACCGAACGACACAGAGATTTGTGCATTCTTCACTTGCTCTCATCTTGTTGCTTGTGATAGCCGGATGCAGTGGAAGAGAACCGTCATATCCGGAGCAGTCAAACACAACACCAACAGCGCTGGACATCACCGACCTCAAGGAGATCTTATCAACGCTGGATGCATCGAATGCAACACTGACCTACTACAATGGCGAAAATGAGGAAACATACCCAGCAAACGCTGCTATCCGCGCAGAAAAATACATAACTGAATTACAGAATTATGATATGTGGGAGATTTGTCAGCCGCCAGAACACTGGAGTTCCAACGGCGACTGCCACTATTCGTTCAATGGCGATGGCGTATCGCTTACTGCCTACCGAAACGGATTTGAAGGTGTTCGCCCTCTCCATGTGACTACTAGTATTGGAGCTAACTGGTTTAGGCTGGCAGATAGCACTTTAGCGCAAACCGATTCGACACAGCAACTCAGTTGGATGCTCTGTGACACTTTTGGAAATTGGTATAACGAAGCCCAAGCTGCCACTCTCAACCGCAGTACTGGAACTCCGCTCGCCGCAGACGAATTGGACGAGTTTGAAGCTTTCACATCCAGTCAGGTAAGCACTTACGTTGAAGAATGGGGCAGATATGTGGTTTCGTCCACGCCCATCAGCTGCTTCTTTACCTCTCTATATGACGATCCGCGCAACTTGGACGCAAATGCTTTCATCACCTACTGTCCAAGTCAGGAAGAACTTGGACCAGAGGATGAGGCCGAATTCCAGCTCGTGCAGAAAAAGCTGGATTGGCGCAATGCTGGCAGTCACCTGTTGGCGCTCGAAGAAATGCCTGTTCCCTGTCACCGCCTACCACGGAGCTACATTAACAAGATTTTGATGCAGTACGCCGGTATCACTGTGGAAGATATGCACTCAGACTGGAAGGCTGAACTGTGCTATGTTCCCGAAACGGACTGTTTCTACACTACTACAAGTGACTTTGGCCCCGGAGTATTTAACCTAAACTATGGCGAAAAAAGCGGTGACATTGTTGCGTTATGGGGAGCATCATCCTATAGTGGAGGAACAGCCGTTTTGACATTGCAGAAAAGCAACGATAGTTGGCTTATCCAGTCGTTTCAGGCAAAATGATAGTATACATCCGATTAAGATCAAGTCTATGTTATTCAACACAAGGCAAAACTTTGGAAAGCGAGGGCATTGAAATATGAATCCGAAGAAGCTATCAGACCGCATCGAGAATTCCGATAACCGTCTCGTTCAACAGGCGCAACAAATACCAAATTATGCGCAGCATCACCAGAAAATGCGACTGAGAAATTGGGCCGCGATTGCTGCGTGCTTCGCGCTCATGGCTTGTAGCTTTTGCATAGGCGCGTTCGCATTTGCGAGAGAACGCGTGGTTGAGGTCCCCATAGAGCAGGAGTCGCTTACAATTGAGACAATCGGGCTTACCTTAATCTTACCGGACAGTTGGAAAGGTCGGTGCGCACTTGAGCAGAGTGAATTCTCAAAAGTATATCAAGTTTACAACCCCGCAATCCGTAAGGCACTCATGGGTGGCGACGAAGGGCAGACCGGCGGGGTTTTGTTTTACATTAGGTGTTGGGACGAGCAACTCACAAAAGAACAGGTAGATGCCGGTGGAGAATGGGATTACGCCCTGTGCCGGTATATCATGACGACCAAAGACGGCACTTATCTCCTGTACTATGCCAGCGATGTGCAATGCACGCCGGAAACGATGGAGGAATATCGGCAGATGGAAAGCGAGATTGGCGATATTCGTTTTGTAGTAGATAACGCACTCAATTAGCTCGATAAATTGCGTCTCTTATCGTCAAAATGTTGTGATAAACAAGGAGATTTCATGCAACCATATTCAGCACCGCAATCTCCAGTGCAGATACCATCAGTAACGACCATCTGCCGTCTCTGCAGTATCAAAGGCGGCGACAAGCACGATTGCTTACCGCCGCCTAATTTATGCCGCTATTATTTCTTTGTGAGCTCGTCGGCGTCCTTACAGAGCCGTATGTATTTAGCCGCTTCCTCGGCGCTCATTCCGGCAAAGAACGTCCTGACGCAGGATGGGACATCGCCTTTTGGCACGATCCCAACCAGAGCATCGATGCTGATTCCTAAAGAGCGTGAAAAATGTGCGACCGTATCCAGCTTTGGATTAGTCTTTCCGCGCTCTAAGTCGGAAATGCTGCGGTCCGTCGTCCCGAGCTTTTCGGCCAATTCGATTTGTGTCAGGCCCAGTTCGCGCCGCGCCCTGCTCAGGGCAGCTCCAAAAAGATTGCAAATATCGTGCATACCTTCACCCTTTCCTATTGCTTTCATTCTAATTTGAACTTCGCTTCTAATGAACGCTGTTTGGCTTCAAGGCATTAGAAGCACGGTTCTAATTACTTGCAGAAATAGCGAGGTATTTTATGAACAGGGAGAATCTGCGGGAGGTCCTGTAATAAAAGATTCCGGCGTTTGAACTTCCATATAGGTCCTCAGGCTGGAAGAACACGCCGGATAGCACACAGGAATACGGCCAAAAATTAGAAGCGGGCTTCTGTTTTGTGGAGCCGAGCTTCTCCTGTAATTATATTGAGAAAAGTGCAAGCGTTCAGCTGCGGCTGTACGCTTGCACTTTTCTTATCCAGTGGCGATCACGTCCTGACTGCCGCTGCCGAGATCCACCGTTTCTGAAATTTTGTCCATTTCAAAATTTTCAGAACACGGAGGACTCAAATATGAAAAAACGAGATGCCTATCATCCCGACTATTTGAAAATATACCCCTGTCTGAAGGACCGTCCGGATATTTTGAAATTCCTGAGACAGTGCGACCGAAAGCAGGAGTATCTGGAATACGATTTGAAAGTAAATCGTATTCGCAAGAGCGAGCGGACGATGGAAACCGTGGTCATGCCGCAGAAAGAGGACTCCTATGAACGGCTCTTGGAGGAGCATCAGCAGTTCTCCCAGCAAGCCCCCTCCCCGGAGGAAGCTCTGCTCCATGAAATAGAGCTGGAAAATCTGCGATGCGCGGTGGAGCAGCTGTCGGATGATGAGAAATTTCTCCTCCATCTGCGTTATTGGTGCGAGCTCAGTCAGGTGGAGATCGCTCGGCAGCTCGGCACAACGCAGCAGAGCGTCAGCTATCAGGAGCGGTGCGTTTTGAGAAAATTAAAAAAACTTCTGAAAAATTGAAAATTCTTTTTGTAGAAATGCGTCCGTGGCGGGTACTTAAGTGAAGGGATCAAATACTCTTCTCCCTGCCGGATGAATCGGCGGGTTTTGCTCTTTGAAAAACGCCGAGACAACAGCGGCCATATGATCCTCATGCGACTGCCACCAGCAGGGCTGGAGAAAGTCTAGCACCTTTTCCGCCCACCGGTAATCCTCACGCCGAAGGTCGCCCCTCGCGGCGCCGCGCTGGAATTTTCGATTCTGCTCCCGCACGGCGCAATCAACGCTGTCGCGGTTTAGGTACAAATCCAAAAAGCCGCACACGATCGCGGCCTCCTCTGTCGTATAAAACATTCTTCCTCCTCCAATCACAAACGCGTTCCATTGTAGCATGACGTACGCACTTTTGAAACTGACTATTTCCACAAGATTCCTCGCAAAAGTTTTATACAAACAGTTGTTCGATTTATAGCGTTATGCTATACTGGTAGACACTAAGAGCGAGGAGGTGCACCATGCGGCGGACATATATCGCCATTGACTTAAAATCGTATTATGCGTCTGTCGAGTGCATGGAGCGCGGCCTTGACCCGATGACGACCAATCTGGTCGTAGCAGATCTTAGCCGCACGGAGAAAACCATTTGTCTCGCGGTATCGCCTTCTCTGAAGGCATACGGCATCCCCGGCAGAGCGCGGCTTTTCGAAGTGGTTGAGCGCGTCAAGGAGGTCAACGCCGAACGGCGGCGCAAAGCAGACGGCAATCTTTTTGAAAAGAGCTGCGATGCCCACGAACTGGCGACTGACCCGTCGCGCGCGGTGGGTTATCTTGTCGCGCCGCCGCAGATGGCGAAATACATTCAGATCAGCACGCAGATCTACAATGTCTATCTCAAATACATCGCACCCGAGGACATCCACGTCTACTCCATCGATGAAGTGATGATGGATGTGACCAGCTACCTCGAAACGTATCACATGACCGCCCGCGAGTTGGCAAAGACCATGATCCTCGATGTGCTGCGCACCACGGGCATCACGGCCGCGGCGGGCGTCGGAACGAATCTCTACCTCTGCAAGGTCGCCATGGACATCATGGCAAAGCATGTCGCGCCGGATGAAGACGGCGTCCGCATCGCAGAGCTTGACGAAATGAGCTACCGCAGGCAGCTCTGGGCGCACCGTCCGTTGACGGACTTTTGGCGCGTCGGAAGGGGTTACGCCAAAAAGCTCGAGGCCATCGGTATCTACACCATGGGCGACATTGCAAAATGCTCCATCGGCAAGCCGAACGAATACTACAACGAAGAGCTGCTCTACCAGATGTTCGGCATCAACGCAGAGCTGCTCATCGACCATGCCTGGGGCTGGGAGCCGTGCCGGATGGAAGACATCAAAGCGTACCGGCCGGAGACGAACAGCATCAGCTCCGGGCAGGTTTTGCAGTGTCCGTATCCGTATGACAAGGCTCGTCTCGTCGTGCGCGAGATGGCGGAGGCTGTTGCAATGGACCTGCTCGAAAAGCGTCTCGTGACCGACCAACTCACGCTGACAGTCGGCTACGACATTGAAAATACCGCGGGCGGTAATTTCCGCGGTGAGATCGTGACCGATCGCTACGGCAGGAAAATTCCCAAGCATGCGCACGGTACGGCGAATCTGCCGCGCAAGACATCCTCCGCGCGCAGCATCATGGATGCGGTTCTCGGCATCTACGACGAGAAGGTCAACCCCAAGCTGTCCGTCCGCAGGATCACCATCACGGCGAATAAGATCGTGAGCGAGAACGATGTCCCGCAGGAAGCCGAAGCGCCGGTGCAGTTCAACCTGTTCGACGATATCGCGGCGCAGGAACAGCAGCACCAGGACGAAGAAAGCAGATTGGAGCGCGAGCGCAAAATACAGGAAGCGATGCTGGGCATCAAGAAAAAATTCGGCAAGAACGCGATTCTGAACGGCGGGAGCTATTTAGACGGCGCGACCGCCCGAGAGCGCAACGGGCAGATTGGAGGGCACAAGGCATGAGCGGCAAATACGACGATATCATTAACCTCCCGCATCCGATTTCGCAGAATCATCCGCGCATGTCGCTGCACGACCGCGCGGCGCAGTTTTCTCCTTTCGCCGCCCTCACCGGCCACCACGCCGCCATCGCGGAAACAGG
>Ga0129314_1002370_pt1 | contig 10636 bp, 10 predicted proteins | sample O1111metagenome_FD_94431 | JGI IMG/M metagenome (GOLD analysis project Ga0129314, IMG submission 94431) | Orangutan individual fecal microbial communities from fecal samples from Wisconsin, USA - O1111 metagenome | ecosystem: Host-associated > Mammals > Digestive system > Large intestine > Fecal...
ATTCCCGGAAAAAGACGTATACTAATTACCAAATAAGACATACATATGAGATTGAGGTGCCCTTATGATTCATGAAACCATACTAGCTATCATTATTGCATTTGCCATCAGCGCACTGCTTTGTCCCATCATCATCCCTTTTCTGCACAAGCTGAAATTCGGCCAGCAGGTAAGGGACGACGGACCGCAGACACATCTGAAAAAGCAGGGAACGCCTACCATGGGCGGGCTGATCATCCTGTGCAGCATCATCATTACATCTATCTTTTATATCCCCAGTTATCCCAAGATCATTCCGGTCCTGTTCGTGACCGTGGGATTCGGCATCATCGGTTTCCTGGATGATTATATCAAGATCGTGATGAAGCGCTCCGAAGGCCTGAAGCCGATGCAGAAGTTAGTTGGACAATTTGTTATTACAGGCATATTTGCCTGGTACCTGTTAAACAGCGGGGAGGTGGGGACGGATATGCTTATCCCCTTTACCGGCGGGTTTGACGGCGGTAAGTTCCTTTCACTGGGAATCCTTTTTATCCCGGCCCTGTTCTTCATTGTGCTGGGCACGGATAACGGGGTGAATTTTACGGACGGACTGGACGGACTTTGTACCAGCGTCACCATCCTGGTTGCCACCTTCCTTACCATTGTGGCAATCGGGGAGGATATGGGCATCAGTCCCATGACAGGCGCAGTGGTGGGAAGCCTTCTGGGATTCCTTTTGTTCAATGTGTATCCGGCCAAGGTATTCATGGGGGATACGGGGTCCCTGGCCCTGGGCGGTTTTGTGGCGGCATCGGCTTATATGATGCGCATGCCCCTGTTCATCCCGATCATCGGCCTGATTTACCTTGTGGAGGTCCTGTCCGTAATCATACAGGTTACGTACTTTAAACGCACCGGAGGAAAGCGCATTTTTAAAATGGCGCCGATCCACCACCATTTTGAATTGTGCGGATGGTCGGAAACCAGGGTGGTGGCCGTATTTGCCATTGTGACTGCCATATTATGCATGGTCGCCTATCTGGGACTGTAGCCTGGGCATATTGACGCCAAAAGCCATTACCGGCCGGATGCGGACACATACCGTATTGGAGATGTAAGGAGGTTAATTGACAAATGAACCAAAGTCAGAAAGTATTAGTTGCAGGAACAGGCTTAAGCGGAACCGCTGCGGCCAGGCTCGTGCTTGACAGAGGCGGGGAGGTAGTGCTCTATGACGGCAATGCCTCATTAAAGGAAGAAGAGATTAAGGCGAAATTTGATAAAGAAGCAAAGGTCAGCGTGGTGCTTGGGGAGATAAAGCGCTCCGACCTTCTGGGGGTGGAACTTTGCATCATCAGTCCCGGCATACCCCTTGACAGTCCCTTTGTGGCTGTGGTGGACGATGCCAAGATCCCAATCCTCGGGGAGATAGAGCTGGCGTACCAGTGTTCCCTCGGAAGGCTGGCGGCAATCACGGGCACCAACGGCAAGACAACAACAACGGCCCTGACAGGGGAAATCCTCAAAGCAAAATATGAGGAAACCTTTGTGGTGGGCAATATCGGCGACCCATACACCTCCAGGGTGCTGGAGATGACGGAGGATTCCGTTACCGTGGCAGAGGTATCCAGTTTCCAGCTGGAGACCATCATGGATTTCCGCCCGGATGTAAGCGCAATACTGAATATCACCCCGGACCATCTGAACCGTCACGGCACCATGGAGAACTATATACGCATCAAGGAATGTATCACCCTGAACCAGACAGAAGATGATTCCGTGGTGCTTAATTACGATGACCCGGTGTTAAGGGAATTTGGACAGGATCCGGAACTTAAACCAAAGGTCACCTGGTTCTCCAGCCGGGAAAAGCTGGCTGACGGTTTCTGCATGAGCGGGGATAACATCGTATACTGCCAGAAGGGGCGTGAGACCATCCTGGTGAATGTCCGTGACATGAAGCTTCTGGGCCGCCATAATTATGAAAATGTAATGGCCGCGGCTGCCATTGGCTTTTTAATGGGCGTTGCCCTGGCGGATATCGGCCGGGTGGCGGAAAACTTCAACCCGGTTGAGCACAGGATTGAATTCGTCCGTGAGAGGACAGGGGTCAGGTATTACAATGACTCCAAGGGAACCAACCCGGATGCGGCCATACAGGCGCTTCGGGCCATGCCGGGACCAACCCTGCTGATTGCAGGCGGTTACGACAAGAACAGCGAATACGATGACTGGGTGTCTGAGTTTGAAGGAAAGGTGCGTTATCTTGTCCTGATCGGACAGACCAGGGATAAGATTGCCGAGTGTGCCAAGAAGCACGGATTCACGGAAATCATGTATGCGGAGGATATGCAGGAGGCGGTGCAGGTGTGCGCGGTTTATGCGGATATCGGCGATTATGTACTGCTCAGCCCGGCCTGTGCAAGCTGGGGAATGTTTAAGGATTATGAAGAGCGCGGGCGCGTCTTTAAGGAGTGCGTCATGGCGTTGTAGGAGGTAATTGCGTATGGCGGGAAAGGTGCAGACGGCCGCCCGGCCGGAAAGACAGGCAGGGCGCCCGGCCGGAACACAGGACATAAGAGAACAGCAGATGCCAAAGAAGAAAAAGAAGGCCAGACATTTCTATGATTATAGCCTTTTATTCTGCATCATTTTCCTGACATCCTTTGGATTGGTAATGATTTACAGCGCCAGTTCCTATTCGGCCCAGCTGAATTATAAGGGGAACGGCGCATACTTCATGGAACGTCAGGCCATGATTGCGGCAGCCGGATTCGTGGGCATGCTTATCATTTCCAAGATAGACTACCATATATTTGCCAGGTTTTCCGTGGCAGCTTATCTGATGTCCTACATACTCATGATAGCGGTAAGCTTTGTGGGCAAGGAGGTAAACGGCAAGAAGCGCTGGCTTCCCCTGGGCCCCTTCAGCTTCCAGCCCACGGAGTTTGTCAAGATTGCCCTGATCGTGCTTCTGGCGGCCATGATTACCACCATGGGTATGAAAATCAATAAATGGAAGAATATGGGCTATATCGTGGCCCTGACGCTGCCCATTGCGGGTCTGGTTGCCATGAACAACCTGAGTTCAGGCATCATTGTCTGCGGTATTGCCTTTGTCATGCTTTTTGTGGCATGTAAGGTCAAATGGCCCTTTTTCACCCTTGGGGCCCTGGGTCTTGGGACCCTGGCCTTTGCAGGGCCCATCGGAAAGTTCCTGATGACCATCAAGCTCCTTCAGCCATACCAGTTCCGTCGGATCGAGGCGTGGCTGAACCCTGAGTCGGACCCCACGGACAAGGGCTTCCAGGTGCTTCAGGGACTGTATGCCATTGGATCGGGCGGCCTGGTGGGACAGGGGCTGGGGGAGAGCATCCAGAAGCTGGGCTTTCTTCCGGAGTCCCAGAACGATATGATTTTTGCCATCATATGTGAGGAACTGGGGCTGTTCGGGGCAGTATCCATCATCCTGATTTTCCTGTTCATGATATACAGGTTCATGCTCATTGCCAACAATGCCCCCGACCTGTTCGGAGCCCTTTTGGTGGTCGGTGTCATGGGACATATCGCCATCCAGGTCATACTGAACATTGCGGTTGTCACCAATACCATTCCCAATACAGGCATCACGCTGCCCTTTATCAGTTACGGGGGCACGTCGGTCCTGTTCCTGCTCATGGAGATGGGGATTGTCCTGAGCGTGTCCAATCAGATTAAATTGGAAAAGTGACGCACAAGCGGGCGCGTCCCGGCATATGCTTAAAGTAGATCGTGTTTTCTGCGGAAGGCATATATACCAGGAGGTGCCCCTATTGTCTGTTATTCAGGTTTTTGGTCTTACTCCCTTGGAAGGGGAGATATCCATACAAGGTTCTAAAAACGCAGTCCTGCCCATGGCGGCAGCCGCGCTGCTTCACAGAGGTATTACGGTCCTGACCAATGTACCGGTCATCCGGGACGTGGCCTGTATGGTGGACATACTGGAGTATCTGGGAGCCAGATGCTGCCACAAAGGCGACTGCCTTGTCATCGACGCCCGCCATATCACCGGGACCAGTATTCCGGAAACGTATGTAACGGCCATGCGTTCCTCCATTGTGGTGCTCAGCGCGCTGCTGGGCCGGATGGGCGAAGGAAGGAGCTGTTATCCGGGCGGATGTCTCATCGGCGCGCGCCCCATAGACCTTCATCTGATGGCCCTGCAGGCCCTGGGAGCCGAGATAAAAGAGCATGACGGGCTGATTGAAGCCAGGTGCAGGGATGCTCAGGGACTTAAGGGCACGGAAATCCATCTCCCCTATCCAAGTGTGGGCGCAACGGAGCAGGCTATCCTGGCCTCGGTGCTGGCCAAGGAGGTCACGGTAATCCACGGCGCTGCCAAGGAGCCGGAAATCAGCCAGCTGTGCCGCTTCCTCAATAACATGGGGGCGGTTATCTGCGGTATGGGCACGGATCATCTGATGATACAGGGCGTGGAGGAACTTCATGACAGCAGTTTCCGTGTGGAAGGGGACAGGATTGTGGCCGGTACCTACGCGGCGGCCGTCATGTCTGCAACGGGAAGCATTACCTTGAAAGAGGTGCGGGCCGCAGAACTGGAACTTCCATTGGAGATGCTTAAGCGTTCAGGCGCATCCATCCAAAAGGACAGCTGCTGCAGGCAGATCCGCATTGAGATGAAGAAGCGTCCCCTGCCCCTGGACATAAAGACTGGTCCATATCCGGAATTCCCAACAGACCTTCAGTCCCCTTACATGGCGTTCCTGGCATCGGGACAGGGAACCAGCACCATTGTGGAGCAGGTGTTTGAGGGAAGGTTTGCCACGGCAAAAGCCCTGGCGCAGATGGGGGCCGCAGTGGAGACAGAGGGACAGCGGGCAGTGATAAAAGGCAGCTATCCTTTAAAAGGAGCAAGCGTGTATGCCTCTGATCTAAGGGGCGGGGCAGCCCTGGCAGTGGCGGCCCTGGCAGCAGAGGGGGAAACCCTTATCAATGACTGCCAACATATTGAGCGGGGGTATGAGGATATCTGCCGGGATATGGCGGCTCTTGGCGCTGATATCAGGTGGCTGGATAAATGAAATCATAACCAGGTGAGGTACTGCATGAGGAATTTTTTGAGAAAACATCACATGGGAGCGGGAATTGCCGTAACAATCATACTGCTTGCGGCAATCCTGCTTCTGTCTGTGCATATACAGAATATCACGGTCACGGGAAGCGGACGGTATAATGCTTCGCAGATGGAGGAATTCCTGTTTTCCGGCAGATGGGGAAAGAACTCGGCCTATGCGTATTTTGCGGACAGGTTCCGCCCGCACCGCCAGATTCCCTTTGTGGAGGATTACAAGGTGGTGTTCCACGGCCCCTTCAATGTGGAAATCATTATATATGAAAAGAGTATTGTGGGATATGTTTCCTACATGAGCAGCTACATGTATTTTGACAAGGACGGAATCGTGGTGGAGAGCTCCAGCAGCCAGCTGGACGGGGTTCCATGGGTTACAGGGCTGGATTTTGGACAGATTGTACTTCACAGGGCCCTTCCTGTGGATGATAAGGAGATCTTCGAGGAGATACTGAACCTGACCCAGCAGCTGTCCTCATATAAGATTGCAGTGGACAGGATACAGTATGATGCCCATGGACAGGCTACCCTGTTCATTGGCCAGATGGAGGTCACCCTGGGCAGCAATACGGATATTGACGGCAAGATTTCCACACTCAGCGACATCCTGGCAGCCCAGCCCCAGCTGACCCAGATAAGTGGGACCATGCGGCTGGAAAATTATTCGGAAGCAGACAGCAGGGCAGGAATTACTTTTAAAAGAAAATGAAAAAATGCCCATCTGCGGAAGAATCAGATGGGCATGATTGGAATATTATGAAGTTAATTCATCAATGATTGCTTGTATATTATCAAGACATCCGCCACATACGGTACCTGCTCCGGTGGCAGCCTGTACATCTTCTAAGGTTTTAGCACCGGAATCGACTGCATCCTTTATCATGCCGGCTGTTACGTCATTACAAAAACAGATAGTTTCGTTTAAATCCATGGTATACACCTCCTAATGATGCTAGTATACGTATTTCCTTATTATTTATACGAGGTAAGGTGTTGGATTCAAAAGGTAATGGGGAAGATATTATCCAAACTGCTCCCCCGGCTGTCTGTCTATGGAGAGCAGTCAAATAAAAGATATGAGTTTGTGGATGTTGTATTACTGAAAATATTGAAATCAGACCATCTCACATAACATTTAGTCCGGTAGCGAAACAGAACAATCTGAAAGATAAACATCGTGTCAGGGTATTGGTAATACAATACTTTTTGATAATGATCAGGTGGTACCTCCGACAACTTTAACTTGAAACTGTACACTGGCTGTCCCAAGTGATGCAATGTTGGGGATGGTGTAGGTCAGGGTATTATTCGTAACTGTGGGCGTGGCAGCAGTACCATTAACCGTAAAGGATCCGGTTACAAATGTGGCGCCGGTTGGAATGGTATCTGTAAATGGTAAATTCGTTAAAGCATTTAAGCTGACATTGGTCACTGTAATGGTATAGGTTAAAGTATCGCCGATACTGGCGGTCAGTTTATCAACCGCCTTAAGCAATGTGGGCTGGAGGAGCAGGACAGTCGAGACAGAGTTGCTGTTGATTGGATTCCCGCCATATGTGACGCTGGCAGTATTGTCAAGTTTATTTATAATAGCCAATTTATTCACCTCACTTATTTGAAAGTTAATATAATATATGCGGACAAGGACAGAGTGTTACGATATGATTTGGGCCATAAAAAGGAGACACATATTTTATGAAAAATGGAAGTGGCCCGGGGTGTGTTTGAACATTCATTCCCGTCCTCTGATTTAAATGGGAGATGAAAGCCTAAACAAATGTTGTCATCCCTTATTGAATCTGGTACAATGTCCATGAGTGACGCGGATTCTGTCCTCTATGAGGAAGAGGCGCAGAAATATATGGATGTTGTTGAAATCCCTAAGATTGGATATAGTATTCATAGACAGGTACATCATATCACTGTACCGAGAAGATTCAGCAGAACCGGCGGTCGGCATCCTGTATATGGGAAAATGTAAGAGGAGGCAGGTGGGAGATATATTCAGGCGGTTCCGCTATACGGAAACCTTGGTTTGGATAAAAATGATAATGAAGACATAGTATTGGCTTTATCTGAAATGGTTGGTTTTTTCCCTAGAAAACAGAAGCAGATTGTTTATTACAGCGGACTGGAAAAAATCAGTTCCTTCATAATATAATGTATGTAAGCCGCCAAAATATAGGCATGCCCCATATAATGGGTATTGCATGCTCTGGGTATAGGATTGCAGAGGCCATGGACCTGAAAGAGACGGATATTCATTGGGAACATGGAGATATTAATATTAAATGTTACTCATGCCATGATGCAGGGGGAGATTAAGGCAATCGTAAGCGCGGTGGTTTAAGAGCCGGAAACACGCCCTAGCCAGTATCCGTTGAAAATACGGAACATATGTTCGGCAACCGTGAAGGCTGCATGAAAGCGCCTGCATATTTACAGGCCATGCCGTAAAAGCAGGAAGTAGAAGGAATTAGCTGAAATATAATTTTTATTAAAAAAGCTATTGATATTTTTTGTAAAATCAAATATAGTATTAGTTAGACCAGAAATCAAAGAGAAATTGATATGATAATAGAAGTACAGGCTTGGATTAAAATGGCAGTATGGGAATAAAAGGAGGATATGAATCTTGTTAGAGATTAAGATAAATGAGTCGGACAACGCCGCCAGGATTATAGTAGTGGGAGTGGGCGGTGCAGGCAACAACGCAGTGAACCGTATGATTGATGAGAACATTGCGGGGGTGGAGTTTATTGGTGTTAATACCGATAAGCAGGCCCTTCAGTTTTGTAAGGCACCTACTGCCATGCAGATTGGCGAGAAGCTGACCAAGGGTTTAGGCGCAGGCGCCAGACCTGACATTGGTGAGAAGGCAGCTGAGGAAAGTTCAGAAGAGATTTCACAGGCCCTTAAGGGAGCGGACATGGTGTTCGTAACCTGCGGCATGGGAGGCGGTACCGGTACGGGCGCTGCTCCGGTGGTTGCCAAGATTGCAAAGGATATGGGTATCCTTACGGTTGGCGTTGTTACCAAACCGTTCCGTTTTGAAGCTAAGACGCGTATGAGCAATGCTCTTGAAGGTATCGAGAATCTGAAGAACAGTGTCGATACCTTAATTGTGATTCCCAATGACAGGCTGCTTGAGATTGTGGACAGGCGTACCACCATGCCGGATGCGCTTAAGAAGGCAGATGAGGTGCTTCAGCAGGCAGTACAGGGAATTACAGACCTGATTAATGTTCCCGGCTTAATCAACCTGGATTTTGCTGATGTACAGACCGTCATGATTGACAAGGGAATCGCCCACATCGGTATCGGTAAGGCCAAGGGAGACGACAAGGCCATCGAGGCTGTTAAGCAGGCAGTGTCCAGTCCTCTGTTAGAAACCACCATTGAAGGCGCAAGCCATGTCATCATCAATATTTCCGGCGATATCAGCCTGATTGAAGCCAATGAGGCTGCAAGCTATGTTCAGGAGCTGTCGGGGGATGAGGCCAATATCATATTTGGCGCCATGTATGATGAGAATGCCCAGGATGAGGCGACCATTACCGTGATTGCAACCGGTTTGGACGAGCACGGCGCCAATGCGTCCGTATCCACTGCCATGAAGGGCTTTACCAGCTTCAAGGGCAAGACAAGCCCTGCGGCTTCTGCGGCAGCAGTACCTCATGCGGCAGCGCCTGAGGCAGCGGCAACTGCTTCCACGCCATACAGCAGGCCTATCCAGGGATATACCCCGAGCTATAATCCGGCTGGTTCCGGAAGCCAGGGTGGATACACTGCGCCGAAATTTAATCCGAACCAGGGATATTCTGCAGGTAATACGCAGAATCAGAACCCAAATCCGAATCCGGCCCCAACACATTCCTTTAGGCCGGCGGCTAATAAGGAGATGCAGATTAATATACCGGATTTCCTGAAGAATAAGAGATAAAAGAACTTGATTGTATGTAGGGGCATGTAGGGATACATGCCCTTTTTTCAGTTGTCATAAAAACCGGATAAACGAAAGAATCCGTGCAAGGTTCCGTTACAGGGAGCAGGCTGTCATTTCACTGGCAGACTGCTCCCTGCCGATTTTTGTCGATAAATTTTCCCCTCTTCCTCTGTTCTTTCGACACCATTCGTACTTCAGAATAGCTATAATGGCTTTCAGAAAGTTTTTCAGGGAGGTGAGGCCGGGCTGAGTGGTTTATACAGTATACATAGACGTGGTATTTGCGGTCAATACCATCATGGACATGGTGGTGCTGGCCATATTGAACAGGGTGTTATCATACAGGACGACCAAGAGCAGGCTGTTTGCAGGGGCTGTGATTGGCGGGATATGGTCCTGTCTGGTGAGTGTGGTTCCCGGTCTTCCTCCTGTTGTGGAGATACTGGGAACCTACGTGGCAGTGAGCAGTCTTATGGCGGTGGCTGCCTATCATCTCAAAAGCTTTAGGGAAGTTGTAAAATCCGTGGCAGGTATTTATCTTGTATCCGTGGTGCTTGGAGGTGTGATGCTTGTGCTGTATGAGCATACGCGGGCCGGATATTATGCCTGGAGGATCATGAAGGCCGGAAGGGATACAGGAATCCCGGTCATGGCCTGGCTTTTGATGATGATAGGGGCCGCACTGGCCTGCTATGGCTTTTCAGGAGGTATAAAGGGGCTTATCTGTTCCATGGCCCGGAGAAAAGACCTTTGCAGGGTCATATTAAAATACGGGGAACGAGAAGAAACAGTTACTGGATTAATTGACACAGGCAACCGCCTGAGGGAACCTGTCAGCGGACAGCCGGTACACGTTGCCACAGCAGGGCTCATGACCCGGCTGTGTCCGGCGGTAAAGGGTGTGGTATATGTGCCTTACCAGTCCGTAGGGACCAGCCATGGAGTGCTTCCGGCTGTGTTCATTGACCGGATCAGGGTGGAACAGGAGGGCCGGGTTTATTGCCTGGAAAAACCTCTGATAGCCATCACAAAGCAGGGTTTGTCTCCCTCAGGAGAGTATCAGATATTGATACAGAAAACCGATGAAGGAACCTAAATAACACGCAGCTTACAACGTACAGGAGGACATTTCCATGATTATAAAAGTATCCATACCAAACCGCTTTCAGTTAAAGACCGTACCAAGTTTCAGGACCGTGCTCATGCCAAAGCAGGGCGAAGTCCATTATATCGGGGGCGCTGACATACTCCCTCCGCCTCTTGAATCAGAGGAAGAGAGCAGGATGATAGGGCTTTTAGGAGGGGAAGACGACAAAGGCGCCAGGTCAACCCTGATTGAGCACAACCTGAGACTGGTGGTTTACATAGCAAAGAAATTTGATAATACCAGCGTAGGCGTGGAGGATCTGATATCCATTGGAACCATCGGCCTTATCAAGGCAATCAACACCTTTAAGCCGGATAAGAACATCAAGCTGGCAACCTACGCGTCCAGGTGTATTGAGAATGAGATACTCATGTATCTGAGAAGGAATAACAAGACACGGCTGGAGGTATCAATCGATGAACCGTTGAATGTG
>Ga0129314_1002371_pt1 | contig 10635 bp, 8 predicted proteins | sample O1111metagenome_FD_94431 | JGI IMG/M metagenome (GOLD analysis project Ga0129314, IMG submission 94431) | Orangutan individual fecal microbial communities from fecal samples from Wisconsin, USA - O1111 metagenome | ecosystem: Host-associated > Mammals > Digestive system > Large intestine > Fecal...
ACGATGAGCCGGGGCAGCTTTTCCGGCAATGTCATGGGAATGGAACGGACGGTGCGGAGGTTTTCCGTCACGTCCTCGCCCACCCGGCCGTCTCCCCGGGTAGCGCCCCGGACAAACACGCCGTCCCGGTATTCCAGCGCCACGGACAAGCCGTCCACCTTGGGCTCCACGGAATATTCCGCCATGGGGCCCAGGGCCTCCTCCATTTTCTCGCAGAAGGCGGCTACCTCCCCCTCGTTGAACACATCCTGAAGGCTCTCCAAGGGCACCTCATGGGCATAGGGCTGGAAGGCATCCAGAATTTTGCCGCCTACCCGCTGGGTGGGGGAATCCGGTGTGATCTCCTCCGGGTGCTCCGCCTCCAGTTCCTCCAGGCGGCGGTTCAGACGGTCATATTCATAGTCCGGGATCACCGGGGCGTCTAAAACATAATAAAGATACCCCTGTTCCGTAAGATAGGCCCGGAGAAAGGCCAGTTCATCCTTATAATCGGCAAACTCCGTGCGAAATTCCATGGAGCGTCCTCCTTAGTCTTTGTTGAGTATGTAATCCTTGGCGTCGCCGGCATAGGCGTCCGGGTCCGTCGCAAAATAGGTATAGGTCCCCGGCACCTCCCCCACGATCACCGTTTCCGCCACGGTGATCTCGTTGGTCACCTGCGTCACGGTGGAATATCCCGGCAGAAGGATGCTGACGTACACGTCGATTCGCAGGACGATCCTGTGCTTGGTCTGGTTGATCCCGGCGGACTCGAACTGGTTTTCAAACCGGGCCGACGAGGAGCCCACCGACTCCATCCGCACGGAGATCCGAGGTCCCCGGCCCGCCAGCAGAGGCGAACCGGTCAGACTGCCCACCGGGATGGACAATTCTCTTGCGGAAACCTGATCGATCCGGCCCAGAATCAGATCCAAGATCTGGGATTGCAGCCGGTTGAAGGCCGCCATGTTGCTGCGCACCATGGTGATGCGGCCCTCGTTGTCCTTTTCGTAGCTGACTAACTGCTCGTAGGCGATCTGGCCGCTGTCGATGGCCTCGTTCACCGCCTGATAGACGATGCGGTTCACGGCGTTGGATACCCGGGTGGTGGCAAGGCTCCCCAGCAGAGGCCGCATCTGTGCTCCCGCGTACAGGGCAAATGCCAACAGCCCGGATATGGCCAACAGCAGCAGCGCCCGCCGGATCTGGGGGCCATCCGGCCCCCGGTGATAGTAGAAAAATCCGGGACCCACAGCCCCACCTCCTCCGCTTTCGGCTCTTATCAGCTTATGCGGAAGGGCTTATTCATTATTTCAGTTCGTTGACGATAGCCTTGAACACCTGGCCCCGCTCCATGAAGTTGGCAAAGCGGTCAAAGGAGGTGCTGGCCGGGGACAGGATCACCACGTCCCCCGGCTGGGAGCGGGCATCGGCAATGGCCACCGCCTCGTGGTAGTCCGCCACGTCGAGGATCTCCAAGCCGTGATAATTTTCCGCCTGCTCCACGGCCTCCCGGATCACCCCCGCCGTTTTGCCGCACAGCAGCAGCAGCTTGACGTGATCGTTCACCACAGGGCCAAGGGGGGCGTAGCTGATGCCCTTATCCTTGCCGCCGGCGATGAGGATCACCTGCTCCGGGAAGGAATTCAGGCCCGCGATGGTACGGCTGGGGCTGGACGCGATGGAATCGTTGTACCAGCGGACGCCCTTCCGGGTGCGGATCAGCTCGATCCGGTGCTCCACGCCGCCGAAGGTCTTTGCGATCTCCCGCATGGTCTCATAGCTGACCATACCCCGCACGGCGGCGAAGGCCGCCATGTAGTTTTCAATGTTGTGGACGCCGGGCAGAAGGATGTCCTTCGCTTCCATAATGGGCGTCACCGTGCCGTTGGCGGCCTCGTAGATCACACCGTTTTCGCAGAATACGCCGTTGTCCACCCGCTGCTTCCGGGAGAACCAACGGACCTCGCCCACCGCTTTCGCGGCCTGACGCACCGTGTCATCGTTGTCGGCGTTGAACACAGCAATATCGCCGGCAGTCTGGTGTGTAAAGATGTTTGCCTTTGCATCCACATACTCCCGATAGTCCTTGTGGACATCCAAATGGTTGGGCGCCAGATTGGTGGTCACTGCGATATGGGGGCTTGTTTGCATGGTCATCAGCTGGAAGGAACTGAGCTCCAGCACCGCCATATCCTCCGGTGCGATCTCCGGGGTATCGCACAGCAGCGGATGGCCGATATTGCCGCCCACATGGACGATCTTCCCCTCCGCCGCCAGCAGCTTGTAGATAATGGTGGTGGTCGTCGTCTTGCCGTCGGAACCGGTCACCGCCAGAATGGGGCAGGGGCAGACTGCAAAGAATGCCTCCATCTCCGAGGTGATGACGCTGCCGCCGGCCACAGCCGCCGCCAGCTCCGGCACATCCGGCCGCAGACCGGGGGTACGGAAGATCACATCCTCATGGAGGTCCGCCAGATATCCGCTCCCCAGACGCAGCTTGCAGCCCTGAGCCGTCAAAGCCTGCCCCAGTTCTCCCAGATCCTCTTTTTTATCCCGGGCGGTGACGTCGATCCCCCGCTCCAGGAGTTTTTCGATCAGGGGACGGTTGGATACGCCCACGCCGATCACACCTACCGTCTTTCCCTTCAGGGAGGACAGATATTCTTCAAAGGTCATAAAAACGCTCCTTTATAAAAGCCGTCTATCATCGCAGCTTTCGCCCGGTTATCATACCACACGCCGCAAAAAAATTCAATGTAAGGGATTTTTTTTCTGTTTCTCACCGGGCCGCTCCCTCCCTTTGACCTTTTTCGATGTTCTTTCACTTGACAAGCGTCCGTTTTGCGGATACAATGAAATGTAGTATTGAAAACTATTTTCGCCGATCCACTGTCAACATCCTGTGGGTCGAGGTAGGAGTGTGTCATCATGTTGAATCTTGTCAGCGACAGCAGCTGTGATCTGATCTCCGGGGAACTCAATTCCCCTTACGCCCGTCTGACGGTAGCGCCCATGTGCCTGCACGTCGGCGGTCAGGACTATCTGGATACGCCGGAGCTGGATATTCCGGCATTGCTGAGCAAGCTGGCCCATCACCGTTCCTCTTCCGCCTGTCCCTCCCCCGCCGCCTATGCCGAGGCCTTCGAGCAGGGCGAGGAAACCGTCTGCGTGACCATCTCCTCTCAGCTTTCCGGCTCCTATAACGCCGCCATGGCCGCGAGAGATCTGGTTCTGGCGGAGCACCCGGAAAAAAAGATTTTTGTGCTGGATTCCCGTGCCACCTCCGGCGCTATGATCCTGCTGCTGCGCAAGGCCGCCGAGCTGGCGGAACAGGGCCTGCCCTTTGAGGATCTGTGCGCGGAGCTTCAGGTCTGTCAGAAGAATACCCGTCTCTGCTTCACGCTGGAGCATTTTGACAATCTGGTGAATAACGGACGGATGCCGCCTCTGGCCGGCACCCTGCTCCAGACGCTGGGCATCCGCATTGTCGCGGAAGCCACGGCCGAGGGTACGATCCGCGTGGCCAAAAAGGCCCGTGGCGAGGCCCACACCGCCAGAGCCATCGCCCAGCTCATGAGCGATGCCAAGGACTGCACCGGCAGCCATGTGATCATCACCCACTGTCAGAATCCCGAAGGTGCTGAGCGGCTGCGGAACGCGATTCTGGACCGTCTGCCGGTAAAGGCTGTGGAGATCCTGCCCTGCCGGGGTCTCACCAGCTTCTACGCCATGGACAAGGGACTGATCCTCTCTTATTGATCGACTTCCCATTGACTTTTCCCGCTGTTTTGCGTACAATAGACCCGCGAGGAAAACAGACAGTCGCGCGGAAGGGGCGAAAGACCCTTCCGTGAGGAAAGTCCGGGCTCCACAGGGCAAGGATAACGGGTAACGCCCGCCGAAGGCGACTTCAGGAAAAGTGCAACAGAGATATACCGCCTCGTCGTCGCAAGCTTCCTATTCTTTTTCGTTTTCTCTACACTCCGTAAAGAACCCAGCGAAGCGGTTCTTTACGGAAAAGGAGGAACAGCGAAATGAGTGAGCCGTGCCGTATCGCGGCGCGGCGAAGGATATGAAGCTTGTGACGACGTGGTAAGGGTGGAAAGGCGAGGTAAGAGCTCACCCGATGGTGCGTCAAAGCATCCATCGCTGTAAACTCTATCCGGAGCAACACCGGTATGGGAGCAGGGGCTTCGGGTCCCAAGGCTGGCCCGGCCGCTCCCGGGGTGGCTTGAGCGTACCGGCAACGGTACGTCGAGATAGATGACTGTCAAATACAGAACCCGGCTTATAGTTTTGCTCGCGTATATACAAAAGGAACAGCGGAAATCCGCTGTTCCTTTTTTAGCGTGTCGAAAATTTTTTCGCCCCGCGCGGAACAGAAATACACCGTCGGCCCAACCGGTTTCCGTGCATTTTGTGCCCGAAAACCGGGGGCCATCCTCGAAACAGGCTCGCTTGCTCCGCCACTGGCGGCGCTTCGCCTGTTTTCCCCTCTTTGGTTTCCCACGCACACCCTTCCTTACCGTCCCGGAGAATTTACCACTTTATTGGCAATCTCCAAAAGGAACAGCGGAAGTCCGCTGTTCCTTTTTCGCTTTGCAATTCCGAACAGATGTGCTATACTCAGCATGATGTAAGGACATTCTTATTTTCATCGCAACTGCCCGGAAAGGAGGCGCACATGGACCGGGTCATTTTTCACTGCGATCTGAACTGCTTCTATGCCTCCGTGGAGCTGCTCTCTCATCCGGAATTGCGAGAGGTGCCGGTGGCCGTGGCCGGTGATCCCGCCTCCCGGCACGGAATTATTTTAGCAAAAAACGAGCCTGCCAAGCAGTGCGGGGTCAAAACCGCCGAGACCATCTGGCAGGCCAAGAAGAAATGCCCCAATCTGGTGCTGCTTCCCGCCCATCACAAGCTGTATCGGGAATATTCCAACAAGGTCAATGCCATTTATGACGAATATACCGATTTAGCGGAGTCCTTCGGCATCGACGAAAGCTGGCTGGACGTGACCAACACCCTCCATCTGTTCGGCGGGGACGCCAAGGCGCTGGCGAATGCCATCCGGCAGCGGGTGAAACGGGAGCTGGGATTGACCCTGTCTGTCGGCGTCAGCTTCAACAAGGTCTTTGCCAAGCTGGGCAGCGATTATAAAAAGCCGGACGCCACCACCGTTATTTCCCGGGAAAACTGGCGGTCTATCGTCTGGCCCCTGCCGGTGGGGGACCTGCTGTATGTAGGCGGCGCGGCCCAAAAGCTGCTGGGACAATACGGCGTCAAAACCATCGGCCAGCTGGCCGCCTGCAAGAAGGAAACACTGGAGACCCTCATGGGCAAGATGGGCACCCAGCTTTACGAATACGCCAACGGGTTGGACAGTGCTCCTGTCCGGGCCAAACTGGACGCGGAGCCAGTGAAGTCCGTGGGCAACGGCACAACCTTCCCCCAAAACCTCACCACCCGTATTCAGGTGCGCTCAGGCATCGCCGTTCTGGCGGACTCCGTGGCCACCCGGCTGCGGCGGGAGGGGCTGTACGCCGGGGGCATCCAGGTCACCGTCCGGGACCCGGCCTTCCATGACCGCTCCCGGCAAAAGCAGCTTCCCGCCCCCACCCATCTCATCCGGGATCTGACCAACGCTGCCATGGCTTTGACGGAGGAGCTGTGGACACCTCCGGCCCCCATCCGGGCGCTGACCGTCACCGCCATCCACCTGTCCCCTGACGGGGAAGCCTACGAGCAGTCCAATCTGTTCGACCCCACCGCCGGGCAGCGGAACGCCCGGCAGGAAAAATTGGAGTCCGCTATGGACGCCATCCGAAAAAAATACGGCGGCGACGCCATCGTCTACGGAGCCGCCCGCCCAGAGAAAGAGGAGGATCCCCTGCCATGACCCGTCAGGAAGAAAAACAGCAGCTTCGCGCCATTGTTCGCCGCTTAGAGGCGGCTTTGGCCCCGGAATATAAGGCCAAAAGCGCCCGCTCCATCGCGCATCGCCTGTTGGCTATGCCGGAATATCAGGAAGCCCAGACGGTTTTCTGCTTCGTGGGCACAGATCGGGAGATCGACACGCGGCCGATTTTAGAGGATATCCTTGCCGCCGGAAAGACCCTCTGCGTCCCCCTGTGCACCGAGCCGGGCCGCATGGAGTCCCGCCAGATCACGGACCTGAATCAGCTTGTCCCCGGCCGCTACGGGCTTTTGGAACCAACGGCAGACGCGCCGGTCATTCCTGTGGACGCCATCGACTTCGCCGTGCTGCCCTGCGTCACCTGCAACTATCTGGGACAACGGCTGGGCCACGGCGGCGGATATTATGACCGGTTCCTCTCCCAGTACCGGGGCGGCACGGTACTGCTGTGCCGGGAACTGCTGATCCGGCAGGAGATCCCCGTGGAACCCCATGACTATCCCGTTCCTTGGGTCCTGACGGAGCGGGGTCTGTATGAGGATGGAATTCCCGCCCCCCTCGGATAATAGGTCTTGCGTTTTCGGTTTGCATCAGGTACAATATATAGTATCTTTTTACAAGGAGGGGCTTTACATGATCGTTCAGGATACCATGCAGTATCTTTCTCAGTTAGACCCGGAGGTGGGCGCGTCCGTTCAGGAGGAATTTGCCCGCCAGCAGCGCAACATTGAACTGATCGCTTCCGAAAACATCGTCAGTCCTGCGGTGATGGTGGCTATGGGGACCTGCCTTACCAACAAATATGCCGAGGGCTATCCCGGCCACCGCTATTACGGCGGCTGCTTTGCGGTGGACGTTACGGAGGAGCTGGCCCGCCAGCGGGCCTGCCAGCTGTTCGGCTGCAAGTATGCCAATGTTCAGCCCCACTCCGGTGCTAACGCCAATCTGGCGGCCTTCTTCGCACTGGCGCAGCCGGGGGACACCATTCTGGGCATGAATCTGGCCCACGGCGGCCACCTGAGCCACGGCAGCCCTGTCAATATCTCCGGCAAGTATTTCCATATCGTGCCCTACGGTCTGGGCGAGGATGAGACCATCGACTATGACGCGCTGCTGGAGACCGCCAAGGCCTGCAAGCCCAAGATCATCATTGCCGGTGCCTCCGCCTATCCCCGGGTCATCGACTTCGCCAAGTTCCGGGAGGTGGCCGATGCCGTGGGCGCTTATCTCATGGTGGACATGGCCCACATCGCCGGTCTGGTGGCGGCTGGGCTTCACCCCTCCCCCATTCCCTATGCGGACGTGGTGACCACCACTACCCACAAGACCCTTCGCGGTCCCCGGGGCGGCCTGATCCTCTGCAACGATGAGGCCATCTACAAGAAGATCAATTCCGCCGTGTTCCCCGGCACTCAGGGCGGCCCGCTGGAGCACATCATCGCCGCCAAGGCTGTCTGCTTTGGGGAGGCGCTGAAGCCGGAATTCAAGGCTTACGCGGAGCAGATCGTGAAAAACGCCAAGGTCTTGGCGGAGGAGCTGGTAAAAGAAGGGTTCCGTCTCGTCTCCGGCGGCACGGACAACCACCTCTGCCTTGTGGACGTGCGGAATTTCCACATCACCGGCAAGGAGTTTGAGCGGCGACTGGACGAGGTTCAGATCACCGTCAACAAAAACGCCATTCCCAATGACCCGGAGAAACCCTTTGTCACCAGCGGCGTCCGGGTGGGTACTCCCGCCGTCACCTCCCGTGGCTTCAAGGAGCCTGAGATGGTGCAGATCGCCCACTGGATGGGCCAGACGGCCCGGGATTTCGACACCTGCCGGGAGCAGGTCCGCAGCGAGGTGGATGCCCTCTGCCGCAAGTTCCCCATCTACCAGTAAGCCAGGCGGATCAGCGGTCTTTTTTCAGCATAACCCCCGTTTATTTCTGTAAAGCATTTTCGCCTTCCATAGATTGTAAAACCAGCCGTGCCGCATTTGGCATGGCTGGTTTTGTTTCACTGTTTTCAAAAAAGCACCCACGGATGCGAAATATCCGTGAGTGCCGTTGTTTACCTGTGAAGCAGGTCTGTGCCGTCCGGCAGGGTGAAGGTCTCCGCCGGAGGAGCCGTCTGGTCCGCCTCCAGCGCCGCCATCCGGTAAACGGTCTCGCCCTTTTGCAGACGTTCCGCCACCACCAGCAGGCCCGTGTCCACACTGACCCAGTACCGCTGGGCGTAGCCCCATGCGTCCTCCGCCGTTTCTGCGTAGATGCAGCGCACATCGGACACCACCCGGTAGTCCGCCTGAACGATGCGCTCCGGGGACAGCGCCAGCACGTCCTCGTAGGTGGGGATGGTCTCCTCTGCGTCGGCGGAGATGGCCCCGGCGGGGCCGGTATATACCTCCGACTCCCCGTTATACCAGATAAAGGTAGTCTCGCCGTCGGTAATGCTGTGGCGGACTTGGCCGTCCGGCAGGGTCCGATCCACGCGGGTCCACGGGGCACTGACCGCCGTAGACAGCTCGATGGTGCCGCTGCCGCCGGTCCAGAGATACTCCACTGTGACCGTGCGGCTGTATGCCTCCGGCCGGTGCAGCGTCTCAATGGCGGCCTGCACCGTTTCCGGCGTCACCTCCACCACTGTCAGGGCGCCACCCTCCGCAGGCAGGTCTCCGCCGCCCTCGGCACTGGTATTGGTGTCCGGCAGGACCACCCGGGAGGAACGGCGCAGGTTGCTCACCAGCATCAACAGCACCACCAGCACCACCAAGATCACAATGCCCCATGTCACCAGCTTCTGTGTCCGCTTCATGCCGTCCCTCCTCCCCTCTCATTTACGCAAGGTCCTCCGCCGGCTGCTCCCGGCGGCCAAAGTACCACAAAATGTCATCCACGATCCGGCGGCAGGCCTGTCCGTCTCCGTAGGGGTTCACGGCATGGGCCATTTTCTCGTAGGCGGACTTGTCCCGGATCAGCCGCTCCGCCATGGTCACGATGTCGTCCTGCACCACGCCGCAGAGCTTCACCGTCCCGGCGGCCACTGCCTCGGGACGCTCTGTCTCCCGGCGCATCACCAGCACCGGCTTGCCCAGCGCGGGGGCCTCCTCCTGAAGTCCGCCGGAGTCCGTCAGCACCAGGTAAGACCGGGCCATGAGGTTGTGCATCTCGTCGGCAGGCAGCGGGTCGATGAGGTGCACCCGGGGCGCGCCCCGGAGATAGGTGTCCACCGCTTCCCGCACCACCGGGCTGAGATGGACGGGATACACCAGCTCCACCTCCGGATTCTCCTCCGCGATCTGCCGCAGCGCCAGCATAATGTTCTTCATAGGCTCGCCGTAATTCTCCCGGCGGTGGCAGGTGACGAGGACGATCTTTTTCTCCCCGTAAGGCAGGTGGTTCAATTCGTCCGTGGAAAATTTGTAATCCTCCCGGACGGTGGTTTTCAGCGCGTCGATCACCGTATTGCCGGTGACGAACAATCCCTCGGTGATATTCTCCCGCAGAAGGTTATTCTTGTTGTTCACCGTAGGGCAGAAATAGAGATCCGCAATGGAGGAAACCAGCTTGCGGTTCATTTCCTCCGGGAAGGGCGAATACTTGTCATAGGTTCTGAGACCGGCCTCCACATGGCCCACCTTCACCTGATGGTAGAAGGCGGACAGCGCCCCGGCAAAGGTGGTGGAGGTGTCTCCGTGGACAAGGATCATATCCGGCTTCAGGGTGTCGATGGCCTCGTCCATACCGGTGAGGCACTTGCTGGTGATGGTGGACAAGGTCTGCCGGGGGGTCATGATGTCCAGATCCCAGTCGGGCTTTACCTCAAAAACCTCCAGCACACTGTCCAGCATCTGCCGGTGCTGGGCGGTCACGCAGCAAAGGCTCTCGATCTCCGGCCGGGAGGCCAGTTCCTTCACCAGCGGGCACATTTTAATGGCTTCCGGCCGGGTGCCGAAAACGCTCATGATCCGCAGCTTATTCATGGCTGCCGTCCTCCTTCTGCTTGTCTTTTTCCTCGTGATGGCCCAACTCTGTCAGTTCTTCCAGTTCCTCATGGAGCTCCTCCTTCACTTCCTTGGGGAACACCACCCGGGCGGCCACAACCGCCACAACGCACAGAGCGATCAGCAGCAGCATGGCCTTCGCCTCGCCGCCGGTGGTCAGCACCACGGCGGACAGACCCAGAATACCGGAAATGACGTACAGCGTTGCCACCGCCTGCTTCTGGTTCAGACCCATGTCGATGAGCCGGTGGTGGATGTGGCCCCGGTCCGCGTGCATGGGGCTCTGGCCGTGGGCCATCCGGCGGATCATGGCGAAGGCTGTGTCGAAAATGGGCAGACCCAGGATCAAAAACGGCACGGCAAAGGAGATCACCGCGTAGAATTTGAAAAGGCCCTGAATGGACATGGTGGACAGAATGAAACCCAGAAATGTAGCGCCGGTGTCGCCCATAAACATCTTCGCGGGGTTCAGGTTATAGGGCAGGAAACCCACGCAGGCCCCCACCAGCGCCGCCATTACCACCGCCACCTGGGCGTCGGAGGTAATCAATGCAATCACCAGCACTGTGGCGGCAGAAATGGCGGACACGCCGTTGGCAAGGCCGTCCAGGCCGTCGATGAGGTTCACCGCGTTGGTGATACCCACGATCCACAGCACCGTTACCGGGACGGACAGCCAGTTCAGCACCCAATAGGCATTGGGAGAAAAGATGTTGGGGTTGGATAACGCCTGAATGGACACGCCGTTCAGA